>Ga0101942_100001_pt1 | contig 363765 bp, 324 predicted proteins | sample DewCreD2012metaG_4_FD_75243 | JGI IMG/M metagenome (GOLD analysis project Ga0101942, IMG submission 75243) | Hot spring sediment bacterial and archeal communities from British Columbia, Canada, to study Microbial Dark Matter (Phase II) - Dewar... ...
CTGTTTCACTTTGCTGACGGCTTGTTGGCTGATGCCCAATTCTTGGGCAATTTCCTCTTCTGTCCAACCCTCCCAATAAAACTTCAAAAGCACCCATCGCTCCCGCTCCCCCAACTTCTCCATCCCCCAACGAACCCAAAAACGCCGCCATTCCTGCTTCTCTCCCTCCCCTTCCATCCTAACTGCCCCCTCAAAGCAACCCTCTTTCTCCCCTTCGCCCTCTCCTCCCTCAAAAGTCACCGAAAGATGCCCGTAATGAAAGCGAAAATAAATCCACTCCTTCCGATGAAAATTCCGAAGGGCTGTCAGGACTTGTTGGAAGACGAAAACCTCCAAGGGGACATCTTTTCGCCCGTCAAAGCGAAGGGAAGCCTCAAAGGCGGAGGCTTGGGCGATGGCGTCAAGTTCTTTTTGCCATTCATAGCCATCCCAGTGGGGCGGGCGACGCCATTTTCTTGCCTTGCGAAGGGCGGCTTGAAGGGCTTGTTGTGCTTTTTGAGGCAGTTTGCCCATGCCCATCCGCCTCGCTATGGGTAGGGATGGTTGTGACCATTGTAGCAAAAAAAAAGAGTTGCCGTCAAGGGGGGGAGATGAGGAGGTGTTTTAACGAGGTCAGGCTCAAGGGAATGACCTCGTTAAAACTTTCGCTTGGTAACTTGTTCGTGGCATTGGTCAGAGACGGCGTTGACTGTCCTTACGAACGGGCAGCAGGGGTTGCCGCTTTCAGCAGCGGGTAACCCATCTGCTCCCGCAACTTCAAATAGGATTCGGCGCAACGGCGAGCTAACCGTTGCACCCGCTTAATGTAGCGAGCCCGTTCCATCACGCTGATAGCCCCCCGACTGTCCAGTAGATTGAAGGTGTGGGAGCACTTGAGGGTGTATTCAAAGGCGGGGAAGACCAAGCCTGCTTCCAAAATTCGCTCCGCTTCCCGTTCAAACAACTCAAAGAGGCGAAAGAGCATGTCGGTGTCAGCGAGTTCAAAGTTGTAGACGCTGCCCTCGTATTCCGTCCGCTTGTGCAGTTCCCCGTAAGTGATGCCGTGCGCCCATTCAAGGTCAAAAACGCTGTCCACGCCTTGCAGATACATGGCGATGCGTTCAGGTCCGTAGGTGATTTCCACGCTGATGGGGTTGAGGTCAATGCCGCCCATTTGTTGGAAATAGGTGAACTGGGTGATTTCCATCCCGTCCAGCCAAACTTCCCAACCGACACCTGCAGCGCCCAAAGTCGGCGACTCCCAATCGTCCTCAACGAAGCGGATGTCGTGCTCTTCAGGGTTAATGCCCAGTCGCTGCAAACTTTCCAAATAGATGTCCTGAATGTCGGAGGGCGCAGGCTTCATGATGACTTGGAACTGGTAGTAATGCTGCAAGCGGTTGGGGTTTTCGCCATAGCGCCCATCTGTCGGACGCCGCGACGGTTGCACATAAGCGACATTCCATGGCTCAGGTCCCAGCACCCGCAGGGCTGTGGCAGGGTGCATCGTTCCCGCACCAACCTCCATGTCAAAAGGCTGCACAATGAGGCACCCTTGCTCCGCCCAGAACTGCTGCAGCGCCATCAACAAGTCCTGAAAGGTCATTGCCCTTTCACCTCCGTCAGTGGTAGTTTAACTCGCCTTGAAGATGTGCCTTGTAGGTTTCCTTTGCGGGAGCGGTCGGCTAAAAGCCACGCTAACAGCCTTCTTCTATCCGCTGACAGAGCCAATGCAAGAGGAGCAAATGAGCCTCTTGCGCGATAGCCGTGTCGTGGGTCGGAACGGCGAGGCAGAAATCCACAAAAGGTGGCGAGGAAGGACAACGCAGGCTGGTTAGCAAAGCGGTTGTTGCCCCTTGCTCTTTTGCCTTGGCTAACCCCCTTAGGACATTGGGCGAAGTTCCGCTGGTGCTCAACCCAATGACGACATCGCCCGCTCTGACCAATGCCTCCACTTGTCGCTCAAAAACCCGTTCAAAACCGTAGTCGTTTCCGATAGCGGTGAGGGCTGCCACATCGGCATTCAGGGCGAGGGCAGCAAGTCCTTTTCGCTCCTTTTGGAATCGTCCCGTCAGTTCTGCCGCAAAATGCAAGGCTTCTGCCGCACTCCCACCGTTGCCGAAGCAAAGGACTTTGTTGCCTTTTTTCAGGCAAGCGACGATGGCGGTCGCCAACCCTTCCGCTGCCGCCTCGCATTCGGCGCACCGTCGTAAAGTGTCAATGGTTTGCTCCAACCGCCGCTGAAATTCGGTCATGGCGTTCACCCCTTTTTCGTCCGCTTTTTAAGAGCGGTTGATTTTCCATCGGTCATGCAGCCACCACCATTGCTCTGGTGTCTGCAAAATCGCTTGCTCTAATTGACGGCAAAACCATTCTGTCGCCGCAGGAACTTCCGCCTCCCTCACAAGGCATGGTGGCAATAAGACGCCTTTGTGCGTGCCATCAGGCAAGCGGACATCGTAGCAAAACACAAGGGGCGCTCCTGTGCGGGCTGCTAAAAGGGCTGGCGTTTTGAAGAAGGTGGCAGGTCGCCCGAAGAAGGGAAGGACGATGGCTGCCGACCCATCGCCGGCGTGCTGGTCTGCTAACAGTCCCAATACTTCGCCCCTTCGCAGCACCCGTAAGGCTTCTCGCACCGAGCCAAATTTGTCAAGGACGCGCATCCCGACGCTTTCTCGGATATGGCGAATGATTTTCCATGCCGCTGGGCTTTGAGGTCTGGCGACGACCCAGAGGGGAAACACTTGCGCCAACTTTGCCCCCAACAACTCAAAATTGCCGAGGTGTCCTGTGACCAAAATCAACCTGCCCCATCGTTTCCATGCCTTTTGGGCTTCGTCCAATCCTTGCAAGCGCACCCGCATAAGGGCATCTTGTGGAGCCGTGCCCATCTTCAAAAACTCCAACGCCGTGAGGGCGACATGTTGAAACACTTTGTGCGCTAACTGAAGGGCATCTGACGGCGAGCATTTGAGGGCGTGGGTGAGGTTGTCAACAGTGATTGCCCGTCGTTTCGGCAGCGCCCACCATAACAAACGCGCCAGTGGCGCCGCCACCATCGGCAACTGTTCCCAAGGCGTTGCTTTCGCTATGCCCATCAAAGCGACGATGAGCGTCCATTCAGCAAAGTAGCGTCCCTTTCCCATCACCGTTCAGCCCGTTTCGCTGTTGCGGGGTGAAATTGCAGGGATGGACGAGGACGGCAGGTTGTGGATGACAGCATCCCATAACGCTTCATCGCCCCACAGCCATTGCAACCGCACCCGCACCACCCAAAGGGGTAACGAGGCTTGCCACACTTGCCCCAATTTGAGGGCGTCTTTGTAAGTCGTCAGCACTCCGTCGGCGTCCCAACGCCTTGCCATCGTTACCGTCAGTTCTGCATCGGCAGGCGTGAAGTGGTGGTGGTCAGGGAAGCAAACCAACGCTTCCACCACGCACCCAAGGCGCTGGGCGGTTAACGCGACATAAAACGGGTTGCCTGTGCCCGTGACGATGATGACCCGTTGACCCTGAAGCGTTCGGGCAGGTTGACTGCCCTCTTGCCTCCAACTTTGCACATCAACAGGGGCATAACCGAACGCTGCTAAGACTTTTGCGCCTCCCGCTAAGGCGTTCAACGCCTCCCGCAGCCTCTGTTGGCTCTTTGCGTCCAGTGCGTCGGCTTTGCTCAAGACGAGGACATCGGCACGCTGCAGCGCTGTCAACGGCTCCCGAAGCAATGGATTGCTTGGATGTAGCCACGCCGTCGCATCCCACAAAACGATGTCCAACTGGCGATGTAAGCGGCGATATTGAAACCCGTCATCCAGCACGATGACCGTTGCGCCTTCAGCGAGGGCCTGTTGGGCTTTCGCCACGCGGTCTCGCCCGGTGTAAACGGGTTGGAGTCCTGCGTCGGCGTGTTCTTGCGCTTCGTCGGCGTCGGCAGTCAATGGCGTCAGAATGGCGGGGCGGTGTCCGTGCTCTTTCAGACGGTGGACTAACCATCGTGTCAACGGTGTTTTGCCCGTTCCACCGACCGTGATGTTGCCGACGCTGATGACAGGCACAGGGAGCCGCACTGGCGGCTGCCGACGAAGGGCGTTGCGCACCCGCACCGCCAGCCAAAGGATGTCGCGCAATGCCTTCGCTCCTGCAAGGGTCAAGGGAGTGCTTATTGCATCGGCGCTCAACGCCCGCAACCATCCCTCCCAGCGTCCGCGCCATCCGCCAGCGAAAATCACCCTCATCATCGTCACCTCAAAAGGGATGGAAAGTCAAGGGCATGCATCCGCTGGGATGTTCCCGATTTAGGGAGCAATCTGCCAATCGCTTCGGCAACTCGTTCGGCAGCGCCCCGATGGAGCAAGAGCAACTGCTCCGCTTGCCAAGCGATGGCTCGCCGTAACGGCTCGGAACTCAGCAACTTCCATGCTGTCTGTATCAACTCGTTTTCGTCCCGAACCAAAAACCCGATGCCCTCCCGCTGCAGCAATTCGGCATGGGGTCGGAAATTGTCCACATGCGGACCGAACAAGACAGGGATGCCGTGCAACACAGGCTCCATCAAGTTATGCCCGCCACGCGGAATCAAACTGCCACCGACAAAGGCTACCGCTGCCAAGCCATAAAGTTTCGCCAGTTCGCCGACGGTGTCCAACACGATGACTTCCTTCGCCCGCAACGGTTTCCCGGCACACAACGAGCGGCGCACGGGCACTAAGCCCATTTCTCCCACGACCGCCATCACTCGCTCCAATCGCTCCAAATGGCGGGGCGCAAGGAGCAAGCGAAGTTGGGGCAGATAAGAAAGCAACCGTTGATAAGCCCGCAACACGATGACTTCCTCGCCCTCATGGGTGCTGCCGGCGACGAAAAGCAACGGCACTGCGTTCCCGAGGGCAATCAACCCTAACTCCAATCGCCATTCCTCTCGCTGCCTTTCACTTAATCGCACTTGTGGCTGGTCTAACTTGACATCGCCCACGACTTGAAGTCGGTCAGGCGGGACGCTCAATTGGCGCAACCGCTCGGCGTCCAGTTCGCTGCGCATCAGGCACAAATCAAGGTGGCTCAGCAACCAACCGTAAACCCCTTTGCCCAACGGCGTTTGCGCCCTGGCGAAAGTGGCGTCGGAGATGCGCCCATTGACCAAAATAACTTTTGCCCCGATTTCTTTGGCGGCGTGCATCAGGTTACCCCAAAGTTCCGTCTCCGTCAGGATGAGGGCGTCGGGGCGAACCCGCTCCATCGCCCATTGCGGGAACGGCATCAGGTCAAAAGGCAAAAAGGCGAAAGCGTTGGCATCAAGGATGCGTTGGCGAGCCGTTTGCATTCCCGTTTCTGTGACCGTTGTGACCAAAACCCACGCATCAGGAAAACGGCGGCGCAAAGCCGAAACAACGCTGCTGGCGGCGACAACTTCCCCGACGGAAACGGCGTGCACCCAAAAACGCGGTGAGCCCGGCGCCGACCGCCATGCCATCGGGTAGCGCCCCGTCCAGTCGTAAAGGGCGGTCGCCCGCGTCCCGTTGCGGACGCGCCGTAGTCCGTAGGTAACGAAGGCGGGAGAGAGGAGCCACGCCGCAGCGTTGTAAATCCAGCGCCACCTTGAAAGGCAGCGACAACGCCCCACGACATTCATCGCCTCCGCTGACAGATTTTATGGCGGCGAAAACAAGGGCGTTCCTAAAGGGTTTGCGGGGGGATGTGCCATGACCTTGAGCCCTCAAACGGTCACCGACTGGTTAGACCGACGCTTTCGTTTGCGTGAGCACGGCACCGACGTCCGCACGGAAATTTTGGCGGGCGTCACGACTTTCCTGACGATGTGCTACATCATCCTCGTCAACCCTGTCATCTTGAAGGCAGCGGGGATGGACGAAGGAGCGGTGATGGTGGCGACTTGCCTCGTCTCCGCCATCCCGTCCATCCTGATGGCGTTCCTTGCCAACTATCCCATCGCTTGCGCACCGGGCATGGGACACAATGCCATTTTCGCCTTTTGGGTTTGCAGCACCGCTCCTGGCGGATTGGGATTGCCTTGGCAGGCAGGTTTAGCATGCGTCTTCCTTTCAGGCGTGCTGTTCCTCTTGCTTTCAGGTGTCGGCTTTCGGGAAGCCATCATTGATGCCATCCCTGAATCCCTCAAGCACGCCATCGCCGTCGGCATCGGTTTGTTCATCACTCTCATCGGTCTGGAGTGGGGCGGGATCGTCGTCGCCAGTGATGCCACCTTGCTCACCCTCGCCCACACCACCTTAGCCAGCAAACCCACCCTCACTTGCCTGTTCGGTTTGCTGGTGACTTTGTGCCTTTTGGCGATGGGCGTTCGCGCCGCCATCTTGTTGGGCTTGCTGGCATCGGGCTTACTGGGCATAGCGTTGGGCGTGACGAAGTTTCAGGGCATTCTCGCCCTCCCGCCGTCATTGGCGCCGACGGCTTTCAAACTGGATTTCGCTCCCTTGCTCGCCTTGGGTTTTCAAAGCATCGTCGTCGTGATCATCCTGTTTTTGCTGGATGTCTTTGACACCGTTGGCACCCTCATCGGCGTCAGCGCGCAAGCGGGTTTGCTGCGGAACGGCAAATTACCCCGCGCCCGTGAAGCCCTCTTTAGTGACGCTGTTGGGACGACGCTGGCGGGATTGCTGGGCAGTTCCACCGTCACGGCTTACATTGAAAGTGCGACGGGCGTTCAGGCAGGTGGGCGGACGGGCTTGACAGCGTTGGTGACAGGCATGTTGATGCTTTTGGGCTTGTTCTTCAGCCCACTGGTGGCGACCCTTAGTGCGACGGTGATGTTCGGGAAAGTGGCGGGTCATCCGCTTATCGCTCCCGCCCTCATCGCTGTCGGGGCGTTCATGATGGCAAGCGTCCGTCATATCCGTTGGGACGACTTGACGGAAGCCTTCCCTGCCTTCCTAACGATAGCCCTCATCCCTTTCGGCTTCAGCATCGCCGACGGCATCGGGGCAGGTTTCATCAGTTACGCCCTGCTCAAATTAGTCACTCGCCGCCATCGGGAAGCCTCGTGGCTGCTTTATTTGCTCGCCATCGTCTTCTTGCTGATGTTTGCCATGCGCACCCGCATCGGTGGTTGAAGCCCGAGATTTAGAGGCGCCAAAATCATGGGTGAGGTGAGCCGCAATGGCGAAAACTTTGACGATTGAGTTGCCCGACGAAATTTACGAGGGGCTACAAAAGTTAGCAGAGAAGTGGCAAACGACTCCCGAACGCATCGCCGCCGATTGGGTTGTCTCCCAAGCCGACCAAGTCCTTAACGACCCACTGGAAAAATGGATTGGCGCTATCCCGATGCCTCCTTGGGCTGACCGTCATGACGAGTTGTTCGCTGAGAGCCTTTTGGACGAGAGCGAGGGAGAGGGATGCAAAAATGCGTGAAATTTTCGGCGACACTTCAGGTTGGGGATGCCTTGCAAACCCTAACGAGCCATTTCACCTTTTGGCGAGGCAAATTTACCGCGACATCCGACGGCGAAGAGGGCTCATCATCACAACCAACTATGTGTTGGCGGAATTAGTGAGCCTGCTGCTTTTCAGGTTCAGGCTCCCTCACAGCACCATCGTCGGGTTCATCAACGACCTGAAAGCCTCACCCATTGTGAAAATCGTCCACATTGACCCTGTTTTGGATGCTGAGGCATGGGAGTTGTTTCAGCGGCGACCTGACAAAACTTGGTCGCTGGTGGATTGTGCCAGTTTCGTCGTCATGCAAAGGCGTGGCATCAAGGAAGCCCTAACAAGCGATGTCCACTTTGAACAAGCAGGCTTTATCAGGTTGCTGAAATGAGAGCAGCCAATAGGCATAAAACGAGGTGAACCGTCGTGGCGAAAACGCTGACGATTGAATTGCCCGACGAAATTTATGCAGTGCTGGAAGAGTTAGCGGCGGGAGAGGGAAAAAGCGTTCAGGAACTGGGAGCGGAGTGGCTGACGACAGTGGTCGCCCGCATCCTTGATGACCCGTTGGAGAAAGTGATTGGCAGCCTTAGGGTTGGCATTCCCAATTGGTCAGAACGCCACGATGAGTTGTTAGGGGAGTATTTACGCCAGAAAGTGAAAGGGGGAGGCGAAGATGCAAGGGCGTGAAATTTTCGCCGACACCTCTGGCTGGGGCAACCTCGCCGACCCTGATGAACCCTTCCACAATCGGGCGAAGCACCTCGTCCGACTGGCGAGAGCAAAAGGCGTTCGCCTTGTCACGACCAACTATGTCCTTGCCGAACTGGTTAGCCTTCTTCTGTCCTTTCGTCTTCTGCACGACAGCATCGTTAACTTCATCAACGGCATTTTCGCTTCACCGCAAGTGGAAATCGTTTGGGTAGACCAAGCCCTTCGCAACGAGGCATGGGAGTTGTTTCAGCGGCGACCTGACAAAACTTGGTCGCTGGTGGATTGTGCCAGTTTCGTCGTCATGCAAAGGCGCGGCATTAAGGAAGCCCTAACAAGCGATGTCCACTTTGAACAAGCAGGCTTTATCAGGTTGCTGAAATGAAGGCAAAAGTGACTAAAGCATCAGCGGCAGGAGGTGATGATGGATGGCAGGATGGACGAGGCGAAAGTTTTTGGGGTTGATGGGCGTCAGCGTGTTGGCGATGGGGGACGCAAAAATTTGCCGTTACGGAGGCTGGGGGAAGATGCGCTTCAAAGCGACGGGCTTTTTCCGAACGGAGCAAGTTAGCGGTGTTTGGTGGCTCGTTGACCCAGAGGGGCATCCTTTCCTCTCCAAAGGCGTCAACCATGTCAGTTTTCACGGCGACCACTGTCCTGCCCTCGGTTACTCACCCTACCATCGGAATGTGTCGGCGAAATATGGCAGCGAAGAGAAGTGGGCGGAAGCGACGGCAAAGCGACTGCGCCAGTGGGGTTTCAATACCGTCGGAGCGTGGTCGTCGGCATCGCTATTTCCCTTGATGTCCTACACGCTCATCTTGAACATGGGCGCACGGGCGGGGGCAAATTGGCTTAAGGGCACTTTCCCCGATGTCTTTTCACCACAGTTTCGGCAAGTCTTGGACGATATCGCTGCCAAAGAATGCGCACCGCGCAAAAACGACCCGTTGCTCATCGGCTACTTCACCGACAACGAGTTGCGCTGGGGACCTGACTGGCGTTCGTCCCGTCATTTGCTGGACGACTACTTACTTTCGCTGCCACCCGATGCGCCGGGCAAAAAGGCGCTCTTGGACTTTTTCCGCAAGCGCTACTTGCGCATTGAAGGCTTCAACAAGGCGTGGGGCTTGAACTTGCCCGATTGGGATGCCCTGACCAAGTTGACGGAGTTGCCACCTGCGCCGACGGAAGCGTCGGAAAAGCAACGCCTCGCCGACCGTTTGGATTTTCTCCGCCTCATCGCCCGAGAATATTTCCGCGCCTGCCACGACGCCATCCGAAAGCACGACCCTCATCACCTGATTTTGGGCGTTCGGTTCGCAGGTTACGCTCCTCGTCCTGTCGTGGAAGCGATGGGCGATTTTGTGGATGTCGTCTCCTTTAACACCTACGCCTTTGAGCCGCCCGTCAAGGTGCTGGATGAACTGCACCAACTCACCCGCAAGCCCGTGATGATCACCGAGTTTTCCTTCAAGGCAATGGACAGCGGGTTGCCCAACACAAAAGGCGCAGGTCAACCTGTCCCGACGCAAAAAGACCGCGCCGACCACTTTGAGCGGTTCGTGCAGGCATTAATGCAGTTGCCCTATTGCGTCGGCTACCATTGGTTTCAATGGAGCGACCAACCCGCCCAAGGACGCTTTGATAGCGAAAACAGCAACTTCGGGTTGGTCAAAGAGAACGACGAACCTTGGGAGTTGCTGACGCAGAGGATGAGCCAAGTAAACGCCCGCGTGGACGAGTGGCACGCTTCAGCCGCCAAAGGGTAACTGCGCCAAGGGCGTGTAAGTGGGACCTTCGCGGGAGAGGTCGCTGCGAAAGAGCGTCAGGTGGCGAACGGTCACGACGCCGAAAGAAACATCCGCGTGTCCGCGCAAGGTAGCGAGAACGGGGGCTATTCCCTGCATCGCTTTGACGCGCCCGATAGTGATGTGGGGATGGTAAGGACGCCCTTCGTGGGCAAAACCCAGACGCTCCATCCCTTGCTCAATTTGGCGCTGCAAGGTGAGTAACTCTTGGGGCGCTTCCACGCCGACCCACAAAACGCGAGGACGGCGCAAATCGGGAAACCCGCCGACACCTTTCACGGCGAAAGTGAAGGGCAGCGTCGCTTGGGCGATGGCGCTCAAAGTTGCGGTGATAGTGGCGATTTGCCCTTCCGCCACCTCGCCCAAAAACTTCAGCGTCAGGTGCAGGTTTTCTGGTTCCACCCATTTGATGGGCGCAGGCATTCGCTGTAACGCCTTCAGCAACTTTGTCAAGTTCGTCCGCACCTCAGCGCTGAGTTCTAATGCGACGAAACTGCGGATAAGCATGGCGCACTCACCCTCACTGGGAAACTTGGGCACGCCGCTCGGCTTAAACTCTGTCGCGGCTGATAGTCACTCAACAGGGAAGCGCCGGCATGCAGGCACGCTTGGATGTGGCAAAGTTTTTGTCGGCACTCAAAGGAGGTCGCCACCATGCTCAAGACCCATTGCTGCGGTGAATTGCGCCCATCCCACATCGGTGAGACGGTGACTTTGTGCGGTTGGGTCCATCGCGTCCGAGACCACGGCGGTGTCGTTTTCATTGACTTGCGGGACCGCAGTGGCGTCGTCCAATGTGTCTTTGACCCGCAAGATTGCCCGAAGGAAGTTGTGGCGGCGGCGCAGGAAGTGGGCAATGAGTGGGTGTTAAAAATTGTGGGCATCGTCGCCCGCCGCCCCGCTGGCACGGAAAATCCCAAGTTGCCGACGGGCGAAATTGAAGTGCGAGGGCGCGCTTTGGAAGTCCTTAATCCCGCCAAACCGTTGCCCTTTTCGGTGACCGCCGACGACTTGAATGTGGACGAATGGGTGCGCCTCAAGTATCGCTACTTGGATTTGCGCCGCAAACGGATGCGGGACATCTTGGAGTTGCGCCACCGCTTCGTTAAAGCCGTCCGAGACTTTATGGACGAAAACGGCTTTTGGGAAATTGAAACGCCCCTCCTTTGGAAGCACACGCCCGAAGGCGCCAGAGAATTTTTGGTGCCATCACGATTGCATGCGGGCAAGTTTTTCGTTTTGCCCCAGTCGCCTCAAATCGCCAAGCAACTCTTGATGGTGGCGGGCATAGAGCGTTACTTCCAAATCGCCCGCTGCCTTCGCGACGAAGACCCTCGCGCCGACCGCCAACCTGAATTCACCCAGATTGACTTGGAAATGAGTTTCGTCAGTGCCGACGACATCTACGACTTGGTGGAACGGATGCTGCAGTATGCGTTGGAGAAAGCGGCGGGCATCAAAATCGCCATCCCCTTTCCTCGCCTCTCTTACGCCGAGGCGATGGCACGCTTTGGCAGCGACAAGCCCGACTTGCGGTTCGGCATGGAGTTGGTGGACATCACCGACATCGTGGCGCAAAGCAACTTACGTGCCTTCACTGAGGCGGTTGCAAAGGGCGGTCAAGTGAAGGCACTGCGTGTGCCCAACATGGCGACAGCCTCCCGCAAGGACATCGCCGACTTGACGGAATTTGCCAAACGCTACGGAGCAAAGGGTTTGGCGACCTTTGCGTTGGGCGACGGTGAAGTCCGTTCACAAGTCGCCAAGTTTTTGAGCGATGGAGAATTGCGCGCCATCTTTGACCGATGCGGAGCGCAGCAGGGTGACTTGGTTTTGGTCGTCGCCGACCAACCGGAGGTTGTCGCTGAAGTGTTGGGCAATTTGCGGTTGAAGTTGGGACGGCAATTGGGCTTGGCGGCGAACGGGCAAAGTGAGTGGCACTTTTTGTGGGTGACCGATTTCCCCTTGTTGCAATGGGATGACGAGGAAAGGCGCTACACGCCGTCGCACCATCCCTTCACCTCGCCTTACCCCGATGACTTGCCGTTGTTGGAGGAAGGCGTGCAAGCCCTTGACAATCCCAACTACCCCATCCCTAAAGGGCATCGTGACCATCCCCTCAGCAAGGTGCGGGCTTACGCCTACGATATCGTCCTCAACGGTTACGAAATTGGAGGTGGCAGCATCCGAATTCACCGACGCAAAGTGCAGGAGTTAGTCTTTCGCGCCATTGAATTGCCACCGGAAGAGGCTCGGCGCAAGTTCGGCTTTTTGCTGGATGCCTTTGAGTTCGGCGCGCCACCGCACGGCGGCATCGCTTTGGGCTTAGACCGCATCATCGCCTTGATCGCAGGATGCGAAGCGACGGCACCTGAAACAGGACTGCCTTACCTGAACATCCGTGAGGTCATCGCTTTCCCCAAGACGAGCACGATGCAAGACCCCTTGACAGGTGCTCCGACCCCTGTGGACGAAAAAGTCCTTGCCGAACAGCATATCGCTTTGCGCCCTGAAGCCTTGGAAGCGCTAAAGCGGGAAGCGATGGAACTGTGAGGCTTTTCGGATGGTGATTTGCCATGAGCGATTGGGTGGAACTGATGACGGGCTTGCTCAGCGAAGTTTCGGTGGCGCAATCGTGGCTGAACGCCAACGGCATCCCGACTTTTGTGCGCGACGCCGACCCTTACACGGGCAACAAGACGCTGCTGGTGCCAGCATCCAAATTGGCACAAGCCCGCCACCTGCTTCGGTTGTTAGCCACTGCCCCCCACGACGGTGGCGAGGAGCAAACGGGAAGTGACGAAGGGATAGGTGGCGAGTGATGAAAAAAGCCAAAAAGGCAAACATCGGCGAACCCGTGAAGAGGTCGGTCACTTCGCTGCGGTTGCCGATGTCCCGCTTTAACGAAGACCCGTTCCCACCGTTGCAGCGGACGGGCACTTCGCGGGTCTACCCTTACCCGATGCAGGACGACATCACCGATGAGTTGACCGAGCGAGAGTTCACTGCCGTCGTCCTTGACAACGGTTTTCTCAAAGTCACCGTCCTGCCCGACTTCGGCGGGCACATCCTTTCGGTGCGCGATTTGAAAAACGACTGCGAAGTTTTCTACCACAACCTTCCGCTCAAGTTCGGTTTGATCGCTTTGCGGGGCGCTTGGTATTCTGGCGGGCTTGAGTTCAACTTTCCGCAAGTCGGTCACACGGTCACGACCAATGACCCACTCCCTTGGCACTTGACAGAAAACCCTGACGGCAGCGCCACGCTTTTCCTCGGCGGGATTGAGCGGTTGACGAGGATGGCTTGGGTGGCGAGCGTGACTTTGAGACCGAACGATTGGCGCTTGCACACCCGCATCTGGCTTTTCAACCGAACACCCTTTTGGCATCGCATCTACTTTTGGACGAATGTCGGCGTGGCTGCCCGTGAGGATTTCCGCTTTTTGCTCCCGTGCACGCAAGTGTTTTCTTGGTGGTGGGGCGCTCGCGGCGTCGCCAACTTCCCTATTCAGGACGCCTCTGATTTGAGCCTCTATGTGACCCACAAGCGACCGACTGACTTGTTTGCGAAGGATTTGCGTGCCGATTGGTTTGGCTGCTACTACGAGCAACTTGACTACGGCGTTCTGCATTACGCCAACAGATTTGAAGTCCAAGGTCGCAAACTCTGGACATGGGGCACATCGGAACACGGTGCTTGGTGGATAAAGTTGCTGAGCGACAAGGGCGAACCCTATTGCGAAATCCAAAGCGGTCGCTTCGTCCATCAAGGCGTCCACCGCTTGATGCCGCCGCGAGCCGTTGAAACTTGGAAAGAGGCTTGGTTTCCTGTCTGGAGGCTTGGCGGTGTCGTTCACGCTTCCGACACCATCGCGCTCAACGCAGAACGAACGGGCAACCAACTTCCCTTGCGATTGTTTGCCCTCGTGCCCATTGACGACGCCACCATCACGGTTACGCAGAGCAAGCAAGTTTTGGGACGAACTCGCTTTCCCTTGCCTGCAGGCGAACCTGTGACTCTCGCCATCGGGTTGCGAAACGATGAGCCTGTTTCCGTCATCGTCCAAGATGGCAAACGAACCGTTTTGCAAGTCCGACTGATTGTCAAGGGACACGAGAAGGTTATCGCCGATTACAGCGATGAGCCTGCGCCGCATATCGGTTTGCTTGAGCAACCAATGGGCGAACCGAAAACGCTGACGGAATGGTTGCGGAAGGCGAGAGAACATGAGGAGCGCAACGAGTTGGACGCAGCGGCTGAATGTTACCGCAAAGCCTTTTCCCTTGACCCGCAATGTGTCGCAGCGATGAACGGGTTGGCTCAGTGGCATCTCAAGCGCGGCGAATTTCAGCAAGGGCGAGAGTGGGCGCAAAAAGCGCTGCAAATTGACCCACAAAATGACGATGCGCTATGGTGGCTGGCAGTCGCAAGTTACTGGGACGAGGGACGCAGGAGGAGTGGAGACGCAATGGCTGGGCTTTGGGCGCTGACGAGGAGCAACACTTACGCTGCCGCTGCGTTTGCGATGCTGGGCGAATTCGCACTGCGCCGCAACGACTATCACGCTGCCCTTGACTGTTTTGCTCGTGCGTTGGAACGCAACCCACAGGACAGCAAAGCGTTGGCACTGGCTGCCTTCGCTGCCCGCAAGTTGGGTGATGTTGAATTGGCGCAAGCGTATTTGCGACGATGTGAACAAACCAACCCCCTTGAACCGCTGCTTTGGAGTGAACGGCACTTCTTAAGGGAAGCGGGACGAGGGGCGCAGGACGAGGAAACGGTTTTGGAGCGGATTTTTGTTGACGATGCGTTGTGGCTTGATGCGGCTTGCGATTATGAGCAAGTTGGCGCTTGGGGAACCGTCAGCGTTTGGCTCGCAGTCGCAAAGCGGCATATGGAGCGCAACGGTCAAGTCAACCCGATGCTGCTTTACCATGCCGCCTATGCCATGTGGCGGATGGGTAAGTTGGCTGAAGCGATATCGCTGGCAAACGAAGCGCAAAAGCAATCGCCCATGTTCGTCTTCCCGCATCGGCACGAAGACGCAAAGGCACTTCAAGTGGCGTTGACCCTCAATCCCGACGACGCGCTGGCTCATTCCTTGCTTGGCACTTGGCTCGCCTCGGTCGGGCGATGGGATGAAGCGATGAGGCATTGGGAGAGGGTTACAAGGGACACGGGACAAGGGACACGGGGCAAAGGAGTTGAGGGCGAGGCTTGCGCTGAGCCAATCCAGAGCGCATTGCAAGTTTTGGCGTGGCGAAATATTGGGCTTGCGAACAGGCTTGCCAAAAACGATTTGCCCGCTGCCGAACAAGCCTACGACAGAGCCATTGAACTTCTATCCCGTGACCCGTCTCTCCTGTTCCCTTACGCTTGGAGGCTTTGGCTTGAGCGTGACATCGTGCTTTCGGCGATGGGACAACACGAAAAGCGAACGCAATTGTTTGAGGCTGCTCCCGACGAAGTTCGCTCCAAGCCGCAAATTGCTGCCCGTTGGGCTGAGGCTTGTGCGAGGGCTGGCGATTACGAAAAGACGGTTGAGTTACTCTCTCAAGGCAACTTTAAGCCTTGGGAGGGCGAGTTTGCGTTGCGGGAACTTTGGAAAGAAGCGAACATGCAACTTGGGCACAAAGCGATGGCGCAAGGCGACTTTGCGAAGGCGCGCCAGCACTTTGAGGCTGCCGCCGATTACCCTGCGAACTTGAATGTCGGGCGACCGCATTGGACGGACGATGCTGATGCCCTCTTTTGGGCAGGTTGGTGCGCTTTGAAGATGGGCGACAGGGAAGGCGCAAGGGAACTTTTGAAACAAGCGGCAACAGAGAACCAACCGCCCAATGCGAGAACCGCCGAGTTCAAAGGCCAAGCCCAAGAGTTGTCGCAAAAAATGACAGGGCATGAGGGACAAGAGGCGAAGTGACAGGGAGTGAGAAGGGAAACGGCGATGCGCCTCAAAGTGATGACGCTGAACGTCTGGGGCTACAACGGCGATTGGGAGCGACGGCGAGGGTTGATCGGGGAGTTGCTCCAGAGGGAGCAACCTGATGTCGTGGGGTTGCAGGAAGTGTGTGATTGGCGGCGGTTCAACGCTGAGGGTGACCACCAGTTGCACCAACTGGCTCGCCTTGCAGGTTACCCCTTCTCTCACTTCCAACCCGCTTATCGCCGCCCCGACAAAATGTTGGGACAAGGCATTTTAAGCCACCACCCGCTCGTTGCCGTTGCCTGTTTGCCTTTTCCACAAGACCCCAACGACCCAAAAGACACCGAAGACCGCGTGGCGGTTTGGACACAAGTGGCGATGCCCGACGGCATCGTTGAAATCGCCGTCACGCATCTCTCTCTTTCCCCGATGGCAAGAGAACGAAGCGTCCGACGGTTAGTTGATTGGTTGTGGCGACGGAGTGATGCGCCCAAAATCCTGATGGGTGACTTGAACGATGCGCCCAATTCGCCGACGCTGCGGTTTTTGCTTTGCGAAGCGACCCCTCCCCTCGCCGATGCTTGGGCGTTGGCGCATCCCGATGAACACGGTTTCACCTTCCCCAGTCACGCCCCGCAGCATCGCATTGACTATGTGCTCTTCGCCCCACCTGACGCCTTCGTCGTGGACGACATTCACCTTGTCGGTGACACCCATGACGCCAACGGCACTTACCCCTCCGACCATTTGGGCATTGTCGCTGTCCTGCGCATAATTGCGTGAGGGGATGGAAGGTGGCGTTTCAGTTCGGGAATTTGCTTCGGGCAAAATTTTACGGCTCGGCGGCACAAAGGCGATGGAAAATTTAAGCGGAGGTGAGCAGCATGGGTGAAGTAATGCGGGAAGTGACGCTGGCGACAGGGCAAGTTCTCCGTATCGTTCGGGGTGACATCACGCAGGAGCAAGTGGACGCCATCGTCAACGCTGCCAATTCACACCTCAAACATGGTGGGGGCGTGGCGGCTGCCATCGTCCGAAGGGGCGGTGAAATCATTCAGCAGGAAAGCGATGAGTGGGTGCGCCGACACGGGCTTGTCCCGACGGGGCAAGTCGCTGTCACAAGTGCTGGCAACCTGCCCGCTAAATTCGTCGTCCACGCCGTCGGTCCTGTGTGGGGTGAGCACCCGCCCGAACGCGCCGATGAATTGCTGCGTAGCGCCGTTTGGAACAGCCTTGCCGCTGCCCACGAGCGAAACTGTCAGAGCATTGCTTTGCCTGCCATCAGTGCCGGGATTTTCGGCTTCCCGAAAGACCGCTGTGCTGCCATCTTGCTGGACACCGCCCGCCAATTCTGTGAGCAAAATCCCGATAGCCCCCTGCGCGACATCCGTTTCGTCCTCTTTGATGAGCCCACTTTCCAAACTTTCGTGGCGGTTTTTGATGAGCGTTTCGCCCAGAAGGGAGAGTGCTGAGAGCGTTTGATAGCCCTTCTGACACGGAGGCGACGGAGATGGTGAAGGTCTTAGACTGGCGTCGGGACATCGCCGAAGGGCTGTTCTGGGTTGTATTGAGCCTGCTTTTAAGTTGGCTGATGGTGCCTCATTTGCCTGAGCGAGTGCCCGTTCATTTCAACTGGCGTTGGCAACCCGACGGTTGGGGTAGCAAGGCGACAGTGGTTTGGTTGGTGCCTGTGATGTTGGCAAGTGTTTGGGCAGTCTTGACCGTTTGCCTTTGGCTGGCGGGGACGGAAAAAGGGCAACTGCGGTTGGACGAGAAAGGGCAACAATGGCTAAGGTGGCTGCGGTCGTGGATTGGCGTCTTTTTCGTCGCCTTGCACGGCAGCGTGTTGGCGGTCGGTCTTGGTTGGTTCAGTTCTCCCCGTCCCATCTTGATGCCCGCGTTGGGATTGCTTTTTCTTGCGGTCGGGAAAGCCTTGCCCCATTTTTCCCGCAATTGGGTGGCGGGAGTTCGGTTGCCTTGGACGGTTGCAGACGAACGGGTCTGGACGCCTGTCCATCGGGTGGCAGGTCGGGGCTTTTTGATGGTGGGGCTTGGCTTTCTTGTCGCTCCCTTGCTGCCTTTTTGGTGGGACTTTGTGCTGCTCATCGGGTTAGGGGCGCTCATTTTGTTCCTTCTCGGTTACGCCTACTGGCTTTATCGCAGGATAGGTTGGAGCGGTTTTTAGCCTTTGTTCTGCCTCTTGACTAAACGGGATTAAGGCGCTACAATTTGAGGCGACAAAACAAGAGCACCCTGACAGAAAAGAGGCGACAGCAGATGTCTGATGCAACTCGGCAGCAGTTGATGCGGATTTTGAAGCGCTTAGAAGGTCGCTCGGAAGCAACGCCTGAAGAGAGCGTGGAGCAAATCCTCAAGTTGCCCGCCAAAAAAGTCATTGACCTTTTGATTGATGCCCTCCAAAAAAGCCCTCATTACTTGGTGCGGTTGGTCGCCTGCATGGCTTTAGGAGAACTGCGGGCGGTGAAAGCCGTCCCGACCCTTGTCGCCACCCTGAGAGATTCCAGCCTGACCGTCCAACGCGCCGCTGCCGAGGCGTTGGCGAAAATTGGACGCCCTGCTGTGGGAGAGTTACTTCAGCATATTGACGACGAAGATTTGTCTATGCGCCGATGGGTCATCCACATCCTCGGCAAGATTGGAGCGAAAGAGGCAGCACCCGCCCTTTTAGAGCGCTTCCATCGGGAAGCCCCTGAGTTGCAACGGCTTATCGTAGAGTCGTTGGGGGAAATCGCCAGCAAAAAAGCCTCCCGTTTGCTGACGGAACTGGTGCAACATGGCGGCGCCGATTTCTCCCGCACCGCCATTGAAGCCTTGGGCAAACTCAAAGACCCCAAGTCCATCCCTGTCTTGCTGGACATCTTGGCACGAGATGGTGCAGAGTTGCGGAAGTTGGTGCGAGAAGCCCTTCTGACCATCGGTAAAGAAGGCATGCCTCAACTTGTCAAAGCCTTGCATCATCCCAACCTCGCCGTCCGCCAAGTTGCCGCTGAAGTGCTGGGAACGATGGGAGACCGACGGGCGTTGCGGGAATTGATTAAAGCGTTGCGTGACCCAGACCCGATTGTCCGTCAATCTGCCGTTCAAGCCATCACTCGTTTCCCCGATAAATCCCTCTTTGAGCCCCTCACCCGTTTGCTTCATGACCCTGACCAAGAAGTCCGCTTTCAGGCGTTGCGAGCATTGGTGCAAGTCGGCAAAGAAATGGCAAAGCCCCACCTGAAGAAAGCCCTCAAAGATGCTGATTGGCTCCTTCGCTTAACAGCGGTGCAAGGGTTGGTGGAACTGGGTGGCGAGGATGTTGTCCCTTGTTTGTGCGATGCCCTCAAAGACCCTGAATGGTCGGTGCGCTATCATGCTGCCATCGGTCTTTCGCGCCTCAAAAGCCCCAAGAGCCTCATCCCTTTGATGCAAGCCGTCTTTGACCCCAACCCGCAAGTTGCTTTGCAAGTCATCAAGGCGTTGGAAGAACTAAAAGACCCCCGCGCTATTGATGTCCTGCGACGGGTCGCCACTGCTAACATCCCTGAAGTCAGCAGCGCTGCGCAACGGGTGGCTCGTGCCTTGCAAGAAATTGCCCACGCTAAAGGACTCCCTGTCCCCTCCAAACGCCGCCCGACGCGCCAACCTGCCCAACCGACTGCCACCCCGACGAAATAGCCCTTGGAGAGCCTTGACTTATGCCCGAACGCATCGTCACGGTCAACCGCAAAGCCCGCCACGACTTTGACATCTTGGAAACCTACGAAGCGGGGCTTGTCTTGACAGGTCCCGAAGTCAAAGCCATCCGCGCAGGCAAAGTCTCATTGGCAGATGCCTTTGCCCGCGTCCAAAACGGCGAACTGTGGCTGTTGAACATGCACATCGCCCCTTACGACCCTGTCCTGCAGCGGGATTACGACCCGCAACGACCCCGCAAACTGCTGATGCACCGGCGAGAAATCAACCGACTGGCGGGTTTGACGGCTCAAAAAGGGTTCACCCTCATCCCCTTACGCCTCTACTTCAACGAACGAGGCTACGCCAAAGTGGAGTTGGGCTTGGCGAAGGGCAAGCGCAAAGTGGACCGACGCCGTGAAATCATGGAGCGAGAAATCCAGCGAGAAATTGACCGCACCCTGCGCGGCCGCCGCTAACTCGCCTTTTTCTCCCACCAGTCGCTATCCGCCAGTCGCTCCCTCCCTCAGGCTTCGCAACACTTGCACCAACGCCAAATGGGCAGCCCGTTCCCGAATTTGTCGGCGCGTCCCCCGCAACTGGTAACGCTCCACGACCGTCTTTGCGGGCGTGCTGACAGCGATGAAGACAGTGCCGATGGGTTTGTCAGGTTCGCCCCCTGTCGGTCCTGCGTAGCCTGTCGTTGCGACGCCGACTTGCGCTTTCAACCGCGCCCGAACATGGCTCGCCATCCATCGGGCGCACTCAGCACTTACTGCCCCATGCTTTTGCAGCAAATCCCATGGGACGCTTAAAAGGCTCATTTTCGTCGCTTCGGTGTAGGCGACGATGCCGCCCCGAACATACTCGCTGCTGCCGGGCACTTCCGTGAGCAGGGTGCAAATCAGCCCTCCCGTAATGGACTCTGCCGTCGCAATTGCCCAACCCAATTCCCGCAACCGTTGCCCGACCAACACTTCTATCGGCTCATCCCCGACCGCCAACAGCCATTCGCCAACCCGTCGGCGGATTTGTCCTTCCATGCTGTCCAGCAAGGCTTCTGCTTCTGCCTCGCTGCTTGCTTTGGCGGCGACCCGCAGCCAAACTTCGCCGGGCTTGACCAATGTCCCTAAAGTCGGGTTGGCACTTTCCATCAACTCGCCCAAGCGATCCGTCAACGCCGATTCTCCGATGCCGACGAAGCGAAAGACACGCCAACGCAATACTTGCCCGCTGAGGCGGCGTTGAAGGCGTGGGACGACTTCGCGCTCAAACATCGCTTCCATCTCGGCAGGGACACCGGGCATCGCCACGACGGTTTTCCCGTCCCGCTCCATCCAAATGCCCGGCGCTGTCCCGACGGGATTGGGTAGCCAGTCAGCACCTTTAGGCAAATCGGCTTGCTTGAGCAAAGTGGGTGACGGCGCAATGCCTCGCCCTTGCAACAACGCCATCAGCCATCTTTCCGCTTCGGGGTGGCGCGTCAATGGGACACCGAAAGCGTCGGCGACCCCTGCCGCCGTCACATCGTCGGGCGTCGGACCCAATCCACCCGTCGTCAAAATCAAGTCGGCTCGCTCAAGTCCTTCCCGAACGGCTTGAGCGATGCGTTGGCGGTTATCGCCGACCGTCGTCCGCCGAAAAAGGTCAATCCCCAACTTCGCCAGCCATTGCGACAAGTAGACGGCATTGGTGTCCACGATTTGCCCCAGCAACAACTCCGTCCCGACACTGATAATCTCTGCGACCATTGCCCATTTCCCCCTTGTTGCCCAACTTGCTCGCTATCATTGTGTTCGGGCGACCAGTTGGATGGGATAAAAAGAGCCTGCCGATGGGATGGTGACGACGGTCACCGTTTGCGTCTGATGAGGCGCCAGCGAAAAGGCGTGTAGCAAATGCTCCTGATAGGGGCGAAGCAAGGGAACTTCCACCATCCGACCGTTGACGATGAAAGCCCCTTTAGCGACGCCACCTGTCGGCTCTACCAGCAACTGCGCCTGCCAAAGGCGGGCAGTGGGATTGACAAATCTCAAGGTGACACGATAGACGACGCCGTAGTTGCCGTGAAGGGTTCTTCCTTTCAACGGATGTTGCAAGCCGAAGCGTCCGACGCTGAGGAAAGTCCAAGCGCCGCCAGCGACATGGGTGCTCTCCAAAACTCGCATCGGCTTGGGAAAGGGTGGCGGTTCGTTTCCGCCGGTCAATGCTTCCGCCAATTGTGTGCCCGTCAAAAGTTCCGTTTTCGGCGGCATCGTCGCCGTCGTGACGACCCGATAGGCGACCCCTGCAGGTTCATCCAACCGAACTTCCACCAAGGCGCTCGCCGTGTCTTTTGGCTTGAGGGCAAAGCGCAATAGGCGATAAGCGCTTTGCGAGGGCAAGGTCAACCGCACCGCTGCGTCATCGTTCAAACCCTGCAAAAAACTCGCTGTCGCCTCATGCCCCGCCTGCAACTCGCTTTCTTTGGGCATCCCATAGCCGAAGCGGGTGATGATGGACACGGGATGCTCTTCAGTGTTCAGCAACTCCAAACTCAGCGCCGCTGAATGCGTTAGCCCATTGCGATGATGAAGCATGAACCGCAGGGTCTGACCGACAGGCAAAAGACCCCGACAAAGCACCCGATAGTCGCGAAAAGTTTCAGGGTCGTTGCTGATGACCAGCAAATCAGCATCGCCCAGCGACGACGGGAAAGAACGCAAAGGGATGGTCACAACTTCGTCCACAGGCAGCAACTGTTCGCCTGTCACTTGCACCCGCCAAACCAACGCTTCATTGGGCTTGACAAAAGAGGGCATTTGCCCGTCGGGTGCGGGCAAAACTTGCCATCGCGCCCCCAACTGAAATTGCATCGCCATGAGGACAGCGTTCTCAATGGCTTCCCAAACCATCCCTCGGCTCACTTGCTTACCCCGCACCCATGCGACAGGCGTTTGACGCCACCGAGCAGCACGGTGAAGGACACGGAAGGGCAACCGCACCCCAACTCTGCCTTTCACGATGCGCAAGATGCCAGCACCGACATCCATGCCTTTTAAAGTGACGAACACTGCCTGCTTTTCCACGCCGACTCGCCATCTCAAGGGTTCTGCAGGGCGGGCTTGCACTTGCACATCGCCGACGGCGTTGCCCAACAAAGGGATGGTCAGTTCTTCGCCGACGGCGATGACGGCTTCTGTCAAGGGCACTGCCAACCATTGCCACGAAAGGGCTTGGCGCAACCGTTGTGCCCATTGCTGTGCCAGAGCCTTCGGCTCGCTCCCCATTTGCTGCGCCAAGGCATGGGTTACCGTCAGCAACGGTTCTCCTTGCAACTGCAACTGGTAACCGCCTTTTATCCAGACGACTTGCAACATATCGGGCGAAATGCCCCGCCATCGGGCATCGTTCAATTGCGCCGCCAGCCGTTGCACGGTCGCTTCCGCTCCCTCTCCTCTAAGCCGCAGCAAAGGCACTCCTGCCGCCCGTAGTTCCGTCACTTCCTTGCTGACCTTGACCGCCTCAAATTGCCAACTGACCGTCAAGCCCGACCCTTGCGCCTTTATCGCCTGACGGCTTTGCAGGTCCCTTCCTTGCGCCCCCATGAAGGGCAGAAGGAAGGAGAGAAAGGCAATGCTCCAAGCTACCACAGCATCTCTGCCCCGCTGAGGCAGAGGGCATCTGATAGCCTGTCGCCGTCGGTTAAGGCAACGACAAGCGCCAGCGCCTTGTTGAGGTTGACAAGACCCCAACTTTTCACCCCCTTGTCTTTAACGGTCGTCCACGCCTATCATTTTCGCATGCCCTTTCGCTTCAAGGCACTTTGACCCTCGCCTTTGAAGGCATCCGATGCTAAATTCGGCGGTGGTGACCGTCATGGATGAGAGAACCTTGCGGGTGTTGGAAATAGACAAAGTGCTGAAGGCCCTCGCCGACCGATGTGCGACGGAACTGGCGAAAGAACTGGTGCAACATCTGATGCCCGCCACCGACTTGGAGGAAGTGCGGCGGCGGCAACGGGAAACTTCGGAGGCCCGCCGACGCTTGGAACGCTTTGGCACTCCACCCCTGAGCGGCATCAGCGATTTGCGCCCTTTGCTGGAACGGGCAAGAGCGGGCGCTGCGTTGGAACCGAGCGAATTGCTGACCATCGCCCGCACTTTAGAGCGGACCGCCGATTTGAAGGCGTGGCTGCTGAAACCCGCCTTGAAGGACAGCCTTCAGGTGAACGCCGAACGCCTCGGCGACCACGCCCGGTTAATCGCCCGCATCCGTTGGTGCATCGGCGATGACGGGACGGTCTTAGACCGAGCCAGCGACGAATTGGCACGCTTGCGTCGGCGCATCCAAACGGTCAAAGAACGGATGCAAGAGAAACTCCACGACCTGTTGCGCGACCCGTCCATCACCAAGTTTTTGCAAGAGCCTTACTACACCGTCCGCGACGGGCGCTATTGCCTTCCCGTGCGGGCGGAGTTTCGGGCACAAGTGCAAGGCATCGTCCATGACAAATCGTCGTCAGGCATGACGCTGTTCATTGAACCTGAGGCGCTGGTGGAGTTGGGCAACGAGTTGCGGTTGCTGCAAGCCGACGAGCAACGGGAAGTCGCCCGCATCCTGCGGGATTTGACGACCGCCGTCGTCGCCGAATTGCCCCTGATTGCCCAAACGCTGGATGCCCTCCGCCGATTGGATTTCGCCTTCGCTAAAGCGAAACTCTCGCAAGATTTGCGCGCCTACGAACCCGAACTGAACGCCGACGGCATTTTGAAAGTGCGCCGCGCCCGTCACCCTTTGTTGCACCTTCAAGGCTTCGTCGTGCCCATTGACTTTGAGTTAGGGACGGACTTTGATGTCCTCGTCATCACAGGTCCGAACACGGGTGGAAAAACCGTCGCCCTGAAGACCATCGGCTTGCTGACGCTGATGGCACAATGTGGCTTACATTTGCCCGCCGCCGAAGGCGCAAGGTTGAGCGTCTTCCGCCAAGTCTTCGCCGACATCGGTGACGAGCAAAGCATTGAGCAAAGCCTGTCCACCTTCTCCAGCCACATGAGCCATATCGCCAAAATGCTCCACCGCGCCGACGAACAAACTCTCGTGCTTTTGGACGAATTGGGAGCGGGGACTGATCCTGTGGAAGGAGCGGCGTTGGCGAAAGCCATCTTGCTTTTTTTGCATCGCAAAGGTGCTAAAGTCGTCTGCACGACCCATCACAGCGAACTTAAGCATTTCGCCTTCCGTCAACCCCGCTTCCAGAACGCCAGCGTTCTCTTTGACGCCGAAACGCTGCGACCGACTTATCGGTTGGTCATCGGCATCGCTGGGCAAAGCCACGCCCTTGACATTGCCCGACGGTTGGGCGTGCCAGCGGAAGTCCTTCAGGAAGCCCGACGCCAATTGCCCCGCGACCGAAAGGAAACAGAAGCCCTCATCCACCAACTCAGCGAGGAGCGACAGGCTGCCGAGCAACGGCGTTTGGAATGGGAACGACGGCTGCAGGAATTGCAACGGCGAGAAGCGGCATTGCAAGAGCGGGAGCGGAAGTTGCGGGAAGAAGAGCAACGCATCCTTTCCGATGCCCGCCGTCAGGCGGAAGCGTTGTTGCGGCGCTTGGAAGGGCAAGCGGAAGAGTTGCTGAAGCGCCTGAGAACCCAACCTGTTTTGCCGTCGGAAATCCGCCAGCGGTTGCGGGAACTTTGGCAGCAACTTCCGCCTTCGCCGTCCAAACCTGCCAGCGCTGATGTGTCGCCCATAGACCGAAGCGTTTTTTCCGTCGGTGAAACGGTGCGGGTTCGCGATTTGGGCGTCGTCGGCAAAATCGTCGCCCTCAGCGATGGTGCAAAGGAAGCCCAATTGGATGTCAACGGGATGCGTCTTTGGGTGAACGCCTCTCGCCTTGAACCTGTCGGCGAGACGACCCCGATGACACCGATGCAACTTGAAACGGCGACGATGCGGGTCAGAAAGATGGTCAGCACGCCGACGGAGTTGAACTTGTTAGGCAAGCGGGTGGATGAAGCGATAGAAGCAGTGGCGAAGTTTTTGGACGACGCTCTTTTGGCGGGACACAAAGTCGTCCGATTGGTGCACGGCAAAGGGACGGGCAAACTGCGCCAAGCCATCCACGATTACTTGCGAACCCACCCCCATGTTCGCGCCTTTGAGTTAGCGCCCCTTCACGAAGGCGGTGAAGGCGCCACCCTCGTCTACTTGCACACTGAACCTTGAGCCCTTTTGAGGGAAACGACTGTCATGGCACCACCACGCCATAAGGAGGGCGGGCGAAGCCTGCCCAAAGTTCGTCCACTTCCCTTGCCGTCGGATGATGGGCGAGAAAGACCAACCGATAACGCAGCGTCAACCGTTCCCCTTTGCCCAACCGCACGGGCTCTTCCGCAGGCAACCCAAAATCTTTGCGCCCAAACGGTCCGTTGGCGAATAACCCGTAATCGCGGACATGCCAAGGCGTCGGGTAACTGCGGTTCTTCGGATGGTCAAAGAAGGCGACGGCGACAGGTTCGCCATTTAGCGTCCCATAGTAAAGGCACCACGATGCCCGCTTGCCCCACGCTTCCCGATCCCGATGCCCCGTTGCGTTCAGGATGTGTCCCGTCCCCCGCGTCAGCGTCAATTCGTCGGGCAATCGGATGGCGACAAAGCCCTCTTTTGTGTCGCCGAAAGTGACCTCTCCTTCGGTGGCGATGAAGGTCAAAGTCAAATCCATCATCCGCAACTTCGGCATAGCGTAAAAGCGCAATTCGCGGATTTCTTCGCAAATCGTTTTGCCATCGCGTGTTCGCCACTCGTTGCGGGCTTGCAGCCGCCCCATGACGCTCCCGCTCTCTATCGCCTCAAAAGTGCGATGGACGATGGGATGGCGCTCCGACCAAAAATCAACGCCGTTGACATCGCCATAAGCGACCCAAAAGCCTTTGTGGTGAGGATGGTCTCGGCTTTCATCTTCCCTCGGCTCAACGGGAAATCCCCGCGTCAGCACCTTGCCGTTTGGTCCGACGATGGGAAAGCAGAAAGGCTTGGGCACATCGGCAAAGTAATAGCGGGTGAAAAGTTGCCCGTCAACTTGCACCGTCACCCATTTCGCTTCAGGCGTCAAGGTAATGGCAGCCTTCATCGGTTCCTCGGTCAACTGCACGCGGTAAAGGCGTTCGACGTTGGCGGGCAGTTCGGGCTCCAGCCAAATAACTTGTCGTTGTCCCTTGTCGTTGATGAGTTGAGCGGGGTAAGTTTTTCCGTCGGCGCTTTGAACCCGAACGCTTGTCGCCGTGAAATTCGCAGGGACGGTCGCCGTCACAATCGTCGCCCGCAGCGTTTGGGCATCGTTTTTCACCCGCACCGTCCATTCCCGCACGACTTTCGCCCCCTTTGGTGCTGTGAAGATGAATGGCGACACACAAAGCAACGCCATCGCCACCCAACGCATCGCCATCAACTCCCTGCCAAAAGTTGGCGCATCAAGTTCGCCATCTCCATCGCCGTCATCGCTGCCTCAAAGCCCCGATTGCCCGCCTTCGCTCCCGCCCGCTCCAACGCTTGCTCCAAAGTGTCCGCCGTGACGACCCCGAAAATTGTCGGCACGCTTGTTTCCAAAGCGACTTGAGCAATCCCTTTCGCTGCCTCGCTGGCGACATATTCAAAGTGCGGCGTGTCGCCCCGAAGGATGCAACCGAGACAAATCACGGCGTCAAAAGCGCCGCTTTGCGCCAACCGCTTGGCAACGAGCGGGATTTCAAAGGAGCCGGGCACATAGACGACGGTGATGGCGTTTTCGTCGGCGCCATGCCGCCGCAACGCATCCAACGCCCCTTCCAACAGGCGCTGAGTGACGAGGCTATTGAAACGGCTGACGACGATGGCAAAACGCAACCCCTGCGCCGTCAATTGCCCTTCCACCACTTTTGGCAATCTCCTTCACCTCACTGTCGCCTGATGCGCTCAAACTCTTCGGGCGTTAAGCCCACATCCCGCAAGATTTTGCCCAAGGTGCTTTTGGGAACATCCCTGCCAGGATGAATGGGCACAGTCGTCCATCGCCCGTCAGGATGCTGATAGACCGCATGGCTGCCACTCTGACGGATGCACCGAAATCCCAATCGCTCCAGCACCCGCACAATTTCCTGCGGGCGTGTCGGTCGCAACTTAGACAACAACTTCCACCTCTTGCACCTGCACTTCGGTCGGCAACGGTTCACCCAATTGACGGCGCGCTTCAATATGCAAGCGGATAGCGTCCTTGATGTTCTCCAACGCCTCTTCAAGGGTGTAGCCGTAACTGTGGCAGCCTTGAAGGACAGGGCATTCCACGACGAACACGCCCTCTTCGTCTCGCTCAATGATGACAGGCAACCGAAAAACTTGCGCCATAAAGGTCACCATCCCTTCACTGCCGTCGCAATCGCTCAAACTCTTCGGGCGTTAAGCCCACGTCCCGCAAGATTTTGCGCAAGGTGCCGACAGGTAAATCCTTGCCAGGATGCAAAGGAACGACCGTGCGCCGACCGTCGGGATGGCGGTAAGTGGCATGGCTGCCCTTTTGATGTGTTCGCAATGAAACCCAACCGCTCAAGGATGCGCACCAGTTCATCGGGACGGATGGGACGCAATTTGGACAAGGACTTCCACCTCGCGCCAATCCGCCGACAAAGGCGGTTCGCCGTGCGCCACCCGTTCCTCAATGCACAACTGAATGGCTTCCCGAATGTTCTCCAACGCCTCTTCAAGGGTGTAGCCGTAACTGTGGCAACCTTGGATGACGGGACACTCCACGATGAACACGCCGTCTTCGTCCCGCTCAATGATGACGGGCAGCCGAAAAACTTGCACCATAAAGGTCACCGTCCTTTGCGGCGCGATGTCGCCTAAAGGCGCGTTCGCTCACCGTCCTGTCTCTTGCTCTTGCCGCTTGACGGGGACAGGTTCGCGCTCTTTGATGACTTGGTTGGCAGGGATGCGTTGCTGTGCCTGTTGCAACCAAGGCATCATTTGCCTCAGTTGAGCACCGATGCGCTCAATGAGGTGCTGGCTCTGGCGGGTCAATTCGGCGTGGAAGACAGGGCGACCCGCTTGGTTCTCCAAAATCCACTCACGGGCGAACTGACCGCTGCGGATTTCCTCCAAGATTTGCTTCATTGCCTTGCGCGTCTCCTCACCGATGACCCGACGCCCCCGCGTCACATCGCCATATTTGGCGGTGTCGCTAATCCAGTAGCGCATCCCACTGATGCCTTGGGCGTAAATCAAGTCCACGATGAGTTTGAGTTCGTGCAGGCACTCAAAGTAGGCGACTTCGGGCTGATAGCCTGCTTCCACCAGCGTCTCAAAGCCCGCCCGAATCAGTTCCGTCACGCCCCCGCACAACACGCATTGCTCGCCAAACAAATCCGTTTCCGTCTCCTCGGCAAAAGTCGTCTCTATGACACCCGCTTTCGTGGCACCCAAGCCTCTGGCGTAAGCGAGGGCGATTTGTTTGGCTTTTCCCGTGTAGTCCTGATGGACAGCGATGAGGGCAGGGACGCCTTTGCCCTCCACGAACATTTGCCGCACCAAGTTGCCTGGACCCTTTGGAGCGACCATGACAACATCAACGGTCAAGGGTGGGACGATTTGGCGGTAATGGATGTTGAAGCCATGCGCAAAAAGCAGTGCCACACCGTCGCGCAGATGGGGCGCAACTTGTTCGCGATACAAAGCGGGCATCTCTGTGTCGGGCACCATCAAAGCGATGACATCGGCTTGACGAACGGCGTCGGGAATTTCCATCGGCGTCAACCCGTCGGCTTGAACGCGCTCCCAACTTCGGCTGCCTTTGCGCAACCCGACGACGACTTTGACGCCGCTATCCCGCAAGTTTTGGGCGTGGGCGTGCCCTTGACTTCCGTAGCCGATAACAGCAACCGTCTTGCCTTCCAGCGGTTGCAAACTGGCATCCTTGTCGTAGTAGATGACCGCCATCTGAGCCGCCTCCTTGCAAGGATTACCTCGGTGACCAAAATGCCTTTGCAATTTTGGCACGCATCGGTAAATTCCAATGCGGGTGTTTCGGAAAGTCTTGGGATAGGTTTTGGGCGTCGTGGCAACTCGCCCTTCTTTTTGACCAATCAATCGCTATTCGCCAGTCGCTGCCGTTTTCATTTGCGATGCGATAGGGTTGTCGTTGCGTCACGGTTTCTTTGCACTCAAACTGATGCGGGTGACCCTTAATGAGCCCGTTGAGGGAGTGGCTGAAGTGGCTGGAAAGTTTTGAATGGCAGCGTTGGGCAAAAGGCGTCTACGGCGCCGCAGGGATTGGTCGCTTGCCTGCTTTTCGCAGGTTGCTTTTGACGGCTGCCGACAGGTTAGGGCTTGACCCTTCCATCTTTCTCGTCCGCTCGCCTGGGCGGCTCAATTTGATGGGTCGGCACATTGACCATCGGGGCGGTTTCGTCCATCCCATCGCTTTGCCCCGCGAAGTTTTGCTGGCGGTTCAACCCCGCGATGACGACTTGGTCGCCATCTATCACACCCAACCTACTGCCTTCCCGTCGCACTTTTTCCGCTTCGGCGAAGTGGCGCCCCCAAAACCGATGGGCGTGGACGAATGGGAGCGTTGGACGCGCCAGAAAGCGATGGAGCGAAAAGGAGCGGGTTGGGCGATTTACGCCGAAGCCGCTGCTGCCACCCTCGTCAACTGGCATGCTACCTTAGGCATCCCGTCAGTGAACGAGTTGCGGGGCATCAACGCCGTCGTGGACGGCGACATCCCGCCCGAAGCGGGGCTCAGTTCCTCGTCGGCGTTGTTCGTCGCTTTTTTGCTGGCATTGTTGCACCGCAACACTGCCATCCCGCCACGCCCATCTCACCTTTCCCTCGCCGAACTTTGTGGCTATGGCGAATGGTTCGTCGGGACGCGGGGTGGGGCAGGCGACCACGCCGCTATCTTGCTGGCGCAGCGGGGCAAAGTGTTGCGCGTCGGCTTTTTCCCGATGACGGTTGAGACGCTGCCTTTCCCCGATGACCTTTGCCTGCTGGTGATGGACAGTGGCGAGCGCGCCCACAAAGCCAGTGGCGTCCGCCGTGAGTTCAACTTGCGGATTGCTGCCTACGAAGTCGGGATGATGCTTTGGCACGAACGCTTTCCCGACTTGCGTGACCGCTTGCAGCACCTTCGCGATGCGGCGCCGAAGCGTTTGGGCTCATCGGCACTAACTTATCGCCTGTTGCGGGCGTTGCCCGAACAGATTTCCTTTGGCGAACTGTCAAGGGCGCTTCCCCATCGCGCTGCCGACCTTTCCCGCCTCGCCGCCAGTTGCGATGCGTTATCGCCATCGGAAATGGAGCGCACTTTCATAGAGCCTCGCGGGGTCTGTTGGTTCGGCATCGCCGAATGTGAGCGAAGCGAACGGTTCGCTGAGGCACTGCAGAAAGGCGACGCTGCGCATCTTGGCGAACTGATGACCTTGAGCCACGACGGCGACCGAGTGGCGCGTTGGCGAGAGAGCGTCAGCGAACCCTTCCGTTTTCCGACCGACGAAGCGCAACTTATTCGCGTGGAGGCGGAAGGGGTGCCGATGTGGCGGCAAGCAGGCAGTTACCGCTGCAGCACGCCTGCGTTGGACTTTTTGGTGGACGCCGCCCTTCAAGCGGGGGCGTTGGGGGCGCAATTGAGCGGGGCGGGTTTGGGCGGATGCGTGATGGCGCTTGCCCATCGCAACGACGCTGAACGCATTGCTCATCAAGTCACTGACGCTTATGCAAAAGTTTTGGGGCGCAAGGTCACTTGGTTCATCGCCGAGCCGTGCGATGGGGCAGAAGCGTTGAGCGCTCCGCCAGAATGAATTTCACCGACAAAACGGGGGGATGGAATTGCCATCGGGGCGTGTCCACGAAGTTGTCAACCTCATCGTGTTGCCGCCAACCCTTTACGCATTGCCTAATGGCTGGTCTAAACTGGCTTTCGCTGCCGGCTACCTTGTCGGGACTTTCTGGCTGACGCCCGATTTGGATTTGGCGACGAGCCGTCCCGCAAGGCGGTGGGGAGTGCTCCGCCTTTTGTGGCTGCCTTATGCGTGGCTGTTTCCGCATCGGGGTGTCTCCCATCGCCCTTTATTGGGCGCCTTAACGCGCTTGCTTTACTTGGCGGCATTGGGTGGGTTGGGTTTATGGGCGTTAGACCGACTGGGTTACCATTGGCAACCCAGTTTCACCCTCGGTCGCAGTTGGCTCAGTTTCTTTGCAGGTTTGCTCCTCGCTGATGGCTTGCATTTGTTGCTGGATGCGTTGACGACAAGAAGGTCAAAGCATCGCCGCCGCTAAGTGACCTATCGCGGCGGTTCGCTTAAACATGAGCACAGCGGAATGGGGGGAGCGAGATGTATCGCTTCGTCAGTCTGCTCGGCGTTTTCGGGTTGCTGTTGATCGCATGGCTTTTGAGCGAAGACAAAAGACGCATCCCTTGGCGGGTCATCGGTTGGGGCATCGGGTTGCAGGTGCTCTTTGCCCTCTTCATCCTCAAGACGCCGATAGGCTTGGCGATTTTTGATGCGACGCGCCTTTTTGTCAACCGCATCTTGGACTTCACCGTCGCGGGGGCTTCTTTCGTCTTTGGTTCGTTGGCGCTCAATCCCAACAACCCAGAACACCTTCGCTACGGTCAGCCGATGGGCTTCTTTTTCTTTTTCGGCGCTTTGCCGACCATCATCTTTTTCGCCTCCTTGATGTCCCTCCTGTATCACTTGGGTCTCATGCAAAAAGTCGTGCAAGCCGTCGCGTGGGTGATGGTGCGGACGATGGACACTTCTGGTGCGGAATCCTTGAACGCCGCCGCCAACATTTTCGTCGGTCAAACGGAAGCGCCCCTCGTCGTCAAGCCATATTTGGCGCAAATGACGAAGAGCGAATTAATGGCGGTGATGGCGGTGGGGTTTGCGACGATCGCCAGCGGCGTCTTCGCCGTTTACGCCAGCATGGGCGTGGATGCGGGGCATTTGCTGGCTGCCTCTGTGATGAGTGCTCCTGCCGCGTTGGTCATGGCGAAACTGATGTGCCCAGAAACGGGAGAGCCGTTAACGAAAGGGACAGTGCGGCTCAAAGTGGAGCGGACGACGGTCAACATCATTGACGCCGCCGCCACAGGGGCGGCGGACGGGATGCGCTTGATGCTCAATGTCGGGGCGATGCTCATCGCTTTCTTGGGTTTGTTGGCGATGGTCAACTATGCGTTGGGCGTCTTGGATTCCTTCGTCATGCAAAGGCTGCTTCAACGCCCACCCATCGGGCTGAACTTGGACATGGTGTTGGGTTGGCTTTTTACGCCCCTTGCGGCGATGCTGGGGTTTGAGTGGCGGGATGTGCCGAAGATGGCAGCGATTTTGGGGACGCAAATTGCTGCCAATGAATTTGTCGCCTACACCAAACTCGTTGCCCTTAAAGATGTCATCTCGCCTCGTTCCTTCACGCTGGCGACTTACGCCCTCTGCGGTTTCGCTAACTTCGGCAGCATCGCCATCCAGTTGGGAGGCATCGGGGCGATGGTGCCCGAGCGACGGCAAGATTTGGCGCGGTTGGGGCTGCGGGCGATGGTCGCAGGGGCTTTGGCATGTTACCTGACGGCGACGATTGCGGGCATCCTTATCAGCGACCATGAAGCCGAATGGCGCTACCTTTTGGAGGTTCGCCAGCGCGCCGAACGGGTGAAAGTTCTGGTGCAACCGCGCCGCATCGTCCTCAAGTTCGTCCGAAGCGATGACCCTCAAGAGCGAGAAGTTGCTCATGAAGTTTTGACGAAATTGCGCCAGCGGGCGGAGCAACTTTGGCGGGAGACGGAGGCGAAGGCGCAAAGGCTATTGAAGCAAGGCAAAAAAGACGAAGCCGTTCGCCTCTACGACCAACTTGCCCAAATCATCGCCTTCCCTGAATGGGCAAAGAAAGCAAGACAAGCAGCACAGGCTTTGGGACACTGAGACCGAAAAGGTTATAGCGGCTATTAGCCGTAGCAGGCAAAAAGATGGCTGAGCCTTAGCGGGGGAGAAAAAGGGCGAAAGTGGTGGGGAAATGCCTCATTTTGCCCCTTGCGTTTTGACCGCCGATGCGTCACCCTTTTGCCTGACGCTTTCGGTCGTCGTTGTCGTGGCGGCACCGAACTGAGGAAGTCGGACGCCGCTGACGAAGGCGCACCGGGAAGCGAAATCTCACAAGGAGGTTCGGTGCTGTCATGGCAAAGCACCAAGGGACGGTCAAGTGGTTCAACGAATCAAAAGGCTACGGTTTCATCGCCTGCGACGATGGGACAGAAGCCTTCGTCCATTACTCCGCCATTGAAGGGCGTGGCTTCCGCACCCTTCGGCAAGGTGACCGCGTTGAGTTGGAAGTGTCGCCTTCTCCCAAGGGTCTGCGAGCGGAGAAAGTGCGCGTCCTCAAGAACGGTGATTGGATGTAAACGAGCGGGCTAACCCGCTTTGGTGCTGACCGCCCAACACGGTCGCCGATAAGGTGACGGTCGTTGGGCGGTCAGTTTTTTTGATGGGTTGCGTGCTATCCTTTTGCTCACGAATCGCTTGCGATGGGGGAAGAAAACAACAATGCCAATGGTGCCGAAAAGGAGGCTGGATAGCACGATGTCGGAGCCGACCGTTTTAGATTCGTGGCAGGATTTAGCGCCACCAAACCGCATCCTTATGGGCGCAGGTCCCAGCAATGTTGATCCCCGCGTCCTGCGGGCGATGATTCACCAACCGATCGGGCATTTGGATCCCGCTTTCCTTGCCATCATGGACGAAGTGAAGGAGGGGTTGCGGCGCCTCTTTCAAACCCGCAATGAACTGACTTTTCCTATCTCAGGCACGGGGTCGGCAGGGATGGAAGCGTGCTTGGCGAACCTCATTGAGCCGGGCGACCGAGTCCTCGTTTTGCTCAACGGATTTTTTGGCGACCGCATGGCGCAAATGGCGCGTCGGCTCGGCGGTGAAGTCGTTGTCGTGGAGCGGGAGTGGGGAACCGCCTTTGAACCTGAGGAAGTTCGCCAAGCCCTCAGCCGTCATCGTCCCAAAGTTGTTTGCTTGGTTCATGCCGAAACTTCTACGGGCGTGCTCCAGCCCGTTGCGGACATCATTCCCTTTGTCCGTGAACACGATGCGTTGCTGGTTTTGGATACGGTCACCTCGTTGGGCGGTGTGCCCGTGTCGGTGGACGAGTGGGGTGTGGATGTGGCTTACTCGGCGACCCAAAAATGCCTCGGCGCACCGCCGGGCTTGGCGCCCGTCACTTTCAACGAGCGCGCTATCGCTGCTTTGAAAACTCGCCAGCGACCTTGCGTCAGTTGGTATCTGGACGCCTTGCTGGTGCAAAGTTATTGGGGCGATGACCGTGCCTATCACCACACCGCCCCCATCAACATGGTCTTTGCGTTGCGGGAAGCCTTGCGGCTCATTGACGAGGAAGGCTTGGAGGCTCGTTTCTTGCGCCACCAAGTCAATGGCGAGGCGATGATGGCAGGTTTGCAAGCGCTGGGGTTAACTTTGCTGGTGCGCGAGCCGTCCCATCGCTTGCCTGTCCTCGTCACCGCCTTAGTGCCTGAGGGGGTGGACGAAGCGAAAGTGCGGGCAAGGTTGCTCCACGAGTTTCACTTGGAAATCAGCGCGGGCTTGGGTCCGCTCAAAGGGCGCATCTTTCGGTTCGGCTTGATGGGTTATTCGTCCCAAAAGCGCCATGTCCTTTTGGCGCTGACAGCATTGGGGATGATTTTGCGGGAAGAGGGGTTTGCATGTGCCTTGGATGCTGCCATCGCCGCCGCTCAAGCCGTTTACCGACAGCACGCCGATGTTAAGGTGGAAGTTTGAGTGGCGGGAAAGGGGTGTTGTCCATGCTCGGAGTGACGAGCGCTAAACGCCCTACTTTCATCACGGCTTTCCTGCATGGCTTCCTCATCTGGTTCGGCGAGTTGTTTTGGCTGGGAAAAGAGAGCCTTTCCTCATTACGGGCAAAATGGGTCAGCACCCTCTCGGTGGAACAAATCGCTTTGGCGGGTTGGCGTTCCTTGCCCATCGTCCTTTTGACCGTCTCCGCTGCAGGCGCCGTCCTCGCCCTTTACACCGCCCACGAACTTGCCTTGCGGGGTGGTGATCGGTTCGTCGGCTGGCTCATCGCTTACACGATTTTCCGAGAGGTTTCGCCAGTGGCGACAGGTTTGGTCGTCGCCGCTCGCGTCGGCTCCGCCTACGCCGCCGAATTGGGGACGATGAAAGTGACAGAGCAAATTGATGCCTTGAGGGTGATGGGCGTTAGCCCTGTCGCTTTTTTGGTCGTGCCTCGCTTGATCGCATGTGTCGTCGTAACGCCTGTTTTGTGCCTCTTAGGGGATGTGGCAGGGACGGTTGGCGGTTATTTGGTGGCGACCAAGGCAGGTGTAGCACCTGCCGTTTACCTCTCGTCCATCCGCAGTTTCATGGACTTTGGCGATTTGTTTTGGGGCATGGTCAAAACCATTCCCTTTGGGATGCTCATCGCCTTGGTCAGTTGCCGAGAAGGTTTGCGGGTGGAAGGGGGAGCGATGGGCGTCGGACGGGCGACCACTGATGCGGTCGTCATCTCTTTCGTCCTCGTTTACGCCGCCGATTACTTGCTCTCGGCGTTGCTCCCACGATGACTGACCATCGTCTGTGGGAGTGGCTATCAGCCATGACCGCCGTCAGGAGGGATTCGGTCGTGAAGAAAGTGGCGATTGTCACGGGTTCGGCGCGAGGCATCGGAAAAGCCATCGCCACTCGCCTCGCTCATGATGGTTACGCTGTCGTCATCGCCGATATTTTGGAAGAGTTGGCGACGCAAACGGCAGAGGAATTGCGCCGCCAAGGTTTTTCTGCCCTTGCTGTCCCGACGGATGTTCGTCAAGAGCCGCAAGTGCAGCGGATGGTGGAAGAAGCCGTCAAGGCATTTGGAGGCGTGGATGTGTTGGTCAACAACGCTGGCGTTATGTGGCGAGGGAATGTGACCGAAACGCCGACAGACGCCTTTGATTTCGTCCTGTCGGTGAACCTGCGGGGCGCTTTTTTGGGCATCAAACACGCCGCACCCGTCATGCGCCGAAGAGGCGGTGGGGTTATCGTCAACATCGCTTCCATTCACGCCTTCGCCACGCAAGCTGGAATGGCAGCCTATGCCGCCTCCAAGACAGGCTTGATTGGACTCACCCGTGCTGCCGCCTTGGATTTAGGGCAATGGAACATCCGCGTCGTTGCCATCTGCCCTGGGGCAGTGGATGCGCCGATGCTTTGGGACAAGGTCAACGAAGCGGAAGCCAAAGAGACAGCACGCCGTTGGGCAAATGCCTCGCCTTTGAACACCATCTTGCGCCCAGAGGATGTGGCGCATTGCGTGGCATGGGTCGTCAGCGACCATGCTCGGATGTTGACTGGCGTCGCCATCTTGTTGGACGCGGGGGTGGCAACGGATTTGCGCATCCGCTAACTCACCTTCACGGCGCTTCCGCCATCGGCGTCCGACGAGAAAGCCCCGTGATGGCGACCAAAAGGGGCGATGCTTCTTCCGATGCCGCATAAAACCGCACTTGCCGCACCGTCGCTTCCTCGTCCCCTTTTCCGACCGCCACTTTCAAAGCGCTGAGAACGACGAAACCTTTGGGTGTTTCCCACCGCAACGCAGGTGTCGCATCAGGTGCTGTCAAAGGACGGTCATCGGTGAGGGAACGCAAGTGATGTCCGTAGACCAACGGGACGGTGATTTTCTTGCCGTCCTGCAGCGTCAATTCATAGCCGCCGACAGTCGTCCCGTCAGGCACGACGAAGGCGGTGGCGTGAAGGAAGGTCAAAGTGTCTGCTGGCTCATTGATTGTCAAGGTCACTTCCGATGGAGCACCTAAAAGCCAGCAACTTTTTAAGGTGATGGCTTTCAACTGTCCTTGCTCATCGGTCGGCAGCCAAAAGAGTTGGCGTCGCCACCAACGACGCCCTGCCGTTTTTAATGTCGTCACTCCGACCAAGGTTGCCACTTTTATGTTGGCGACCGGTGTCAAGTCCACGACGAACCCCGATGCAGGCGGAACACTGGGACCGTCCCAAAGCATCTCAAAAATTTCCCGACACTCCCTCGGCGACCGAACTGACTGAGTCTCAGGTGACCAAAAACTGTCGGAAGCCCACACATACGCTGCGAACTGATCGGGAAACGCTTGCAGGGCACGGCGGTTATAACCAAACCCTGTCCAAGTCGTTTGCACCATCCCCCAAGCCCCTGCCGAGCGTGCTGCTTTCGTGAAACCGAGGATGTTTTGGAAGTTGCGCCAAGTTGCCCCGATGACCGAAAAACCTTCCCGCCGCAAGACGGCGACGCTGGGATAGGCAGAGGCAGGTTGGTAGTGCCAATCCACGATCACGATGTCTTTGGGCAACAAGCGACGAGCCAGCCAGAAGTTGAACGGCTCACCGCCATGGGCAGCGTCAAAGGCTTCGTCAGGGCGCAACAGCATGTCGCCCCACATCATCGTCCCGACGCCCCGCCCCTTCAAAAACTCGTAAAGCCGTCGGACATCGGCGGCGAACAATTGATGTGGCGGCGTCCCTTGACAACGCACGCATTGACCGAACCGTCCTTGATTGGTCACTTCGTCATGCCCGATGTGCACCCAACGGGGCTGAAAGAGCGTCAGCACCTCCTCCAGCAACTCAAAGACGAGCCGATAAGTTTTCTCCAAGTTCGGGCAGTAAAGGTAGGCGCTTTCGGGGTCTTCGGCGATGTCGGCGTTGACTTTCGGCTTCTCGCCCCCTTGCGCCCCGAAAAGATACTCGCAATGGCTCAAGGTCGGCAACAGCGGGATGATTTCCAACCCGTTTGCTTGGGCGATTTCCCGCAACCGCTGCGCCCCTTCCTTCGGCAACGACCAAGGTTGCCAAAGTTCGGGATGGCGCTCCCATTTCAGGTGATCCAGTTGGACGATAAGCCGATTGAACTTCAGGGGCGCTAACACCCGCTCTATCAACCGACCGTGAATGTCGGGCGAATCAACATCGGCAACGACATGGACGCCCCGAAAGGCAAAATCGGGCGCATCCCAGACGAAGATGCCAGGCACGACCAGCGAGCCGTCATCCGTCAGCCGAAGGAGTTGTCGCAAGGTCTGAACGCCCCAAAGGGCTCCCGCTTCGTCTGCCGCCAAAATCCAGATGCCTTTCGGCGTGACGGACAAGGCGTAACCTTCAGACGCCAACTCATGGCGCAACATCGGCTCCCCTTTCGCTACCTCTTCCCGCAAGGGGCTGCGATGGGGCGCAAGGACGATCCCATGCTCCACCATCGTTTCAGGTGTCCAGGGTCGGACGATGACTTCCCGCTGCCATCCCTCTCTCAGCCAACGGCTCACCGCTTCCGCTGCTGACGCAAAGTCAGGTGATGCCCAAAGACGCACCTGCCGCCCCAACCGAAAAGCGCTGTCACCCCATCGCCACCATCGCGGGCGCGGGACGAGGGGCAGCGACCAAACCTCCCCTTGGGCGACATCTACGGGGTGGACGACTGCCTCGCCTTTCATCCCTTCTGCCGTCAGCCACTGGGAAGGCACTTGCGCTTCCAATTGGACGCTCACTCGTTCCCCGCCCGCACCTATCAAGATGGCGACGACGCTTTCAGGCGACCGACGCCATCGCACCGTCACTTTCGTCCCGCTAACGCTCAAGCGGGCAAACCCAAAGGGCGTCCATCCCTGCCAACCGCTCCCTTGCAGCACTGCCCCCCGAAGCCAGTTAGGATTGACCCGCAGCCATTCCCATTGACCGCTTAACGGCAAGGGAAAGGAAGCGACCAAAGTGAAGCGATTAGCCACCATCCCGCAAAGCCAAGGGATTTCGCCTGCCGATGACTGCCAACGCAACGCTAAAATGCTCCGCTCCAATTGCCCATCTCGCAAAGTCAAATCGGGCGGTGACGAAACAGCGAAAAGGGGCGCACCACGATAACGAACTTGCAGATTGCCCGACGACCAACGAATTTGCCAGTTGCCTTGCTGCCACTCCGTCGGTGTCGCAGAAAGCGCCGCGCTCATCGTCAACAGCCAAAAGGCAACCCACCGACGCACCGTTTCCCTCACCCCTGCGGCACCTCAGCAAGGATGGTGGCAGCGTTGGAAGTGCCCAAGCGGGTCGCACCGGCATCCAGCAATGCTTTCGCCTGCGCAAAAGTGCGGATGCCCCCTGCCGCTTTAACGCCTACCCGCTCCGAAACGCTCGCCCGCAAAAGGCGAACATCTTCCACCGTCGCACCCCTCGGACCAAACCCTGTGCTCGTCTTGACAAAATCCGCCCCTGCTTCTTCCGCCAGTTGCGCCGCCTGTCGCTTCTCTTCATCGGTCAAAAAGCCCGTCTCCAAGATGACCTTGACAATCGCATCGCTTTTAACGCTTTTGGCGGCATCCACGACGGCAGCGATATCGCGCCGCACATAATCGGCGTCGCCTGATTTGAATTTGCCGATTGCCATCACCATGTCCAACTCCCTTGCTCCGATTTGCACCGCCCATTTTGCTGACGCCGCTTTCGTCTCCGTCGTCTCGGCGCCGAACGGGAAGGCGATAACGCAAGACGGCAAGACGCCACTGCCTTCCAATTCCCGCACGATCAACTCCAGCCAACAAGGCAAGACGACGAGCGACTTGACTTGCCATGCTTTCGCCTGTTCACAACCCTTGAGCACATCGTCCTGCGTCGCTTCGGGCTTTAGCACCGCCAAATCAATTCTCTGCGCCACTTCCCGCCGCGTCATCGTCACTCACCTCCGAGGATGAGGGCTTCAAAGGGTTAGCTCATCCAAACCGAAATTTCGTGCCGCCGTTCCTTCGCCACTACGGTTGAGCACGATGCTCGTCGCTTTCGCGTCGCCCTTGAGAAATCCAAGTTTGGGCATCCATGCCTTCTAACAAGTCAGGAGCAATGCCCGCCAAGTCTTTCCAACGAGGGCGGGACGCCATCACCCTTTGCCGCAACCGCTCCATCAACCACAACACTAACTCCCATTGCTCCTCCAACGATAATTGCTCCACTTCCTGTATCACCTTCGCAAGGGATGACGATGCCATCTCCTTTCACCCCTTTCGGTTGGACAGACTTTGCTAATTGCCGTTTACCTCTGTTCTGTCCCTCGTCCTGCGTCCCTCGTCCCGTTTCCGCCGTCCTGCTTCTTTCAGTGCCCGGACGAAGGAGGCAACCCGCTCAAAGTCGCCGTGACGGTTTTCGCCAAACTCTTCGTGCAACAACCGCACGAAGGCGCTGCCGACGACGACGCCATCGGCGCCCTCCATTTGGGCGACGGCAGCGACATGGTCAGGTTTGCTGATGCCGAAGCCGACGACGATGGGTTTGTCGGTGTGGGAGCGGATGCGACAAATCAGTTCGGGCAAATCTTCGGGCAACTGTTCTCGCTCTCCCGTGACGCCCGTTCGGGAAATGCAGTAGATAAAGCCCGTCCCAATTTCGGCGACCAAACGGATGCGTTCTTCGGTGCTTGTCGGCGCCAGCAGGAAAATGGTGGCTAACCCCGCTTGCATGGCAACCTTTATCCATTCGCCCGCTTCCTCTGGCGGCACATCGGTCAGCAAAACGCCATCTGCCCCCGCTTGCGCAGCATTCAAAGCGAACCGCTCCAAGCCGTAACGCAGCACAGGGTTAAAGTAGGTCATCAGCACCAACGGCACTTCGCTTTTCTGGCGGATAGTCCGCACCATTTCCAACACCGTCGCCACCCGCACCCCTCCCTTTAACGCTCGGTCAATGGCGGCTTGGATGGTCGGACCGTCGGCGATGGGGTCGGAAAACGGGATGCCTAACTCCAGAACATCCGCGCCTGAAGCGGCGCTGCACAACGCCGCCTCTATGGTGAGTTCTTCCGATGGGTCGCCTGCCGTCAAGTAAAGCACCAACGCCAGTTCGTTGCGTTCCCGCAACCGGTCAAAGCAACGCTGCAATCGCTCCATTCGCTGGCGCTCCTTCCAATGCTCGCCATTAATCGCTTTGAGTCGTTAGTCGCTGTCGCATCCAAACGACCAACGCGCCAACGGTCAATCCCAACAACGCCCCGCCGACGCTATCGGCAGGAAAATGGACGCCCAAGTAAACCCGCGACAAAGCGATGGCAGTTGCCAGCAGCCACCAAAGCCATCTCGGTGGCGCCGAAGCACTCAACACCCGCGCCGCCGCAAAAGCGTTGGCGGCGTGGGACGATGGAAAGCCCAACGAACTCCCGACACCCTTCGGCAACCGCACGCCCTTGACGAGATATGGCGGTCGCTCCCGATGCACCAACCCTTTGGCGACATGGCTGCAAAGCCCGTCGGCACACCCGATGGCAATCGCCAGCATCAAAACTGTTTTGAGCCAATTTGTCCATCCTTTTCGCCAACCGCTTTTTCGCACGGCAAAAATCAGCAGCCAACCCAGCGACAAAAGCCAAAGGAGCGGCATTTTGCCCATGTCGGAAAAAAACGCCATCAACTTGTCCAGCCAACTTGCCGCCCAACCTTGATTGACCCAACGCAGCAACGCCCTATCGGCTGCCATCAGCGGCGCCCATCGGACTGCAGCGGCTGTCGCCAGCAAAGCGAAAAGACTTAGCCAAAGAGCAGTTTCCGTCAGCGGGGAAAGGCCAGCAGCAAATAGAGCGAGCCGATGACCAAGCCGATAAAGCCCAAAGTCAAAACGATGGCGCCCAGACGCCAACCCCATGAGCGTTCCTCCCGCCAGCGTTCGGCGAAAGTCCAAACGACATCCCGTATCATGCCGTAAAGCAGGATGAGCACGACGATGAGCGTGATGACAGCGCCGATACGCGTTAGCCAAACCCACACGACCGTTCACCACCGAATGCGAAAGTCGGGGAACTCACCCGTCGGCTGATCCCAATTCACTTCCACGCTTTCTACGACGGCGCCGCTGGGACCTTGCCGAAGGTGCGTCAGCAACCGTTCCAGCCGTTCCTTTTCGCCTTCCGCGACGACTTCCACGCTGCCATCCCGCAAGTTGCGCACATAGCCTGTGATGCCGCCGATGCGATGGGCGTGATGGACGACGAAGTAGCGAAAGCCAACGCCTTGCACGATGCCCCGAACGATCGCCCGAAAGCGAGCGACTTTCTTCGCGTTCTCCATAAGCCGTCACTCCTTCGGCGTCGCTCTGGCGGCGAGATAAAAGTTGGCACCACGAGCGGCGATGAGCGATGCCAAGTAACCCAGCACGAAGAGCAACGCCACCCGCACCAACCATCGGGCAAGCCAATCCCACAAAGCGGTTCGGTCATCAGGGTTGCCTTGCACGACCATCTCTTTCCCGATGCCCAGTTCGTTGAACAATCGCGCCGCCCAGACGAACACCATGAGCATCAACCCGATGCCCAGCAAGAAGACAAGCAAGCCCATCCATCGGGCAACGACCTCGCTGTTGCGTTTTGCCCGCTCCATTGGTCGCTCACCTTGAAAAAAGCGCCCAATCGTTCGTCATCCGTCCCTGAGAACGGTTGCTCCCTCTTTGTCCAACGGGACGATGCGAAAAGAGCCAGAGAGACCGAAGGCGTTCAAAGATTGCCACATCGCCTGTGCGACAGCCGACGCCGTTTTTTGCTCAAGACACCACGCCGCAACGCTTGGACCTGCTCCACTCAGGTGAACGCCCAATGCGCCCGCTTGCTTTGCTGCTTCAAAAACCTTTGGCAACCAAGGCATCAAGGCTTGACGGTAAGGCTGATGCAGTCGGTCGTCCATCGCTTCCCGCAACTGGCGGAAGTTGCCCGTTGCCAACGCCGCCACGAGCAAGGCAACTCTGCTGACATTGAAGACGGCATCTTGCAAGGGAACTTGCGGCGGCAAAACTTGCCTTGCCTTTTCCGTCGCCAACTCAAAGTCAGGGATGAGCAACGCCAGATGCAACTTTTTCGGGGGGAGGAGTTTGACCCATTGGACTTTTTGGCTCGTCATCACCGCCACGACGACGCCACCTAAAAGTGCTGCCGCCACATTGTCGGCATGCCCTTCCAGTCGCGCCGCTATCGCCAGCAATTCTTCGGTTGTCAAGGGCGCACCCAGCAAGTGATTAGCAGCGACCAACGCTCCGACCCGCGCCGCTGCCGAACTGCCCAAGCCCCGCGTCAGCGGGAAGCGGTTGTCCAGCCGCAGCACAAAGCCTGAAAAGAGGGGCTTTGCTCGTTCGGCGCCGACACGCCTTATCAGTGCCTTGATGGCTTTCACGGCGATGTTGCGCTCATCGTGCGGGACATGTTCAGCGCCCTCACCCGTCACCTCCACGACGATGCCCTCGTGGGGTGCGGAAAGGGTGACGAAACTGTGCCAAGCAAGCGCAGCACCCAACGCATCAAAGCCACTGCCCAAATTCGCTGTCGTCGCAGGCATGCGCACCGTCACCGTCGCCATCTATCGCCACCTCGCCCAAAAATTTTGCGGGAACTTTTGCCCATGCCGAAGTGGTAAGGAGCGTCCACCAATGCGAGGGACATGCACTGTCCTCTTGCTTGCGGTTTTCTTCGGTTACTTGCCTGTCGCATTGATGGTGGTAGACCCACCACCGTTGATGGGCGATGAAGCCTACTACGCCCGCGTGCCCATTGAGATGCGCCAACGGGGTGATTGGCTCGTCCCTTACTTCAACGGCGAACCTCGCTACAAGAAACCGCCGTTGCTCTATTGGCTCGTCGGCATTAGTTACGCCCTCTTCGGCGCCAACGAAGCATCTGCCCGATTGCCTTCGCTGCTTGCTGTCTTTGCGACGGCGGTGTTCCTCGTTTGGTTTGGAAGGCAGATGGGTGAACCGATAACAGGTTGGTTGGCTGCCACGATTTTCCTGCTCAACCCGATGACGGCATTGTTGGGCAATTGGGGTGCGCCCGAAGCGCTGCTCACTTTCACCATCACGGCTTCCGCCCTCACCGCCTTCGTCGGTTGGGAGAAAAAGTCAAGGGCGTGGGTGATTGTCAGCGGCATCGTGGCAGGTTTGGCGGTGATGGCGAAGGGCGTGATCGGCGCAGCCATCCCGATGCTCCTTTGCCTGCCGCTCCTTCGTCGCCTTGCGCCGTCAACGGGGACGCTTCGTCAGGCGGGGCAATTCGTCGCCCTTTGGCTTTTCGCCACCTTGCTCATCGCCGCACCTTGGTTTCTCGCCGTCAGTCTTCGGGAAGGCAGCGCCTTTTGGCAAGTCTTTCTGCTCCGCGAGCATGTCCAACGGGTGGCGACGCCGATGGAAGGGCATCGCGGTCCGATTTGGTTCTACTTGCCCGTCACCTTCCTCGCCCTTTTTCCCTGGAGCCTTCGCCTGCCTTTCGCTTTCGTCCATGCCCTTTCATCCCTCACCAGTCGCCAGTCGCTAATCGCCAGTCGCTCTTCCTGCGATGGTTGGATGGCATGGTGGGCGATAAGCGTCACCGGATTATTTTCGCTGGTGGCGACAAAACTTCCGCATTACCTTTTCCCCGCCTTGCCTGCCCTTGCGTGGCTGCTGGCTCGGCAATGGCAAACACCTGCATCGCGGGGTGAATGGGTGTTGGTGGTGCTCCTCGGATTGCCCATTGGGGCGGCGATGCTTTTCCTCGCTGCCATCCTGCTACCTGATGTCTTCATGGCGTTTTTAGTGCGTCACAAATTTGCGCCGTCGGTCAGCGAGTTTGACGAGTTGCAATCTACCCTGACGCTCGTCGGGGACACCTTTGCGGTCACGGGGGTAGCGGCGGTGTTGCTCGTCTCCCTCGCCCGTTGGCGGGACGAAAGTTGGATGGCATCCCTTCGGCAATTGGCAGCGGCGAATGCTGCCGTCTTGGTGCTCCTTTGGCTGATGTCCCTTTGGGCATTGGCGCATTTTTCAGGGGCGCATCGGGCGGCACGGGATTGGCGGCACGCCAAAGTGATGGCGACTTTCGGCAGTGACACGGAATGGGCGGTTTTCTATGCAGGCAAAAAAGTGCCGATGTTCGGCGACGAACAAAGACTGCGCAATTTTTTGCAATCGCATCCCGACGCCGCCGTCTTGGCACGAGTGGACGAAGCCGATGCGTTGCGCCGCTGTGGGCTGATGGTGCGGCGCTTTGGCATCTGGTGCGTCGGGCGAAGATAGCGAAAGAGGGGTGAATGGCGATGGATTGGTCAGTTTTTGACGGCGTGAAAGTGGGGCATGTGACGGACGCTGAAAATGCGACAGGCGTAACGGTTTTGCTCTTTGAGCGGGGGGCAGTGGCGGGCGTGGAGTTGCGGGGCGGGGCGACAAGCACTTTCAACACCGATCCCGCTTCGCCTTTGCACCTCGTCCCCAATATCCATGCCGTCGTCTTTACGGGCGGAAGCGCTTTCGGGTTGGAAAGTGTCTTTGGGGTGATGCAGTGGCTTTCGGAGCGCGATATCGGCTTTGACACGGGTATCGTGAAAGTGCCCATTGTCGTCGGTGCTGTCATCTTTGACTTGCGTGTCGGTTCGGCGATGGTGCGACCGACGAAGGAATGGGGCTATGGCGCTTGTCAAGGGGCATCCGCTACCGAAATGCGGCAGGGCAACATCGGAGCGGGAACAGGCGCAACGGTCGGGAAAGTGCGGGGCTTGGATTTTGCGATGAAAGGCGGGTTGGGCATTGCCTTTGCGAGCATCGGCGACACCGTTTGGGTGGCGGCGATTGCCGTCGTCAATGCGTGGGGCGACATCGTGGACTTTCGGACAGGGCAACTGGTGGCGGGCGCTTATGACCGAACGACAGGCGAATGGTTGGATACGGCGAAGGTGATGCTGAGGGGCGAGGTGGGTTGGGGTTTCCAGCCGATGCTCGTCGGGGAGAACACGACCCTCGTTTGCGTCGTCACTGATGCGGGGTTGACGAAAGTGCAGGCGACGAAGGCGGCGCAATGGGCGCAAAACGGCTTGGCGCTTGCCATCCGACCCGCCCACACGATGTATGACGGCGACTTCGTCCTCGTTGCCTCCGTCGGGAAGAAGCGATGCGATTTTCATGCCCTTTGCATCGCCATCCAGCATGCCGTCGCCGATGCCGTCGTCAACGCCGTCCGCTTCGCCGAACCTCTTCATGGCATCCCTGCCGTCCGTTCGCGGCAATAAGCGCCCTGCGTCACGAACGGGGATGGGCTTTTTCGTAGATGCGGCGCAAGTGGGAGCGGGAGAGGCGGGTGTAAATTTGCGTCGCCGCTAAGGAGGCGTGACCGAGCAACTCTTGGATAGCGCGCAAATCGGCACCGCCTTCCAGAAGGTGTGTGGCGAAACTGTGGCGAAGGGCGTGGGGCGAAACTGTTAAGCCCAACACCTTGCGGGCGTAACCTGTGACGAGTCGGTGGATTTGCCGAACGGTCAGGGGCGTGCCCTTTTGACTGAGGAACAAAGCGTCGGTGACTTTTTTGGCGCGCCGCAAAAATTGCGGTCGGCTCTCTTGCAAGTAACGGTGCAGCCAATGCAAGGCTTCGCCGTGCAGTGGGACGAAGCGTTCCTTTTCGCCTTTCCCTTTAACCCGAACCAAACTTTCGGCGAAGTCCACATCCCGCACGGTCAAATTCGCCAACTCGGAGACCCGCAAGCCCGCCGCGTAAAGCAACTCCAACAATGCTCGATCCCGAAGACCACGCGGTGTTTTGGGGTCGGGGGCTGAAAGCAAAGCGTCCACCTGCCTTTCGTCCAACACCGTCGGCAGTTTTTGGGGCAAGCGGGGTTGCCGCAATTCGGAGGCAGGGTTGGCAGAAATTCGCCCTGTCTGAGCGAGGAAGCGAAAGAGGGTCCGAACCGCCGATAACTTTCGGGCAATCGTCCGTCGTTCGTAACCTTGCGCAAACAAGTTGTTGAGGAAGCGTCGCAGGGTTACCACCGTCACTTGCTGCCAATCCGAAACGCCCTCTGCTTCCAGAAAAGCGAGGAAATCGGCAAGGTCACGAGCATAAGCCCGCAAGGTATTCGGTGACGCATGGCGGACGACCTTCAGTTGCTGCAGAAATTCATCCACCGCTCCTCTGTCCCGTGTCCCTTGCCCCGTGTCCCATGTTCCGTCCCTCGTCCTGCGTCCCTCGTCCCGCATGTCAAGGGGCGACAAGGCGAGCATTCACCTCCGTCGTCTGGTTGACGAAGACCGTTCGTTGGGCAAACCGAACACCGTCCCAAACCTCACTCTCCTTCGTGTAACCCAGTGCCACACGGATGCGGCGCTGACGGACAACGCCCAAATCGGGGTCAAACCAGTAACTTCCTTCCATTTGGGCGCCGCCCGTGACGGTGACGCTGCCGTCCCGAAATCGCCAAAACAATCGGACGGGTGTTCGCACTTGCAGGGTGATGCGTAAGCAATCGGTGCCGTTGATTTGCTCGCGCCCATCCAAGCGATAGGTGACGGTGAGTTGACGGGGTTCGTTGGGGGGCTTCAAGCCGACGAGGATGTTGCGGCTCCATGTTTGTCCGATTTTCACGCTCTCTTTTGGAAAGGTCAAAGTGATGCCGCCGACCAACTCGTTGAGCCAATCGTCCAAAGTCGCTTCTGTGGGCGGCGGCAAAGACGACGAGAAAGCGGGCAAACCCAGCGGCGTGATTTCCGAGACCGTTCTTTCCAATGCGTTGGCGGGTAGCGGTTCACCGTTGACGACACCTCGCACGATTTGCGACGACCAAATCACATTGCCGTTGGGTCGGACTGCTTCCACACGCTCGTGGACAATCAACTCTATCTTCTCCGTCTCCGCCCGCCCATCTTCCAAGCGACGGGAAGTCATCTGGATGAGCCATTGCAAAGTCAAGCCAACTTTCGGGTGAAAACGCAACAGCCACTGTTCCGTTTCCCGTCCCGCATCCCTCGTCCCGTTGACCTGAGCGACGGCACTGATTCCCAGTGCCAACAGCATCAGCCATCCCAACCCTTGTCCCGCAGGGTTCACCCTCATGCCCATGCCTCCTTGCCCTGTCGCCACCAAAAGAGCAATCCGCCCAAAAGAGCACCCATCAACGTTTCCCTGCCGATGACCATGCCGTTGCCCATCAAAGGGGAAAAACTTTGTTCGGCGAGGCAAAGCAATGTTCCTTGACAAAGTTCGCCCACCAACACGGAGACGCCGACACAAAAAGCCGCCGAAGGCGCGCTCACCCAAAGCCAGCGCGCCCGCAGCCAACTGGCAAACCCACCCGCAAGGGCGCGGGAAAGCATGAATGCCCAAAGAGCGTTCCCGTGAAGCCATCCCTGCAATCCACCCAGTAGGAAGCCGACAACCAACGCTCGTCCATCGGGGACAGCGAAACCGATGAGCGCCGTCACTAAAAGCAAAAGGTCGGGACGCCATTGGGGCGGCAACAGGGTCGGCAACAACATCGTTTGCGCCCAAAGTCCGACGAACATCCCGACGGCAACGGTGAGCCATCGGCGCATTTCTCTCACCCTTCAGGCACTTCCACTTCCCGCAAAAATTGCGCATTCTCTTCGGGCAAGGCGACATTGATGAACATGCCCGTTCCCATCTCAAAGCCAGCGGGTGTCGTTAGGCGGGGCAGGATGCGCAAATGCCAATGGAAATGAGGCTCGTTTTGCTGGTAGTGGGGGGCAGTGATGATGGCGAAGTTGTAGTCGGGGTTCTTCAGCCCGAAATAGAGTTTGCGCAAGACCGTCCGCAGCGTCGCCGCAAAATCGCCCAATTGTTCCTCGGGCAATTCGCCGAAGGACGCCTGATGGGTTTTGGGCAAGATGTGGACTTCAAAGGGACCGCGCGCTGCGTAGGGGACGAAGGCAACGAAGTGGGTGTTGTCCACGACAATCCGCTCACCGACTTCCAATTCGTGGGCGAGGATGTCGCAATAGACGCAACGACCCATCGCATCGTAGTGGCGCTCCGCTTCGTAAAGTTGCCGACGGATGGGGACAGGGACAAAAGGCGTGGCGACGATTTGGGAGTGGGGATGCACCAACGAAGTGCCCGCCCGCTCGCCGTGATTGCGAAAAATCAGCACCAGTTCGTTGGCAGGGTTTTCGTTGAGGGCTTGATAGCGCTCCCGATACACTCGCACGATATCCGTCACTTGCTCTACCGTCAGCAGCGCCATTGTTTTGTTGTGCTCTGGCGTTTCAATGACGACTTCGTGTTGACCGATGCCGTCCATGCGCAAGTAAAGCCCATGCCGCGACCGTTGTGGTCGCCCGTCGGGCACCAGTGCGGGAAACTTGTTGGGGATGACCCGCACCCGCCATTGTCCTGTCTGGGAAGCGCCGTCCCGCAACACAAACAGTTCACCCGGCGTTAGGTGCTCATTGCCTGGGCAGAAGGGGCAACTGGGGTCGTGGTCGGGCAATGGGGGCGGGTCGCTGCGCCCCTTGACTAATTCGTGGGGGCGCTTCGCCCGCTCCGTTGCGATGATGACCCACTCCTTCGTCGCATAGTCCTGCCTCAACTCTGGCATCACTGCTCACGCTCCCTCGCCGACAAAGTAGTCGGCGGCGTTGTCTTCGGGCTCATAGCCAAGCCATTGTCGGGCGTTGCTGATGTCCCAGTGGCGCTTGGGGTTGTTGGACACGGCGAAAAAGATAGCAAAGGGGACATCGCTACGGATGGACTTAACGACCAATTGCGCCAAATCCTTCGGACTGCACCACATCGCCAGCATCGCCGGCTCCTTTCTCAGCAATTCGCTGTCGTAGGGCTGAAACCAGCCGATGCGCAGGCAAATCATGCTCATGCCGAACTGGTCGGCGTAATAGCGGGCTAACGCTTCGCCGAACACCTTCGTGCAAGCGTAAACGGTGATGGGTCGGATGGGCATTTCGGGCGTCACCCAAACATCGGGCGGGTAGTTCAAAATCGTCTGACAAGTGCTGGCGAAGATCACCTTTCGCACGCCCGCTTGCCTTGCCGCTTCAAAGGTGATGTAAGTGCCCAGAAGGTTCATCGGCATCAGGCGGGTGACGAAATCGTCTTCGGTGGGGATGGCAGCCAAATGGATGACAGCGGTCACGCCCTCGCAGGCTTTTTGCATCGTCGCCAAATCGCGCATGTCTCCTTGCACTACTTCGTCATCGCCTTCGGGCGTTATCGGTTGGATGTCCAGCAACCGCAGGGCGAAATGTTCCCGCAGCAACGGGACGAGATGGGTGCCGATGCGCCCTGCCGCGCCCGTGACCAAGATGCGTTCCCGCAAGTCCGCCACTCCTTTCAAGCAAGGATGTCGTAAGTCGCCCAGTCAATTGCCCCGTCGGGGCGAACGCCCCGCTCAAAAAAGTCCACGAGTGCCCGAAAAGTCATCTCGCCGATTTGCAGGTAGCCATATACGCCTGCGCCTGCGATGTGGGGCGTGATGTAGCAGTTGGGCAAAAAGCGTAAGGGATGGTCGGGCGGAAGGGGTTCGGGGTCGGTGACATCCAACACGACAAAGATGGGGCGAGTTTGCAGCACCCGAACCAAAGCGTCGGTGTCCACCAGTTTGCCCCGCGCCGTGTTGATGAAGATGGCGCCGTCTTTCATCAGCCGAAAATGGTGTTCGCCGATCATCCCAACCGTTGCGGGTGTCAGGGGAGCGTGAAGTGAGACGAAATCGCTTTCGGCGAAGAGCGACTCCAAATCGGTCAAGGTCGCGCCCAACTCATTGGCTTGCTCCGCTGTGACAAAGGGGTCGTGAAGGAGCAGGCGGACATCGCGGAAAGTTCGGAGCAACCGAAGGACTTCCCGCCCGACGCGGCTGGCGCCGATGATGCCGACGGTGCTGCCGTTGATGGTCGGGAAATTAGTCGGCAACGCCAGGTCACGCCAAACACCTTTTTCGCGATAGGCAGCGATGTGGTCAAAGAGGCGCCGTGCTGCCAGCACCATCAAAGCGATTGTCATCTCCGCCACATTGACCGCCAACGCTTGGGCGCAACTGACGACGGTGATGTGGCGGGGGATGCAAAAGCGCTGAACAGTGTCGTCGGGAAAAAGGAACTTGACCGAACCTGCCATGTGGACGATCAGGCGCAATCGGTTTGCCCGCTCCCACACCGCTTTCGTGAAGGGCGGGGCGCCCCAGCCCGTCAACACGGCGTCCACATTGCCGATGCGTTCCGCCAACTCTTCGCTCGTCCAATTTCGGTCGGTCTCGTTGGCGATGACGCGAAACCGCTCGCACAACGCCCGCCAAGTTTGGGGGCGCATTTTCATCGCCCGCTGGCTTTTCGGGACGACACAAAGCACCCTCATGCCTTCGTCACCCTTTTCTACACCTTTCCGACCGTCCCCGATCCCTCAAAAATCGTAAAGCACACCTTCGGTTGTTTCCGTCAATTTGTTAGACCTTTCCCCCTACCTTTCCCGCCATATGCGTTGGCACAACAATACTGCAAGCGCTCTAACTCCTTTCGGATTTCGCCAACTACTTCACTGTTAAAAACTCGTTTCACGCCACCTTTCTCGGTAACCGAAAACACGATGAACACCTTGCCACCCTGCTCCCGCTCAAACCTTTCGTGTGACTCTCTCATCCACTCTCGCCATTTATGCACCTCTGGCGTCTGCGTGTAGGTGATAGGTTTGATTTGGATACCGATCGCTTTGTTGCCGACTGGGATGTAGAAGTCCACATTGTATTTGCGATCCCACTCGTCGGGCGCTGGGCGCAATTTGACTCCTAATGCACGCTCCAGTTGCTCATAAACCGTTTGTTTTTCGGTGACATAGCCTTCGTAGGTTCGGCGAATAACGACCTCACGCACATAAGCGATGCAATCGTCCTCAGTTATTGCTTCTACTTCCGCCCTCAATTGCTCGCTGATTTTCGCGTAAAGTCGTCGCCCTATTTCTTCTAAGTGCTCATCCATGTCGTTCCCAAACATTTGCCAACTTGGTGGCACATGCTTTTGCGGGAGTTGTTCGCGGTAATAGCGCTCCCAATCTTCCAACGATTTTGGAGCACACTCTCGGATTGCTTCCGCCAACTTGCCCACATACTTGGGGCGGTTGAATTGCCATCGGTTAAAAGCGATTTTGAGCACCCACTCTTTCGCAGCCCTTTGCTTAGCCATTGCGCTCCGCCTCCGCTTGCAAAAACCTCTCTCGGTAGCGATGCCACACTGTTCGGTCGGCGTTTGCCAAGCCCATCTCAATCATCTTGCGATTGACAAACAAGCGGTTGGTCAGATAAAGATAGGCAGGCACTGGCGCCCCATTAGGTTCTGGTGGTCTATCAAAACGGAGCAAAACCCGTTTTCCCAAGACGAACCGTTGCAAATAAATGATGGCTTGCTGGCGGCGCTCAGGTGGAACGGAAATGCCGAGCAACTGGACAACCAAGCCGTTATCCATCTGCAGGGTTCGCTCGTCAACGATGGCAACAACTTTGTATGTCACTTCTTCCCCGAACTTTACCCGCTTAGGGTCAACGAGCGGTTTGGCGTCTTTCACTCGTGGCATATAGCCAGCAGGTGGCTCAACGGGCGGTAAAGGTTTCTCACGACGCACGATGGTCACTGGCAACGGAATCAAGGTGTTTTCCGAAATGCCAAGTTTCTGTCGGATGAGCGGCTCAAATTCGGGTTGGATTTCGTAGCCGATGGCACGACGCCCTAACTCTAAAGCAACCTTGACCGTTGTCCCACTACCGAGAAACGGGTCAAGAACCGTTTCACCAACGAAGGAGAACATGCGTATAAGCCTTCGTGGCAACTCTTCAGGGAACATCGCTTCGTGCAGCGCTTGCCGCTCACCGGCAAATTCCCAATGACCGCTGAAAAACTCTTTCCACTCATCGCGGGTCAATTTGGATGCTTCCTTGGCTGTAGGTGACGCCGTGTCCTGTGTCCCATGTCCCGTGTCCCGCTCTGGCTTTTTGAACAGCAGGATGAACTCGTAATCCAACTCAACGATGCCGTTCGGCGGATATGGGAACGAACCCATGACGACGGCCCCGCCCGTCGTCCTCATCGTTGTCTTCTTCCGCCAAATGATTGCGCCCATGTAATCAAAGCCGATGCTTTCACACTGGGCAATGATTTCGGCATGGATCGGGATGACCTTGTAGCGACCGTAGACGACCGCACGGGCAAATTGGTCGCCGATATTGATGCAGAGCCGCCGTCCCGGCTTCAGCACTCGCCAGCACTCACGCCAAACCCGACTCAAATCCAACAAGTATTCGTGAAGCGTCTGCCCGTAGCCGATTTGCCCTTCAACGCCATAGTCCTTGATGTGCCAGTATGGTGGCGAGGTTACGATGAGGTGCACATTTTCGTCGGCGATTTCCGACATATTACGGCTATCGGCAAGGTAAACAATGGCGGTCGGCTCCATGGTATTTGCCTCCAACCCATTGCGGCTCTTTCGTTCAAAAATTTCAAAGCAACTCATAGCGTCCCTGAACGCCTTTGACATCCGTAGGGGGTCGGCGAAACCAAAGGCGTCCGAACTGGCGGGCGAGGCGGCGGGCTTCTTCAGGATATTCGTCAATGAGGTTGCGCGTCTCCTTCGGGTCATCGGCAAGGTTGTAAAGTTCGTCGGGTTGACCGTCAGGACGGACGATGTAACTCCAAGTCTCTTCACGGATGCATCGGTCAACGGCTTCGTGGTAACCGCAGATGACGGCACGCCGATGGGTGTCCGTCTCGCCCCGCAGCACCGCCGCAAAGGATTTGCCTGTGCAAAGGTCTGCCAAATTCGCCATCCCCAGCAACTCCAGCAGCGTCGGCAACAAGTCGGGAAACTGCACCAACGCTTTCGTGCGCCTCGGCATCAAATTGGGGGCGTAAATCATGAAGGGCACTTTGAGCAACTCCGAGTAGAGGCGGTCAGTGCCTTTGAGGAACTTACCATGATCCGCCAACGGATGACCGTGATCGGCAAGCAGGACAACGATGCTATCGTCCAAGTAGCCCAAATCCTTCAAGGCATCAAAGAGCCCACCGAGGCAGTGGTCTACGAAGGCGCATTCGCCCGCATACAAGCCGCGAAGGAAGCGAATTTGTTCGGGCGTCGCCCAATCGGCAGCGTTACCGCCCATCGGTAAAATCAGGCGCGGACCTTTGTAGGCAGGGTCGGTGTAGGTGTCAAAGGAAGGCGGTGGGTCCCAAGGTTCGTGTGGGTCAAAACTGTCCAGCCACAAAAACACCTTGCGGTGAGGGCGGTTCCTTTTGAGCCAATCAATGGCTAACTCCACGACTTGGGCGGGAAAGAAATGGCGTTCGTCGGTAAAGTCATCGGTGTTCGCCAGAAACTGGGCGACCCGCTCTCGCCATTCGGGCGGATAATGCTCGTTCACATAGTCGTCCACCTTTCGGCGAGGCGGGTTTGAGGCGTAAGCGTCATACTCCTGCCCGCGAACCCAAAGGTAACTGTGGAAGCCCCGATGGTAGTTCATGCTGGCGGTGCGCCAGTAGGGGCGAAAGTAGTGGTAGTTGTCGCTGACGATGCCGCAAATGTAACCTTCCGACCGCAGAAGTTCGGCGAGAGATTTGTCAGACGGACTAAGAGGCTCCCAACCCCGATAGGGCAAACCAAACATCCCCGTCATCAATTCGTAACGGACGGGAATGGTCGGCAACCCACACGGATAAGCGTTCTCAAAGACGACACAACCTTGGGCGAAGGCGTCAATGTTGGGCGTCTGGCAGCAAGGCACATCGTTAAAAGCGGCTCGCCCATCATGATAGCAACTCACATGGTCTTGCCGAAAAGAGTCCAAGCAAATGACGATCAGGTTCACCCACCATCTCTCCTTTCCGCCATCTTTGCACGGCATCACCGCGTCGGTCGGTTTTCACCCATCACTTCCCGCACTTCATCACCTTCGCTGATGGCGTCCAGTGAGCCGTCCACGACATCGCAGACGGCGTTGGTGTCGTTGATGACGAGGACGCGCAACTGGGCGCAGGCAGGCAAAGTCACCTGCTCGCCACCGACAATGCGGACGGGATGGACAGCAAACCGCATCCCCTCCCGAACGCCGTCCAATCGCCCCAAGTTGATGGCGACAAAGGTCGTCGTGATGCCTGCCACCTTGCCCAGCACTTTGCCCTTGAGGGGCTCCCGCTCGGTCATCTTGGCTTTGAGCAATCGGCTAAGATAGCCCATCGCCGCCCGCAAGGCGTTCAAATCGCGTTGGCGCTGGTTGTCACGGCTCAGAAAGATGGCGCCAAAGGGAGTACCCGTCAGGGCGAAGGTTTGGTCTTTGTCGGAGGCGAAACTGACCAATTGGGCGATGGTCGTTTGGGTCGCATTGTCTACGAACTCGGCGAAAAGGACGGCGCCCGTCTCTTTGTTGCGGATGAGGAAGCCGCCGATATTGATGCGCCGTCGGCGCAATTCGCCCAACAACGCCGCCCATTCCTTCGCCGAGCGAACAAGGTGGACGGTCACCTTCAGCTCCACCCTTTCCCGCAGAATCGTTCCCTTAGGTGGGAGCGAACCTTTGTGGATTTCGTCAGAGTTTCGCTCCAACTGTCGCTCTTCCACTTCCCGTCGCACTTCTTGCGGGGTCGCCACGATAGTCAAGCCCGCTTCCGTCAAGGCATTTTTGAGGAGCGGTTCCACGAAAGCACGCAACGACGGGTCAGGAACACCGTCAGAGAAGACGACGATGTCTCGGAGAAGCACCCGTGCCCCTTGTGGGATGCCCAGTTTCACCCCCGCATTGGCGTCGGCGAGGGCTTTAGGAAGTTGGGTTGACGAGTTCGTTTGCCCTGAGCCGTGACACATCAGCCAAAGGACGACCGCCAGCGTCATTGCCCATCCCTTTCTCATCGTCGCTCACCGGCGGGCGTCGTTGAAGGGTTCACTGCCCACCGCCGATAAGTTTGACAGGTTGCTTGGCTCTTCGGCGCACCAGCAGAACAGTTCGTCGGTCACGATAAATCGTTTGCCATTCATCAGGGACTAACTGCAACAAGTTGACGATGGGCGCATCGGGTGGGGCTAAGACGAGGGTGACGCCGTAGCCTTCCAACACTTTTCGCCATCGCGCAGAACCGCTGTAGGCTGCCATAAAGTCGCGCATCACTTTGAGGGGGTAAAAGTCCGCCCGCCCGTCCACGAAGACTTTCAAGCGCCCTTCCGTTTTCCAAGCCACATAACCGCCCCAGTCGTAGCGCGTCAGACAATTGCCCTTGACCGCGTGGCGGTTCATCCATGCGATGGCATCGTGGGGGTAGGTTTTCCGCTCTTCGCGCATGAAGGCGTTGGGCGAAAACTTGCCGACAAGGATGGCAAGTGCTAACACGACGCTCATCGCAGCGACCGTGTTGGGCAGCCAGCGGGGTGACGCATTGGAGGAAGCGGGCAACAACGAGGCGATATGGCGGGCGACGAAGGGCGCCATCAGCAAGCACCAAAGGGCAATCATCCGAACGCCCGAAAGAGCATTCACGGTCAGGAACGCACCCCAAAGAAACTCCAGCGCGTCCATCCGCTTCGGCGACCACGCCCCCATCGCCACCCACAAAAGCAGCAAGCCCGCCCAAAGGTAAACGACAGGATGGCGCATCGCTGTCGCAGGCTTCCACTCTTCAATGGGCAGTTGGCTGCTCTGGGCGATGTTGACGAGGATTTGTTTAACGCTGTGCCAACCGAAAGGCGTGAGATTGACGGCAACGAGGCAAAGCGCCAACGCCATCAGCATTTGCCGTCGCCAATTTCGCCCCAAGGCGGGTCGCCATCCCTTCCACTCGTTCCATGCATCGGCGAAGACGGCAAGCAGCAGCAAAGCGAAAGCAATCGGGTAGAACGAATGCAAGTTCGCCCAGAGGGCAAAGAGGCAAGGAAGCCAGAAAGGGAACGGGCAATGAGGCGACGATAGGTGAGCGGGTGATTGCAGGGAAGCAACCTGTTGACGGCGACGATACAGCCAACTTGCCAACGCTGCGATGAGCAAGTAACTGAAAAGTTGCGGGCGAACACCGCCCATCGTCGGGAAAGCGCCGAGGGCAAAAAGGAGCGTCACCCAGACGCAGGTGAGGGGCGGGGCATCCATCGTTGAAAAGACGACCAAAAACGCCGCCGCTTTCAGCAACACTGCCAAAAACTCCAAACCCATCACACCCACCCAGCGGTGCAAGGTAGCGAAAAAGAGTTCCGAAAACCATTGAGCGTTGACCCAAAGGGCGGGATGGGTGAAAGAAAAGGGGTCAGGGAAGTGGACGGAGCGACGGCGCACGATTTCGTCGCCGACGGCTAAATGCCACCACATGTCAGGGTCTAAGTTGGGGTGCGCCGCCGCAAAGAGCGCCACCAAAACCGCCGTCACGGTTATCAATGCCGTCCGCCGATCCATGCGCCATCGCTCCTGCTTTCAAAGTCGCCCCCGATAGGTGCTCCAACAGTGCAAGGGACAAGCGCCCTTGCCTGCCTGAGGGTAAGGGCACTAAACTTTGGGACGCCAAACGCCCTTTTGGCGAGAAATTGGCACAGTCCCTTTGGCGCTGATAGGAGGCAGGCAATCATGGCGAAGTTGCTGGCGGCTTTGAACTTGCCCCAAGACTTGAAACGCTTGGCGCCAGAAGAGCGAAAGCAACTGGCGCAGGAAATCCGCGAGACCATCGTCCACACTGTCTGCAAAAACACGGGACACTTGGCGTCAGGCTTGGGTTCCGTGGAAATCTTCCTCGCCATCCACACCGTCTTTGACAGTCCCAAAGACAAGATTGTCTTGGACACAGGTCACCAAGGTTACCCCCACAAACTCTTGACGGGTCGCTACCATCGCTTTCACACCCTCCGCCAACTGGGCGGACTTTCGGGCTTCCCAAAGCGCGATGAAAGCGAACACGATTGCTGGGGCGTCGGCCATGGCGGGACGGGGCTGTCGGCAGCCATGGGCTTTGCCATGGCGCGAAAGCATTGGCTTTCTGCGGGCGTCCCGCCCGATGACCCTCGTGTCAACTACCATGTCGTTTGCGTCATCGGCGATGCGGCATTGGAAGAGGGAATGGCGTGGGAGGCGTTGCACAACATCGGTCATCACAAGCCCGATTTGGTCATCGTCCTCAACGACAACGGCATGTCCATCGCCCCGTCTGTCGGCGCCATTGAAAACTACCTGCGCAAGCACCGACAATTGCCCGCCGATTGGCTGCGCAAGTTGCGCTCCGAACCGCATTACTTACAGTTGAAGCGGATGGTGGAAGAGGCGCTGACCAAGATGGGAACGGCAGGTGAAGTGACGCTGGAAATCATCCGCCACATCAAAAACAACATCAAGGAGTGGCTCATCCCGCCGGGCATGCTCTTTGAGGAACTGGGCTTCACTTACCTCGGACCTGTGGATGGGCACAACACGGAAGTGCTGATAGAGTGCCTGCAGGAAGCCTTGCGCATCGGCGGTCCCGTCATCATCCACGCCGTCACCAAAAAAGGCAAAGGCGTCCCGTATGCGGAAGCCGACCCTTGGAAGTATCACACGCCCCCGACACCCTTTGACCCGCACACGGGCGAAATTCTGGCGCCCAAGGAAACCATCCCGACTTACACCGCCATCTTCTCGCAAACGCTCATCCAACTGGCGGAGCAGGACAAACGCATCGTTGCGATGACGGCGGCGATGCCCGATGGGACGGGATTGGATAAGTTCGCTGAGCGCTTCCCCGACCGCTACTACGATGTCGGGATGGCGGAACAGCATGCCGTCGGTTTTGCGGCGGCGTTGGCGTTTGCAGGGTTGCGCCCCGTTTGCGCCATTTACTCCACTTTCCTGCAGCGTGCCTTTGACCAAATCCTCCACGATGTCTGCTTGCAAAAAGCGCCTGTCGTCTTTGCCATTGACCGAGGCGGCATCGTCGGCAACGATGGGCATACTCATCACGGCATCTTTGACATGGCTTACCTTCGCTTGATGCCTCACATGGTGCTGATGATGCCCAAAGACGAAAACGAACTGCGCCACATGCTTTACACAGCCCTTCGCTACGAGAACGGACCGATTGCCGTGCGCTACCCGCGTGGGAAGGCGGTCGGCGTCCCGATGGATGATGAGTTGCGGGAACTGCCCATCGGCAAAGGCGAATGGCTGCGCGATGGCACCGATGCCGTGATTGTCGGCATCGGTCCTATCGTCTATGCGGCGTTGGAAGCGGCACAACGATTGGAACGGGACGGTTTCTCCGTCGGCGTCATCAACGCCCGTTTCGTCAAGCCGATAGATGCCGAGTTACTCGCTGATGCCGTCCAGCGAGCGGGACGGTTGATTCTCGCCGAAGAGCACACCCTTTGCGGTGGGTTTTCCAGCGCTGTCTTGGAAGCCCTGTGCGATTTAGGGTTGCACCATGCCCCTGTCCTGCGCATCGGAATCCGAGATCACTTTGTGGAGCACGGAAAGATTGAAGAGTTGCGGGCGCTCCTGAAACTGGATGCCGACGGCATCTACGAGCAGGCAAAGGCGTGGCTGGAAAGTTTTGCCAGCAGCCGAGAGGACGAGGCTCTCGCTGAGCCAAAGCAAGAGGAAGAAAGAGCGAAGTCGCCATCATTCCAGCACCAACGAAGTCCCAGCGGAGGGGCATCGCCCTTGCCGACATCGCCCTGAGGTGAACAACGATGCCTTCACCCTTCCCTGGCATAGACCCGTTCATTGAAGGGCAGCGATGGGAGCATTTTCACGGTGAGTTCATCTACGAAATCCATCGGACGCTCATGCCCCAATTGGTGCCCCGCTACATCTCTGGCGTCGGTGAACGGGTTTATGGGGAGTGGGCGGCAGAGTCGCCAGAGCGAGAGGTGGGTGAAAGGGTTCGGTGGCGGCAACCCGATGTCGCTATCGTGGAAGTCACTCCCACTGCTACCGCCGTCGCCACCCAAACTGTTACCGAAGTGCTCCTTGAGTCCGAATTGACAAGGAACGCCGTTGAGGTGGAACTCTTTGAGCCGGCAGGTGTGGAGTATCGGGAGCGGTTTGTGGAGATACGGGTGCGGGAGACGGGAGAGTTGGTGACGGTCATTGAACTCCTTTCGCCCACCAACAAACGAAAAGGCGGCTTCGGTTGGCACGAATATTTGAGCAAGCGGCACGAAGTTTTGTTCAGTCAGGTGCACTTGGTGGAATTGGACTTGCTTCGGGGCGGCGAGCGGATGCCGATGAAGGAACGAAAAGGGACGATGACGGGAGATTATCGGGTTTTGGTGAGCCGATGGGAATGGCGACCGAAGGCGGTGGCAATCGGTTGGTCTTTGCGAGAACCTTTGCCGACCATTCCCGTCCCGTTGGAGGGGCAGGACGAGTGGGTAACGCTCAACTTGCAGGAAGTGTTCACGACCGTTTATGAGCGAGGTGGCTACCGATACTTGCTGGACTACAGTCGCGCTGTTGAGCCACCTTTGAGCGAAGACGAACAAAAGTGGGTGCAAGAGCGATTGCAAGAGTTTTTGGCATCAGCACCCCCGTTAGGGACGGCGTGATTGGCGTCGGCAAAGAAACCCAAAAAACTAAGGAGGGAAGGGCGATGTGGAGGCGTCGGGACTTTTTGAAGTGGCTGAGCGGGGCGGCGATGGCAACGGTGACCGCTGAGGCGATGAACGCCCCGCCGTCAGAACCATTGCCGACTCGCCTTCTCGGACGAACGGGCGTCAAAGTGCCGATGTTGGGCTTGGGGTTCGGACCCGTCGGGATGGGGTTGAGCGAAAAAGAAGCGATGGCGTTGATGGAAGCGGCAGTAGATTTGGGCGTGACTTACTGGGATGCGGCGCCGACTTACGGGCGGGCACAAGAGTTCATCGGCAAGGTATTGCCGAAATGGCGCGAACGCATTTTTCTCGTGACGAAGACGGCGACCGATAATGGGCAACGAGCCCTTGCCATCTTGGAAAACTCCCTTCGGCAACTTCGGACGGACTATGTGGACTTGGTGCATGTTCACAACATCGGCGATTATGACCCTGAAAAAGTGCTGGGCAAAGGAGGCGTTCTACAAGGGCTGCGGGAGGCACAAAAGCGAGGTTGGGTGCGGTTCATCGGATTGAGCGGGCACTTGCGTCCGTCCGTCATGGCGAAGGTGTTGGACAGCGGTGAGTTTGATGTCGTCATGCCGGCGATGAATTTTGCCGACCGCTTCACCTACAACTTTGAGGGCAAGGTGTTGCCCATCGCCCGAAAGCACAAAGTGGGTGTCGTGGCGATGAAGGTGATGGCGGCGCCTCAGTTCGGCTATCACAAGCAAAACCAAGGTAAACTTGCCGACCACGCCGATCTCGCCATCCGTTATGTGCTGAGTTTGCCTTTTGTGGCGTGCGCTGTCGTCGGGATGTTCACGGTGGACGAACTGAAGCGGAATGTAGAAGTCGTCCGAAATTTCCGTCCCTTGACGGATGAGGAACGGAAGCGCCTTGAGGTCATCGGTAGGCAGTTGGCGCAACGGTGGGGAGCGCATTACGGCGACCCGACTTGAAGCGAGGCGAAAGAGATGCTCAAAGGGTTGTTGTTGGTGATGACCATCGTCGCAGGTGGCATTGCTTTAGCGATGTGGTTTCGGCGACGCCGTTATGCGGCGACGAACTTCGTGAAAGACCCTGACCCTTTCACCATCCCGAAACCGCAACGGGTGGACACTGCCATCGCAACACTGGAGCAACTTTTGGGAGAGACCGACGACCCAGTCATCCGCGAAGCGCTGCAAAATCGCTTAGAGCAACTGAAAGCGGAGCGGGAGCGATGGCGAAAGCAAGGCGGATAGATGGGCAAATAGGTCGGCGGGGAGAGGGCGAAGTGGGCGTGACTTTCAAAAGCAAAGGAGTGTGACAAAAGATGAAGTGGGCAAGTTGGATGGTCATCGGTTTGGTGACGGTCGTGGGCTTTTGGGGTTCGTTGACGGCACAAATTCGCTCCCCTTATGAAGCGCACCCGCATTATGTGTGGGCTCTCTCCCCCTCCTTTTTTGTCCTCCACAGGCAACATTCGGAAGCGGAAGTCGTGGAAAACGCCATCGGTATCCTGATGGGCATCGGCGATTTCTGTTGGCACGAGGGCTTCCACTTCCAACTCATTCGCATCCAAAAGGCAGCCATTGAGTTAGACCCGACCTTCGGTGACGCTTACGAAAATGCCGCTTGGCTTTTGGTCAGTTACGACCGAAAGGACGAAGCGTTGGCGTTGCTGAAGCGTTACTTGCAAAACTGCCCCGACCGTTACGAGCCTTATTGGGAGTTGGGTTGGTTTTACTTCCACTGGCAAAAGGATGCCGAGGCAGCCATCCCTTGGTTGGAGAAGGCGGTCAAGTTTCCGCATCCGCCACAAATGGAACACACCCTCGCCCACGCCTACGAGCGGGCGGGACGCTTAAAAGATGCCCTGCAAGTTTGGGCAAACAAGTTGGAGCGCTATCCCAACGACCCTGTGGCAAAGCGCCACTACGAGCGGTTAAGGCAACGATTGGAACAGAAGCAAACGCAAAAGCAACTTTGAAAAAAGCGTGCAAAGGCGGGAGCGAAAAGGGGAGCAAGAAGGCATGGAAAAGACGCCATGGGATGCCATCGTCGTCGGAGGCGGACCTGCTGGCTACACGGCTGCCATCCGACTTTGCCAACGAGGTCTGCGGACGCTTTTGATAGAAGCGAATCAGTTGGGGGGTGTCTGCCTCAATCGGGGATGCATCCCGTCCAAAGCCTTGATCCACTGCGCTCATTTATGGACGCAACTTGTGCGGGCAGAGCAGTTCGGCATCCACATCGGGAAGGTGGAGTTTGATTGGCAAGGGATGAAGGCGTGGGCGGAAAAAACGGTGGCGACATTGAGACGGGGTTTGCAAACCCTGCTGCGCCATCACGGTGTGGAGGTTTTGCAGGGCTTCGCACAACCCGAAGAGCCAACAGCCATCCGTTGTGTGACGGCGGATGGAAAGGTGCAACGGCTTTCGTCTCGCGCTGTCATTTGGGCAACAGGCTCATCGCCCACTTTGCTTCCTCACGATGAGGGGGCTAAAGTCTTCACCGAAGAAGAGGCACTCTTTTGGGACGCCTTGCCTGACAGGCTTGTCATTATCGGAGGCGGAGCATCGGGTGTGGAGTTGGCTTGGCTTTTCAATGCGTTGGGCGTGAAGGTGACTTTGATAGAGATGTTGCCTCACTTGTTGCCGATGATGGACGAGGAAGTCTCACAGGCGCTTCAGTCGGCACTGGAGAAGCAAGGCATCACCGTTCAGACGAGGACAAAGGTGGCGCGCATTGAAAAAAGCCCGATGGGCTCAATGGTCGTGAGCGAAGGGGGCAGACGATGGGAGGCAGATGCCGTCGTTTGTGCCATCGGACGACACCCTAACAGCGAGCCTTTACGAAGGCTTGGTGCTGCGACCGACCACAGCGGGGCTGTCGTCGTTAATGAATGGCAGCAAACGAACTTACCCAATGTTTTTGCCGTCGGGGATGTCGTGCATGGGGGTTGGACGGCGCATGGCGGGATGGCAGAAGGGGAACGAGCGGCAGAGGCGATTGCGACCCAGTTGGCGGAAGGGCGCTTGCCACCGCCCTCACCGCCCTCCCTCGTGCCCTTCGCTTGCTTTTGTGAGCCGCAAGCGTTGCGGGTAGGGTTGACAGAGAAGGAAGCGCAAGAGAAAGGTTACGCCGTGAAAGTTAGTCGCTTTTCGTGGCGGGCGTGCGGGGCTGCAGTGGCAGCGAATGAGACGGAAGGGTTTGTGAAAGTGGTCGCTGAAGAGCAAACGGGGCGAGTGTTGGGGGTTCACATTTTGGGGATGGGAGCGGCAAACTTGAACGGCGAAGCCGTTGCCCTCGTCGCTCAGGGACTGACAGCGGCACAAGCCGCCTCTTTCCTTCGGCAACATCCGACCCTGAGCGAGGGGATTGTTGAGGCTCTTTGGTCCCTCATGGGACGACCACTGCATAGCACCCATCGGGCAACTCGGAGGCGAGGTTAAATGCCCGGCTATATTTTGGTCGTTGATGACGAAGAGGCTGTTCGGTCGGTGATTGTGGAGGCATTGCGGGTGGAAGGTTTTGAGGTGCGGGAAGCCCAAAGCGGGCAGGAAGCCTTAGAGCAAATCACCCTTGACCCGCCCGACTTGCTCATCGCAGATGTCCTCATGCCCGAAATGGATGGCTTCACCCTTTGCCAAAAAATTCGGGCGTTGCCTGCTCCCCTCAACGGCTTGCCCATCATCTTGCTGACAGCGTTGGACACCACTTTGGGGAGACAGGTCGGTCAGGAAGCGGGCGCAGACCTTTACCTGACCAAACCCTTCAGCCCTCGGCAGTTGCGGGAGAAAGTGCGCCAAGTGTTGGCGGCGCGAAAAGCGCAAGGGTAGTCACCAAAGGAAGTCGCTCCACCCGTCGCAAAGGAGGGGAGGGTTGATGCCGAAGCGGATTTTGGTCGTGGATGACGAAGTGGCGATCGTGCGGATGTTGAAGGAGCGGTTGGAGTCGGCGGGATTTGAAGTGCTGACGGCTTACGATGGCGTCCAAGCCGTAGAAGTGGCACGGCAAGAATGCCCTGACTTGATCGTCATGGATGTGACGATGCCGCGTATGGACGGGTTGACAGCGGCGCAACAATTGCGCGCCGACCCGACGACGGCGCACATCCCTATCGTGATGCTGACAGCACGGGGGCAAGAAAGCGACGAACAAGCGGGTTACGCCGCTGGCGCCGTTCGCTACTTCACCAAGCCTTTTAGTCCCCGCCAACTGGTGCAAGAATTGAGGGCGTTGTTGAGCAACGACGAACCTACTCCGTCGTAACGGTTGCTGGGACCTCAAAGGAGGTGGCAAGACGGTGCCTTTCTCCCACCGCCTTCGTTACCTTCTCATCGTCACTCAGGATGGCTACGGAAAACGGACACCGTTGGAAGACATTAAACCTCGCCGCCGAGGGGCAAAAGGGACGACGGCGCTTCGGGAGGACCGACAAATGGGGGGCGTGGCGCTGGTCGGTGACGATGGCGATGTTTTAATCGTCACCAAGAAAGGGCGTATCCTTCGGGTCGCCGTCAAAGAAATTGCCGTTCTCTCTCGGTCGGGTCGGGGTGGGCGTGTCATCCAACTGGAAGAAGGCGACCAGGTCGTCGCTGTCCTTCCTTTGTGAGGGGGCTTTTGGTGATGGAACGCCGCTTGACTTTTCACTGGCAGCCATCTCCCTTCTCCTCTTCGCCACCTCGCTTGCTTTTTGTCGGCTTGGGTGCGATTGGCTTGATGGCAGCGCGTTTAGCCTTACAACGCACCGATGTCCAAGTCGTCGGGGCAGTGGACACAGACCCACAGAAAGTCGGACAAGACTTGGGCTTCCTGACAGGTTGGGGACGCACCCATGTCCTCGTCAGCCCTTCCTTGTCCGACGCCCTTGCCGCAACCCAACCTACCGTCGCTCTTGTCGCCACTGCCTCAAGGGTTGCCGACATCTTGCCCACCTTGCATATCCTTGTGGAGGCAGGGGTTCACATCGTCGCTTCGTCCGAAGAGTTGTTCTTCCCTTGGCTGACCGAGGCGGAAGTGGCAACCTTGCATGAAAAGGCAAAAGAGCGGGGTGTCGTCATCGTTGGGGCGGGGGTCAATCCAGGGTTCGTCATGGACCGATTGCCTGCGTTCCTTGCTCAAGCCTGCGTCAACTTACGGGGCATCATCGTGCGCCGCATCGTGGACTTGACGACGCGCCGCCAAAAGTTGCAGCAAAAGATGGGCGTTGGGTTGACCTTAGCGGCTTTTGAGCAATTGGCTGCCGAAGGAAAGTTGGGGCATGTCGGTTTACCTCAATCCGCCGCTTTCTTAGCCGCCACTTTGAACATCCCTGTCTCGCATCTGACGGAAACCCTCCGTCCTTTGACCGACGAATCAGGCATCGTGCGGGGCGTGGAGCAAATCGCTATCGGTTGGGAAGGCGAGTATCCGAGGGTTCGTTTGGAGTTGCAGATGGTCATGGACGCTGCCAACCCACGCGATGAAGTGGAGATTGATGCCGACCCACCCATTCACTTGGTCATTCACGGCGGGGTCGCTGGCGATGAGGCAACGGCTGCCATCCTTGTCAACACCGCCACTTGGGTAGACCGATTGCCGCCCGGTGTTCATAGCGGGGCTGCTTGGTTTCCTCGCCTCGCTTCGTTGCCTTTCGCCACTGGCTCTTTTTAGACCTGTCACCTTCTTGGGGGTTCAAAGGCAGGGGAGGCGCTATGAAGGCAGTCGTGTTGGACGCTCCAAAACGATGGCGGGTCGCTGATGTGCCCGACCCAACACCTTCTGACGATGAAGTGGTCGTGGCGGTCAGTGCCTGTGGCGTTTGCGGGACAGACCGCCACCTTTTTGAGGGCGAATTTCCCGCCGCTTTTCCTCTCATCCCAGGTCACGAGTTGGCGGGGAAAGTGGTGGCGGTGGGCAAGCAAGTTCGGCACCTCAAAGTCGGCGATTTCATCGTCGTCCATCCCGACAAGCCCTGCCGCACTTGCCTCTTCTGCCGAGAGGGCGACGAGCACTTGTGCGAGAATTTGCAGGCTTACGGCATCCATCTGCCCGGCGGGTTCGCCCAATTCGTGGCGGTGCGGGCGGAAAATGTCCATCCCGCTGAGGGATTGACACCGTTGCAGGCTGCGTGGGCAGAGCCGCTGTCCTGCTGCCTGCATGGGTTGCGAAAAGTCGGCGTCCGAACAGGTGAACGGGTGTTAGTGTTGGGTTGCGGACCGATGGGGTTGCTGTTTGTGCAATTAGCATTGCTGCATGGTGCAGCGGTGGTCGTGGCAGTGGATGGCTTCGCCGCCCGCAAAGAAGCGGCGAAAAAAGTCGGAGCGACATGGGCATTGATGCCCGATGAATTGGAGGAGAACGGTAGCGATATCGCCCCCGGCGGCTTCTCGCTGGTCATTGAAGCCAGTGGCAATCCACAGGCAGTGGCTTTCGGCTTGCGTTGGGTGCGGGCAGGAGGGCGTTTTCTGCAATTTGGTGTCTGCCCGATGGAAGCGGCTGTCTCCATCGCTCCCTTCGTCATCTATCGCCGCGAACTGATGCTCGTCGGCAGTTTCTCCCTCAACCGCGAAATGCCTGCGGCGATTGAATTGCTGCGTTCGGGGCGGTTGAATGTCAGCGCCTTGACGACGCATCAACTGCCCCTTGAAGGCTACGGGGATGCTTTGCAGTTGATGCGGGAAGGCAGGGCGTTGAAAGTGCAATTGCTGCCCGACGGCAGAGGTCAATAGCCGATTTGTGTCGCCGCTTGTTTGAGGATTTCGGCGCTGCGGCGCAACCCATCCCGCTCCTCGTCGCTTAAGGGCGGTCGCAAGGTGGCGACGACGCCCGTTCGTCCGATGATGCGGGGGAGCGACAGAGCGACTTCTTTGACGCCTTCCACCTCGTCGTTGAGGATGGACACGGTAAAGAGGGCTCGTTCGTCGTGCAGGATGGCGCGTGCCAAGCGGGCTAAGGCGGCGCCGATGCCGAAGTAAGTAGCACCCTTGCCTTCTATGATGCGGTAAGCGGCGCGGCGCACGCCTTCGTCAATGCGCTGCCGCATCTCTTCGGGCAACGGACGCCCAATCTGCTCGGCAAATTTGAGCAACGGCACTCCACCCACCATCGCATTGGACCAACACAGCACCTCCGAATCGCCATGCTCGCCGACGACATACGCATGGATGGAATGGGGCGAAACGCCTAAGTATTCCCCCAACAAAGCGCGAAACCGGGCGGTGTCCAAAATCGTCCCAGAGCCGATAACCCGTTCGGGGGGCAAACCCGAAAGGCGTGTCGCCACCTGCGTCATCACATCTACGGGGTTAGTGGCGATGAGCAAGATGGCGTTGGGGGCATAGCGAGCGATTTGCGGGATGATATCCCGAAAGACTTGAGCGTTGCGGTCTAAAAGTTGCAGCCGCGTTTCGCCAGGACGCTGGGCGACGCCTGCGGCGATGACGACAATCGCCGCCCCATGCAAATCAGGGTAATCGCCCATGCGGATAGTGACGGGATGGGCAAAAGGTGTGGCGTGAAGGATGTCTTGGGCATGGGCGTCAGCGAGCCGTCGGTCTAAGTCAAGGAGCACCAACTCACTTGCCACGCCCATCAGGGTCATCGCATAAGCCGTCGTGCTGCCGACAAAGCCACTCCCGACGACACCAACCTTCATCGCACAGCCCTCCTTTCCCTTCTTTCGTCCTGCCCTCAGAGGCGTTCGCCATCATGGCGCGCTGCTTCACCGCACCGCAACTGCCGAAAGGAGGGATTGCCACAAAAGCAGTCCGTCGGTTGAGCCGAGGAGGGCTTCCGATGCCCGCTCAGGGTGAGGCATCATGCCCAGCACATTCCCGCGCTCATTGACGATGCCAGCGATGTTGGCGATAGACCCGTTAGGGTTTGCCTCGTCGGTGACTTGACCGTCGGGAGTGCAGTAGCGAAAAACGATTTGCCCATGCCGTTCCAACTTTGCCAGCGTCTCTTCGTCGCAATAGTAACGCCCGTCGCCATGTGCTATGGGGATGCGGATGACTTGCCCTTTGCGATACCTGTGGGTAAAGGGCGTTTCGGCGTTTTCCACGCGCAGGTGGACGAACTTGCAGATAAAGTGCAAGGAACGGTTGCGCAACAAAGCGCCCGGCAACAGACCTGCTTCCACAAGGATTTGGAAGCCGTTACAGATGCCGATGACCAAACCGCCTCGGTCGGCAAACTCTTTGACGGCATCCATGACGGGAGAGAAGCGGGCGATGGCACCGACCCGCAAATAGTCGCCGTAAGAGAAGCCGCCAGGCAAAACCACGACATCAAAGCGGCTCAAATCCCGCTCTTCGTGCCAAACAAACTCCGCCTTTAACCCAAGCACTTTGGTGACGACATGGTGACAGTCTCGGTCACAATTGCTGCCAGGGAAAACGATGATCCCAAACCGCATTCTCCGTTGCCTCCTTCCTCTCACGGCTGTCCAACATTTTGGCGTCCCTGATGCCGCTGTCTTCTGTCCCGTGTTACCCTCTTCCAAAGCGAGGTGTCATCGCAAAATGCAAAACCATCCAACCTCCTACGACAACTTGATGCAACTGGCGAAGGAAGTGTTGCGGTTGGAGGCGCAAGCCATCGCACGGCTTTCCGAGCGCCTCAACGAAGCCTTTGTGCGGGCAGTCCATCTCCTCGTCCATTGTCAAGGGCATGTCGTCGTCACGGGCATGGGCAAGTCTGGCGCCATCGGCAAAAAGATTGCTGCCACCCTCTCCAGCACGGGCACGCCCGCCCTCTTTTTGCACCCTGCTGAAGGCGTTCACGGTGATCTGGGTGCGGTGACGGCGCGGGATGTCGTTTTGATGCTCACCTACAGTGGCGAGACGGACGAACTGGTGACCATTTTGCCTGCCTTGAAGCGGTTGGGAGTGCCCCTCATCGTGATGACAGGCAACCTTCAATCCACTCTGGCGAAAGCCGCTGATGTCGTTTTGGATGTCTCGGTGGAGCGAGAGGCTTGCCCTTTCAACCTTGCTCCCACCGCCAGCACCGCCGCCATGTTGGCGATGGGCGATGCGTTGGCTTTGGCGGCGATGACCGTCCGTCGGTTCACTCCCGACGATTTCGCCCGTTTGCATCCCGCTGGCGCGTTGGGACGAAGATTGCTCTTGCGCGTTAAAGATGTCATGCGCACTGGCGAGCGCTTAGCCATCATCCATGTCAGCGAGCCGACGAAGGCTGCTTTTGCTGCCATCACCAAAGCGCGGGCTGGCGCCTGTGTCGTCGTGGACGACGACGGCAAGTTATGCGGCATCGTCACGGATGGCGATTTGCGTCGGTCCCTTTTGCGCGATGTCTCCCTCTTCCATGCTCCCGTCACCGAAGTCATGACCAAAACGCCAAAAGTCATTCATCCCGACGCCCTCGCGGCGGAAGCCTTGCGATTGATGCAAGCCCACCAAATTGATGACCTGCCCGTCGTGGACGAGCACCATCGCCCCATCGGAATGGTAGATGTGCAAGACCTGCTTCGGGCAGGGCTTGTATAGTTGCCTTCAAGTCCTGCCGAAAAGAAATTGGGCACTGTCAAAGGGGTGATCGCTTTGCAGGAAATGGAGTGGCTTGAACGGCTCTGGCAGCAAGTCAGTCAACTGGCAGGTCAAGTCGCTACCAAACAAGAGTTGCTGCGGTTGGAAGAACGGTTGATGGACTGCGCCCATCGGGAGATGGTGGAGCGGCTCATCGGCAAAGTGGACACCTTGCTCATCAATGCGGCGACGAAATTGGAAGTCGCCCGCTTGGATGGGCGGTGGGAAAATGCCCCCACAAAAGACGATGTCGCCCGCTTGGAGGCGAAACTGACAGATGCCATCGCCCGCTTGCCGACCAAACAAGACATCACCCTCTTGGAAACCCGCTTGGAAAAGACGCCCACAAGGGACGAATGGCAACAAACGGCGTCGCTTTTGTTGGACAAGTTGGAAGCAACCGAGCGCGCCCTAACACAAGCCCATCAACGCTTGCGAAGTGTTCAAGGGTGGCTTTTGTTCCTGACATTGCTCAATGGGTTGCTGCTTTCAGGGTTGCTCTTTTGGCTGGTGCGACACCCGTAAAGGCTTGGCTACCGCTCCTCCGTCCCACCTGATGCCAACGCCGCCACGATGTCGGGAGGACCGATGACGACGAGGGTGTCGCCGACGCTCATCAATTCGCTCTCGCTGGGATGGAAAAGAAGCGTCCCGTCAGGGCGTCGCAGCAAGACGACGGAGACTCCTTGTCGCTCCAAATCACCGACCCTCCTGTTTCGCCAATGGTTGTTTTCGTCCACCGTCCATTCGGCGACATGGAAAAGGTGCTCGCCGACATAAAAGGCGTGAGCGACAAAGTGGCGCATCGCCGCCGCCACCAATGCCGGCGCTGCGATGGCAGAAGTGGACACCGCCACTTGAACGCCCAAAAACTTTTCCGCCCGCTCCGCCAAAGCGTCGCTGAACAGCCGAAGGGCAATGCGCACCTTCGGGTTCAACTCCCGTGCCGCTAAGGCGATTTCCAAGTTCGTCAAGTCATTGCCCGTGCACACGATCAGGCAGCGAGCACGCTCTATCTGGGCGTCCCGCAGGACATCGGGGCGGCGGGCATCGTCGGTAATCACTGGCATCCCCTGCGACCGCAGTTGGCGGACTAAATGAGCGTTGTCGTCGCTCACGAGGGTGATGGCGACGACTTCTTCTCCCAACCGCAACAACTCTTGCGCCGCCCGATAACCGACCCGCCCGATGCCGACGACGATGATGTGACCCGAATAAGTGCTCGCCATCACCCGTTGCCACTCCTCCTCTCGGTAACTTTTCACAAACAGCAAGATGCCGAAGCGAATGACCGCTTCCGTAAAGATGCCGACGCCGATGATGGGCACGACGAAAAAGACAGGACGCACCAACGACGAACGGGGAAACTCCAGCGTCGGGTTCAGAAAGATGAGCATCAGCGTGGCATAGACAGCCTCTCCAAAATCCAACCGCTTGGGACGATAAAAGAGCCAAAGCCAGCAAGCGCCCCAAAGGGTCAAGACAAGGAACGCCAAAAGGGAAAGGCGAAACTGGCGCAAAAGCAGCCAAGCATCTCGCCAAAAGGCTTGCACCCGATGCCAACGCCTCCGCACTGACGCCCTCATTCCCTGTCACCGTCGCAATTATTGCATCGCCCTGAAGCAAAAGCCGTTGAGCGTGGCATCCTTAGGGCAAGGAGGGGGTCGGTGAATGGAGCCATCGCAACGGCAAGGACGCCTATTTGTCGTTTCAGGACCTTCGGGCGTCGGGAAAGGGACGCTCGTCGCCGAAGCCTTAAAGCGGTTGCCCCACTTGCGGCGGGCTGTCACCTACACGACCCGCCCGCCTCGCCCTGGGGAAGTGGCAGGGCAGGACTATCACTTCGTCTCGCCCGAAGAGTTTGAATGGATGAAGGCGCAAGGGGCTTTTTTGGAATGGGCGGAAGTTTACGGCAACTTCTACGGCTCTCCCCGCGCCGAAGTAGACCGACTGCGACAGCAAGGCTACGATGTCGTCTTGGTCTTGGATGTGCAAGGGGCTTTGGCAGTCAAACGCCAATGTCCCGATGCCGTCTTGATTTTCATAGAGCCGCCTTCCTTGGACGAGTTGCGACGGCGCATGGAAGTGCGAGGGGCTGACCCGCCCGAAGCCATCGCCCGCCGCCTCGCTAAAGCGGCGTGGGAGATGCAACAAGCCGTCCATTTTGACCATCGCATCCTCAACGATACCTTGGAGCGAGCCGTCGGGGCGTTGGTCTCCCTGATGCGCCGTTGAGTTCGGCACGGAACGAATGAGGCATCAGGTGCTTTGTGTCAGACTATGAGCCAGCCAAAGATGAACTGAGGACACAACTTTCAGCGAGGTGTTGCCCATGCCGTCTCTCCCTCACGGTGGCGTTTTGGTCAATCGGATGGTGCCGCCAGAAGCGGCAGCGGAAGAACAACGACGGGCGGCTTCTTTACCTGCTTTGCCGACCGACCGAGACACTCTCTGGGATGCCGAAAAAATTGCCATCGGCGCTTTCAGCCCTTTGACGGGTTTCATGACTTTTGAGCAACTTAGGAGCGTCGTGGACGACTTACGGCTGCCGTCGGGCGAAGTTTGGTCAATGCCCATTTTGTGCCCTGTGCCCGACGAGTTCTTGGACAAGGTAAAAGCCGCTAAAGAAGTCGCCTTGACCGACCAACGCGGGCAACCTATCGCAACAGTCCAAAGGCATGATGTCTTTCGCCCTGACAAACGATGGTTGGTCAAGGAGGTTTTCGGCACCGACGACGAAAAGCATCCCGGCGTCGCACGAGTGCTGGGCGAACCTGACTGGTATTTGGGCGGTGAAGTGACGCTCTTGCAGCCGCCAGAAAACCCTTACCGACAGTGGGAGATGACGCCAAGCCAGACGCGGGCGTATTTTGAGCGGATGGGTTGGCAAACGGTTGTCGGATTTCAGACGCGCAATGCGCCCCATCGCGCTCACGAATATTTGCAGCGGTGCGCTTTGGAGTTTTGCGACGGTTTGCTCATTCAACCCATCATGGGCACCAAAAAAGGCGATGACTTCCCGACAGAGGCAATCATGGCAGCCTACGAAGTCTTGGTGCGACAGTTTTATCCTGCCGACCGCGTGTTGCTTTCGGGCATCACGACTTGGATGCGGTATGGCGGACCGAGGGAAGCCGTCTTTCATGCCCTCTTCCGCAAAAACTACGGTTGCACCCATTTCATCGTCGGGCGAGACCATGCGGGCGTCGGCAACTACTACGACCCTTACGCCGCCCATCGCATCTTTGACGAACTGCCCGATTTGGGCATCACCATCTTGAAAGTAACGGCAGCCTTCTATTGCGATCGGTGCGGTTGCTTGGCGACGGAGAAAACTTGTGGGCATCCAAAAGAGCGCCGCAACATCAGCATGACGGCGCTGCGAAGGATGTTGCGCAACGGCGAAATGCCGCCAGCCGAACTTATCCGACCTGAAATCGCAGAGACCTTGCGCCACTTCGTGGCGCATTGACAAAAAGCCCAAAAGGATGACTCCCGATGAGCGAGAGGCTGTGGCAGTTCTTGAAAGAGACTTTGCCCAAATTAGGGCGGGTGGAAGTCACCGCCCGACGCGCCGTGGAAGGGACATTGACAGGGCGGCATAAAAGCCCTTTTCGCGGTTTCTCCGTAGAGTTCGCCGAACATCGCCCTTACTTTCCCGGCGACGACCTGCGTTACTTGGACTTTAAGGCGCTGGCGAAACTGGATCGCTTGTTTGTCCGCCAGTTTGAGCAAGAGACCAACTTGCGCTGCTATTTGCTGGTGGATGTTAGCGGCTCTATGGCATACGCCGGCAACGGCATCAGCAAGTTGGATTACGCCGTCCAGTTAGCGGCGTTGCTGGCTTACCTCGTTTTGCGGCAAGGCGATGCAGTGGGTCTGGCGATTTTTGCCGACCGATTGCGCACCTTCCTCCCTGCCCGACGGGCAGCGAACCATTTGTCGGTCCTCTTGGAAGCCTTGGGGCAAGTGAAAGCGGAAGGGCAAACGCATTTGCGGCGGGTGACGGAGGAATTAGCGGCGCGGTTGAAACGCCGCTCCTTGCTCGTGCTCCTCTCCGATTTGCTGGACGATGATGGTGCTTTGGCGAAAGCGCTGCACTACTTGCATCAGCGGGGGCACGATGTGTTGGTCTTCCATCTCCTTGACCCTGACGAACTGCACTTTCCCTTCCAAAACCCGACGACCTTTGAGGACATGGAAGCAGCCCAAAAGTTCTCCGTTGACCCTGAAGGCGTGCGGCACACCTACCAAGAGCGGTTGACGACCTTCCTGAGGGCGTGTCAAGGCGCCTGTGGTCATGCGGGAGCGCATTACCTTCGTCTGTCCACCGATACCGATGTCGCCATCGCTTTGGGGCTGTATCTCCTTTGGCGGATGCGCCGACGAAAGGGGCGCTAACGCACTTGCACTTGCACTTTTCGGCTGGGTGTGATGAAGACCCGATAGGCGGTCAGTTGCGGTGGGACTCCTAAATAGCCGTAAGCATCCAGCCTCAGGGTGTAAACCCAGCGCTTCATCTCCTGCGGCTGAAAAACCAACTCAACGGTCATCCCTTGCCCTGGCGCTGAGCCGGGCAAGAAAACCCGCAGGCGGTCTTTCATCCGCTCTACAGGAGTGATGGGCATAGGAGTGATTTGAGGGGTTTCGGAGTTCCCGACGAGGCTGCCCTCCAACACTAAAAGCCACTGATGGACGGGGGCTTGTTCGTTGTTCCATAAGGTGACCGTCAAGCGAATCGGTTCGCCCAGCATGACTTGTGAGGGAACGACGGCTTGTCCCATCAGCAACGCCGATTCAGGCACCTCTGGTCCCCGCACCCAAGGAAGGATGGCGAAGCGGAACAGCAAAAGCAAACCGACCGCAACGCCAGCGCCCCATCCCAGCGCCCGCAGCAGCGGGTTGGCGACGAAAAGTTGCCAAGGGTTGGGCGCAAGGGCGGGACGGTTTTCTGGGCACGCCCAAACATGGTCGGGTTCAGGAATCCGAAAGCGTCCCAACTCATCGCCGTAGGTGTAACGGATGCGGGGATTGGTGCATTCCCAAGTGGCGGTGTCGGCGTATTGACAATAGCGGCACTTGCGAAGGTTCTCACCGCATTGAGGACAACGGATGGTCTTAGGTTGAGGGGTAAAGATGTGACCGCATTCAGGGCAACGCCACAAAGGGCTGACTTTTGTCGGTGCTGGCGCTTGCGCCATCGGCGCCCACCTCCCTTGACCTTAAAACGCCGATGGCTATTATGCCGCAATCACCAAACGAATTGCACCACACCCACCCCATAAGGCGGAAGCGCCACCCGAACGAGATTCTCTGGTTTATTTTCGGCATAAGTGGGCGCTTCCCGCTCCCGCAACAGGCGCACCCGCACCGAGCGCACGGGCTTGCCGACGATGGCTTCCAAGGCGACTTCTATGCCCACTGGGGCGGTGTTAATCAGCAGGACATTGCCAGCCGTTGCCGTTCGCCCTGCCAACAGCAAGCACGGAGCGTAGTTGCTGGCGGCAGCGACCAAAGTCGTGCCCGTCGGAAAGTAGGTGTTGCATGCCCAAACTGCCCAGTAGGCAGGTTGAGGTTCTCCTCGCTCGTCCAGTAAGCCCCAACCTGAACCCACCAAGCGATAATGCACCAATGCTTCCGCCTTGCCCGCTAAGGAAGCAAAAAGGGTCGTTAACCATGCCATCTGGAAAGGTGTCCCGACCCGTTCATCGGCAGGATGCCCCTCTTTCGTGCGGGCAGCATTGAGGGCACATTCGCTGACGATCAAGGGAACACCCGAGGGCGGATAGAGCCGCCGCAGCCATTCGTCCAAGCGGTTGAGCGGCACTTGATCGGGCAAGTCGGCGCTGACCGTTTCGCGTGCCGCCCGAATCAATTCGTCGTTGTTCGTGCTGGCGGTGTGGGAGCCGTAAAAGTGCAGGGTCAAAAAATCGGGACGAGGTGATTGGGCAAACAAAGTGGTCAAGCGCGACCGCCACGCCGCTCCCTCTCCCCATCCGCCCACTTGGGCGTTGGGCACGATCCGTTTGACGGCTTCTTGCAAGGAAGCAAAATAGATGGCGATGACTTCAGGGCGCAAATTCAACGGCGGTTCAGAGGGGCGATGGAAGACTTCAAAGAGCCGCACTTGCTCCGAAAGCCGCTGGGCAAAAACCTGTGCTTGTTGTTGAAATGCCCCTGTCGGTAAGTCTTCGGGTTTCAAGGGGGTCAAGGTCACCATCGGCACCATGTCCAACCGTCGCACCTGTTGCGCCCAAGAAAACATCTCGCGGATGCCCGACTCAAAGTCGCGCTGTTGCCCCTCGTTGGTCACGATGCGAGCGATGCCCAATCGCAAATCGGCGATGCGTTTGCGGGCGGTGCCATCCCGCAGCAAGGCAAGCGCCGCCGCATCCCAATGGGCACCCCAACGCAGCAAAGTCGTCCCTTGCTCTTGCCCGAAATCCACGACGGCACGAACGGAGACCGCAGAAGGGACGGGCGACGGCGTTTCCGCTGCCAAATCATCCAAGACGAAGAAGAAGGGCGGAAAAGGTCCCTCCCGCTCTATGCGCAAGGCAGTCAAATAGCGGACGAAGACGGTTGCGGGCGTCCCTTCGGCATCCTTAAAAGCATCCCAATTGAGCCGTTCCGTTTCCCACCCGTTGGGTAAGGGCAAAGTGACTTGAAACGCCCGCTCAGAACCTTGTCGCTCGGCAATCAAGGTGAAGGTGACAGTGGCGGTGCTGCCGTCGCCACACCAAACGAAAGTTAAACCTGTCGCTTTGCGGGCGCTCAATGCGGCGCCGTCCAAAGGAAAGAGGAAGCGCGCCGTATCACCCTCTTCAGCCCGCCGCCACAAAAACAGTCCCGCATAGCGCCCTGTCTCTGTGGGCGTCAGGCGGGACAGTTCCAGTTGCGCCAATGGCAAGCCGTCGCCTCTTTGGCGTTTTGCCTCCACAAACCATTTGCCCGTGCCTTGCTCAAAATCTTCCAGCACCCACCGCCCGACAGAGGCGGGTGATGAGGTGCTTTCCTGCCCCAAAGCCATCGGAGTGAGGCTGACAAGAACCCCGAACAACCAAACCCAACGCGACACGCCTCGTTCCCCCTTTGCTTGGTGACTCACTTGTTGGACGAAAGTATCGTCTTCGTGGCAGGGAGGTGTCGCCCCGACAAGTCTGCCAGCGCCGCCAAAACTTGCCAAGCGAAGTCGGCTAAAGCGTCCCGTCGCCCATCACCCGCAAAACGCAAGGGCATCCCGACCCGCACGCGCAACGGCGTTGGGCGGGGAAACCAGCGTCCTTTGGGCATCAACCGTTCGCTGCCCATGATCGCTACGGGCAAAACTGGGGCTTGGCTCCATGCTGCCAACATCGCCACGCCTAACTCAGGCGGGCGCAAAGTCGGTGTCGGGTTGCGCGTGCCTTCAGGGAAAATGACGACACAACGACCAAGGCGCAGTAAGTGCAACGCCTTGCGCAACGCCCGTCGGTCAGGCGCACCCCGTCGGACAGGAAAAGCGCCCAGCACCCGAAGGAAAGCGGCAATGGGCGGGAAGCGAAACAACTCCTCTTTCGCCATGAAAGTCAAAGGACGGGAAAAAGCACAGCCCAAAATGACAGGGTCTAATGTCGCCGTGTGCGTAGAGGCAATAAGGACACCGCCCTCTTTGGGCAAACGGTCTGCTCCGTCCACTCGCAAGTCACACCATGACCTCGCCCACCAACGGCACAAATACCAACCCAACCGATAAAGCGCGTTCATCCGCTCCATCGCTTTTTCGCCCTTTGTCGCCATGGGTCAAGCCAACGATTTTCCGAGTTTTTGAGCGAGAATTCGCTCCGCTTCAAAAAGTAGCCGCATCGTTTGCAAATTGTCCTCACCGCTGCACAAAGGGTTTCGCCCTTGCTCGGCGGCTTCCAGCAAATCGCCCAGCGCCCACAAAAAAGCGTCGGGCACATAGCGGTAAGCACCACGCAACACGATTTCCCCTCGCTCGCTGACCCAATGCAACTTTGGCGGCTCCATCGTCACGGCGTCGTCGTAGCGTTCCGTCCCTATCAAACTGCCTTCCGTTCCGTGCAATTCGCATCGCCAACCCTTTGCGTAGGGCGTGCAAGTGGTGTCAATGGCAGTGGCGACCGCACCGCTGGGATAGCGGGCGAGGAAGGTGACGCACCATCGGAAACGCTCATCATGCTGCGCCATCGCTGCTTCTATCGTCGGTGTCTCACCCATCAACCACCGCAGCAAGTCCATCGTGTGGACGCAAAAATCGTGCACCATCGTCGCGTAGCGGTTAGGGAAATCGGAACGAAGCAGCAAAGCGAAGGGCTTGCCGATTGCCCCCGCTTCCGTGAGGCGGCGGGCGGCAAAGAAAGTCGGGGCAAAGCGGGCATTTTGATTGACCGCCAACAAAACACCCGCCCCCTTCGCCGCTTCCACCATCGCTATGCATTGCTCTAAGGTGGCTGCCATCGGCTTTTGCAGCAAGATGTGACATCCTTGCTCAGCGGCGGCTTGGACGGCAGCAAGTTTTGCATCGGCATGGCGCTCCCAATGCAAAGTGATGTCCACGACATCAGGGCGCTCTTTCTCCAGCATCTCCCGAAAATCGGCGTAGACAGCAGGGATGCCCCAGAGCCGACGGGCTTGTTCTCGCCGTCGCTCTTCCACATCAGCGGCAGCGATGACTTCTATTGGCAGACCCATCTGCTGTCCTTTGCGATATGCTGGCAAGTGAGCGCTTTGAGCGATGCTCCCCACACCAATCAACGCCAACCGCCACCGCCGCCGCAACACAAAGTGCGGCGTGCGTCCCACTTGTAACACTTCCGTCACCGTCATCCCTTCGCCTCCTTCCCTTCTAACCGCCACAGCCGCACCGTTTTGTCACGGCTGCCCGATGCCAAGACTTTGCCATCGGGCGAAAACGCCACGCATAAGACCGTTTCCCGATGCCCCTGCAACAACTGCAAAAGCGTGCCATCGCTAAATCGCCAAAGGCGCACCGTGCCGTCGTAATTTGCCGACGCCAACAGGTTGCCATCGGGCGAGAACGCCAAGTGCAAAGGCAAGTTGTCTTGACTACGAAAAGTGCGATGTAATGTCCCATCGCTGACCCGCCAAATTTTGATCGTGCGATCCCAACTGGCGGTCGCTAACCATTGCCCGTCAGGTGAGAAGGCAACACCTCGCACCCAGTCGTCGTGTTCCATCGTGGCGAGGGCCTCTTGACTGCCCATTCGCCAGAGAGTGACTTGCCCATCGTAAGTGGCTGTCGCCACCAACCGTCCATCGGGCGAACACGCTAAAGCCATCACGGGGCTGCGATAACGACCGATCGTGCCCACCTGTTCGCCATCGCTGAGGCGCCAAATCCGAACGGCTCGGTCAGCGCCAGCAGAGATCAGGAAGGGCGAGAGCGGCAAAAAGAGGACGGCGTTTACCCAGTCGGTATGTCCCGTCAAGGTTCGCACAAGTTGTCCTGTCGTCACCTCCCACAACCGCACAGTTTTGTCGCCACTGCCTGTCGCCAACCATCGCCCATCAGGCGAGAAGGCAACCGACTTGACCCAATCTCGGTGTCCCTGCAACAAGTGCAAGAGTTGACCGTCAGCGAGCCGCCAGAGCCGCGCCGTCTGGTCGCGGCTGCCCGATGCCAACAACGCTCCATCAGGGGAAAAAGCGACGGCTTGCACACCATCAGCATGCCCCGTCAGGATGTCTTTGGGCGGACGCTCACCCAACAACTTACGCAACCATCCGACCATCTTAGAAACCCTCTCACAAGTCCGTCCATGCAGGGGTTGCCCGACAGCCCTTTAGGGGTTAGGCTTTTCGCTTTCCCTTTGCAACTCCTTCAGGCGCTTGAGGAGGTCTTGCCCGTGCGTTCGGACATTGACTTTCTCGTCAATGGCGCGGATGACGCCTTTGGGGTCAATGAGGAAAGTGACCCGTTTTGCCAGTTTGCGTTCTTCGTTGAAGACACCGAACATTTTGGCGATTTTGCCCTCTGGGTCGGCTAAAAGCGAAAAGGGCAACTTTTGCTCGGCGCAAAACTCCTTTTGCGTTTGAACGGTGTCCACGCTGATGCCTAAGACGACGGCGTTAAGTTTCGCCAGTTCGTTCGCTGCGTCCCGCAGCGATTGCATTTGGATCGTTCAGCCGGGTGTCTTGGCTTTGACGAAAAACGCCAAGATGACCCACTTGCCCTTGAAGTCGCTTAACTTGACAGGCTTGCCATCTTGGTTGACGGCTTCAAAGGCGGGAGCGGGTTCGCCCACTTTGGGCGGACGAGGCGATGGCGTTTCCCCTCCGTTCCCCATCAAGGCAAACGACGCCATCAACAGCCACCAGACCATCTGGGTCACCTCCCCATGGATGCCTTCGGTCGGGTCGCCCACAACTTTAGCGCAAGGGAGTGCTGAAAAACGGGGCGAGGAACGCGGGACGAGGGAAGGGAGTGTGTTCGGAAATTGAGTCAATGGGAGGGCGAACCTCTTGGTAAGCCTATTCCTCCGACCTGCCGAATTGCCAAAATTTTCGGCTCGGCAGGAGCCTCGCCCTCCCTTTCCGAACGCCCTCAAGGGAAGGTGACAGAGAGATGGAGAAGGTGGCAAAGTGTCTACACGCTGTTGGCGAGACGAGGGAGGCAGGGCGCGGGACGGAACATGGGAGGACAAGGCTGCCTTGACGGAGCGAGAAAAGTTTCGCCTTTACCGTCAGACAAGGGATGAGCGGCTGCGGGAAGAACTTATCACCACCTACCGCCCGCTGGCGGAACATATCGCCCGTCAGTTTTTGCACACGGGCGAGCCATTGGAAGACCTCGTCCAGTGGGCACTCATCGGACTGATCAAGGCGGTGGATAATTACGACCCCGATGTGGGCGTCAAATTCGCCACCTACGCTTGGCACCACATCAAAGGCGAAATCAGTCACTACCTGCGCGACCAAGGCAAACTCATTGCCGAGCCGGCATGGCTGCAGGAAGCCCGCATCAAAGTGGAGCGCGCCCGTAACGAGTTGCAGCAACAACTGCACCGAGAGCCGACGGCGGAGGAACTGGTGAAAGCGACGGGTTTGAAACCCGAAGTCGTCCAACGAGTTTTGGAGACAGAACAAACTTTTCGCGTCCTATCTTTGGACGAAACCGTTAGCGACGAAGCCGACGACGAAGGGACGGTGGAGTTGGAGCGCTTGGCGGTAGACGAAAGCCTTGTGGATGCCGAACGACGCTACTTGCTTCACACCGCCTTGAGCAAACTGCCCGAACTGCAGCGCAAAGTTATTGAGTTGCTTTTCTGGGAAGACATGAGCCTGACGGAAATCGCAAGGTTGTTGGGCTACTCGGTCACCTATATCAGTTACTTGCGGGAACAAGCCATCGCAGCGCTCCAAAGGATGTTTGGCGTTCAGCCCAAGGAACACCCAAAACGAACCCGCCGCAAGGAAAAAAAACGGGACGCGGGACGAAGGACGAGGGACGGAAGAGAGGAAGCGCCTTAAAGGAGGTCAGGGCAAGATGGATGCCCCCTTGCGCCTTTACAACACCCGAACCCGCCAAAAAGAGCCGTTGCAAACCCGCGAGGCGGGTGTCGTGCACCTTTATGTCTGCGGCTTGACGCCTTACGATAGCATGCATGTCGGTCACGCCCGCACCTTCGTCGCCTTTGATGTCTTGCGCCGTTACTTGGAGCACAAGGGTTGGCAAGTTGTCCATGTCCAAAATTGGACGGACATTGACGACAAAATCATCCGCAAAGCCAATGAGTTGGGCATTTCGGCGAAAGAGGTCGCCGAACGCTTCATCGCCGAAGCCGAAGAAGATTGCCGCACTCTGGGCTTGCTTCGCCCTCATTTGATGCCCAAAGTCACCGAGCACATTCCCGACATCATCTCTGCTATCCAAACTTTGCTGGACAAAGGGTTCGCCTACGCAAGGGGCGGCGATGTCTACTTTGATGTCAGCCGTTATGAGAGCGCATTTCACGACTACGGTCTGCTTTCAGGTCAGACGCGGGAGGAACTGATAGCAGGTGCTCGCGTGGAGCCCGACGAGGACAAGGATGACCCGATGGACTTTGCCCTCTGGAAAGCTGCCAAGGGTGGCGAACCGTTTTGGGAAAGCCCTTGGGGTTTCGGGCGACCGGGTTGGCACATTGAGTGCTCCGTCATGTCGCTGAAGTATCTTGGTGCGCCTTTTGACCTTCACGGCGGCGCCAACGATTTGGTCTTCCCGCACCACGAAAACGAAATCGCCCAGTCCCAAGCCCTGACAGGCATCAAGCCCATCGTGACCCATTGGATGCATTCGGGCGTTTTGACGGTGGGCGGCGAGAAGATGAGCAAGAGTTTGGGCAACTTCGTGACCCTAAGAGACGCCCTCAAGCGGCACGGCAAAAACGCCCTAAGGTTGCTTTTCTTGTCCACCCATTACCGCTCGCCGCTGGACTACACCGAAGAGCGCGCCGAAGGGGCAAAAGCCAGCCTCAACCGCATCCGAATGGCGCTGGAAGCGATTAAAAACCGGCTGGCGCTTCCGACGGGGGAGGCGACGGACGCAGCCCAAAAGCGAACGGAACAACTGTGGGAAGTCGTTCGTGAAGGGACGCGGCTTTTTTATGCGGCGATGGACGATGACTTGAACACCGCTGAAGCCATCGGCTACCTCTTCCGCATGGTCGGCGCCGCCTTGGTCACTGGCGTCACCGCCAAAGAGCCGCCTTCGGCTGCCGAAAAGGAAGCCTTGCTTGCTCTGCGGGAGCGGTTGACCAGTTTGCTTAACCTGTTGGGCTTTGACCTCGCCGAGTTGGAAGCACCACAGCGGTTGGACGATGCCCTCAGTGAAAACTTGCTGCAGTTGCTCGTAGAGATCCGCCAGCAGTTGCGCCAGCGCAAACTCTTTGACCTTGCCGACCTCATCCGCTCCCGCTTGGGCGATTTCGGCATCGTCTTAGAAGACACGCCTCAAGGGACGCGTTGGCGCCGATCGTAAAGACAGGCGGAAGAGCAAATGGCGGTTCGGTGGGTCAGGCTGTCTAACAAAACGGTGGCGGTCATGAAACGCTCTTGGCTGTTTTGGTTCGCCGTCGGAAGTCTTGGTGGCATCTTCGTCGGCTTGTTAGGGGCGGGAGGAGTTTTCTGGGCATGGCAGCGGTCTGACCGATTGGCAAAAGGTATCGTCGTTTCTTCGTCCCGTCATCAAGTGTCCGTTGGCGACCTACCCATTGCCCTCGCCCGTCAGCGCTTGCAATTTGCCGTTGCCCGATGGCAACACGAACCCGTCCGTTTGGTCATCGGGCAAATCCCTGTTCAAACCGCCACCGCTGAGCAGTTGGGCATTACGCCCGATGTGGAAGCCACCTTGCAGGATGCCTACCAAATCGGTCGGCGTCCCTCGCCCCTTGACAGTTGGCGAGAACTTTTGGACGCCTCTGGTAACGGAAAGACGATTGTCCTGCGATGGCGATGGAACGAGCGGGTGGTGAGGGAAACGCTCTATCGTCTCGCCCATCGTTTGAACCGACCAGCACAACGGGCATGGGTTCTGTGGGAAAGAGGTCAAGTCCGCATTATCCCGTCGCAGGATGGTCAGCGATTGGACATTCCTGCGACCTTGCGGGATTGGCAGCAGTATTTGGCGAAGGGACAATGGTGGATTTTGCCTCTCATCGTGCGACGGGAGCGCCCTGAGGTGACGACAGAGCAACTCGCTGCCATTGACGGTGTTGTCGGGGAAGCGACGACCTTCTTCAAGGTGCGAGAAGTCAACCGCAGCCACAACATTCGCCTTGCTGCCCAGCGCCTTGACCATGTCTTCATCCCGCCCGGTGAGACAATTTCCTTCAACGAACTCGTCGGTCCGCGAACGCGCCGTCGTGGCTTTCGCATTGCCCGCGTGTTGGTGAGGGGGCGCTTCACACAAGATTTCGGTGGTGGTGTTTGTCAAGTGGCGGGCACCCTTTACAACGCCGCATTAAAGGCAGGGATGAAAGTCCTCCAGCGCCATCGCCACAGCCGCCCCGTCGGTTACTTGCCTCCTGGACTGGATGCGACGGTGGATTTCGGCAAACTGGATTTGCGCTTGCAAAATCCCTTCCCGACGCCCCTTTACCTTCGCACCTTCGTTCAAGGAGGGCGGTTGACCATCCTCGTTTTGGGCAAGCGAAAGGAAGGACGGGAATATCGCCTCGTGCGGCGGGTAGAGCGGTTTGGAACGGTCACCGAAAAGCAAATCCCTGACGCCTCTTTGCCACCAAAGGGAAAGCAACTGGTAGACAAAGGCAGCATCGGCTATCGGGTGACCGTGTGGCGGTGGCGGGTGGAAAAGGGCGTCGTCACCGAACGGGAACTCATCAGCATTGACACTTACGCCCCCCAACCGCGTCTCCTTCGCGTTGGTGTCTTGCGGGGCACAAGCATGCCTGACGAAATGCCTGAAGGTGAACCGTCAGAGCAGGTTCTCCAGCCCGTAAGTGACGCCGGGCGGTAACTGAAGCACTCGTTCTATCGCCAACAAAACGCCGGGCACGAAGGCTTCTCGGCTGAGGGCATCGTGGCGGATGGTGAGGACTTGTCCTGCCATTCCCAGCAACACTTCTTGATGCGCCACCAACCCGGGCAGTCGGACGCTATGGATGCGAATGCCGTCCATCTCTCCGCCCAACACGCCCCCGATGAGCACTTCAGGTTGAGTGACCTTTGGTGGCGGGAAAGGTTCACGGCGCGCCTGCCGAATTAACTCTGCCGTCCGAAGTGCCGTCCCTGATGGCGCATCGGCTTTGCCATCGTGGTGCAACTCAATGATTTCCACCCGCTCAAAGTATCGGGCGGCTTCGGCGGCGAACTTCATCATCAAGACAGCGCCGATGGCGAAATTAGGGGCGATGACGACAGGGATTTGACGGCGTTTTGCCCATCGGTCTACTTGGACGATTTTCTCCGCCGTCCATCCCGTCGTCCCGACGACAGCGGCGACACCTTTTTGCAAGCAAGTTCGCACATTGTCAAGGACGACGGAAGGATGGGTAAAGTCAACGGCGACTTGCGCCCCGCTTTCCTGAAGGGCTTTCGCCAAATCGTCCTGCACTGCCACGCCGACAGGTTGCCCCAACAGCAACGCCCCGACATCTTCACCGACATGGCGGACATCCACGCCCGCCACCAACTGAAGGCGGGGATGGCGCAAGACGGCTTTCGCCACTTCTTGTCCCATCCGCCCACAACATCCGACGACGCAGACGCGGATGGGCAATGCCGAGCCCGATGTTTCTCTTTTCTTTGGCTGGGCGGGAGTCTCGCCCTCCCTTGACCTCTGGCTTTGTCGTGCCACGACCCATTCCTCCTCAGCGCTGTTTTTAAGCCTTCGTCGTCACTTTGTCAGCGGGATTTTCTCCGTTCGCTCGTTGCCAGCACCGTCTCGCACCCGCACCTCTATCGCTTTGGCGTTGGCGGGCAATTTGCTCAAGTCCACGATGACGAGTTCGTAAGGCTCATCAAAGATGCCGTCTTCGCAGGTGGCAGCCATCCATTCGCCGCCTTCGGCGCGGTATTCGGCGCTGGCGACGAAGGTGTTGTCGTAGCAGGGCACCAGCAACCGATGGCCGTCCCGCTTCACCCCAGCCACGGAAATCATCGGTGGCGTGTTATCCACAAGGATGGGACCGACGATTTGCTCCGCCGTTTGTGGGTCGTCAGGGTTGGCGAGGCGGTCACTGGCGACGATTTTCAGCCAGTAAGTCCCGTCGGGCAACTTCGTCGTATCCCAAGTTTGGCTGGAAGCCGTCGTGGCTGCCGACGAGGGGGCAGAAGGCGAAGGCGGTGAAGGTTGCAAGGAAGGTTGGGGCTTTTCAGGTTGTTGCGGTTCATCGCCTTTCACGGGCTCTGTTTTGGCGGGTTCGTTTTTGGCAGGTTCAGCAGGTTTGGAGGGTGTCGGTGTCGCACCCTCGGACAAGCGTTCCCAAGTTCTTCCGCCATCCCGCGATAGGAAAACTTCATAGGTCAGTCGGTCACGGTCGGGGTCTTCACCTCGCCAGCGGATAGTCACTTTACCCGAGACGATGGCGCCATTGCTGGGCTCTTGCACAGTCACTTTGGGCGGTTGGTTTTTGGGGAAGTAGACGAGGGAAACGCGCCGAACGACGGGCGCTTTGCCGTCTTTGCTGGCGCGCAGAATCAACCGCAGTTGCAGGTAGCGGGCAGTCGGGCTTTGGACGACTTGCCCTGAAGCGACAAAGCCAGGTGTCCAATCACTCCAAGTTTCGTCAGGGTAAGCCGTATTGCCCGACCTTGACTGGATAATCAACTGCGCCCCTTCAGGGATGTCGGCATGAAAGCGCAAGACGCCCCATCGGGCGATTTGTTGGGCATCCAAGATGGGAGATTGGTAAATGCCTTCTCGGTTGCGCTCCAACACGACGACCTCGCCCGAACCAGAAGGGATGGTGTAAAAAGCCTGCTGATGGCACGCCACCGAGAGAAGGTGCGACTGCTCGCTATCGTAAAGCCAAGTGGCAACGCCGTCAGCGGTCAAGCGGTAAAGTTTGCCTGGCGAACCCGTCGCCACCAAAATGCCGTCGCCGTCGGGGAACATCGCCATGATGTGGCGCTCAGGGTTGAAGCGGCGCACCTCCCGCCATCGCCCATCGGGCTGGACGAGGTAGACAATCGCCGAACCGCTGGTGCCGACGAACAAGTTGCCTTTGCTATCCACCGCCAGCGCTTGGACAGGATTTTGGGGGGCTTCAAAGATGGGTGTGACCGACCCGTCAGGACTGAGCCGATAGACTTTCCCGCGCGGGTTCGTCCCGATGTAAAGCGAGCCATCGGGGGCTTTGGCGAGGGCGATGGCGTGGCGTTCGGGCAAGGAAAGGAGCAAGCGAGGTTCAGGTTTTTCGGCGGTCAATGACCAAACCTCGCCTTCTGGTCCTGTCGCCAAAACCGCCGTTCCGTCTTTGGCAAAAGCGATTGCCCAGACGGTCGCCGAAAGTTGGGCGAGGCGTTGGGGTTTGTCGGCGTCTTTGGGCAACCGAAAGACCAACCCTTTGGGGGCTGTCGCAAACCACAAAGCGCCGTCATCCGCCCACGCCAACGCCGTCACGACGGCTTCTTCAGGCACTTCTGCCAAGACAGTGCGTTTGCCTTGTCCATCCACCCGCAGAACTCGCGCAGGTCCAATCGTCCCGACGATGACCGCTCCATCGGATGCGGGCAGAAGGCAAAAAGCGCCGATGGTTTCGTTGGGGTCAAAGAGGGTGCGGGCGTGATAACCCAAGGTGACGGTGCCATCGGTGGCGACGATAGTGCCGTCCAGTTTGCCCTTCAGCCAATCGTCGCCCTTTTCCAACACCCAAACTTTGGGTTGGCGGGCGAGGGGTTGGGTGCGTTGCCCTGTCGGCGTCGGTTGGCTGGGCGGTTGAGAAGGCGGTTGACCTTTTTGTTCGGCGGCTTCGGGAGATAAGCGACGGACTTCTTCCCAATCGGGCGGTTGGGGCGGTTGCTCCTTGTCCATTTTCTCTTCCCGCTGCAAGGCTCGGATGGTGCGCCACCAATCGGGCAAGGACTCTTCTTCCTGCCACTTCCAGCGCGCCCGTTGAATTTCCCACCACGCCCGCTCTATCGGGTCTTGCCACTGGCGAGCAAGAGGGATTAGGGATAAGCGGGTTTGCCATCGGTTCAGCCATTGGGCAACCTCTTCTTCGCCCTCGCTGCCAGGGTTGCTCGGTGACGGCTCGCCACCGGTCGGACCAGACGGAGGCGGCGGTCCAGGCTCCATCATGGGTGGGCGGGCAGGCGTTTCCTTTTCTCGCTCGTCCGTTTCAACGGTCAGGGTGATGGACGCTAAACCCGTCAAGATGCGGTCAAAGGCAAAGCGTTTCTCCCGATAATCGCGGATGGGCACGATGTCGCTGGAGCCTATGTTCATCAAGGCTTCCATCGTCGCTGCGGGCAAACTTTCCCATCGCTTGCCGGAAATCTCCACGCCCGAAGTGAGCGGGTTGGTGGCGATGAGGACTTCATTGTTGGCGTAGACATCTTGCAGTTGCTGCCACAGGTCCGACAGGGAGCGGGGGCGAGGACGACGATAGCCTGATTGTTGGCGCACCATCTCGCCCATCAACCCACCACCGACTAAAAAGCGCATCCTGCCTGGTCGGGCGTTAGCGGGCACTTCCAACTCCACCGTCATCGTCCGCTCAAACCCGCCCCAGCCCTTCAACCGAAGGGAGACGGGGACTTTTTCGCCCGGCTTGACGCGCGTTTTTCGGGCGGTCACGCGGTCAATCCATGCCGTCCGTCGCTGCGGATAGAAGGCTAACTCGGCGGAAAGATGGGTGAACTTCACCTCGCCGAAACGGTTATTGGTCGTCGCTTCCAAGATGTCCGCTAACTCCGCCAAGGGCGAAGTTCGGGCGCCGCCCAAGATAATGAACAACAACCCACCGAACATGCCGCCCCCTTCGTTGGGATACCAGTTTTCCCGCACGATGGGCTCAAACCCTCTTGCTTCCACCTGCAAGCGCGTGTAAGTGCAACCTTCTTCCGTCGGGCTGACATTGGTGAAGAGGGCACCCAAAAGGCTAAGGTAAGCCCCCAAGGGCAACAATTCCCGATGCTGCACCAACTTCAACTGATACGCCCGCTGCAATCGTTGGGCGTAGTTGACCATTTGCACCTGCATCGGCACCCTCTCCGCCACCTTGCCTAAATCACCTGCGACGGCGAAGGTGCGGTCTTGGGTCAACCGTCCTCGCTCCTTCAGATCGACACCCAACTTGAACGAGAAATCGTAGGCGGGAAAGATGTCCAAGATGTAGGCGCTGGTAACGGGTAGTTCCACTTTGCCCAAACTCATCATCGGATGCCCGAATGCCCAGAAACGCTCGCCCTCCACCCAAGTGACCGTCCCGATGGCGGTGAAGTTAACATCGCCGCCCACCAATTGCACCCCTAAAGCGCTGCCGGGACGAATTGGCGCATCTTTGACGGGCAAGTTGGACGAACCACCCGCACCCTCCAGCACGACGAAGTTGTAAGGCTCTAACAGCCGCTGCACCAACGGGAGCAACGAGCGTGGAACGCCCCGAACCAACAACGGCGTCGCCACAGGAACAAGCAACCCTTCATCGGGACGAAGGGTCCGACGAAGTTTTTCTGCCTCCCGCAAGTTTGTCGCCAACCAAACCCGATGGACGCTCCGACCATGAACGACAATCGGAGAACCCTTCGGGCGCAACACACCACTGGTCAAACGAGGCGATGGGAAGCGTTGTGGGTCAGTGCACGCCAGCATCGCCGTGATGGGCGTGACGCCACAAATCGGCTCTTTCGGAAAGCCCCAACCGAAGGCAATCGCACCGACCAATTTCCCGTTGATGAAGATGGGGCTACCGCTCATGCCAGCAATCACGCCCGATTTGCGCCGAACGACTGTCCCGCCATCTATGCGGATCAAGATGGCGTCAAAATCAAAATCCGCCCGCTCCAAAACGCCCAAGACAGTGACGGGAAAACGCTCAATCTCCGTGCCCCGAAAGACACTCAACCCATAACCCTTCATGCCTGGTCGGATTTTGCTGGGCGGCAGGATGTCACTTTGACTGATGGCTGTCGCCCATCCCCCCAAAAGCGTTAGCAAGGCAAGCAACCAAAAGCCACGCCATCGCATGAGTCGTTCCCTCCTAATCTCTTGTCCCGTGTCCCCTGTCCCGTGTCCCCCAATATCGCACTGGCTTCGGCAACATTATGCCGAAGGTCAAAGCCTCTTGTCATCGTCTTCCGAGGGCGTTCGGAAAGTTATGGGACAGGTTTTGTGCGTCGTGGCTCATAGCCACTCCAACGAAGGAGGAGCAACCCGACGCTCCCTCCAACCTTCTGTTGGCGCGGCTATTCGCCGCAACGGAAATGGCTTTCATCGTCAACCGCAGCAAGTGACCGACAGCGGCGCAGCCTCAAAAATAAACGACGCAGGCACTTCGTGCACCTGCGTCGTTAATAAGCCGACGACGAAAACTGCCCTTGCTCGCTCACGAAACAGTTTCACCTGCTGCGACGGTTTCTGTCCCTTGTTTTGTCCGTTGGGCAGCGGCGAGGGGGAGCACTTCTTCCACTTCGTCTTGGCTGACCATGACGATGCAATCCCACGGGCAAATCTCCCAGCACAACCGACAACCTGTGCATCTCGCCACATCAATGACGCACACCTTCTCGTTATACCAAGGCGGAGCGATGGGGCGCTGGACGGTCAGGATGCAGTCAACGGGACAGATATCCACGCACGCCTCGCAACCTGAACAGTAGTCCGTCTCAATCCAAGCCTTTTCGCCCTTCTTTTTGTCCTGCCGTGCCGCCTTGGCGGAAGTCGTCGGAACGGTCGGCATTCTTTTGTCCCTCCTTTGCGTCGTCGGCACAAAGGATAGCACGCCACCACCGTCGGCGTTGGGCATCAACCTCTTGTCGTCAAGCCCAATTCCTCCCGCAACGCTTCTTTGACCCGTTGGACGATGGCATCGGCTTCCTCACTGCTCAAAGTTCGTCCGTGAGCGCGCAAAGTCAAGGTGAAGCCGACGCTGCGGAAACCTTCGGGCACAGGTGCTCTGCGATACTCGTCAAAGACCGTCACTTGCTCCAACAAATCGCCGCCCACCCGTCGGATAAGTTCCAGCACCTGCCCTGCCTCCATGTCTTCTGGCATTACGACGGCGATGTCCCGTTGTGTCGCAGGGAACTTAGGCAAGGGGCGATAAGTGCGTTGCCATCTTGCCCTCGCCATCAACACCTCAAAATCCAACTCGGCGGCGAAAACGGGTTGCGGCAAGTCATTGACCTCCCGCCAATGCGGATGGACTTCGCCCAAAATGCCGACGATTTCATCGCCTACCTTGACAATGGCGGTGCGGTAGGGATGAAGGGTCGGATGCTCGCCCCGCTCAAAGTGCGCCTCTATGCCCAGCCAATCCAAAAGGCGCTCTATGATGCCCTTTAGGGCGTAAAAGTCCGCTTGCCCCGTTTCCGTCGGCAAGTTCCATCGGACGGGAAAGGCGTTGCCCGTGATGGCGATAGCAAGCCGACGGGGTTCGGTGCTCGCCATGTCGCCGACTTTTCCCTTCCGATACACTTTGCCCAACTCAAAGACCCAAACATCCCGAACGCCGTTGCGAAAGTTGTGGGCGACGACAGAAAGAAGTGACGGCAGCAACGCCGTGCGGGCGATGGTGTGGTCTTGTGTCAGGGGGTTGCGCAGCCGTAGGGCATCGTCGTGGGGCGAAGGGCGTGGGACGAGGGACGATGAGGTGGCGTTGATGCCCCATGCCTCTTGTGCCGACGGGTTCGTCAAACTGAGCGTCACCACTTCCCGCAGTCCCAAACGCGTCAGGAAGGCTTTGACGGCGTTTTCTGCCTTGCGCCGTTCGCTTTCGCCTGCTTTGGGCGCAAGCCCTTTTGGCAACCTCATCGGGATGCGGTCGTAACCGTAAAGGCGGGCAACTTCTTCAATCAAGTCGGCTTCACGGCGGATGTCATGGCGGAAAGTCGGCACGAGACAATGAACAGTGTCACCATCCACGACAACTTCCAACTGAAGCCGCCGCAGCAATGCCGCTATTTCCTCAACGCTCAAATCAACGCCCAAAAGTTTTCGGACACACTCTGCACGCACCGAAACTTGGGCGGGTGTGAACCGAAGGGGGTAGACATCAAGGACACCTTGACAAACCTTGCCACCAGCAATTTCCGCCATCAAGGCGGCGGCTCGGTCGGCTGCCCGCACCGTCCCGTTGGGGTCAACCCAACGCTCAAAGCGATAGGACGACTCCGTTTTGAGCCCCAAGCGCTTGGAAGTGCGTCGGATGCTGGTCGGGTTGAAGTGCGCCGACTCAATCAGGACATTTGTCGTGAAGGGCGAGATCGCCGTCTCCAACCCGCCCATGATGCCCGCCAAGGCGACGGGACGCTCAGCATCGGCGATGACCAGCATCTCACTGTCCAGTTGACGCCGAACTTCATCCAGCGTGTAAATCACCTCGCCCGCCCTCGCCCGCCGCACGACGATGCGCTGCCCCTTCAGGGTGTCAAAGTCAAAGGCATGCAAGGGTTGACCCAGTTCCAAAAGGACGAAGTTGGTGATGTCCACGATGTTGTTGATCGGGCGAATGCCGCACGACTCCAACTTCCGCTTGAGCCACGACGGACTTTCGTCCACCTTCACGCCCAGCACCAACCGCGCCGAATAGCGAGGGCACAAATCAGGCGCTTCCACCGTGACGGAAGTTAGCGCCGTGATGGGCGGGTCGCTTTCAGGGACGGAAAACTCCAACGGCTTTAAGGGCAAGCCCAACATCGCCGAAAGTTCACGGGCAACTCCGTAGACCGAAAGCCAATCGCCCCGATTGGGCGTGACCTCCAAATCCAACACGACATCTCCGTCCACCATCTCAACACCTTCTACGCCCAAGCCCGCCATCTCCAAGGTGTGAACGAGTTCGCTGACTTCCGCTTCTGTCGGCACAAATTCCCTGAGCCAAGACAACGGCACCCGCATGGACGAACCTCCTCAACGGTGACTTTGAGCCGACAAAAAGTTTGGCAGCATGAAACGGGATGCGAGGCGAGGGACGGTGAGGGGAGTCGGGCGACTTTAAACATTCGCCATTTCGCCGTCTCGGCTCTCCAAGTCAATCCGCCAAAGGTGTTCGGGCACCAAGCCCTGCTGCTTTTGGAAGGCGTCCATCGCTTCCTTGCTGGCTGCCTCAAAGATGCAGATGAGTTGTCCCGCTGTCGTGCTGGCGTAAGCCTTCTCGCAACGGACTTCACCGTCCGCTGTCAGCAGTTGACGCACCAAGTTCTCTAACTGCTTGCGCGTTAAGCACGCCGTCGTGTAGACGCCGATATATTTGGGCACGCAAACCACCCCCGAAAAACGAACCGCCAGCGAAGCAAAAGGAAGGGTCGCTGGCGGCGAGGTTGGTTTGCTCCCGAGGCGTTGGGTGGTGTCAGAAATTGTGCTGCACGAAGGCGTTGAGGCGGTGGTTAATGCCTGTCGCTTGCCCTTGCCAATTCGTCGTCCAGAACAGGTAGTTGACGGCGACTTCCACATTGCCGCTGAGCCGCCAACGGTGGTGCAAATACCAAGCGAAGTTTTTCGTCCGACCACCTGCGGGCACATCGGCATCCTTCGGGTCGTCCACCGTGTAACCGAAGGCAAGGCGTTGCTTGGGCGAATATTGCCAACCCAACTCCAACCAGCCACCTTTGCTGCGGATTTCTGCGCCTGTCGCTGGGTTGACGCCTTGCCCAATCCCGCCGCGAAAGTCGCTTAAGTTGCGCCCCGTCCAAAGTTCGCCCCGCAAGTTCCACTTCGGTGACAGTTGCCATTGCCAATCAAAACCGATGCTTTGGCTGGTGAAGCGAGTTTGACCGGCAAAGGGGTTAGTGACACGCTCCCAAGCGTGGTGCGCCCACAAGCCCACTTCACCGTCTTTAAACTTCCACGCCAACCGCCCTTGCACATTGGGCAACCCGCTGTCTTCACCGTCCCGAACGCCGTTATTGTCCAAGTCTTTGCCATCCACCGCGCTTGTCAAGCCCAACGCCAACGCCCAATGCAACGGCTTGTCTTTGGGTTCGTAACTGAGGCGAATTTGCGCCCGTCGGTCGCCCAAGTTGCCCGCATTCCACATCAGCGTGTCGTCGTTGGGCGATGGAAAGAGGGGCGAAATCAAATCCCAAGTTTGACCCAGCAGCAAACGGTAATTGCCTCGCTGCAATTGCAAGTAAGCGTGACGGATGCGGGGCAATGGGCGGGATTCGGGCGTGACGCCTTGTGCGTTTTGCCAGTCCATCTCAAACTTGCCCGTCACATCCCAACCCTTGACCAAATTGGGTGGTGCAATGAAGTTGATGCCGATGCGCGTCAGGCGGGGATGAATCGTCAGTTGCTGGTTGCCCGTCCGACGCTTGTTGTTGTTGTCGGGCGAAAGAACCCAAAGGGGTGTTTGGGCGTTGTTGGTCAGACCGCTGTCAAAGATGCTGTCCAACCGAAGGAAGCCGTAGAAGTTGAGCCGTTCGCCCGATGGGGCGGTGACATTGGCTTGGGGCGTTTGCGGGGCTGCTTGTTTGAGTTGTGCCCGCAGCCGCTCAATCTCTTGCTGCTGCTCCTTGACAATTTTGCGCAACTCGTCAATTTGCCGTTGCAAGTCTTGCAGGGATGGGTCTGCCATCGCGCTCCCTGCCAACAGCGCTACCAGCGATACAACCGCCATCCCACACCACCAACGCATCGCTTCTCGTCCCCCCTTCGCCCTGCATCCCTCATTTCATGGCAGCAACTGATAGGTCAACTCCCAGTTGACCTTGACCGATTGCCCGTCCGCTTCGGCGTAGGGGTAGATGAAGTAGTTGAGGGGCTTGCCCTTTTGTGGCGGGTTCAAAACGATGTCGCGCCCACGACTGACGGCGACGGCGCTGCGCTCCAGCACCAAGTTGCCGAACAAAAAGTCCTTGACTTCGGGTCGGTTGGCGTCCAACCATCGGCGGGCATCGGACGCATCAACGGCAAACCAACCGACTCGTTCGTCGTAAACCCAAGTCCAGCAGTGATAGCCACCAATTTTGCCCTCCTTCGGCAACGGGTCGGGAATTGGAATGCCCACAATCGGGAAGCCATACTCAAGGTAGGCAGGAATGCCCAAACTTCGTGCCAGCGAAATCAGGTAGGAATGCAGGTCGGAGCAGTTGCCCTTGCGGAAGTCGCAGACGAAGGCGACATCGCCCTCGCCCAATTTGGGCGATTCGCGCTTGTAGTCGTATTGCATCGTGGCGACGACATGTTCAAAGAGTGCCCGAATTTTCTCCAACTTCGCTTGCTTGCCCTGCGTCACTTCCGTCGCAATCGTCAAAAAGCGCCCGCCGACAGGCACGAGAGTCTCGGGTTGGGACGAAAGTTGCCGAAGCGCTTTATCGGCACGACAGTGGGCGCAATTGCACCGATCCGAGCAAGAGCAATCTTTGCCTTGTCCACCATCCGCCAACACTTTCACTTCCTTCCGCTCCACGACGAAACTGACGATAACCGTCATGGGCGCTTGCGGGTTTTCGGCGCGGACATAGACCATGCGGTTGCCGAACTTTTGTTCTTGCGTGATGCGATAAGGGTAAGGGCTGCTCACTTGGACATCCCGAACCGTTTGCCATTGGCTATCGGACGGGATGGGCAGCCACAAATCCAGCGCCTTTGTGCCCGCAGGCAATTCGGGCACAACAGCCTTGTATGTGAAGCGGGTCGTTAATGTCCTTGTCGTCGCACTCTTTTCGGACTTTTGACCGCCACAATGGCAAGCGTCATCCGCCAAAGCGCCGGCGGCGAGGGAAACCAAAACCGCCAACGCTACAACGCCTAAAACAAACCAACGCATCACCATCGCCTCCTTTTACGGTAAATGTTTGCGCCTGCCCTCTTGCACGCTTCCATGGGTCGCAAATGGTTTAACTGACGGTAGCCAACCGTTGCTCAATGGCTTGCTTGATGTCGTCGGCGGTCGGTAACCGCTGGGCTTCGTGGCGGGAGAAAACCTTCTCGCCGTTGACGAACACATCAAACTCGCCCTTGTCTACGGGCACAAGGGTCAGTTCCATGTCGCGGTTGAACTTCATTCCGTAATCGCCCAGCAGTTGGGTGGCAAGTTGAATGGCGTGGGGTTGATGCCCGCATGGCACGCAATAGGTGATGCGGATGTGCAGTTTCGCCATTACAGATGCACCTCCTTGACTTGGGATTGGGTCGTTCAGGCGGGGCTGGGAATTGAACCCAGTCGGAACGCTTTGCGTTCCGCCATCGGGTTTGCAACCCGAGGGGCACACCAGCACCGTCCCCGCCAAAATCGCTTTGCAATTTTCGGGGCATTACGGCAGCAGGTCAAATAGTTGTCGGCGATAAATGGGGAACGCTTTGATAGCCACAAACGAGGGGCAAACATAGGGGGCAAATGTGCTTCGTTTCAGGTGGGCTTCATTTGCGTCGCGCTTGAATAAGCGCTTTGGCAAAGGTCACCAGAGGGCGACGAAGCGGCGCCAGCGGTAGTCCAGCCGCCAAAGCCCAAACTCGCGGGCGTCCGCAAGGGCGCGCTCATACTCTTCGGCGGTGATGCGGCGGTTGATTTCGGGGTAACGGTCTTTGCTGACTAAGCCGGCGGGGTGGTATTGGTCCATCAGGTTGACATAGGTGTTCGTGCCCAACTCGGTGGCAATCCAGCGCAAAATCTCCCGCGTGTCGTCCAAAGCGCCGGGCATAATCAGGTGGCGCACCAGTAAACCCCGTAGTGCCAACCCGTTTTCGTCAAAGACCAAATCGCCTACTTGCCGATGCATTTCCTTGATCGTCTGCCGTGCCACTTCAGGATAGTCTTCCGCCTTCAGGTAACGCTTCGCTTTGGCAGCGTCCCAATACTTGAAGTCGGGCATGTAGATGTCCACGATGCCCTCCATCAACTGAAGGCTCTCAAGGCTGTCGTAGGCGCTGGTGTTGTAGACGATGGGCAGGCGCAAGCCCTTTTCAATGGCGATGGGGATGGCTTCCATGATTTGGGGGACGACATGTTCGGGGGTAACGAAGTTGATGTTGTGACAGCCGAGGTCTTGCAAGTAAAGCATGATGTCCGCCAACTCTTCGGGCGTGACGGGACGCCCGCCGATGCCCATTCGGGAGATGTCAAAGTTTTGACAGTTCGCCACCGCCACAAAGGGCGCCAAGTAGGAGTGGTCGGGATCACCCACCTCCAAGTTGTAAACCCAACCCTCATAAGGCAGCCACTCCACTTTGTGCACGGGGACGAGGAAGTAAGCGCCCGCATCCTTCCACTTCGTCCTTCGCCGTGCGTCTTTTGCAAACTTCACGAAGAAAAGGGGAGATTGGCGAACCGTTCGTCCTTCCAACTCTTTCGTCGGCGATGGCTGCCAGCGGAAGAAAGAAGGCAAGGTGCCCAACCGCAAACCCAACTCAAACAACCCCATCGCCAGCGATTCGGAGACAGTGCTGACAGCGTAATGGTCGCCCCTGTCGCAACCATCACCTTCCACGAGCCCTTGAAGGAAAGCCAAAGCGATATCGGGCTTGACTTTCAATAGGGCGGCAGGCACTCGCTTTTCTTTGGCGTTCCGCCCACACAAGGCAGCGAAAAATAAAGCGAGGGATGTTTTGCCGACTTCCACCGTGACGGTCGTCTGACGCCATCGCTTTTTGGGCTCAACGCCGAACAGTTCCTTCAGCAAATGCGCCGTGCGGCGAGCGAGGGATATCTCCTTGTGCCCGAAAGAGAAGACGAGACGGGCAGCGTTCCGCCGATGTTTGTTAAAGGTCACATGCCCTTCAGCGCAATAGATGCCCAAAAGCCGAGCGAGGCGCTCGTCCAGCGGGATTTGCGCTGGGATGCCGGGACGATGTTCACCTTTTATGCGAACCCTGCCGTCTTCTCGGACGATGTTGGAGGATGCCCTCCCATTGGTCACGACCAGCAATCCCTTGCGCCATTGCCCCCGGAGTTTGCGGAGGTGAGCAGGATGGTAGCCAGTGAGCGATGCCAACTCTTGCGATGTTCGGGAAAGTGCAAAAAGTTCTGCCAGTTCCTCGCCAAGATGACGCCGCCAGACAGATGCCCTTGCTTGTCCCTCAAGAGTCTCCAAGAGGGCAGCGACATCCAAGACGACTTCCTCACCACCGAGGGTTCGCTTGGGCACGACAAGGTAGTGACCTTTCTCCACGCCATCGGCGCGAACTTTGAAAAAGCGGTGAGGCTCTGAAGGATGCGAGACAAAGACTTCGTGGTTGGAAGTCAAAAGCAAGGGTGGGCAATTGTAGGGTTTGAGGCGAACTAACTTACCCGCAAAGAAATGCTTGAAGGCTTTGGTGACAGGCGCCAAGTGCCCTTCCCGCACGAACACCCGCACCCTGCCGTCCAAAAAGCGCACAAAGCCACCATGCCAAATTTGCTCGTCTTCACCCATCGCAAAAATGTCCTTGATGGCTTGAAGCCCTTGCTCGGTGGCGACAAGGGCATCGGGAGGCAGGCAAAAGACACACTTGAGGTTGCAATGGGTGAAGAAGATCGTCCCGCTGCCTCGCCAGCCACGAAGGCAATCTTCCTCGCCGAAGTGGGGGAAGTAACTGGCGACCTCGGCATAGCGCCCTGAAGCGCAAGTGCCCAATTCGCCCTGCCATCGGTTGACATCACAGTTGCGGGGGCAAACGCGGCATCGCTTCAGCATCTCGCGGGCGATTTCCACCTTTTCCCAAATGCGCCCGCTGCGGTAGGTTTCCATGTAGGCGGGTTCAAATGCCCGCCGAGGAACGATGAAGCCCTCGCAAAACTTCGGCAACGCCAGCGTCATCGCCCCTCACCTCTCCGACAGCAATTTGTCACTCGTCGCCATATTCCGCCCACTTACGGACGCCCTCATAGACCCGCACCGTCACCTTGAAGTCGGGCAACACCTTTTTCAGTTCCCGATGCAACTCAATGGCGATGTTCTCCACCGTCGGCACGGCGTCCATGACCTCGTTGAGCATCACATGGTCATACCTCGCCAAAACATCCCAGACCCGTCGCTTGAATTCGCCGAACTCCAACAGCATGTCGCTTTCCAGTTGCTGCTCAATCGTGACATCTATGCGGTAGGTGTGCCCATGCGGGCGACCGCATTTGGGATGACCGGGGATGTAGTGCCCTGCGTCAATGAACTCGGTGCGCGCCAGTTTGATGCGTGGCATCACCCTTCGCCTCCTGTCAAGTCAAGCCGATGTGGGCTTTGATGCGCTCTACCTCCGAACGAAGTGACCGCACCAATTCCGCCAATTCACCCATCTCCCGAACTTGCACCGTCGCATGCAGCATCATCTCTGCCAAATTGTCCAACCGCCCCTGAACGGAATCAAAGCGGGTATTGAAGCGGTCTTGCATTCGGTTGATGTCCTCTCGCCAAGTCGCCTGCAAGCGAGGCACCCATTCCTCTTCCATCGCTGCCCTCAATTCCTCCCGCACGATTGCCCGAATGAGAGGCTCTAACCGAACGAACTCCTCCCCCAGCATCACCCGAAGGCGCGGTTCTAACCGAACGAACTCCTCTTGAACGATTGCCCGAAGGCGCGGCTCAAATTCCTGCTCAAAAGTGGCATGCATTTCCTCGTGCACTGCCACCCGAAGGTGTGGTTCTAAACGAGCGAACTCCTCTTGCACCATCATCCGAAGGCGCGGCTCCCACTCTTGCTCAAAAGCGACACGCATCTCTTCCCGCACCATCGCCCGAAGGCGCGGCTCAAATTCCTGCTCAAAGGCGACGCGCATTTCTTCCCGCACCATCATCCGAAGGCGCGGCTCCCACTCTTGCTCAAAAGCGACACGCATCTCTTCCCGCACCATTGCCCGAAGGTGCGGTTCTAACCGAACGAACTCCTCTTGAACGATTGTCCGAAGGCGTGGCTCCAACACTTCTGTCACGGCTTCTACGACGATGCGTTTGAAGAAGTTTTTGAGCCAACCCATTCAGGACACCCCCTGCGCTTTGATCGGTTGGCTACAACTGCCCCTCCCACTCGGCGAAGACATCGTAGGGATGGATGCTTTCAAAGGAGTCGCATCGCACCCGCGCCCAAACGCCTTGGTAACGCTCTTTCAAGGCGATGACGCAATCGCGGACGACATCTTCCACAAATTTCGGGTTACGGTGCATTGCTTCCACGATGGCTTTCTCCTGCGGGCGCTTGAGCAGCAGGCGCACGGGCGTAGAAAAGGCATTTTCGGCGATAGCGACCAATTCTTCGGCAGGGATGTGATAGCCGTTGGTTTGCAACTCAATCCGCAGCCGACCTCGCTGGTTGTGGGAAAGCCCGCCCGTCATCGCCATCGCGCAAGGGCACGCCAGAGCCCCATGCACCTCCACGCCTAAAATCCGCTGTTGCGTGGCGGTGTTGAAACTGGCGAACAACCTGTAAGGGTGTCCGTCCACATGGGATTCCGCTTCCAGTGTGACCGTGCAATGGTGGGCGTAATCGTGGGCGTCCAAAAGTTCGTTGGCGAGCCGCTCCGCCAACTCCTCAAAGAGCGCTGCCTCCATCGGCAGGGAAAACGCCCGCACGATTTCTTCGGCGAAGCGGCTCATATGAGCGCCTCGTTGGTCCGACGGCAAATTGACGGCGGCTTCAATGGTGACGAAAGTGCGCAGCATTTCGCCCTTGCGTCGCAGCGTGACAGGGAAACGAAAATTCGCCACGCCGACGCGTGTCAGGGCGATAGGATGTTCCGGTCGCTCCGACTGCAAGTCGGGCAGTTCCCGCTTTTGGGTTTCCAACTCCGCTGACGACTTGAAAAGCATCGGTTCATCACCAGCACAATTATGAGGCTTGACGGCGAAAGGATACGCCCTTTTCTGCGGCGGTTTCAACGGGCTTCAACGACCAGCCAATGCCAACCTGTCATCATCCGCCGCTCTCCTTCGTCACCGCTTCCACCATCCCAAACGGAAAAAGCCATCGGTAGCCGTTGAACGCCATCAGGCAGGGGGATTTTCATCACGACACTCCATTGCCCTTGCTGCCATTGCCCCTTCGCCTCAAAGGGCGTTGATTGACGGCGCATCGTCCTGACGCCTGTCACTTGCAAGACTTCGCCCCCTCGTCCCGCCATCCAACGCCACACCCGCACAGGCGCCTGCGGGTCGCCCCAAAAGAGCGAGGGCAACGGCTTCGCCAAATCTTCGGGACACTGCACGGCAACACCGTCAGGGCGTGGCGCTCCTTCGTTGGGCGTCGGGTCGTCCCAAACAAGCCGCAAGAGCAACTGTCGCCCTGTCAGTATGGCTTGCACTTGCAAGGCGTCAGGTTTCCCCGTTCGTCCCCAAGTGCTTTGCAACGGGAGCCAGAGAGACGACGCATCTTGGCAACTGTCACCTTGCGAGTTTGTGGCGGTGCTCGCAACAGCCACTTTGATGGCAGTGCCTTCCCGTCTCGGCGGCGGGTTGTTGGTGATGAGCGAGTGGACGAAGTGGGCAATCGCCCACCCTTCCCGCTCGCTCATCGCACCCGCAAAGGAAGGCATTGGCGTCCCGTCCATCCCTGTCATCAGCGTCCGATAGATGTCGGCGGGTGTGTAGCCGTTTTTGTAGTTGCGGGTATCCCGCAAACTCAGGATGCGAACGGGGCGACCCTTGCTATCTCGCAAAGTTTTCGCCAGCGGTCCGTTGCCATCGCCTTGCGATCCGTGACAGGCACTGCATTGGAACTTGGCATAAACTTGCCGACCCAACGCCAGCAATTCTGGCGATGGCGGCATCGGGTTGATGGCGATGGGTTTGCTGGCGCCTTCCGTGCGAAACTTGGGAACCAACGATTTGGTGAAAGCGACCAAAGCGTCCAACTCCTCCTCGGACAGCAAATCCTTGACGCCGAACATCGGAGTGGCGGGAATGCCCTCACCGATGACCCGACGCAAATCGTCGTCCGTCGGCAAAGTGCCCGACGGCGTGGAGCGGAGTTTGAAGATGCCTTCCGTCAAATCGGGCACGGACGGGACAATGAGTTTCGCCAACGGTCCGTCACCCTTGCCTTGCTCGCCGTGACAGGCAGCGCAGTGGCGCAAGAAAAGGGTGCGCCCCAACGCCACTTTGTCCGTTTGCGACGGGACGCATCGCCATGCAGACAGCAAGGCAGCGACCATCAATGGCGTCGTCCAACGCCACCAACCCATCACTTCGCCTCCTTTCATTCGCTGGTGCCGACGATGTGGACTTTGAGGAAGTTGGCTCGCCCTCGCGCCGAAAGCGGGATGCCAGCGACGATGACGACGATATCGCCTTTTCGGGCAATCCCTTCCGCTTCCAATCGTTCGTCCATCAAGCGAATGAGTTCGTCGGTGCTGTCGGTGAAGGGCAAACAATGAGGCATGACGCCCCACAGCAAACTCAATCGTCGCTGAACCCGTTCATCGGGCGTGAAAGCGATGATGGGAGCGACAGGGCGGCGTTTGCTGACGAACAACGCCGTTGATCCCGTTTGCGTGAAGACGACGATGGCTTTCGCCCCCACATCGGCAGCCGCCAAACAGGCAGCGTCACTGACGGCGTGGGCGATACTTTCTTCCCCCTCGCCCCGTCCTTCGTAAACGGGTTTTTGCTGCAACGACGGTGTTTCAGCGGCGCAAATGATGCGGTGCATCATCGTCACGGCTTCTACGGGATACTTGCCGACAGCTGTCTCGCCCGAAAGCATCAACGCATCGCTGCCATCCAAGACAGCATTGGCGACATCCGACGCTTCCGCCCGTGTGGGTCGGGGCGAGTCCACCATGCTTTCCAACATTTGCGTCGCCGTGATGACCGGGACGAATTGGCGGTTGGCTTCGGCGATGATGCGTTTTTGCGCCAGCGGCACTTCTTCTGGCGGCAACTCCACGCCTAAATCGCCCCGCGCCACCATCACGCCGTCGGCGGCTTTCAAAATTTCGTTGAGCCGCTCTAAGGCTTCAGGGCGTTCCAGTTTGGCGATGATGGGCACATCCGCCCCATGAGCCTGAATGGCGTTGCGCAGCAACTCAATGTCTTCTGCCGACCGAACGAAGGACAAGGCGATGAAATCGGCGCCTGCATGCAAGCCGTTGCGCAAATCCGCCAAGTCCTCTTCGCTGAGGATGGGCACGGCAAGTTTGGCGCCGGGGATGTTGATGCCTTTGTGCTCTTTAACAAGTCCGCCGCGCACGACACGGCAGGTCACTCGTTCGCCATCGGTTTGCAGGGTCAGCAACTCAATGCGTCCGTCGTCCACCAAGATGCGCGTCCCTGTTTTCACCGCCGTCGCCAAGTAAGGTGCTTCCACAGGCAGGAAGATTTGACTTTCGGACAAATCGGCAGGTGGTGGCGGACTGCCCAACACCACTTCGGCGCCTTCGGGCAAGAGAAGCGGTTCGGGCAAAGTGGCGACCCGCAGCCTTGGTCCTTGCAAATCCCACAGCAACCCGACAGGCTTGTTCAGTTCGTCGGCAAGGGTTCGCACGGTTTCGGCGATGCGACGGTGCTGCTCCGCCGTCCCGTGCGAGCAATTCACCCGAACGATGTCCACGCCCGCCTGCAAAATAGCGCGCAGTTTTTCTTCGTCCATCGTCGCAGGTCCGACGGTAGCGATGATTTTTGCTCGGCGCATCAAGACCCCTCCCCCCGCAGCAACTGGTGCAGCCGCTGAAGTTCCTCGGGCGCCATGTGAGTGGCGTGTTCGCGGGTCGGAAACTTGCCATCACGCACCTCTTGGGCATAAGTGGCGACGCATTGTCGGATCAACTCGCCGACTTCGGCGTAGCGTTTGGCGTGGCGGGGCGACCAACCGGGCGACATGCCGATCAAATCGTGCAAGACCAGAATTTGCCCATCGCACTGGGCTCCTGCCCCGATGCCGATGGTCGGGATAGACAAGCGTTCTGTGATGAGGGCGGCGACTTCCTCAGGGACGAGTTCCAAAACGATGGCGAAACAGCCCGCCTCCTGCAACGCCTGCGCCATGTCCACCAACGCTTTCGCTTCCTCGCTGCGCCGCCCTTGCACTTTAATGCCGCCAAATTGATGCAGCCATTGGGGTGTGAAGCCCAAATGTCCCATGACAGGGATGCCGACTTCCACCAACGCCCGAACGATGTGAAGGATGGGCGGAGTGCCCCCTTCCACTTTCACGGCTTCCGCTCCGTCCTTCAAAAACAACCCTGCGTTCTCGATCGCCTGCGCGACGCTCGTTTGGTAGGACAGAAAGGGCATGTCGGCGACCAACAGTGCCCGTTTGATGCCTCGGCGCACGGCGCGGACATGATGGCGCATCTCCTCCATCGTCACTGGCAGCGTCGTCTCATAACCCAAAACGACATTCGCCACACTGTCGCCGACCAAAACGAAATCCACACCCGCTTCATCCACCAGCAACGCTGTCGGGTAATCGTAAGCCGTGACGGCGACAATTTTTTCCCCCGCTTGCTTTTTCTCCAGCAAAGTCCGAACGGTCACCTTGCGGGATATGCTCATCGTCACTCACCCGCCCAAGTCGCTCAAGGGGCGATTAGCCACGACAAAAAGGGTTAACGCCCTTTAGCCGAACAATGAAGAGATGCCGCATTGGGGCAGCAAGGTGGCAAGGGTTTGGGCGAGTTGCTCTTCGTCCTCGCTGACCGTCACGCCCTGAAAGAGGTGCCATCGCTCCTCGTGTTCCAACGCTTCATCGGGTTGCAACTTTGTCAAGGGGCTGAGGGTTTCCAATTCCAGCATGTCGGCGTTGGTGAAGACTTCGTTGGAGCAGCCAAAGTCGGGATAGGGCGCATCAGCGAGATGGCGGAAAGTTTTGACGAACAATCGTTCGCCTTTGGCGTAAGCGCACCAACCTGCTAAGTTGGCAAGTCCCAACTTCTGCGGCTCTGGGCGGTTTGGGTCTTGACGGAGCAGGATGAACTTTCGCCCAAACTTCCAACGGGGGTCGCTCATATCGGTGTAGTGCCATTGCACCAACGGGCGGGCAGGCAGCAACTTTTCGGGGTGCGGGATGAAGGGCGGCTCAGGTAAAATCGCCATCCCGCCCGGCGCCATCGCCGAGATCGCCCACGCCGCCAACTCAATCGCCCAAAGGTTGCGGTTGATCAGGATGTGCTTGACGGTCACTTGGGCAGCGTCAGGTGATAGGCTCACCCGCAACCGTTTCTGAATGCCCGTCGTCTTCTCCGTCGGTTGGGTCAATTCCAGCGTCCATTCGTCCACGATGCGCACTTTTATGGGCTCGTTGTCGGGATAGTAGGTGCGCTCTGGGTGCTCGGGAGCATGCCAAAGGCGATGACCGCCGTAGATGCGCCATTCGTCACCGCCGACCTTGCCCAGTTGGTCGGCAAACTCGGCGAACTCGTTGGCTCCGTCAACGAAGCCAAACCGAATAAGGCGCGGACCGACTTGCGCCGTTGCGATGACTTCCACGATGCCGTTGCTGAGCCGATAGCATTCGTCCCAGCCACCGTAAGCGACGCGCTCCACCATGCCCTTGTCACTCCTTCAGCGAGTTCGCCTCAAATGATGCCGCTAAAGGGATGGTTTTGTGCCAAGATGCTTGTGGGTGAGTGAAAGGGTGCGGCAAAGCCGAAAGGAATGGGCGGCGAGCCTCGTCGCAGTGTTGATTGTGGTGCTGTTTCTCGGTGTGGAAGGTTGGTATGGCGATGCGTGGTTAGTCCCTTGGCACGATGAAGTCGTCATCGCCCGCCTCGCTCAAAACTGGGCGGCGGGAAGAGGTTTCCGCAACGATTTGCTAAAAGGCGTGCTGACGGGCGCCGAACGAAGCACCTTCTGGCAAATGCCCTTTTACCCGATGGTGCTGGCAGTTTGGGGCAGGATGTTGGGGTTTGACCTGAAGGCGTTGCGTTGGCTCAGTCGTTTGTTGGGCGTGTGCAGTTTGCTGTTGACTTTCGCCCTCTTGAAGCGTTTGGGCGCTTCGCCCTTTTGGTGCGCTTTGGCAGTTTTGTGGATCGCCAGCGATTTGAATTTCCAATTCGCCGCCAACTTCGTCCGCCCTGAAATGCTCTGCGGGACGCTTTTGCTCCTTGCCGCCTTCCTCTCCGTCCCCCGTCCCTCGTCCTTCGCCCCTTCTCCATCTTGGTGGCTGATTGGCATCATCGTGGCGCTTTCTGTGCTGACGCATCCGATTGCCTTGCCGATGGCGTTGGTGCTGACGGTTATCGCTCATCGCAGGTCGGGATGGCAAGGTGCGATTGCCATCACCGTCCCGTTGCTCCTTGCGATGGCGGGTTGGCTTCTTTATGCTGCCACCGATTGGGCGACTTTCCTCGCCCAAATGCAGGCTCACTGGCTTAATAAAGGACGACGAGATTTTTTGACGCTCGCCTTAGGTGCAGCCTTTTGGGGCTTTTGGTTTTTCTTGGGCATCCCACTCAATGTCGTTCCTGCCATCGCCATTGTGGTCACGACAACATTGGCAACGCTGCGACGACATTTGCTCATCCCGAAAAGTTTCCTCGCTTTCGCCATCGCCCTCTACGCCGTCACCGCTTTGGGTGGGGAAGCCAGTTACCCCGCCCTTTGCGTGCCTTTCGTTTATTTGCTGGCTGCCCTGCTATTTCAAGGTTTGGGCGAACGAAAGGCGGCTTGGGGAAGGGTTCTGGTAGCAATTGCCCTTGGGTGGTGGGCATATCAAGCCAGCGTCGTCGCCCGTCACCTCATTGCCGTCCCCAAAATCCGAAGGGAGTTGGCGACCTTTTACGCCGAACTTGACCGCTCTCTGCCACCCAATGCCCGTTTGCTCGTCGGCAGTTTCTCGCCCGACCCGACTTTTCATTTGCTGCGTTTTCGCCCCGATGTTAGGGTTTACGAATTGATGCCGTTGCCGATGGTGGACAGAAAGGCATTTCGGCGATTGCGCCATCACCTCACGCATGCCTTGCTGCTGTCAGGATTACGATGGCGCAGCGGCGTCCGATTGAGGCAGTGGCATTTCTCTTTCGGCGGCTTGGCAAAAGGCGAGAAAGGCATCACCCTCGTCTTGTGGCAGTGCCGAGCACCTTGAAGGGCGCAATGGGACATTGCGCCGACTTTTTTCATCGGCACGGAGGAAATGTGCGTCCGACAGTCGGCACGATTTAAAACCGTGTCCTATAATTGGCTGGGCGCATCATTGAGAGCAGTCACATTGACTGGCAAGATAGGAGGGACGAATGTGGTTGAGGCAAGCCCTGTTGTCACCGAAGCGGAGTTGCATCAGCGTCTTGCTCGGTTGCCCCGTGTGGCGCTGGGCACTTTGCCCACCCCTTTAGAACCTCTGCCTCGCCTTTCGGAACTTTTGGGCGTTCGCATGTTCATCAAGCGGGACGATTTGACGGGTTTGGCGCTTGGGGGCAACAAGGTGCGGCACTTGGAGTTCACTTTGGCGATGGCGATGGAGGAAGGTTGCGATGTCATCATCAATGGCGCCGCCGTCCAGTCCAACTATTGCCGCCAAACAGCCGCTGCCTGCGCCAAGTTGGGGCTCAAATGCGCCCTCGTCCTGCGGCGCGACCGACGCATTGACCAATTCAAGACCACCGAACCGCAGGGCAATTTGTTGCTGGACTATCTCTTCGGCGCCGATGTGCGTTTTGTGGACGCCGATGCCGACATGGACACCGAGAAAGAACGCCTCGCCGAGGAATACCGCGCCAAAGGGCATAAACCCTTCGTCATCAAGCACCCCGACCTCGGCGGTGGCTTTGGTTACCTCATTTGCCTGTTAGAGTTGGTGGAGCAATGTCGGCAGTTGGGCATTGAGCCGACCCACCTCATTCACAGTTCGTCCACACCGACGCAGGTGGGCTTTGTCGTCGGCGCCAAAGCGTTGGGACTGAATTGGCGCATCCTCGGCATCAGTCCCCAACATCGCCCTGACGCTCCCGACCGCATCGCAGAGTTGAGCAACTTGGTGGCGGAGCGATTGGGTTTACCTGTCCGTGTCACGCCCGACGAAATCGGCTACTCGCTGGCATATGTGGGCGAAGGTTACGGCATCCCGACAGACGAAGGGATGGAAGCCCTCGTCTTGATGGCACGCACTGAAGGGATTTTGCTTGACCCCGTCTACACCGCCAAAGCCTTCGCCGCCATCGTGGACATGGCTCGCAAAGGCAAACTGACCAAAGAGCACACGGTTATCTTCGTCCACACGGGTGGCGTCCCCGCCTTGTTCGCCTACCAACCGACAGTGCTGAAGGCGCTCGGTTGGAGCGTTTGAAAGTTGCGACCGTTTCTTTCGCAAGGCTTTTGTGTCGTGGCTGACAGCCACTCCAATAAGGATGAGCAAACCGACGCTCCCTCCGACTCTCTATGGCATGCAGTTCAATGGCGTCGCACCTTCAGCCAATCGCGCAATTGCCCGTAAGGTCGGGTGTTCAGGATGTTGGCAGGTTCGCACCACGCCCGTCGGGCGACGGCAACGGCGAAGCGCATGAAGGACAAATGGTCGTCGTGGTGGGCATCCGTGCCCAAACTCAACAGCACCCCTGCTTCTTTGGCATAGCGGGCGTTTTCGTCGTTCAAGTCCAACCGTTCAGGCGACCCGTTGATTTCCAATGCCACACCTGTCTGTCGCGCCCTTTCCACCAACGCTTCCAAGTCCACCTCGTAAGGCGGGCGTTGGTTGATGAGCCGACCCGTCGGGTGACCGATAATGTGCACCAGCGGGTTCTCCATCGCCTTGAGGATGCGCTTCGTCATCTCTTCGCGGCTCATCTTCATCGCCGAATGCACCGACGCAATGACGATATCCAGTTGCCGCAGGATGTCTTCGTCCATATGCAAACTGCCGTCGGGAGCGATGTCCACTTCAATGCCCGCCAAGATGGGAAAGCCCAGCCGCTCGCTAACTTGACGAATTTCGCGGATGAGTTTGCGGAAGTTTTCGGGCTTGACGCCCCAACCCATCGGCGGCGAGTGGTCGGTGATGGCGAGGTATTCGTAGCCTCGTTCCCTTGCCGCCCTCGCCATCTCTTCCACCGTGTTGGCGCCGTCGCTCCATTTTGTGTGGCAATGCAACTCGCCCCGAATGTCCTTCAGCGTCACCAAATGGGGCAACGCCCGTCGCTCCGCCGCTTCCAGTTCGCCTCGGTCCTCCCGCAACTCAGGCGGAATCCAAATCAGCCCGACGGCTTCGTAAACGCTTTCCTCCGTCTCGCCCGCTACCTTCTCGCCCGTCGCCTCGCAAAAGACGCCATACTCGTTGATTGTCAAGCCCAACTTCAAGGCGCGGTTGCGCAGGGCGATGTTGTGGGCTTTAGAGCCTGTGAAGTATTGCGAAGCCGCCCCGAAACTTTCTGGGTCTACTGCCCGCAAGTCCACTTGCAAGTTGTTCGCCATCAGGACGCTGGATTTGGTCGTCCCGTGCGCCAGCACTTTTTGGACTTCGGGCAACTTCACGAAACGCTCCATCACTGGCTCACTCTTTCGGGTCGCCACCAAGATGTCCAAGTCACCGACCGTCTCCTTCCATCGGCGCAAACTGCCGGCGGGCAAAATCTGCTCCACTTGCGGCAACTCCCGAAGTTCGGCGACGATGCGTTCGGCGATGGCTAAGGCGATATGGAGCGGGACGCGCCCTTGTTGCTGTCGCCAAAGTTGGATGCCTTCCAAGATGTTGCGCACTTTCTGCTCACCCATGCCCGGCAACTTCGTCAACTTGCCCGCTTTCGCCGCCGCCTCCAATTCGTCCACGCTCGTGATGCCCAAGCGTTCGTAAAGCATGGCGATAGTGCGAGGACCAACACCCTGAATTTCCAGCAACTGCCGCAGTTGAGGCGGATACTTCTGGCGCAATTGCTCCAGTCGTGTCGTCGTGCCCTTCTGCAGAAACTCGGTGATGTCTCTGGCGATGCTTTCGCCGATGCCCTCAATCTGGTTTAACCGTTTCGCCTTGACCAAATCCTCAATGGGCTCTTTCAGGGCAGCGATGGCGTCAGCGGCGCGGCGATAGGCGCGCGCTTTGAAAGGATTTTCGCCGGCAATCTCCATCAAATCCGCCGTCTCCTCCAGCATCGCCACGACTTTTTCGTTCTGCATCTTTCGGTCACCTCCCTTCATCTTTTCCGTCCCTCGCCTTGTATCCCTCGTCCCTTTTGCTGACTTCAGGCGCTACAATCAAGGCGGTGAGCGCCAGTGACCAGAGCCAACCCTTGCCTTTGCGACGAACGGACGGACGAATTGCTTTTTGCGCCGTTGGTTGACAGGTTCGGTCGGGTCGCCAAAAAGTTGCGCCTTTCGGTGACCGACCGATGCAACTTCCGCTGTCATTTTTGCATGCCCCTCAATCCTGTGTGGCTGCCGAAGGAGCAAATCCTGACCTACGAAGAGATGGGGCGCGTCGCCCAAATCCTTGCCTGCATGGGCGTGACGAAAATCCGCCTGTCAGGGGGCGAACCGTTGGTGCGGCGAGATGTGGAGCGTTTGGTGGCGATGCTTGTCGCCATCCCTGAAGTGGAGAGCGTGACGATGACGACCAACGGTTTTTTCCTGCCCGAAATGGCAAAACGGCTCAAAGAGGCAGGGTTGACAGGAGTCACTGTCAGCCTTCACAGCCTCAAGCCCGACCGGTTTGAAGGCATCGTCGGGCGAAAGGAAGTCTTTGACCGCGTGATGGCAGGCATTAAAGAAGCCCAATGCGTCGGTTTGCCCGTCAAGGTCAATGTCGTCATCACCCGCGGTTGCAACGACGATGAAATTTTGGACTTCGCTGAACTGGCACGCCGAACGGGCATGGCGGTGCGCTTCATTGAATACATGCCTTTTGACGGGCAAAAACTTTGGTCGCCTGAACGGTTGGTCAGCGGCGATGAAATTTTGCACACCATCAGCCGTCACTTCCCTCTCGTTGCGCTCCCTCGTGAACCAGGTTCTACGGCACAAGTTTACCGTTTTGCCGACGGAATGCCGGGCGAAATTGCCGTCATCACCTCCATGACGATGCCCTTTTGCCACGATTGTGACCGCATCCGCCTAACCGCTGACGGCAAAATCGTCCCTTGCTTGTTCAGCAAAGACGAATACGACTTGCGACCCCTCCTTCGGGGCGGCGCCGACGATGCTGACATCGCCCGCTTCATCCGCCACGCTTTTGGGCGCAAGTTTTCGGGCGTGGCGACGCTTTTGAAGACAGCGCAATATGTCGGTCATGTCCGCCCCATGCACACCATCGGCGGTTAACGAAACACCGAGACTTTGAAAGCGGCACTGAGGGGCAAACCAAAAGCGTTCAGGTCGCACCTAAGGCAAAAATCCGAAGCCCCTTTGTCGGAAGGTTCTCAATGGGCGCTCCAACCGCCATCCACGACGAGCACCGCACCTGTCATGAAACTGGAGGCATCGGACGCCAGCAGCAACAGCGGTCCCGCCAACTCCCGCAACTCGCCCCATCGTCCCAAGGGAATTTTCGCCGTCAGTTCCGCCCGCACTTTTGGCGGCAGGACTTCGTTCATCGGCGTCAGAAACGGTCCAGGGCACAAAGCGTTGACGGTGATGCCATAAGGTGCCCATTCCAACGCCAGCGTTTTGGTCAACTGGATGACGCCGCCCTTCGTCGCCGTGTAAGGCGTCCGTCCCGCTAACCCAATCAACCCCAACACCGAGGCGATGTTGATGACGCGCCCGTAGCGTTGTGCCATCATATGCCGACCGACTGCCCGGCAACACAGCCACACGCCCGTCAGGTTCACCGCCACCACTTGCTCCCACTCACTCACTTGCAGTTCGTGGATAGGGCGGCGGATGTTGATACCGGCGTTGTTGACCAAAATGTCCACCTTGCCGAAAGTGGCGACGGCTTGTTCTGTCATTCGTTCCACATCCTCAGGGTTCGTCACATCGGCTTGGAGGGGCAAAGTGCGCCGTCCCGTTTTTTCCTGCACCTCTGTCGCTGCCCTTCGCAACCCCGTTTCGTTGCGGGCGACCATGGTGACTTCCGCACCCGCTTCTGCCAGCACTTCTGCGAAAAATTTGCCCAAACCCCGACTGGCTCCCGTCACCAGCGCCACTTTCCCGTCCAACCGAAACAGTTCCTCTACTAACGCCATCCATTGCTCACCTACCATCGCAAAGATGATGTCACTGTTGCCCTCACTCCAACCGCACATAGTCCAACTCAACGACGATGCCCGTTCCGCTGCCGAGGTCAAGGCGGATTTGGGTGATGGTGCCTTTCCATTCGGGCGAAGCGCTGAAGTCCACCTGAACTTCGTGCCACTGACCGTCCGTCGGCAACGGGAAGCGGAGGCTTTTGCCCTCGCTCCAGTGGGGGTCGTCTTGGCGCACCCAAAACCCTTGACCGACAGGTTGGGCGTTGGGCGGAAGTTGCAACCGCAGGCGCAATTTGAGCGTGCGGAACTTCGCCGCTTCCAAGCGGACAGGTGGGCTGTGCATGTAAGGGTCGTCGCCCGTTGAACGAGTCCGCAAAATCCCGCCTTTGACTTCAAAGGGAGCAAGGTCGTGGACAGGTGTCCAATCTTCGGGGTCGCCGTCGGTGTTGAACTCCCAAAGGGGTCGCTCCCAAACGACGCCCAAACTTTCGTTCGCCGTCGGGCGAACGCCTGTCAATCGCACCGTCACCGTTTCGCTCGCTTGTCGCAACCGCAGAATCGCCATCCGCCGTCGCCCATCGTAGCGCCAATCCTCGGCGGAAGCGAGACGGTCATTCACCGACACTTGCTCAGGTTTCGTCACGCAGGCGACAAGCATCGTCGCTTCCGCAACACCTTGGGGCATTCGCAACCGAACGATCAACTCGCCTTCCCGCCATTGAGCCCGTTCTAAGAGGGCGTCGCTCGTGATGCGAATGGCAGGCAGATTTCCCTCAAGGCGCACGAAAGTCGTGGCGTAATCCAATGCATCGTCATTTGGGTCGTGCAAAAGCCAAAGGTTGCGGACGATGCCGTAGGGTGGCAGGATGCCTTTGTCGTTGGGTTCGTAGCGATAAGTTAGCGCCACGCTGTCAGGATAGTTGCCGTCGGGGTGATGGACGGCGGCTTGCTGTTGGATGGCGCAAACGGTGATGCCTTCAGCAATTTGACGCCAGAAGTTGGGGGATTGGGGACTGGGGAGTGGGGACTGGCTCAAGGCTTTTGACAGTTTGAGCAAAGCGTAGGCGTAGTCAAGTCCGTTCCATTGAACGGGCGTTCCAAACCAAGGGGCAGCCGCAAAGAAACTCGCCCCAAACACGGGGATGGAGGCATAACGCATCATCTTCGGTCGGTCGGGGGCGTTCCAAAGGTAGATGAAGGGCAAACCCGTTTTCGCCCAATAAATGGCTCGTTGGAGCCAGTAATCGTCGCCCGTCAATTCCCATGCTTCAAGGTAAGCGTGGACAGCGTTGGCAGCGGCGAGGATATCGGGGCAATGGAGCGGCACCTCCCAAGTTTGAGCGCCTTCAGGTCGGACGAAGTTTTTGTCAATGAAGCGAATTGCTTTCAAGCCGAGTTCGGTCGCTTTCGTTGAACCCGTGATGCGTCCGTAGCGAAGCAGAGCGATGGCTCGGCGATGGGCGAAAGTGCAGGTGCCGACGGTCGTGTCGCCCTCTTTGCCGTAATCGTCCGACGGGCGATGGGGCGCCGCCTTTCGGAGCATTTCCAGCGTCCAACCGCGATCCAACACGAACGCCCACGAACCATCATCCCGTTGCGTTTGCGCATCCTCAATGGCTTGTCGCTCTAAGTTGAAAAACCACGAAAGCAAACGACTGGAGCGGTCGGAGCGTTCCTTTGCTTTGCTGCGCCGAAAAGTTTCGGCGTCATCGTAAGGGCGTTCAGGCACTGGGGGCAAAGGAAACTTGGCGAAATAAGCGTCGTAGGCGTCCAAGATACCTCCCTGACCACCGATGAGCCATGCCGTCAACTGCAAGGCTTTGCCCGCTGACAAGCGGAGGGGTGTTTGGGCTATCGTCGTGTTCTCCCGCACCCACTTGGGCACATTGGGCACCATTAGACCCAGCAGTTGGTTGTCTTGATGGGCAAGGATGTTGGGAACGGCAAAAATCGGTTGCGGGCAAATCGTTCCCTCTTCCTGCCCCTCGCTCCAACCTTGCAACGCATCCCACATCAACCCGAAAAAAGCGCCCTCGTGCGAAATGACCATCATCGGTTGCGTCAGTTTGTAAGGATGCGGGACGATGTGCAAGTGGTGAGGCGGGTCGCTGTAGCGGGCATCGTCCACTCGTTCGTCGGACATCAGCCAGTAAACGCCGGGCAACAACGCCATCTCCTTTTGCGTCCCGAAGGCGTGGTCGCCGACGAAAAGGAGTGGGGCGTGGACGAACAACACCTCTTTGGGTCGGTCGCACGACAGCCGCCACGAAACTTTGAGGTTCTCGCCGTCAGGCTGAAAGCGCATCTCTCCTTGCCAGTTGGCGCGGTCAAAAGGGTCAGTCCAACCGAAAGGAAACGCTAAACCGCCACCTTCCGATGGCTGCGCCTTGCCGGCAAACACCAAGCGCGTGACGGGTTGCTGGCGCACATCGCGGTAACCGACGAAAAGCAACTGGGGCGAAAGTGCCATCCGACGCCATCCCTTCCCATCATGCACTTCAACAGCGAATACACCGTAGCCAAACGGGTTGCGAGGAAAGAGGAGGCGCACTTTGTCGGTGGCGATGGTGAGCGCTTCACGGTCACTGATAGGTCGGCTGACGATGGCGCGGGCGACCGCGATTTGCCTTCTCCGTCCGCCCTCTATCCGCACCGATGCCTCAACGGGTCGGGGTCGGTCGCTCCGCACCTGCCAAACAATTTGCTGTTCGCCAGGTGGCAACGCAGTTATCGCCTGTGCCTGCTGACCGCTTCGCAACTCCAACCCACTCAATGTCAGCGTCACCCGAACACCCTCTAAGATGGCGTCGCCTTCGTTGGCTAACCGTAACCGCAAAGGTTGCAAGGCATCAGCGAACAAGACGGCATTGGCAAACCCGAAACTTTTCAGCGCCAAGCGCGCCACGCAGGTGTGAGTGACGCTTTCGTCCATCCGCGAATGGACGCGCCATCGGACGACGAACTTTGCTCCATTCCTTCGGACGCCTTGGAGAGACCACCGAATTGTCACCGTCTCTTGAGGCGCCACGCTTTCGGGCATTGCGATGGGCTTGACCTCAAAACCTTTGGGGGCTTGAAGTTGGGCATGGACGGGTGCGGGAGTATCGCCCGTGTTTTCCAACCGCAGCACCAACTCGCCCCTTTCGCCCGCTCGCAACCCTTCTTCTATGCGCAGGTCGCTGAGGCGCAAGTGCCAACCCGCTTTTTCGGCGACTTGGAAGTCGTCAAAGAGGACAGCGGCGGGAGCAGGTTGCCCGCCCTCGTTGATGCGCAAGCCGATTTGCACCGAACGCACTTCGGGCTTGTCGGAAAAGTCAAACGCCAAAACGCCCGTATGCCATTTCCCATCGCCCGCAAACTGGTGAGGGACGATGTAGGTGAAACGCCAAGCGCCGCCTTCTAAGTTGTCGGCTTTCATCGGGATGGCGTAGACGCGAATGTTGTCCGTCGTCGCCTTCAGCACTTTGAAGCGGAAGATGAGAGCACCCTTTTTGACGAGAAGCATCGCTCCGATGTCAGCCATCCCTTCGCCCGGTTTGCCCGCTTGATAAGTGCGATTGACGCCGACGGTAACGGGTTTGCGGGCTTCCATGTAGAGGGCGAAGCGCCCGTCGGCAGCCTCTGTCGTCACCCGCACGACCGCCGCTTCCCTGTCTGAAGCAAACCATGTCCAGCCGACTGGGAATTGACGCTCATCTAACTCCTCAAAACTGCCGTTGGTCAAAGGCACTCCTTCGGCGCTCACGGCTGACAACCCTTTCGCTATCGCCAGCCAGACAAGGAAGATGCCGACCCATCGCCTTTGTCGTGACTGCACACCCTTTTGACCCTTTCGCATCTCTTCCACCCCTTTGCCGAAGGATGTCCGAATCCCGCGCCGACCGCCTCGTGGCGGATAGCCACTTTAACAGAGAGCGGTAGGGAAAGGGTAGCGGGAAAAGGCTATCGGCTATTCGCCACCGTTAAGCGGTCAGGGACTTTGAGGCGTCCTGCTTTGATGGCGGCTTCCGTTCGTTGCAGTTCTGTCAAGACTGCCGAAGGGAGGCGGTTTTTCAGGCGAGGGTTGAAGACGACTCGCACGACGCCTTCCCGCAAACCGAGGTGAAGGATGTCGCCTTTCCATTTGCCCGCTTTGACCAACCGAGCCACATAGAGAAAGCCTTGCGGGACATCCACGACGGCGCTGGCTAAAACGACTTGAGGCATTAAGGAGTGCTGCGGTTTGATAGCGCCGAAGGCATAAACGCCCTTCGCTTCTTTCGCCGCTTGAAAAACACCCAAGCCCGCCGCATCGGCATCGTGGAAGAGGAAATCAGCACCCCAACGGATGAGCCCTAGCGCTGTCTCTTTGGCGGCGGCGACATCCTCAAAGTTGCCGATGTAAGCGATGCGCACTTGCACCTTCGGGTCAGCGGCTTTTGCGCCCGCCACAAAGCCGGCAAAAGCCCGCTCTACGGATGGGATTTGCATCCCGCCGACACATCCCAATTTTTTCGTTCGGCTCATTCGCGCCGCCAATACGCCCAACAAGTAAGCGGCTTCGTTGAGGCGCAACTCCAACGAGGCGACATTGCGGGCTTTCACCCGCCCTGAGGTGATGAGGAAGAAGGTGTCGGGAAATTGCGGCGCTAATTGCATGGCGGCGTCACCGAACTCAAAACCATGACCGATGACGAGGCGATAGCCACGAGCGGCGAAATCGCGGAAGGCTTCGGCATACTCGGCAGGCGAGCGGGCTTCCATGTGGGCGATTTGCGCCCCCAACTCCTTTCGCAACCGCTGCAATCCCAGATAGGCAGATTGGTTCCAGCCCCCGTCGCTGATCGGTCCTGGCGTTATGAGGGCAACTTTGAACGCATCCTTCGCAGGAAGGATGCTCAAAAGACCGACAAGCAGCAACAGCGTCCATCGGCACATGTTCCGTCCCTCCTAAGGAAGCCAGCGGTTTAAACGACGATGCAAGGCGAGGTGCTTTCTCGCTCACTCTTCGCCCTTAGAGGTCGTTAAGGCGAAAGCGGTGCCGACTTGTTGCCATCGGCGTCCCAACCATTTTTCCACAGCGCTCAAAATTTCCCGACATGTCCGTTGTCCCGTCGGGATGGTGACAGTTTGTTCCAGCCTCCCTTCAGGCAGAAGGAAAGCGCCCTGCATTTGCCGTGCCAGATAAGTGAGCAAGTCGTGAAGCCTCCAACGGTCTTGCTCTATGGTGACGGAGGCATTAGGGTTGGGGGAAGCAGCCTTGTCGCTGACGGCAGACAAAATGACCCATCGGCTCCCTTGCCCTTCCCACGAGACGAGGAGGGTGAGGCGCAAAAGAGGGCTTCGCTTGGGTCGGATGAGGAGAGGCAAGGACAAGGGTTTTTGAGGTGAGGCGTTGCCTTTCCCCAGTAGCCATCCGCCTTCGGACGACCCTTGAGGGACAGCGTTGGGCACCTCCACACTTTCATCGGGTTGAACGGCAAGGGTGAGGTGGCAAGGGATGGGCGGCGTTAGGCGAATCCGCCAAAGAGCGACTTCGTTGAGGACAGGCAGTTCAAAGCGCTCCCAGTGAACTTGCAAAGTTGCTTCAAGGGTCAAGAGGGCTTGTTGGGCGCCTCCCGCTTGGGTTGGGATGCGTCGCATCATCAAAGGGAGCGACGAGATTTGCGGTGTCTCCTTCGGGTTCTCCAGTTCCGCAGGGGCGGTGGGGGCAGCAGGTTTGAGCCGTTCAGCCAGCAAAGGGGCTTGGCGAGGCGCAGGCGAAGGAGTTGAAGGAAGGGAAGGGATGGGCGCTCGTTGAGGCTTGAGGTCTTTCAGAGGGATGGAGGGAGCACGCCTTTCAAGGGTCGGACGACGAAAGCGTTCAACCATCGTTTCCTTTGCGAGGGTTTTCGCTTTCCTTTCAGGTGCCGACTTCTGCGGGGTTGGAACTTCTTCTTTCGGCGTTCCCTTCGGCACTGACAAAGCAGGTGGGGAAGGCGGTCGGGCAATGGAAGGCAAGGGAAGGGAAGGCGCAAGGGCGACTTCTAAGTGCTCTCGGTGCCGCCAATGGAAGGGCAAAAACAGCGCAAGGGTGAGCAAAAGGGCAATGCCGACGAAGGGAACGCTCGCCCAAAGCCATCGTTTTTTAAGGAGAGCCGAGCGATGGCGGGAGCGGATGGCGGCAGAGATGCGTTGGGGCAAATCGGCAGGTGGTGCAGGCGCAATGAGGGAACGAAGGCGTGCCATCGCCTCGCAAAACTTGCCCCATTCTTGTCGGCAAGCAGGGCAACCTTGCAAATGGGTTGCGATGGCTTGTCGGAACTCCGAGGGCAACTCACCGCTCCAATATTCGCTCAAGTGAGAACGCACTTTTTGACAGGTCATCGTTGCTCGCCACCTTTAGGACGCTTGGGCGACACCGTTCGTTCCCGATGCCATCGCTCCCAAAGGTCTTTGAAGGCGTGGCGCGCCCGATGCAAGCGTGATTTGACCGTCCCTTCGGGCACATCCAAGATAGCAGCGGCTTCGGCGTAGGTGAGCCCTTGCAAATCGCAAAGGATGAGGACTTGCCGAAACTCGTCAGGAAGTTGTTGCAAGACTTTTTGAACGGCTTCCCGCTTCTCTCGCCGCTGCCATTCCTCTTCGGGGTCAGGTTCCGCCGTTTCTGCCCCGTTGAGGGTTTCGCTTTCTTCTTCGCTTAACTGGGAGAAGGGAACGGGCTGGCGTCGCCTTTGAAAGTCATGGCAGACATTGACGGTGATGCGATAGAGCCAAGTGCTGAAAGCGGCATCGCCCCGAAACTGCTTCAGGCGCTCAAAGGCTTTCAAGAAGGCATCTTGGGTTGCGTCGGCGGCATCGTCGGCGTTGCCCAAGAGGTGAAAGGCTAAGGCAAAGACCCGCTCATAATGGCGGGCGACGAGGGCGTCAAAAGCGGACAAGTCGCCTGCTTTTGCCCGTCGCACCAGTTCGTCATCAGAGCGTTGAGAAGCCGCCATCGTCCCGTCTGCCCCTCTTCGGTCGGTAGTGACGGCGAAAAGTCACAGTTCTTGTTCGGGTGCGGCAAGTTGACCATTGACGAGGACGCGGATGCGCCCTGAGCCCCGAACGACAACGGTTTTGCTCACCCGATCCCCCGGCACATGGACGCCTCGGTAAACTTCCCGAAAACCTTGGGCGTCGTTGACTTGAATTTGGACAAGTTGCTGCAACTGATGACCACCGACGACGATAGAAACCTTCGCCACTTTGGCATCAGGGGGAAGGGATTGCCAGTCAATCTCTTCGGCTTCCGACGGGGGCGGTCCTTTGCTGACGATCAGGTTGACAGGGGTTTCCTCAGGGACTTGCGTCAAGGGAGGCGGTTGTTGCCCGATGACCGTCCCTTTTGGGGCAGTCTCGCTGAAAGTCTCCAGCGTCTGTCCGACCTTCAACTTGGCAGCCTTTAAAGTCGCAAGGGCGTCATTGAGTTTTTGTCCCGTCACATCGGGCACAAGGACAGGGGCAACCCCTTGACTGACGACGACCAAAACCTCTCGCCCTTCCACGACCCGTCGGTTTGGTTCAGGGTCTTCCATGCGCAAGATGTGACCCTGCTGGACCTTCTTGCTGGGCTCCCAACGGATGACCCGCAACTTCAACCCACGCTCCCTCAAAACTTGCTCCGCTTTTGTCAAGGGCATTCCCGTCACATCGGGGACGATGACTTCCCTCGGGCGAGTCCCCACCAACAAAAAGTAGATGACGAGGCTGACGACGATCAATCCGACGACCATGCCGATGAAGAGGGGGATGATGGATTGCGTCACTTGCCGCCACACAGGTCGTTCCTCCTCACCGCTCGTCTCTTCCCTCTCCAAGGAGAGGTCAGCGGGGACAGACGAAGAAGGCAATGAGGTTGCCTCCAACGCCGCCAATGCTTCTTGAAGGTCGTCCCGAAAGGCATCAACGGAAGGGAAGCGACGCTCAGGGTCTTTCGCCATCGCTTGAACGACCAACGCATCCACGCTAAAAGGGACGGAAGGATTCAGGTTGCTGGGCAAGGGGATGGGGGCAGTCGCATGCAAATGAGCCAAGTCGGCAATCATTGCCCCTTCGTAGGGCAATCGCCCTGTGACCATCTGGAAAAGCAAGACGCCCAACGAATAGATGTCGCTTTGAGGGGTCGCTTCATCGCCGTGAAAGCGTTCGGGAGCAAGGTAAGGGGCGGCGCGTTCCATCCACTCGGCTTCCACGACACGAGAAGCAAGGAACGCCGAGGAAAGCCCGTAATCGCCCACCTTCGCTTCGCCCCGAGAAGTGATGAGGATGTTGTGAGGGCGCAAGTCACCGTGAACAATGCCCTGCCGATGCAAATAGGCGATGCCATCGGCGATTTGAAGGAGCAGTTGCAAGGCTTGGGGCAAGGGTAAAGGAAGGCGACGCTGAAGTAGTTGCCCTAAGGATTGCCCTGCCACGAACTCGCAAACCCAAAAGAAAGGCTGCTCCTCGTCTACTTCGCCCACCGCTAAAGAGCGCACCAAAGACGGATGACCGATGCCCGTTACCTGCTCACATGCCCGCCTTAAAGCGGTGACGAAAGGGGAAAGGGTAACGAAGGTCGGACGAAGGGTCTTGACGGCGACCCGTTGCCCAGTCAATTGGTCTCGGGCTTGATAGACTGTGAAGAGCCAGCCCTCGCCAAGGCGGCTGACGATGTGAAACCGCGTCCCGACGGTCATCCCAATCATCATCGCGTCCCTCGCTCAGCATGCCAGAGGAGGGCAAAGGGCTGCCACCCTTTCGGCATGCCGTCGGCAATTATAAGGCAAGGCGAAAGGAGGGTCGGGCATGAAAGCCCTCGTCGTCGGCGACTTGCATGGAGAGTGGCATTGGCTTTGGAAAGCCTTGGACGAAGAAGCACCCGATTTGCTTTTGTCGGTCGGTGATTGGGGCGACCCTGATCAAGTGCGCCCCTGCGACTTTGAGCGGCTCCTCGCCCTCGTCCCGACTTACACGGTCTTTGGCAATCACGATGACCTTTCCTTGCTTTGCCATTTGCGCAATCGCGATGGGACGCCCGTCCTTTTGCCTCACGGGGAAATCGTGGAGTGCAACGGAGTGAGGTTGGCAGGCATTAACGGCATCTGGGCAAAAAGCCATCACCAACCCTACTACATCACCGACGAGGAGGTGCTCACCATCGCACAACAACTGGCGGGAAAGGGAGTGACTGTGCTGATCACGCACGGCTGTCCCATCGGTTTAGCCGATGAGACGCCGAAGGGAACGCACGGCGGGCAACGCTGCTTTTTGGACGCCTTTAAACTCGTCCGACCTCTTTTGCACCTTTGCGGTCACCTGCATAAACCTCAACTGCGGCGACTGAAAAGTGGGCAAATCGTCCTCAATGTCGGGACAACGGCGCAGGGCGACTACGCCGTCTTGGAGTTGACCCCGAACGCCGTCACCATCCTCAAGCGCCTGACGCCCTCCCTTCACGGAAGGGAACAAGAGACAAGGGACACGGGACAGAGCGGAACAAGGGAGTGATTCGTGGCTAATAGCCACTTTTTTCTCCTTGAGGCGAAGCCGCCATCTCTTTTGCCGCCGCTAAGACGGCTTGGACGATTTTATGGTAACCCGTGCAGCGGCACAAGTTCCCCGCCAGCCAGTAGCGGATAAAGCCTTCGTCGGGATTGGGGTTTTCATTGAGCAAAGCGACGGCGTTGACGATGAACCCAGGGGTGCAAATGCCGCACTGCAAGCCACCCAACTCCACGAAGGCTTTTTGAACGGGATGGAGACGACCGTCTTGTGCGATGCCTTCCACCGTCGTCACCGTGCGCCCGTTGGCGGACACCGCCAGCACCAAACAGGAAGTGACGGGTTTTCCGTCCAGCAAGACCGTGCAAGCGCCACAATCGCCCGTCCCGCATCCCTCTTTTGGTCCCGTGTAACCGAGCCGATAACGCAACACATCCAGCAATCGCTCCCTCGGTTCCACTTCCAACTCGTGCGTTTTCCCGTTGACCGTCAATTGAATGCGTTTAACGAACCGACCTTCCATCACGCCTTTGCCTCCTTTCAGCCCATTGCCTACTTGTGCCCTTGCTCTTTGCGTTGCGCCTCTGCCTTGACGGAAGCCTTCGCCCTTCCCAAGGGAAGGTCGCCGCTTCATTGTAACGCTGTCGTTGCTTGCATGCTTTCAGGCTTTCCCGCAAAATTTGGCGCGGAGGGTGATGGGAGTTGGCGAAAACGCTGCTTTTAGAAATCGGCACGGAAGAGATGCCTGCCCGTTTTTTGCTCCCTGCCTTAACGCAGTTGCAGGAGTTGATGGCGAAGACGCTGGAAGATTTGCGACTTCCCTTCGGAACGATTCGCACCTTTGGGACGCCCCGCCGATTGGCGGTGCTCGTCACGGAAGTCGCAGAACATCAAACTCCCGTCGTGCGGGAGGTGCGTGGTCCTGCCCGCCACATCGCCTTTGATGAACGAGGTAACCCGACAAAAGCGGCGGAAGGGTTCGCCCGCGCTCAAGGAGTCGCCGTCAGTGAATTGGTGGTCAAGGCGACGGAGAAAGGCGAATTTGTCTTTGCCCTCCAGCGGGACGAGGGACGCCCGGCGGTAGAAGCCCTCTCTCAAGCCCTTCCCCAGGTCATTCGTCAACTTTCCTTCCCAAAGACGATGCGCTGGGAAGCCAGCGGATGGCGGTTTGGTCGCCCGATTCGCTGGCTGGTGGCGTTGCTGGGTGAAACGGTCGTCCCTTTTGAAATCGCAGGCGTTCAAAGCGACCGAGTAACTTACGGGCGCCGCTTCAACGAAGGGAAATTTATGGGCAAACCCATCGTCCTCTCTTCCGCCGACCTTTACGAGACGGCTCTGGAACTTGCTCATGTCATCGTAGACCCTCAGCGGCGGCGGGAAATGACGAAAGCCCAAGTTCAATCCGCTGCCCAAAACTTAGGCGGTGTCCCGTTGATGCCTGAGGAGTTGCTGGACGAAGTGACTTTCCTCGTGGAAGAGCCGGTCGCTTTCGTCGGCTCTTTTGACCCTGCTTTCTTGACTTTGCCGAAGGAGTTGCTGGTGACGGTGATGATGCACCACCAACGCTACTTCCCTGTCGTTGGAGCGCAAGGAGGGTTGCTGCCGCACTTTGTCTTCGTTTGCAATGGAATGCCTGTCGATCCCGAAGCCGTTCGGCAGGGCAATGAGAAAGTTATCACGGCACGCTTTGAAGACGCTCGGTTTTACTTCTCCCTTGACCGACAGCGCCGCCTTGAAGAGTTCGTCCCGCTGCTTTCGGACATCGTTTTTCAGCAGGGTTTAGGGACGATGGGAGAAAAGGCGCAGCGCCTCAAAGCCCTTGTGGATGCCCTTTGTCAGCACCTGCAAGTTTCCCCTCAAGTTCGGGAATTCGCCTTGCGGGCGGCAGAGTTGTGCAAGGCAGATTTGGCGACCCGCCTCGTCAACGAGTTTCCCGAATTGCAAGGTGTGATTGGGCGCGTTTATGCCTTGTCGGACAGTGAACCCGAAGAAGTGGCGTGGGCAATTGAAGACCACTACAAGCCTCAACCCCCCGACTTTGCCTTGCCTCGCCATCGGATTGGCACTTTGTTGGCAATCGCTGACCGACTGGACACCCTTTGTGCGTGCTTTGACCGTAATTTGATCCCGACAGGTTCGCACGATCCTTTGGGCTTGCGCCGAACGGCGACGACTTTGTTGCTGCTCTTGCGCGACGCTCCCGAAGGGACAAAACTGCCTTTGAGTTTTTTGCTCACGGTGACCTTGCAGGTTTTGACAACACATCGGCTGCTGACGAAGGAAGCGGCGGTAGTGGCGGAATCCGTGCGATCGTTTCTGCGGGAGCGGTTGGACGCATTGTTGGAAGCCGACGGCATTGACCACGATGTGCGGAGAGCCGTGTTAGAAGCGGGTTTTGACGAAGTGCCCGCTGTCTTCGCCAAAGCCCGCACCATCCATCAGTTGCGAGGGCAACGCCCTGAGTGGTTTCGTCAGACCGTAGAAGCCTTCACGCGGGTGACCAACATCCTCGCCCAAGCGCGTGGGAAAGGTGAGCCAGTGCCCGAGCAACTCAGCGCTGCCGCCTTGCAGTTGGACGCCGAACATGCCCTCGCGCAGGCAGTAGAGCAAATAGCGCCTGCTGTGATGGAGCGGGTGAAAGCGGGCGATTATGAAGGGGCATTTTTTGCCTTGGCAGAATTGGCGCCGACCATCCATCGCTTCTTTGACGAGGTGCTGGTGATGCACGAAGAGGCAACTATTCGGCGCAACCGCTTAGCGCTCTTGCATCAAGTGGAGCGACTTTTGCTCCTGTTCGCCGACTTTTCGTCCCTCGTCCTGCGCCCACTGTCAAAGCAAACTGACGACCAAGATCGCTAACGACCCGTTAAGCCCGAAAGGAGACGGTCTAACCGACCGCTGGCGTCCAAGGTGTTTTCCAGCGTGTAGGTGTAAACCAAGCGGGCAGGCGCATTCCGAAAGACCTGTTGTTGGGGAGCGAAAGGAGCGCCTGGTCCTGTCGGGGCGCCTCCATAGGGCATGCCCGCATAGGGTGCTCCTGCAGGGAAGCCTGCTTCCTCGCCACTAATTCCCCCCATCGCTGACGGACCACCGAGCATCGGACGACCCGGCAGAGGGGCTGAAGGCATCCCTGCCACGCCCGGCGCCCCTGGCATCGGCGCTCCTGAAGGAGCCCCTGTTGTCGGCGCACCCCCTGTCACAGCCGCCTCTATCTTCACTCCCGGCAAACTGGTCAATGGCGGAAGCAAGGGCAAAAGGGTCGCATAGTCGGTGTTGAAGGTGAGTTTGACCTCCACTTTGGCGTAGACGACCCGCCCTTCCTGCAGGTCAAAGAGCAGGGTGCGGGTGCCTTCTCCAGAGCCACTCAATTTGCGGGCAGTGGGCTGTCCGAACGCTCCAGCCATCCCACCCATCGGACCGCCACCTGTCATCAAGCCACCGCGTGTCGGGGGCATGCCCCCCATCATTGGTGCTCCCATCATCGGCGCTCCCATCGGGGCACCAGCGGGCATTCCCATTTCGCCCCCCATCATTCCGCCCATCCCGCCTTGTTGCTGCGCCCCTGAAAGGTCTAACTCAGCGGCGATAGGGAAGCGGCTGATAATTCGGGCACAAAGATGCCCTTGCCAAATTTCAAAACCGTCCAACTGGTGCCGAGCGGGCACCCGAACCACCGGAGCATCCGCCAAATAAGCATCGGCAGGGGCTCCTCCTGTTGTAGGCGCTCCCATGCCCGGAACGCCACCCATCATCGGGGCTCCCCCCATCGGTCCACGCATCGGCGTCCCCATCATCGGTCCCGCCATCGGGCTGGGGCGTCCGGGCATCGGACCCATCGTGGGCGCAGGTCCTCCGAAAGGCGTTGGAGCGCCGGGCATCCCTGCGGGCATTCCTGTCTCCCCTCCGCCAAAAGCCCCCGCTCCTCCCATTGTCGGAGCACCCACGAGGGTCAAGTTCTCCAAGTTCTTGGGCAACCAAATAAAGCCTTGCCAAGTGTCCTTGACCTTCAAGGGTCGGTCGGGAAAGGAGATGTCAATGTTGCCTGCAACGAACCGAAGGACACTGGGCAACTCCTTCCCTGTGACGACTTCACCGTTGGGCAACAGAGAAAGCCAACTGAGGTGTTGATCATCGGTGGGACGAAGGCGGAGGCGCTGGGTGATGGTGGCGGGTAAAGGCGCCCCTGTCGGAGGCATCCCAGGAGCCGCAGGAGGCATTGGCGGCATCCCTCCCATCATCGGTGCGCCTGCCATGGGTCCGCCCATCATCGGCGCACCCGCTGGCATCCCTACTTCGCCACCCATCAACCCTCCTGCGCCAACTCCCGCACCTTGTGAAGGCGTTTCTTTCTCCAGTGTCCCTTCCTCCACAGAGCGAATGATGCGGAAGATGCGGTCAACGGTGATGTCGTGGATGGTTTGAAGCCAGCGGAAGGTCAACTTGCTGCTGAACTGGGGCAATTTTCGCCGAATGGCTTTCGTCGGCACTTCTGCCCTCGCTTCGGAAGTGCCCCGAAAGAGGTAAACCCAAATTTCACCCGTGCGACCTTGAACGGCTAAGCGCACTTCCCCTTGTCCCAACCCGACGCCACTCAAGTCCACTTGAAACCGCACTTGCGCCTCGCCTTCTACCGTGCCCTCTTTGCCGACCCCGACAACCCGAAGGGTGTGTTCGCCGCTGACGATTTCCCGTTCCGCCAAATCCACCATCAACTCAAAAGGTGTTGAAATGGCAGAGACAAACTTTCCATCCAGCCAGACCATCACATAGCCTTCCGAACTGGGCTTTTGGACACGGATAAGCAATTGGCGGGAACGAACGACTTCGCCATCACGAGGGGAAAGGATGGCAACTTGTGCCGTTGACAAGGAAACCATCCAACCGATAGACACCATCGCTATTGCCAGACGAACCCAGCGCATCGCCGAGCACCTCCTTGCAAAGCCACCGCTATTGTAACGCAGGCTTTTTAGCGACGCCTTGCGCTATCCTAAGGGGATGAGGTGACCTCCTTGATGACGGAAGCGCCTTTGTGGGCATGGTTTGCTTTTTTGGCGGTGGTCGGTCTGATGCTGGCGGTGGACTTGGGCGTTTTCCATCGCCACGCCCACTCCGTCTCCCTTCGGGAAGCCGCCCTTTGGAGTATCGTTTGGGTCGTCATGGCGTTGTTGTTCAACTTGGTCATTCTCTTTTGGATGGGCAAGCGGGAGGCGTTGGAATTTTTGACGGGTTACCTCGTGGAGAAAGCCCTCTCCGCCGACAACATTTTCGTCTTCGCCGTCTTGTTCAACTATTTCGCCGTCCCTCCTGCTTATCGCCATCGGGTTTTGTTTTGGGGCGTGTTGGGAGCGATCCTTATGCGCTTCATCTTCATCATGGCGGGCGCCGCTTTGCTGAAGCAGTTTCACTGGGTGGTCTATGTGTTCGGTGCCATCGTCATCCTTTCGGGCATCAAACTGCTGCGCCGCCGAGACGAGCATTTAGACCCTGACAAAAACCCTGTCCTCCAACTGGCGCGTCGTTTTTTGCCCTTGACACCAAACTATGTCGGGCAGCATTTTGTCGTCCGCGACGACAATGGTCGGCTGGTCTTCACCCCGTTGGCATTGGTCTTGTTGGCGGTAGAAACGACGGATGTCGTTTTTGCCGTTGATTCTGTCCCCGCCATCTTCGCCATCACCCGTGACCCTTTCATCGTCTTCACTTCCAACATTTGCGCCATCTTGGGCTTGAGAGCCCTTTACTTCCTGCTGGAGGGCGTCATGAAACTGTTCCGCTACTTGGACGAAGGGCTGGCGGTCATCTTGGTTTTCATCGGCATCAAGATGTTGCTGAGCGAGGTCTACCCCATTCCTGTCGCCCTATCGCTGGGTTTCGTGTTGCTTGTCCTCGCTGTCACCGTCGCCCTTTCCCTGTGGGCGGAACAGCGGGAACGAGCCGCTGCCCTCGCCGACGAACCTTCTGCCACCGATGCTGAGTTGTGACCGTTTCCAAAGTCACCTTTCAGGCGTTGACCAAACTGCCTCAAAGAGCAACAACCCCGCCAACACTGCTGCCCCTGTGTAAGCCGACAAGAAACGCAAAGCGTCTTTGGCGTCAGGGGCAGCCCCGAAGGATGCAGCCGTCGCTTGCAACGCTGCCGCTAAAGCGGGAAAGAAAAGGGGGAACGCTGCCACCCCTAACAAAGGGGCTCGGCTTTGGGCTTTCGCCAACATCGCCCCGACCATCGTCCCTATTGCCGCCATCCCCGCCATTGCCATCCCGACAGCGACGACCAACCAACGGATGACCTTCACCGTCAACGCCATCACCGCTAAAAACAACGGGACGGTGACAAAGGCGACCAGCGTTAAAAGGAGCAAGTTGAACAGGAACTTGCCGAAGAAGACGGCGGACGGTTCAGCGGTCAGCCGCAAAAAATCGGCGGTGCGAGCGTCTTCCTCTTTTGTGAACGCCCGACTTAAGGAAAGGCAGGAAGCAAAAAACAAGATGACCCACAAAATCCCTGCCGATAAGTTGGGCTCATCCCGCAATGACCCGACACTCAGGCTGGCAACCGTCAAGGAGACAAGGGCAAAGGCGAGGGCGGTGATGACAGCGTGGCGCGTCCGCCATTCTATCAGCACATCCTTGCGGGCAATCGCCACCACCTGCCGCCACCAACCCGCATGGAAAGGTTCAACGGTGCCTTTCGCCGATACCTTTGTCGCCCAAGATGATTTGCTCTTCGCCATAAGCGATGTCCCTTTCATCGTTCGTCGCCACGAGCACCAATCCCCGCCGTTTCTGCTCGGCAATCACTTCGTCCACCAGTTGGCGCCCTTGCCTATCCAGCAACGCCGTCGGCTCGTCCAACAATAACGCAAGAGGCTCATGCAACAGCGCCATCGCTAACTTCAACCGCCATCGCATTCCTGACGAGAAAGTCCTGACAGGCTGATGGGCAGCATGGTTCAACTGCACCCGCTCCAACCATTCGCCGATGCGCCTTTTGTCAATCCCCCGAAAGTCTGCGACCAATTGCAAGTTCTCCGTCGCTGTCAATTCATCATAAGGCTCGCAATCAGGCAAAACAGCGCCGACGAGGGAGCGTGCTTGGGTCGGCGAAAAAGTTTCGCCCTCCAGTTCCCAACGGATGCGTCCTTCCGTCGGCATCAGCAACCCGCACAGCAACCGCAGCAAAGTCGTCTTGCCCGAACCGTTCGGACCGAGGATGACAACCCCTGTCCCTTCCATGGCTCTCAGCGACAGATGGCGAAACACCCAACGCCTTCCGAAGGCTTTGCCCAAATCTTCGCAAATCAACTGGATGAACGCCATCGCAATTCACCCCCAAGAGGGAGGACGACGCTGGCACAATTTTGCAGCGTTTCACGAGACGCCTTGGAGGTGACCATCATTGTGGCGGGACGCCTTTACACCCGACGAGGCGATGACGGTGAGACGGATTTGATGGGCGGACGAGTCGCCAAAAACCATCCTCGCGTGGTGGCTTATGGGACGCTGGACGAATTGAACGCCGTGTTGGGTTTACTCCGCACTCATCTTGCTGACCGAAGGTGGGAAAGATGGCTGGATGCCATCCAACGAGACTTGTTCGTCGTCGGGACAGAATTGGCGACGGCTCCCTCTCACGCCCCGCCCCTGCGCCTCTCGGCGAAGCGCGTGGCGGCGTTGGAGCGACAAATTGACCGCTTTCAGCGAGAAGCCCCAACCCCTCCCCTTTTCGTCTTGCCCGGCGGGACACCGGCTGCCGCGTTGGCGCACTTTGCCCGCACCGTTTGCCGTCGGGCGGAGCGGAAAGTGGTCGCCCTCGCTCAATCTGAACCCGTCCGTCCTGTCGTCCTGAAGTATCTCAACCGCCTTTCCGATTGGCTCTTCGCTTTCGCTTTGCTCCTCAATCATCGGTCAGGCGTTGCCGAACGCCTCTGGCACGGACGGAAAGGAATGGCGAGGCACAAAGGGAAGCGCTCTAAAATTTCGGGACGGAGGTGATGGGAACGATGCGGAAGGCAATCCTTGTTATCTTTGGGCTTTTTAGCCTTTTGCCTTTGCTGGCTGCCCCACCCCCAAAAAAGGTGGGACCGCTCAAAGGCGTTCAGCCTCCCCCTTCGCAAATCCCTCCTTTCGTCCAGTCCACACCCCGTTTGGAGGAAGGGCTTCCTGTCGGCGAATTTTTTGCCGCCGCTTTCAGCCCCGACGGACGCTTCCTTGCCGTTAGCACGCGTTGGTCGGCTCGCTTCGGCGCTCACGAGCAGCGAACGGTGGACATTCTGGAGGCTAATACGGGCAAAGTCGTCACTTACTACCTGCCGCCTAACCGCTTTTACGAAGGCATCATCAAAGCCTTAGCCTTCAGCCCCGATGGACGCTTCCTTTGCGCGGCAGGGATGGACGGGCGTGTTTACCTTTGGGATGTGCGCACTGCCTCTTTGCAACGCACCCTCACTTTGCCCAATGGCATTGAAGCCGTCGCTTTCAGCCCCGACGGCAACTGGTTGGCAGTTGGGCTTTGGACAGGACGCATTTACCTGTATCGCCGCCAAGGGCAAGATTGGCAACACCCCCAATTGCGACGCACCGTCCAAGTCTTGACAGGCGATTTTGTCAAGCCCCTGCCCAAGTTGCCCGACTTCGGCGTCACCTTGAAAGAGCGGGAAGAGCGGCGCTTGGAGCAACTGCTGATGATGTTTCGCTTCAAAAATCCGCCCTTCGTCAAAGCCCTCGTCTTTGACCCCAAAGGGCGTTGGCTTGCCGTCGCAGGCACCGGCGATGTCGTCGGCGCTAAGGAAGGCATCATCGTCCTTTCCCTTCCTGACGGCAAACGCTTAGCGGCGTTGCAAGGGCACGGGCGAGATGTCAGTTGGAAAGTGCGGGTCGGCAGCCAATGGCAGCCCCCTCGCCCTTGGGTGAACAGTCTTGCTGTCTCCGCCGATGGACGGTTGCTTGCCTCGGCAGGTTGGGATGGGACGGTGCGTCTTTGGGACATGAAGACCTTCCGCCAACTCCACAAATTGGAATCCCCCAAAACGCCGACGGGTCGGGTCGCTACCCGCATCTACAACCGTGTCAGCCTCAGCCCTGATGGTCGTTATGTCGCCGCAGGAGGCTTCGGGCATCGCGTGGATATCTGGGAGACGACGACCGCTCACTTGGTCACTTCCTTGCCCACGGACGGCATCGTGGAAGCCGTCGCTTTCAGCCCTAACGGTCGGCTTTTGGTCTCAGGCGGTTGGGATGGCTTGATGCGGGCGTGGCAAGTCGGCAGTTGGCGGTTGCTCTGGCAGCAAACTCACACCTTCCTTGAACGCCAACCGCCACCGCCTCTGCCGTTGCGTTGAAAAGATGGGCACAAAAATGGAGGGGAGCGAAGATGGTCGCAGAAGTGCGGGAAAGGCAGGAAGGCAACCTTTGGGAGATGGTGACGCAACAACTAGACCATGTGGCAGCCCTCATGCACCTTGACCCCCGCCTCCACGAATTCCTGCGTCATTGCAAGCGCACCTTGGAAGTTTCCATCCCCGTCAAGATGGACGACGGCAGCCTTCGGGTTTTCACGGGTTGGCGTGTCCATCACAACCTCGCTAAAGGTCCCGCCAAAGGTGGCATCCGCTACTCACCTACCTTGACCATGGACGAAGTGAAAGCCTTGGCGATGTTGATGACTTGGAAATGCGCCGTCGTGGATTTGCCCTATGGCGGCGCCAAAGGCGGTGTCGTTTGCAACCCTTCTGAGTTATCCGATGGCGAATTGGAGCGTTTGACCCGTCGCTTCACCTCCGAACTCATCCTCTTGCTCGGTCCCGAAAAAGACATCCCTGCCCCTGACATGGGCACCGATGAACGCGTGATGGCGTGGATGATGGACACCTTTAGCATGAATGTCGGTTACTCCGTGCCCGGCGTCGTGACGGGCAAACCTGTCAACATCGGTGGCTCGCGGGGACGAAAGGAAGCACCCGGTCGCTCCGTCGCCATTTGCGTGGAAGAAGCCGCCGCAAAACTCGGAATGCGTTTGGAAGGGGCAAAAGTCGTCATCCAAGGCTTCGGGAAAGTCGGCAGCGTCGTCGCTTTGCTTTTGCACGCCATCGGCTGCAAAATTGTCGCCGTCAGCGATGTCAAAGGTGGCATCTACAACCCCCAAGGTTTAGACCCCGTCCGCCTGACTGCCCACAAACGCCAGACCAAAACCGTTTCCTCTTACCGTGACGGCGATTTCGTCACCAACGAAGAGTTGCTGCAACTGCCTTGCGACATCCTCGTCCCTGCCGCCGTTGAGCGGGTCATCACCGAACGAAATGCCGACAAAGTGAGGGCGAAACTCATCGTGGAAGCTGCCAACGGTCCTATCACCCCCGAAGCCGATGCCATCTTGCGCGATAAAGGCGTCTTCATCGTCCCCGACATCTTGGCAAATGCTGGCGGCGTCATCGTCAGTTACTTTGAGTGGGTGCAGGACATCTCCCAATTCTTCTGGACGGAGCAAGAAGTCAACGAGCGTTTGCGACAAGTCATGCGCCGAGCCTTCGGCGAAGTTTGGACGATCGCCCATGACCGCAGCGTGGACATGCGCACCGCCGCCTACATCCTCGCCGTTAGCCGCGTCGCGGAAGCCATCCGCCTGCGAGGCATCTACCCGTAATGTTGGAGTGGCTATTAGCCACGACCCAAAAGCCAACCGACGGAGGCTTGAGAGATGAACGAACGACCTTGCATCGTTGCCATCGGCGCTCATGCCGCCGATATGGAATTCACGGCAGGCGCTACTTTGCTCAAACACGCCCGTAGTGGTTGGGATGCCCACATCATCCACTTGACGCTGGGCGAAAAAGGCAACCCAAACCTTTCACCCGACGCCTACGGAGAACAAAAGCGACGGGAAGCAGAAGCCGCCGCCCAAATCTTGCAAGCAACGCCTCACTTTTTGCCTTACCGTGATGGCGAATTGACCGTCAGCGATGACATCGCTGATGAACTGGCGAAGTGGCTGCGGCGTTTGCGCCCGCAGGTCATCATCACTCACTGGCGCGACAGCATCCACTCCGACCACACCGCCACTTATTTCCTCGTCCGACGCGCCCTCTTTTTGGCTGCCAACCCCCACTTTGACTTGGACGGTTTACCGCCCGCTCGCGGGGTGCGCCTTTACTACGCCGAAAATTGGGAAGACGCTGAAAACTTCCGTCCCTTCGTCTATGTGGACATCAGTGAAGTCTTCGCCGAGTGGGAACGAGCCTTCAAGTGCTTTGCCATCGGGCGGGGCGAAGGTAGTTTCCCCTACTGGGACTGGTATCAAGCCCGCACCCGATTGCGAGGCATTGAGGTCGGTGTCCCTTTTGCCCAAGCCTTCGCCGTAGACGAATGGCGGCTCCGCCAACAAAAGGAAACACTGTAGCAACAACCCCCAGCCTTCCTTGGGGCTTTGGGAAAGGTCGGCTAACAGCCGACCTTGAGAGGGTGAGGTCGCCCGTTGAGCCGCAAAATTTTGTGGACTCACGAAAAAGGTGCGTCACCTTTTAGGACACATCCCACAAGGCTCTGAGGATCTTTGGAAAATCACGCCTTGAATAACCTTGTTCGTTGCAGCGGACATTGCCATTTTTGCGGCTGATAGCCGCTCCAACAGAAGTCGGAGGAGCGTCGGCTTTTCAGCGAAGGTGACGGAGGCGTCGGATTGCTCCGCCTTGTTGGAGTGGCTATTAGCCACGACGCAAAACCGATCCCATGACTTTCCGAACATCCTCAAGGGCTCTTTACAGCCACCCTCCCGATCGCTATAATGGTACGTGCCCTTGTGCAATCGGTTGCACAGGGATGAAGTCGCCCTGCAAGGAGGGATGCAGCATGAAGTAGCGTCGGTTGTCGTGCCAAGCCTTGCTTGGATCGCGTGGTGGCTTCACCCTCATTGAGTTGCTGGTGGTGATTGCCATCATCGCGATCCTGGCGGCAATTCTGTTCCCTGTGTTCAGCCAGGCCCGCGAGAAGGCAAGACAGTCTTCTTGCCTGTCCAACACCCGCCAAATGGGGTTGGCTTACGGCTTGTATGTTCAGGACTACGACGAAGTTGTGCCCTTTGGTTGGTGTTGGCCCCAATACTTTCGCCCTGACCGCACTGACATCCCTCACTGCACACCCTACTACAGCATGTTGCCAGACTTGCTTCACCCTTACACCAAAAATGCGGGCATTTGGATTTGCCCCTCTCGGAAAATCGTCTATGGAACTCCCAACGCGCTCTTCTACGACTCACGGGCAAACTTTGGCTTCCCTGAGGGCGAAGGTCCTGGTTTTCGGCGCATGGCTTGGTCTTACGCGGTGAACCAGACGCAGCGCTGTGCTCCTTGCCACCCCAACCTTTGCGGCGACACCACCATCCGCTATGTCGGCTCTCATGGGCACAACTTGGCGTCCTATCAAGAGCCTGCAAATTACATCGTGCAAGTAGACGCCGCCTATTGGTTCCAAGTCTTCGTGGAAGGCTGGCCTTTTGTCGCTGACACGACCCCACCGACACCGCCAGACATCATGCCTTGCCTTGTAGATACAACCTCCTACGCCCAAGATTGGGGGCATGACTACGCTTGTGCGGCTGCCTATAGAGAGAGCGGTCCAAACGGTCCACAGGCAGGTCTCATCGGCGTTCGTCACACTAAGGGCGCCAACTACCAATTCATGGATGGTCACGCCAAGTGGTTGGGCTTGGGACGCTCCAACCCGACGATGTGGTTCGCCCACAATACTCGCGGCTACCAGTTGCAACGCTGGTAAGGGGTGATAGACAATGCGCCAGCAAGTGCCTATTTGGTTGGCTGCCATCGTAATCGGTTTGGTGGTGCTGGTCATCGGGATATTGGCTTACCGCCACTTTATGCAGACGCCAACGACGCAGGTGGGTGGGGAGCAGCAACAACTCCTCCAGCAGCGGATGCAAGAAGCCTTCGAGCAAGGCAAAATCCCTCAGGGCATGAAAGTCGTACCACCAGCACCGCCAAAGGGACAATAGGGAAAGGGAGCGTTGGTGCGTGACTCAGCATCGGCGGCAAGTCACCCTTGCCGATGTCGCCAAATTGGCAGGTGTCTCGCCGACGACGGTTTCGCGGGTTTTGCGGGGGGCTTACAACCCGCGTCCTGTCAGCGAGGAAGTGCAAAGGCGGGTGTTGGGGGCAGCGGCGAAATTGGGCTATCAACCCAACCCCATCGCCCAAGCCCTCATCACCCGCCGCACCCACATCTTAGGCTTGGTGCTTCTAAGCCCTACCCAATTGACGCACCCTTACACTGCCGCCATCGTCCAAGGCGCTTTGGAAGTTGCCCACCGACATGGTTACCATGTCACCCTCATTCCAACGGAGCAATGGCGAGGTTCTTTGTCCCGTGACCAGCGCATCTTGACAATGACCGATGGACTCATCATCACAACCCGTCGCAGTATCGTCCCCGACGATTTGGCAAAAGTGAGCGAACAAGTTCCCGTCGTCTTGGTTCAATTTCGCTTCCCCGACAACGCAATGCCTTCCGTCCATGCCGATTACCGTCTGGCGGCTCAACGGATTGCCGAGCACTTGCGACAGCGGTCGGTGAAAGAAGTCAGTGTCCTTTGGGCACGAGGGATTTCTCCCCACCCGACGAAACCCGTTTTGCGCTCCGTCTTTGAGGAGGACTTTTTGCCCCATTTCCAAAAGTTGCTCAATGAGGCGGGCATCCTTTTTGACCCCACCGTTGACATCCGCTCCGTCCTTGTCAGCACCGATGTTGCCGCCATCCGAAAGGAAGTTCGTCAATGGCTGAAAATTGCCCAACGACCAGCGGCATTATGCGTCGCCGATGATTTCGTCGCTGGTGCGGTCTTGCAAGTAGCAGCGGAAAAGAGATTGCGTGTCCCTGACGATTTGGCAGTCATTTCGCTGAACGATTTAGGCATCGCCGAAAAGTTGCTCCCGCCCGTGACGGCTTTGCACATCGCTCCAGACGAATTGGGACGGAACGCTGCGAAGTTGCTCATTGAGCGCCTTGACAACGACATTGTTCCCTCCGAAACCGACATCGCCATCCCACCACGCCTCATCGCCCGCAATTCATCGTGAAAGCAACCCCTGGGTATAAAGCGCATTTTTGCTGAGGTGAAAGGTCATGGCATCCGTGCGAGCCACCTCAACCCAGTGACTGGGGAAGAAGCGAAAGCGGAGGTGGAAGCGTGGTCAAAAATTTCAAGCAGCAGAGGTGTTGAAGTGTGAGAGGCTTGTTTGTTGCAATGGTCACGGGCTTGTCGGTTCTCTCGTTGGCGGCTCAAACGCCTAAGCCCATCACCGACTGGCTCGTTTGCGGTCCGTTTCCCTTTGAGCGCGAGTTGCCGCAGTTTTTTGCCGACCATCTAACTGAACACGGTGGCGAGGCGAAAATTCAGCCGAGGGAAGGGATGGCACACAATGTCAAGGGATTGGGCAAGGTGACTTGGCAAAGACATCGTGCGCCCGAAGGGATTTTGGATTTTGTGACGCTAATGGCAAAGCAAGTTGGAGAGGAACGACCGAAGTTTTGGCAACTTCGCTACGGGCTCGCCTACGCTTACACGGAAATCCAAAGTGACCGACCTCAAAAGGCGCTCTTGCTTTTGGGCAGCGAAGATTGGCTTTCGGTTTGGCTCAATGGCGAGTTAGTGCATGAAATTTTCGTTTACCGCCATCTCGTTCCCGACAAAGATGCCGTCTTGGTCAACTTGCGCAAAGGGAAAAATCGGCTGCTCGTCAAAGTTGCCCGCATCGCTGGCGGTTGGGGCGTTTCGGCAAAAATCGTCATGCCCATCAAACGCAATTTGTTCGTCAAAACGGAACGCTATGACCGTTGCCCGCCCGATGGCAACATGTTCGTGCCTGAAATCCGTGAGGGGGAAACCGTCCCTGTCTGGGGCTACTTGACCGTTGTGAACATGAGCGAAAAACCTTTGCCGTCGGTGACAATTCGGGTTCGCGAAAACGATTGGTTTGCCGAAACGAGCGAGCAAATTGGCGAATTGGCTTCAGGCGAAAGTTCCCAGTTGCCTTTCCTCATTGCACCGAAGCGTCCTCTCAACTCTGACGAAAAACCTCGCTTGCAATTGGTCATCGGCACAATCGGCGAGCAACAAGAGTTTGATTTGCCCGTGACGGTTCGGCGCAAGGATGAGCCCTTTTTCACGACCCACCATTCCCGCATTGATGGCTCCGTTCAACCGATGACTTTGCTCGTTCCGCCAAGGGACGACCCGCAGCGAACATATCCGTTGGTCGTTGCGTTGCATGGTGCAAAGGGTTGCCTGATTGGTCATGCCTTTTCTGTCAAGCCTGATTTCATCATCGTCGCACCGCATGGGCGAGGGCAAACAGGTTACCGAGATTTCGGCGAGGTAGACATTTTTGAGGCGATACACGAGGTTCGCAAACGCTACCGCATTGACGAAGACCGAATTTACCTGACGGGTCACTCAATGGGCGGTGGCGGGACTTTCAGGTTGGCGGTTCGCTACCCGCACCTTTGGGCAGGGATTGCGCCGATGGCTTCGGCGGGCGCAAGACCGTTTGAATGGCTTCGCAATCTGCTGCACATCCCGACGCTCTTTTATCACGGTAGCGAGGACGAAGTTGTGCCCGTTCAAATGGCTCGCAAGGCAGCCGATTATATCCGCCGACTCGGCTACAACTTCCGCTACGAGGAAGTTGAGGGCAAACCGCACTGGTGGGGCGTTGACTTTCCCGAAATGTTTGCTTTCTTCGCCCGACATCGCCGAACGAAGTCGCCCGACCGCATCGTTTTCTGGACGAATGACCCAAGAGCCAACCGAGCCTATTGGCTGGAAATCGCCGACTTTGATGACTACACGAAACCTGCAAGTGTGGAAGCGCAGGTAACAAGGGACACGGGAGATGGGACACGGGTGAAATTGGTGACGGAGAATGTGGGCGAAGTGAAGTTGCTGCTGAACGAAGCACCGGAGGCGTTGCAACGGTTACCTTTAACTGTTGAGTGGAACGGGTGCAAAGCCATTGTAATGAAGCGAACAACCCTTGAAGTCGTTCGCCTTAAATTGCTGCCACCGCAGATAGGGGTCTTGATGGGAGAGCAAGACTGTCAATTGCCCCGTTACTGGCAATGGCAGCGAGACGGGTTTCCCGTTTCCGTCACCCGATGGAGTATCAAGTGGGTGCGTCTTCCTGTGTGCATATCGTTTCCCAAATCGTCCTTTAGATTTGATGGGTTTGCTGAACCCAAAACTCCAAAGCGCTGTGGTCTTGTCACCGATGTTTTCACGGCGCCGTTCACCGTCGTTTACGATGCTGAAAGCGAAGGGGCAAAGTGGGCGGCAAAGCAATTTCAGCATTGGTGGCGAAACTACGCCCTCGGCGTTTGCTCGCTGCAGGCATTCCGAGAGGATCACGAATTTAACCAACTGATGCAAAGTGCCATTGAAAATTTGGTCTTGTTCCAGAAAGTTTTGCCGGGAACGCGCTACGGTGACATTGTCTTTGAGCGAAACGGTATTTGGGTGGGCAAGCGACGCTTTGTGGGCAAGAACATTGCCGTTCGGGCTTTGTTGCCCAACCCTTTTAACCCGAACCGTTACTTGCTGATTAACGCCGGCACCACTGACGAAGCGTTGCGCTTGTTAGCGAAAGTGCCGATGGATATCGGTCAGCCTTACGACTATTTGGTTGCAGACGAACGGTTTTTGGTAGAAGGGTTGAAAGGAGCGCTAACTGTCGGGCGACAGTCTCGCGAATGGCATGCAAAATAAGCCTTTCAGGCTGCCACACCTTTGGCTTTAACTACGGACTTCTTGAAATTGGGGCAAAGGAATGACAAAGTTTTTATGCCGTCTTTGGTGGGGAGCGGTTGAGGGCTGGTGCCCTCCCAGGACTTCAAATCCTGTGCACCGCCTAAAAGGTGGTGGGTGGGTTCAATTCCCATCCGCTCCCGCCCTCCTTTCCTTGCCGCTCTTTGCCCCTTCTCCGCCAAGCCGTTTGCAGGTTTCCCTGCGTAACAGAAGGGTTGGCTGCGTCAAAAAGAATGCCCCAAACTTTGGCAGAGGTGGTGTCCGATGCGGTGTCGGCGATGGTCAGTGACAGTGATGGTGTTGGTGGCGGTTGCTGCCACCTTGCCATCCCTTTGCCCTCAAACCCCTTTCCCCAACGCCTATGCCCTTGTCAATGGGCGCCTCTTCGTCGGCGATGGACGGGTGTTGGAGAAAGCGACGGTTCTCATCCGTGACGGGCTCATTGAAGCTGTCGGGACAGAGGTGGCAATCCCGCCTGACGCCGAAGTCATTAAGGGCGACGGTTTGGTCGTCTACCCTGGCTTCATAGATGCCCACACGACGCAAGGGTTGAAGTTGCCCGATTGGCAATCCGACCAAGATGAGCCGCCTGACACAAGCGTGGATGCCCCACCTTTTATGCGCCTCGCCAACCGCAAAGGCATCCGCCCCGAATTGCGCGCCGTTGATTGCCTCCCTTTGGATGCAGCGACCCTTGTGCCTTATCGGCAAGCGGGATTCACGACGGCACTTTTTGCTCCATCGGGGGGCGCTATCAACGGGACAAGCGCGTTGGTCAACTTAAGCGGTGCTCCTAAACGCGACTGTGTCGTCAAGCCCATCGTGGCGATGCACTTTGCCTTCCAGATGCCCCGAACGGTGCGGGGTTACCCGTCCAGTTTGATGGGCATCTTTGCCCATTTGCGTCAGACCCTTCTGGATGCCCACTATTGGCGGGCGATGCAAGCCGCTTTTGAAAATGGCAGTGGCAAGCGTCCGCCTGCCGATGAGAGCCTGATTTCCCTTCAGCCTGTCTTGAGCGGAGCGATGCCGGTCATCTTTGATGCTGACTCGGAGAACGAAATCCGACGAGCAATCAAATTTGCCGACGAATTTGGGTTGCGGCTTATTATCAGCGGTGGTCGGGAAGCGTGGAAAGTTGCCGACGAATTGGCGAGACGCAAAATCCCTGTCATCGTCAGCCTCGCTTTCGGTCCCGAACCCCGTCGCCCATCGGCGCGCCGACAACCCCCTGAGCGTCCCCAAGCACCTTCCGAGACGCCCCCCGAACTCTTTGCCGAGCCTCAAGCGGAAGAGGAAGCGCCGATAGCAGAGCGGGAAGAGGAAACCGAGATGACGGAAGCCGTCTTCAAAGAGCGGCAACGCCAATGGCAAGAACGAGTCGCCAATGCCGCCAAGTTGCACCAAGCGGGCGTGCTGTTTGCCTTCACGACTCGGGGCACGCGCAACTTTTCGGAGTTCTGGCAGAACTTGCGCCTCGCTATCCAAGCGGGACTGCCCAAAGAAATCGCCTTGCGGGCATTGACGGTCAACCCAGCGAAATTGTTTGGCGTAGATTCGCACATGGGCACGGTGGAAGCAGGCAAAGTTGCTAACTTGGTCGTGATGACAGGCGAGTTCACCGACGAGAAGGCTCAGGTGCGTTTCCTGTTCATTGACGGTCGCAAGTTTGAGCCGATGCGAGAGCGTGTCCCCTTGCGTCCTGCAGCGCCGACATTTTCCCCGACAGAGCAACGCCCCCGTTTCCCCCGCCTTGAGTTGCCTCCCGAAGACGGAAGTGGGGGCGAGTGTTTGCCCGATTGAATCCTCAGGAGGTGAAGGGAAGATGGGGCGATGGTGTGTCGTCGTTGCCTTCATCCTGTCGGCGTTGGCGATGGCGCAAGAACCCGTTGAGTTGGATGAATATCGCCAACCTGCCATCAAAACGAATGGCAACTGCTTCATCAAAGGCGGGACGATTTGGACGGGCATGGGACAGGTGATAGAAGGAGGGAGCATTTTGGTGCGGGACGGAAAAATCGCTGCCATCGGCAAAGACTTGACGCCACCTGACGGCATCCCCGTCATTGATGCGACGGGCAAGTTCATCATGCCAGGCATCATTGATGCCCACTCGCACATCGCCACTGATGCCGTCAACGAAGGGACGGATAGCATCACAGCGGAAGTGCGCATTCACGATGTTTTGGTGCCGCAGAGTTTGTCCATCTACCGTGCTTTAGCGGGAGGCGTGACGGCGGCGCTGATTTTGCACGGGAGCGCTAACGCCATCGGCGGGCAAAGCGTTGTCGTCAAGATGAAGTGGCGGCAGCCAGCGGAGCGGCTGATTATCCCCGATGCGCCCCGCATCATCAAGTTCGCTTTGGGCGAAAACCCCAAGCGTTCCAACTTTACGGGCGAAACGGTGCGCTTCCCGACGACGCGGTTGGGCGTGGAAGCCGTTATCCGCCGCGCCTTTGACGAAGCCCGCCGATACATGAAAGCATGGGAGCGTTACGAACGGGAGCGTCAACGCAACCCCCATGCCCTTCCGCCTCGCCGCGATTTGCGGCTGGAAACTTTGGCAGACATCCTGCGGGGCAACATTTGGGTTCACTGCCACGCTTACCGAGCCGACGAAATGCTGATGCTAGTGCGTTTGGCGAAGGAATACGGGTTCAAAATTGCGGCGTTCCAGCATGCGTTGGAAGCCTACAAGATTGCGCCTGAACTGGCGGCGGCAGGCGTGGGCGTTTCCACCTTCGCTGACTATTGGGCATACAAGGTGGAAGCCTATGACGCCATCCCATACAACGCGGCGATATGCCTGCGGGCGGGCATCATCACTTCGGTCAACTCTGACAGCGGCGAACGGATGCGGCGGCTCAATTTAGAGGCAGCAAAGTGCATCAAGTATGGCGACTTGACACCTGAGGAAGCCCTGCGGCTCATCACCCTTTATCCTGCGATGCAACTGGGCATTGCCCACCGAACGGGCACTTTGGAAGTCGGCAAAGATGCGGACATCAGCATTTGGGATGGGCATCCTTTGAGCGTTTACAGCAAATGTGTGATGACGCTGGTGGACGGTGAAGTGCTTTTCATGCGCCGCGACGCTTTCGGAGTGGACAAGACAGCGACCGTTCGGCGCGAGTTGTCCCTTTGCCGAACTGACCACCTTGCCCTTCCGACCCCACCCCCTGCCCGCCGCTACGCCATCGTCGGGGCGACAGTCTATCCCATCACACAGCCGCCGATAGAAAACGGCGTCGTGCTGATAGAGGGCGACCGCATCAAGGCTGTCGGTAAAAATGTCGCCATCCCAAAAGACGCCATCGTCATCAACGCCAAAGGGTTGCGGGTTTACCCTGGGTTGATTGACGCAGGTTCGGTTTTGGGCTTGACAGAAATTAGTGCTGTTCGGGCGACCGTGGACACCAGCGAAAGCGGCGATTTTCAACCCGATTTGCAAGCCCTCGTTGCTGTCAACCCTGCCAGCGAACATTTTGCTATCACACGCTTTGTCGGCATTACGGCAGCCTTGACGCGCCCGACGGGTGGCGTTATCAGCGGTCAAAGTGCTGTCATCCATCTTGCAGGCTGGACACCCGATGAGATGCGCCTCAAAAGTCCTGCCGCTTTGCATCTCAATGTGCCTGAAGGGTTGGGTGGATTGCCTTCCTTCGTGCGGTTGATGATGGAGCCTCAGCAAATTCAGCAGTTGCTGGAAGAGAGCGGCACACGCTTGCAGCGGCTTCGGGATTTTCTGCGGCGAGCGAAGTTGTATGCCGAAGCGAAAAGCAAAGGTGCTGAAGTTGCTTTTGACCCACGCTTTGAAGCGATGCTGCCTTACATAACGGGCAAATTGCCCGTCATCTTTCACGCCAACAGCGCTCGCAGCATCCGCACGGCGTTGCAACTGGCAGACGAATTCGGCTTGAAGGCGGTCATCGCTGGCGGGCGGTATGGGTGGAAAGTCGCTGACTTGCTGGCGCAAAAGAAAGTGCCTGTCATCGTCGGTCCGCTTTGGACACTGCCCGCCAGCGATTACGACCCTTATGATGCCCCTTGGGCGAACCCAGCAGTGTTGCATCGGGCAGGCGTGAAAATTGCCTTCCAGTCGGCGAGTGCGGCGACAGCACGGGATTTGCCCTACCAAGTCGGCATCGCCTGCGCCTTCGGGCTGCCCCACGAGGAAGCCTTGAAAGCTGTGACAATTAACGCAGCCGAAATTTTGGGTGTCGCCGACCAATTGGGGAGTTTGGAAGCAGGCAAAGTGGCGAACTTGATCGTCACCGATGGTGACCCGTTGGAAGTCACGACCAATTTGCACTACCTGTTCATTGCGGGCAAACCCGTGCCCTTAGAGAGCCGCCACACCCGCCTTTACCTGCAATATCGCCAGCGGTTGGCGCAACCTATGCCCCTTGCTTCGGGGCAACCGACAAGCCAACAGGTGAGTTCGTCGGGAGCGACGCAATGAACGAAGTGGACAAGCCCTCACGGGCGTCCCGGCTCCCACTCTACACCTCGGTTGCGGTAGGCGATGGCGACTTGGGTGGCGTTAGCGCCCTCTAAATCTTTGAGCCACTTAGCATGTCCGTCGCAGAAGTTCCAAAGGCGTCCGTCCAAATGCCGTCGCCCCGCCAACCAGCGTTGCGAGTAGCCATAGCCGGGAATCATGTAGTAGACGCTGTAAGGGTAGCCATTCCGCCCGATTTCGGACATAAAGAAGACCTTGGCGGGGGCAGCGATTTCGGCGAGGCTTTTCCCACCAGGCGTATTCGGGTTGGTGTTGCCAGGGCTGATGGACGGCCAAGTCGTGGAAAGCCAATAGTTGGTGGCGTAACTGAAGGGGAAGACGCGAATGCAATCGTCGGGCGTCATCCCTTGAAAAGCACCCGGCCAATTGTGAGCGAGCAAAATGAGTTCGTAAGAACCGCCCCGATTGCCCGTGCACTTGGAGAAGTTTGGGCGTTCGCTGTCACTGGGACAAAGCCCGACTTGAAAGTTGCGGATGTAAGGTTGCCCTGAAAGCATCCAAGGGGGCAAGTGGTTATACCAGCCCTCGCACCAAGGTGTCGGGAGAAAACTATCTGAGCAGGTAACCGCTGGCAATCGCTCGTCGTAGTCTTGGGCGTATTGCAGGACAGCAGTGCCCCAGTTTTTCATGTTGCTGAGGCATTGGGTTTGGCGGGCTTTTTCCCTGGCAGCGCTAAAGACAGGGAACAAAATCGCCGCCAAGATGGCGATAATGGCGATCACCACGAGCAACTCAATGAGGGTGAAGCCTATAAGCCGTCGTCCTTCCTTGCGGTTGCCACTGCCCTTGATCATGGCAACTCCTCCCTTCAAGTAAGGCTTTCGTTGATTGCTTATGGCAGGCTGTCACTGCCCGCAAAAGTTTACCTTCGGGCAGTCAAGGGCGAAATAGGGTAACGCAAGGCGAGTTCCAAAGCCGAGCCACTAACCGCTGGGGTCAATGAGCCTTAAAATTCGCAGGGGTGAAAGGAAACATGCGATGGAAAGATTGTCAAGAGGCGGTCAGGCGATGGCAATTGGATGGTTGGTTGCTGACGGATTTTCAGGGGAGCAATCCTGTTGCCGCTGAACTTGTGGGACTCCCTCAACAGGCAACCCGCCGTTGGTTTTGCCTCATCCCTGCTGACGGCGAACCTCGTTGGCTCGTCCCCCGCTTGGAGCGCTCGTTGTTCGCTGAAGTGCCCGGCACTGTCGCCGATTACGGCTCACGCCAAGAGTTACTGGACGGGTTGCGTCGGCTCCTTCAAGGCGTCTTTCGCCTCGCCGTTGAATACTCCCCTCAAGGTGAATTGCCGACGGTCTCTTTTCTGGATGCAGGAAGTTTTCAGTTGCTCCAAAGTTTTGGCGTCACCCTCGTTTCGTCGGCGGATTTAGTCCATTGGGTTCTGGGGCGCGTGGACGAGAAAGGCTTAGCCCTCCACCGAAAAGCCGCCGAGAAGTTGCTGCAATTGAAAGAGGAAACCTTTGCCTTCATCGTGAACGCTTTGATGACAGGGCGCACGGTGACGGAGTGGGATGTCCAGCAGTTTTTGCGGCAGCGTTTTCAGCAAGAAGGGTTGACAACCTCTCACCCGCCCATCGTCGCCTGCATGGGTAATAGCGCCAACCCGCACTACTTTCCGACCCCCGAAAAGGCAGCGTCCATCGGCTGGGGTGATTTCATCTTGCTGGACTTGTTCGCCAAAGTCGCCGACGACCCTGACGCTATTTACGCCGACATCACTTGGTGCGCTTACACGGGCAGCACCGTCCCGCCTCGTTTTGAAGCCCCTTTCGCTGTCGTGCGGGAAGCCCGCGATGCCGCTTTGGCGTTTCTGGCGGAAAGGGTCAGGAAGGGAGAACCCGTCCGAGGCTTTGAAGTAGATGCCGTCGCCCGAAAGGTGGTCGCTCAACATGGCTTCGCCGACCGCTTCATCCACCGATTGGGGCATTCGTTGGGACGCGAAGTGCACGGATGGGGCGTCAACTTGGACGGCTACGAAACCCACGACCATCGCCAGTTAGTGCCTGGCACCCTTGTGACCATTGAGCCGGGCATTTACGGACCAGAAATCGGCGTCCGCAGCGAAATCAATGTCGTCGTGCAAGATGGCAATATTGAAGTGACGACTTTGCCCTTGCAGGAACATATCCTGCCGCTGATTTGATGGCAAAAGTCGTCGCCGTTGAGAGCCATTTCAACGAGGAGGGATGGGCGATTTTTCCGATCAAAGACGACATCCCGTCCCAGCGGTTTCCTTTCGTCACTTACGGCATCATTACCGTCAATGTCGTCGCTTTTTTGTTTGAGGTGTCGTTAGGGCAGCGATTGGACGAGTTTATCCGCCTCGTCGCGGTCGTGCCCGCTGAATACACGGCGTTTTGGCGGGGCGAGCCCGTCCCGATGCTCAAATTGCTCGTCGCTCCCTTTGTCACGATGTTTTTGCACGGCGGTTGGGCACATTTGTTGGGCAACATGTGGTTTTTGTTTTTGTTCGGCGACAATGTGGAGGATGCGATGGGGCATGGGCGTTATTTCGTCTTCTACCTCCTTTGCGGGTTCGTCGCCACCATCGCCCATATCATCACCAACCCCCACTCGCCTATCCCTGTCGTCGGCGCCAGCGGCGCAATTTCCGGGGTTGTTGGGGCGTATCTGGTGATGTATCCGACCGCCCGCATCCTGACGCTGGTGCCCATCCTGTTCTTTTTTGACATCGTTCTTTTGCCTGCCCTTGTTTTCATCGGGCTTTGGTTTTTGTTTCAGTTGTCATCGGGGTTGTTTTCGCTCTTGATGCCCAACATCGGGGGCGTCGCTTGGTGGGCGCACATCGGGGGTTTTGTGGCAGGCGTCGTCCTCGCCCCATTGCTGCGGGAGCGGCGCCCTTATCGCTTGCGGGTTCGCATTCACCGCTATCCCCGCAGTTGGGGTGGCTATTTTTAGGGCTTGGCTGATGAAACAATTCAGCAAGCAAGGGGGACGGAAGGGATGGATTGGTTCTTCCAACTTTTCTGGCTGCTTCTGGCGATTTCTGCCGTCACACCTTGGCTGCAACAAAAGATGCTGGAAGAGATGCGCTTTCGGGTGATGCAGCGTTTGGAGAAGCGGCGCCGCTCGCGGGTTATCGCCCTCATCCATCGGCAAGAGACGGTCAGTTGGCTGGGTTTTCCCTTGATGCGCTTCATCAACATTGACGATTCCGAAGAAGTTCTGCGTGCCATCCGCCTAACGCCTCCCGACATGCCCATTGATTTCATCATCCACACGCCGGGCGGATTGGTTTTAGCCGCCGAACAAATTGCCCGCGCTTTGCATAAGCACCCTGGCAAGGTCACCGTTTTTGTCCCTCACTATGCCATGTCAGGTGGGACGATGATTGCATTGGCAGCCGATGAAATCGTCATGGACGAAAATGCCGTGTTGGGACCGCTGGACCCGCAAATCGGCAATTGCCCTGCCGCCTCGGTGCTGCGGGTGTTGGAGAGAAAGGACATCAATCAAGTGGATGACCAAACCCTCATCATGGCGGACATCGCCGAGAAAGCCATCCAGCAAGTCCGCCGCACTGTCATGGAACTGCTCGGCGATAAGATGCCGCCAGCGCAAGCCGAAGCCGTCGCCGTCGCCTTAACGGAAGGGCGTTGGACGCACGATTACCCCATCACAGTGGACGAGGCGAAAGAACTGGGTTTGCCCGTGCGGACAGAGATGCCCGAGGAAGTTTACGAGTTGATGGCGCTTTACCCCCAGCCGATTCAACGCCGCCCCTCCGTCCAATACATCCCCTTGCCCTACCGCGCCGAACAACCGCCTCCGTCGCCACCAAAGCGATAAGGTCAATATTTGCCGATGTGCAGGTCAATATTCGCCGTTGACGACCTTCCAGTCATGTATCAGCCTTTAATTGCCCAGAGGTTCTCCCTTCTGGGCGCTAAAAACTTGGTTAGGAGGTGCGATGACATGATGCGGTGTAAATGCGCGTCAAGAGTTGCATGCCGTTGGTCGTATGCTCTATGGGATCGCCGTCTTGGCTTCACGCTGATTGAACTGTTGGTCGTGATCGCGATTATTGCCATTCTGGCGGCGATCCTGTTTCCCGTGTTCAGTCAAGCACGGGAGAAGGCGCGCCAAGCCACTTGCATTAGCAACAACCGTAACATCATTATGGCAGCCATTCAATACTCACAGGACTATGACGAGAAGTTCATGTATCACCTGACCCCTTGCGGCAGTGAAGCCTTTCCTGGTCCTAAACCTGCTGACCCTTGGGACCCCTTGCAGAACCCTGACTGGTATATGTCCATTGACCCTTACACCAAAAACCGCCAAATCTTCGCTTGCCCGACGGCGGCTTATTGGACTTGGAAGTCCATGTGCTTTCCGACCCAACGAAGGCGTTACCCCTCTGGCTGGACGGTCGCTTACGGGTAGAATGAGGCTGCTTTTATTTACCCAGACCTTTTTGCCTTGCCTGCTATTCAGCGTCCCTCCTCCTTTGGGATCGCTGGCGATAACGAGAACACCTTCCATTGCCCTTGGTCTCAAACCAGGGACGGCATTTTGCGGCGGATGGCGTTTGCCCGCATCGGGGCATGGTATGGTGGCACGGCAGATTTCCAATGCGGTTGTCCTGCCACGATTTTGCGCCCGAACGAAATGGATAAGCACACGCGCCATTTGGGTGGCTCTAACATCATGTTCGCCGATGGGCACGCCCGTTGGGAGCGATGGCAGCGAATTAAGACGCGCCGCGCCCCTGGTGGCGTTTGGGACTTTATTTGCCCCGATGTGATTGGGCGCACCATCCCCAGTTACGGTTGGCAAAGCTGGCCGCGCCAGGTTGGTAAGTTGGACTTCCCTTGCAGCCCGTGAAGTGGATGGAGGTGGATTGAATGTTGCAGCGAGAGGTGCCTGTTTGGGTCGCTGCCGTTGTGGTGGTCGTGATATTGCTCATCGTCGGCGTCCTTTATTGGCGGCTTTCTACCCCAACGCAGCCTTCTGAGCCGCCAGTCCGAATGCCGGGTGTGCCCGTAACTGCCCAACCTCCCGGTGGTCAGGGAGCACCTATAGGGTCAACCCCAATTCCTGCTACTGCCCAACCCAGTGAAGCGAAAGGCACTTCACAGTCGCCTTCTCCCTCAAGCCCCAAATAGGCGAAGGAAGGACGGGGGCGTCTTATGGGCGTCCCCGTCCAGTCTTTTTCCCACAAGGTTTAGAGAAGCGCTCGTTGATTGAGTCGCTCCAAGTCTTCAGGTGTGTCCACGCCGACACTACGATAGGGCGTGATGACGACCTTGATGCGGACGCCGTGCTCTAATGCCCGCAGTTGCTCCAACCCTTCCGCTCGCTCCAAGGTGGTCGGCGCCCACTGGGCGAATTGCAGCAAAAACTCCCGCCGATAAGCGTAAAGCCCAATATGCCTCAGGGGACGAAGGGGAGCGTCGTCAGGGATGGCGAACGAAGGTGTTTCTGCCATCGCACCCTTCGGGCGAAAGAAGGGCAAGGGAGAGCGGGAGAAGTAAAGGGCGAACCCATCTCGGTCAGTGACCACCTTGACGACATTCGGGTTGCAATATTCGTGTTCATCGGCGATGGGTGTCGCCAGCGTCGTCACCTTCAGCATTGGGTCGGCAAAGAAAGGTTGGACGGCTGCATCTACGGCTTCGGGCGCGATCAACGGTTCGTCCCCTTGAATGTTGACGACGACATCGGCTTCCAGTCGTTCCGCCACTTCAGCGATGCGGTCAGTGCCTGAGGGATGGTGGGGCGAAGTCATCACGCATTTGCCCCCGAAACTTTCCACGACGGCTTTCACCCGTTCATCGTCCGTCGCCACCACGACTTCGGAGAGGGTTTTCGCTTGCTTCGCCCGCTCGTAGACATGTTGAACAATGGGCTTGCCCCAAAGCAAAGCCAGCACCTTGCCGGGGAAACGCACCGACGCATAACGGGCGGGAATGATGCCGACGACTTTACGGACAGGTTGAACACCTTCTCCTTTGCGGATGCGGCGCACCAGTTCGGTCGTGGAACGCCCTTCCACTTTGGGCAGGATGACGACTTGCCCCCCGTAGGAACGCACTAAAGGCGCTTCAGGCAAATCGTCTTCCCTGTAATCGCCTCCCTTGACATGGACATCGGGCTTGAGGGCTTGCAAGAGGTTGTGGGGCGTTAACTCGTCAAAGATGACGACGAAATCCACGAAGGCAAGGCTTGCCAACAGCAGGGCTCGGTCTTCTTGGGGCATCAAAGGGCGCTCGCTGCCCTTCAGCGCCCGCACTGAAGCATCGGAATTCAACCCGACGATGAGGATGTCGCCGAGGTTCTTTGCTTTTGCCAAGTAAGTCACATGCCCTGCGTGAAGTAGATCAAAGCAGCCGTTGGTGAACACGATGCGCTTACCTTGCCTCCTCAATTCAGCGACAAGGGGCAAAAGTTCCGCCAACGATTTGACTTTCGCCTGTAAGTTTTCCGACATTTGCCGTCACCTTCCCCCTTCCTGTCAGCCAACGGCATGACACAATTGAACCCGCCTTTGAAGTTTGCGTGGCAATTTGCAAGACTGCAAAAGGAGGGATAAGGCTATGAGGCAGCGACAGAGGAGAGGTTTCACCCTCATTGAGTTGCTCGTGGTGATCGCCATTATCGCCATCTTGGCGGCGATTTTGTTCCCTGTCTTCAGCCGGGCACGGGAGAAAGCCCGTCAGGTCACTTGCTTGAGCAATTGCCGACAGATCGGCACGGCTGTCTCCATGTATACGCAGGACTACGATGGCAACTTTGTGCCCGCCCAACTGCCGCCGACAGGAGCCAGTTACTCGTGGCCGACGATGATTTACCCGTATGTCAGGAACGACCAATTGTTCGTTTGTCCATCGGGGGAGCGGTCGGGGACGACAGTAAGTTACACCAGTCGCTATGGGGCAGCCACATGCCCGACGCCCTACGCGGGTGTGACGGTGGACGACCCGAACTTATTTGGCGGGATGTGTGGGGATGGGACGACTTATTCACTGGGTTGCGTCGTCCATGCCCTTTCCTACGGGCGCAATGTCATCCGCAACATAGCCACAGCGTGGCGAACGCCCAACTTTTATGACGGCAACAAAAGTGGCTTCGTCCGCACGGGCACGACCATCGGGGTGCATGAAGCCGAAGTCGCCGACCCCGCTGGTTCTATCCACATCGTGGACGCTTGGACGCGCCAAGCGGGGACAGGTTTCCCTGGCAACTCTCTCCGAGGCTTGACAGAAGAAATTCGCACCGACCGATGGCCTGATTGCACGGCATCCAAAGCCGCCAATCGCCACATAGAGGGCTTCAACGCCATCTTTGGCGACGGGCATGCCAAGTGGCGCAAATACGGGACGACCAATGTCTGCGAGTGGTCTATCCAAGACGACTGCCAAGGTGTCGGGCTGCAATAGCCATCACATCACGGTCCGGCGATGGCGATTGCCACGCGGTCAGGATGCAAGACGCTTTGGGCGACTTCCAACACTTGTTCGGGCGTGATGGGTTCGTAGAAACTTTTTGCCCGTTGCGGGTAGTCTAAGCCGAGCCCGAACAGTTCGCAGGAGACCAGCAGCGAGGCGACGCCTTCGCTGTTTTCCATGCTCAGCACCAACCGTCCTAACAAGTAGTTTTTGGCGTCCGTTACTTCTTCGGGGTTGGGAGGCTCTTGACGGATTTTGGTCAACTCCGTCAAGGCGCTCTCAACGGCGCGGTCAACATCTTTGGGGTTAACGCCCATCCGCACCACAAAAGGTCCTTCGCCTAAACCCGCTTGGAGGGCGGCGCCGACGGCATAAGCCAACCCTTGATTGTCACGAATTTGGGTGAACAAGCGCCCCCAACCTGCCCCCAAGATGGTGGCGAGGACATTGGCGGCATAAAAGCGCCCGTCGGTGCGGCGCAACCCTTTGTGTCCCATCGTCACCCAACATTGCGTTCGGTCGGGGAGCGATTGACGCTCTCGGATGGTCGTCGGCGGCAAGGGGGCAGGAGGGAAATCCACTTCCGATGGCTCGTCGGCATTTTGCCAGTCGGTCAAAGCATTGGCGAGGCAGTCAACCAACATCGTTTCGGGCAAGTTGCCGACGACGGCAAAGATAGCGTGGCGGGGCGACAGTCGCCGATGGGTCGTCAATAAATCCTCTCTGGTTAATCCCTCTATGCTTTCGGGCGTTCCATCGGGAGGGCGGTGAAAGGGATGGTCTGGCGGGTAGGCGAGCCGAAGGAAGAGGCGGCGCGACGCCTCCTCGGGGCGAGTGAGGGCATCTCGTAGGGCATTGAGCATCCGTTGCTTTTGCTTCGCCACTTCCTCGTCGGGGAAAGTCGGATGTTGCAGCACTTCTGCCATCAAAGCGGCGCAATCGGCGAAATCCTGAGGCAGGCAAGAAAGTTGAATCGTCAACCCTTCGTGGTGGACACTCAGGGAAAGTTCTGCCCCACGCCGTTCCAGCAGGTCATCAATTTCCTCGGCGGTGTGGCGGTCAGTGCCCCGCCGCATCACTTGCGCCATCAACTGGGCGCCACCAGATTTATTGGGCGCATCCCACAGTCCTCCGCCTTTGATGAAGCCGTGAACGGTGACGAGGGGAAGATGAGGCAACGATTGGGCGATAAGCACGCAGCCGTTGGACAAAACTACCCGCATCGGTTCCCAAGCCGCCATTTTCTGCTGCCTCCTTCAAAGGGTTGAAATGAGCCGGCTAATTTGTAGCACACTCCCTCATCTGGCGGAAAAGGGCGAACGCTGCCACAATTGGCGGCGGCACTATCCTTAAAGCGATAGGAGAGATCGCCGATGCGGAAACGATGGTCGTGGCTGTTTGTCCTCTGGGTGCTCGGTGGTGGAGTGACGGCGGGGCGTTGCCAACAAGATGCCGCTGCGTTGCTGGACAAGATGACAAAAGGTTTTGCCGCTGCCAACGCTCTACGGTTGCGTTCCTCCATCGTCGTGGAGCAACAAATGGGGGATGCGAGAGCGAAACAGACAGTGCAACACGAAGCCATCTTCCAACGCCCCAATTTGCTGCGGGTGCGATGGATAGAAGACAGTGGCAAAGGGCTTATGGTCATCTGCGACGGTCGCCACCTGTTCACGCAGGTGGATGCCCTCCAACAGGTCAAAAAAGAGCCGGCGCCCAAATCTCTCCAGCAAATCGTGCGGGGGGAGCGCCCTTCCTCACCCGTCGTTGACCCGTTGAGTTGTTTTCTGGGGGAAGGTTGGAGGGAGAAGGTAGAAAGCGCCAAAGGGGCTGGGACGGAGAAGTTGCGGGGGCGTCAGGTCACGAAGGTCGCCCTAACCCTCAAAGGGGGCACCCAGCAAACTCTTTGGCTGGACGCTGACGGTCGTCCTTGGCGCACCCAACGCACCCTCAAACGCTCCCATCCCGGCGGCGGGACGATGACGGTGACCGTAGACGAGACTTTTCAAGAGGTCACCTTGAACCCTCAACTGCCCAAGACCGCTTTCCGCTACACTGTCCCGAAAGGCTATCGGCAGGTCAGCGAGTTTGGGGCGCCCAAATCCGCCCCGAAATCGTCCCGATGATTGGGTAGCGAGGTGCTAAAATGGAAATCGCCTGCCAGCGATGTCGGCAAACAAATTTTTGAACTGGGGGTGACCGCCTCCGTTGGTCCCGCGCCCTACAGCGGATATCCGACAGAAAGAGCGGGCGGTGCTGGTGGGGGTAGCGTTGAATGGGACGGACGATTTGCAAGAAAGCCTCGCTGAACTGGCGGCGCTGGCGGACACCGCTGGTTCAGAGGTCGTCGGAACCGTCACGCAAGTGCGTCGGGAAATAGACCCTGCCTACTTCATCGGTCGGGGTAAGGCGGAAGAGTTAGCCCGCCTTTGCGCTGAGGTGAGAGCCGACTTGGTCATCGTAGATCACGAACTTTCTCCCGCGCAAGCCCGCAACTTGGAAAACCTTTTGGGCGTTCGGGTCGTAGACCGAACGGAATTGATTTTGGACATCTTCGCCAAACGCGCCCGCACCAAGCAGGCGATGTTGCAGGTGGAGTTGGCGCAACTGCAGTATCAACTGCCTCGCTTGCGCCGAATGTGGCAGCACCTTTCCCGCTTGGGCGGTGGCATCGGCACGCGAGGTCCTGGCGAAACGCAGTTGGAGGTAGACCAACGCCGCGCCAAAAAACGCATCGCCGAACTGCAACGGCAATGGCAGGAAATCCAGCGACAAACCAGCGCCCGCGTCCAAGCCCGCAAGGAACGCAACCTGTTCACCGTTGCCCTTGTCGGCTACACCAATGTCGGCAAGTCTACCCTGATGAACGCCTTGACGAAAGCGCAAGTCTTCGTGGAAGACCGTTTGTTCGCCACTCTGGATGCGACGACGCGAGTGCTCGTTTTGCCCGACGGGCATAAAGTTTTGCTGACGGACACCATCGGGTTCATCCGCAACTTGCCACCTCATTTGATCGCTTCCTTCCACGCGACTTTGGAAGAAGTGCGGACGGCAGATTTGCTCCTTCATGTCGCCGACGCCTCTCATCCTGCCTTGGACGAGCGGATTGCCGTCGTGGAACGAACGCTGCAGGAAATTGGGGCAAGCGGTAAGCCGACGATTTTGGTGCTCAACAAAGCCGACCAATTGCCTCCCGATTGGGATCGTCAGCGGTTACAATGGCGTTATCCCAATGCCCTTTTAGTGTCCGCCTTAACGGGGGAAGGGTTGGACGAACTGAAGGAACGCATTTACGCCGAATACGCCCGCCAACGCTTGGTGCGACTACATGCCCAATTGACCTTGCAAGCCCAAGAGGTCGTCGCTTTCGCGTTTCGGCATGGCAACGTCCGTCGCCTTGAGTATCACGAGACAGCCATCGTCTTGGAAGCGGAATTAGAGCGTCATCTTGCCGAACGGGTGCAAAAGCAAGTGGCGGAAAGGGGCTGGGGCACTGCAACCATTACGCCCGTTCAAGGGTGATTTGACCGACTCACATGCCCAAAGAGCCTTCAATCTCTTGCACGCCCTTCAAGGCTTCAGCGACGAGGGCAGGTCCGTCCAGAGAAAAGTCTTGCCAGAAAAATGGGCTCATCGTCTCCGTCCCTTCCGTTCGTCCCTCCGCCCATCGGTTCCAAAAAGCGTCTGCCCAGTAAACGCACCACGCCAGCGGTGGCGAGGAGGCGGAAGGGGTGTGATGCAAGGCGACGGCATCAGGGAGCGGGGCAGGTAATCGCCAGCGGTGCAACAACCATCCTCCTACTTCCGCATGGGTGACGCCAAAAACCAGTCGCTCGGCGACAAACAGCGGACACCCTTGCCGTCGGGCAATTTCAAGGGCGCGACGGGAGGCATCGGGAAAGTGCTGCCACAAAAGGCTTTTCCCTAAGTCGTGCAAGAGGGCGGCGGCAAAGGCTTCCTCGGCGTCCCATCGGTTCGTCCGCTGTGCTATAGCCCGCGCCAGCAAGGCGCACCCTAAGGAGTGCCGCCAAAGGTCATACTCCGCCGACGCTCGCAGCAGTGGGCGAACCGATAAGGTGAGCAAAAGGTTGATCACTGGGCGGGCGCCCAAAATGCGCAATGCCGTCACCAAATTCGTCACGCGACGACGGAAGCCCGTGATGGCGGAGTTTGCCAACCGCAAAAGGTGCGCCGTCAACTCTTCATCGCAGGATAAAATGTCCGCCACTTCCTGCCAGTCAAAGTCTTCCTGCATCAACAACTCCAACGCTTGCTGAACGACTGGGGCAAGGGCAGGCAAATCGTCACAGCGTTCCAAAACCGCCAACACTTCCTGAGGCTCTTGCAAGGTTAGCAGGGCTTGAACACAATGGACATCAAAACGATGCCCTGCTTCCTCTTTCAATCGCTCCCGAATTTTTGTCAAGGGTAATTTTTCGCCCACCAACATCCAATCGTAAGCGTCGGCGACGGCGATCAAGCGTGCCAGAAAAGGGATGCGCTCTCCTGCCAATTGCTCAGGGAAACCCATCCCGTCCCATCGCTCATGGTGATGACGCACCGCCTCCCGAACGGGTTCAGGAAATCCCATCTTTTCCGCTAACCACGCGCTCCATCGCGGATGTTTGTCCCTTTCCTCTTCCCGCCATGTCGCCAATTTGCCGAGGTCGTGCAAAAGACAAGCCCACCGCAACCAAGTCAGTTGGTCATCAGGGAGGTGCAACTGATGTCCGAGCGCCCATGCATAGTGCAACACCCGATAGGTGTGCCCTTGGCGGATGGGCTTTTGAGCGTCCATCCAATTGGCGAGGTGCAGGAGGGCAGGAAAAAGAGTTGCCTCCCATTGTTGCCTTGCGGCTTTCTGGGTCGCTTCCAACGCTTTACGCACTTGTTGGGCGTCCGTCGGTTGAACGAGCACCTGCGTCACTTGGGCGACATTAATGGCTTGTTGCATCAAGAAAAGGTCAGGCTCTTGCAAGACAAGCAATCGCCCGACGAAAGGGCAACGGGTTCGGCAGGCTGCCAACCAAGCGAGGGCATCGTCGTTTGTCAAGGAGGAAGTGACGGCGATGACCATCCACGCTCCCGAAGCCACTTGGTCTACGGGCGGAAGGTCCGCCATCACCTGCACCGATGGTTCGGCTTCCTGAAACAAGGTCGCCACCTTCTCGTCCTCGGTGACCAGCAAAACTTTGGCACGCATCCCTTCTTGACCCCTGAAGGCGCAAAGGGAGCCGCGCACCCCACCGTTGAACCCGCCTTACGGGCGTTACCGACGCCGGTGGCTCCAGCCAGGCAACCCTGCGGCGCGCGGCAGGGAGGGCTTACCGTTGCTCCCTTCCAGGCCTGGCGGGGTTCACCCTGTGCCGCCGCGCAGGACCCAGCCTTCTTCGCCCCGTGCGCCAGCCCGTCCCCACAAGGCGAGCCCGCGGGCAGGGAATTCAGCCCCGCTATCGCCGATTGCGGGTTCAGGGCACGGCGAGCTCCCCGCTTAGCGCGGCTCCCGCTTCGGCATTATAGCGTCGTCGCTTCCTCATGCCACCCTTTCAACTGTCAAGGCGGCTTGTCACCTCTTGAACGCTTCCTGTCTCCACTGCCAGCAGTGCCTTCTCCATTACTTCCACGACATGGCGGGCGCAGCGGACATGGATGGGCGACTGTTCTCCCGTCGCCAAGCAATGGCGCAGGTGGTCGGCGATTAACCGCCCCCACTTGGGACGCTGCTCCCATCGTCGTTCCATAGGCACCATCACCTGATGCCAACCCTCGGGATGTTGAAACTCCGCCACTTCGCTGATGAGCCAAAACTCGTCCCGCCAAAGGTCGGTCACCAGCGCACCATGGCTGCCGAAAAACTCGTAAGTGGGCGAACGCCGATAAGGCAAGCAATAACTGGCATCCACGCAAGCAAAACAGCCATTCCCAAAATCCAAAAGCACCACACCATTGTCACAGGTTGTCACCCGCAAGGTGTAGGGCACGAAACCAGGCTCCGTCACCTTCTCAATCCGTCGTTCGGCGATGGCGATGTCGGCGAAGGCAAAGACCCGTTGCACCGAACCCAAGACGAAAGTCAACAAGGTCAGGGCGTAAACGCCCATGTCGTAAAGGGGCGCCCAAGGTCCTGCCGTCTCCGCCCGCAAGTAGTTGCCTGTGTCGGTGTAAAAAGTGCCTCGGTCAGGTCCGCCGTGACTGCTGTGGGCGCGGGCGAAAGTGACTTTGCCGATAGCGCCTTGCCTTATCAACTCCCGCAAAAATTGAGTTGACGGATAGAGCGGCAAAATAGGAGCGCACAAAAGCAAAACCCCGTTGCGTTCTGCCAATTCCGCCAACTCGTCCGCTTCCTGTCGGCTCAAAGTCAGGGGCTTTTCCGAGTAGCAATGGACACCCGCTTGCAGCACCTGCCGAACGATGGGCGCATGCGTCAGCAACGGCGTTAGCACGAAGACGACATCCAGTTCCTCCCGCTCCAACATCAGCGCGGCATCGGTGTAAACTTTCTGCCCTCCAAAATCGCGGGCAGCAATCTCTGCCCGTTGTGGCACGCGGTCACAGACCGCCTGCAAGATGATGCCCGCCTCAGGGTCATGCAGGTTGGGCAAGTAATTTTTCCGCGCCACATCGCCCGTCCCGATAACGCCGATGCGCAACTCCATTCGTTCACCACCCGCCAAAGTTTTCGCCCTAAAGGCGCGACAACTTTAAGCCACTTCGGGAAGCGTGCAACCTTGGCAAGTAACTTTTGGGGCGACATCGCCGACACCGACCCGCAACACTGCCATCGCCTCCTTTGAACGGCTGGCTTATAACTCCATGACGATGACTTGATAGCCGCTGACTTCAGGGACGACGAGGTGAACGGTGCCATCGGCGAAATCAATAGGCAAGTCGGTTCGCTGTGGCGCCAAGTAAACTTGCTGAGGCTTTTTGCCCGTGCGCACTTGCAAGGTCACCCCCCGCAAAACGACGGGTTCTTCCACGATGTCAATGGTTCGGGTTCGGCGGATGGGAGCGTAAGCGAGCAGGTGGACCATCCACCTTGCCCTTCGGTTGCGGCTGTTTTGCTTTGTCAGCGTCACATGGGCGAAACTGGGCGCATCCGTCTCAATCAGTCGCTCAGGCAAAAGCATCCGCAGCGCATTGACGACAAGTTGGCGATGAACAAGGTAGCCATGCTGAGCGTAAAGGCGAAAGAGCGGGTGAGCAAAGTAAACGATTTGCCCGTTCGCACTTTGGACGATGGCAGGTCGGCGGGTTGCTTTCGCCATCGGCGAATGGCGGTGGGAGGTGAAATGTTGCCATGTTCGGTTGAAGTAAGGTTCGCCCACTGTCGCCAGTGTTTTCGCATTTTTCGCTTCCACAATCATGCCGGATGCGTTGACGACATGGGACATCTCGGGCAAGCCATCGGAAATCGCCTTGCCGACCAGCAAGTATTCGCAATCCCAACTTGACTCGCCCTTCAGGTCAAAGCCTGCCAAATCAGCAAAGGCAAATTTGCCTTGAGCGTCCACGAAAGCGCGGTGGCTCAAAAGCAACTTGCCACCTCTTTGCAGGTAGGCTTTGAGTTTGCGCAGGGTTTGTTGGTCAGGTGAAAAGCGGTCGGGAACGATGAGCGCCCGATAGCGGTTGAAATCTCCGAAGCGGTCTGTGACATCAAACTGCCAATGCGTTTCCATCAGCATGCGCGTTGCGCCTTCGTCGCTTTCCGTCAGGCGACCATCTTCCAAATCGGCGTTTGTCAAGATAGCGACTTCGGCGACGCCTTCAGCGCCTTCGCACCACTCCTCCAGTTCGGCGACACGCCTGTAAACCTTGCCGATGCGTTCGTAAACGGCTCTGTCAAGTTTGCCGCGAGGGTGCAGTTGGTCGCCGATGGAACATTTGCCGCCGAGGGCAAGGGCGTGAAAGCACTCGTAGGCAAGCGCCGCTTCCGTTTTGAGCGTCCCAAAGTCCGCCCAACTGCGGTGGAAGCGAGCCGTCATGCCCAAAAATTCCCGCCAAATTGTCCGCACATATCGGGCGAAGAAGGGAAAGTGCAAGTAGCCCCAACCGCCTGTCGGGAGCGATTCAATTTCCTGATGCGTGTAAAGGTGTGCCTCGCGGCTAACTCCGACCCGCAATCGGCTGTTGTGGTAGATGCTGGCTTGAGGACGATAGCGCTGGACGATTTCATTCACCCGCTCCATGAAGCGATGACAAACTTGGCGGGCAAACTGGCGGGCGTGCTCGGCGTTTTCGGGATTCAACCCTTGCGCTATCATGTCCCGTCGGCACTTTTCGCAGTAGCATTCCCATTGCATCACGATGTCAAAAAACATGCCGTCCACTTCGTAGTTGCGGACGACTTCTTCCGTTTGCGCTGCCACATAGTCGGCGTAGCCTGTGTTCAGGCAGAGCCATCTCCAACCCGCTTGAAAGGGTTCGGCGCCGACGAATTTGCCCTTGCGGTTAACTTGACGCCATTCGGGATGGTGCTCGGCAGCCCAGTTGTCCCAAACGACGCTGATGTAGGCGGGAACTCTGATGCCATAGCGATGGCAGGCTTCAACCATCTCGCCCAGTAAATCACGCTTTAGGGCGGGATGCTTGATGCCAACCTTCGTGTCGTAGTAACTCATGCCGTGATGGCATTTGGCGAAGACGGTGACAGAGTTGACGAAAGCGTCTTTGAGGGTTTGGGCGAACTTATCGGGATCAAAATCGGCGGCGACATCAGGGATGAGCGGCGAGGTGTGAAAGTCAAGGTGTATTTGCCGAAAAGGCAAAGAAACCATCATGCCACCTCCTTGCGTTTTTCCGCTTGCCGTCGCCTCAAAGTTTAAAGCAAGGCAAACAGTTTTTGCCTCGCTTTTCGTCTTGACGCTTTCCTCCCTGTCGGGCAAACTTGGGTCGGACGGAAAGGGGGCGAGAAAGCGATGATGGAATTTGTGCGTTTGCGAATGGAAGCGACGGTGACGCAAGGGGGAGAGTTGCCTCGCTTCCTCGGTTCCACTTTGCGGGGCGCCTTGATGATGACTTTCCGCAAGATGGTTTGTGTGACGCACTTGCCCGAATGCGCCCCTTGTCTTTTGCGCCCCCAATGTCCTTACCCCCGTTTTTTTGAGCCCACTGCGTCGCCGGAGCATCCTTTTACGGCACGGTTACGGGAAATGCCTCGCCCTTTTGTCTTGGAAGTGCCACCTCCCTCGGATGCGCCCCTTCATTTCCGACAAGGAGACTTGTTCGTTTTTCGGGTTGTCCTTTGGCACGATGCCGCCACTTTCCTGCCTTACCTCCTCGTCGCCACGCAGCGAATGTTGGAACAGGGTTTGGGCAGGAAGGAGAAAGTTCAGGCAACTTTGCAGCGGGTCATCGCAGAAGGGGCAAAAGGGCAAGAGCGGGTCATTTATGACGCTTGTGAGGGGTTGGTAAAGATGGACTTTCCGAAGGTGGCGATTCAGGAAGTGATGGGAGCATCTTCGCCTCAAAAAGTGCGGCGATTGTTCATCCGATTCCTCACGCCCGTGCGCATAGACATTGACAAAAAGTTGCAAAACCCTTTGACCTTTAGTGCCCTCATTAAGGCTGCCAACGAGCGGGGACGAGCCCTCTTTTGGGCGTATGAGCGAAAGGAGCCACCTTGGGACGGTAAAAAGTTGGTGCAGGAAGCGGAAAAAGTCGTCACCGTCGCCGATGAGCAACATTGGTTGGATTTGACCCGTTTTTCTCGCCGACAAGGAGAGCGGATGAAAATCGGGGGCATCGTCGGTTGGGCGACTTTTGAGGGCGAGGATTTGCGCCCCTTCCTGCCCCTGCTTTGGTTGATGGAGTGGGTGCATATCGGCAAACTGGCGACAATGGGGTTAGGGCAAATCCGCGTGCGGATAGCCGAGCAGCAAGCCCCTGTCAAACGCCGCCCGCCAAGGGCGGGAAGAAACTGACGACATCACCATCGCTGAGCCGTTTGCCCCGATGCCCCTCTTGGTCGTTGATGAGGATGACAGCACCGACATCGCCCAATCCCAACATCTCAGCGATGTCGTTGACCGTCGCCCCTTCAGGCACTTCCAGTTCCAACGGCATCCGCCGCTTCTCCGACGGCAACCGTTCCAGCAGCGGACCGAACAACTTCACCGTCACCCGCATTTGCCTATCACCCGCAATAATTTTGGCGGTGTCGCCACTCGGCTCAATGGACAGCAAGTCCTTTAACGGTGACCAGCGAGGCATTGTCCGACTTGGTGACCGCCATGCAAATGTGCCCTGAATGTAGTGCAGACAACAAAGACACGGCACGCTTTTGCATCCGCTGCGGGACGCCCCTTCGGCGCCTGCGGGGGCGAGGGACGGTTCTTCATGGGCGATACCGCTTAGAACGGGTTTTAGGCTGCGGCGGCATGGGAGCGGTTTATCTGGCGACAGATTTGCGGTTGGGGTCAAAAGTGGCGGTCAAAGAGAACTTGGATATGTCCCCCGAAAGCCAACAGCAATTTGCGATGGAAGCCCGCGTCCTTGCCACCCTGCGCCATCCCAACTTGCCCCGAGTGCAGGATTTTTTCGTCGCCGATGGACGGCAATACCTTGTCATGGACTACATCGCTGGCGAAGACTTGGAAGAAGTCGTAAAGAGAAGCGGTCCGCTGCCGCCGCACGAGGCGGTCCGATGGCTTTTGCAAGTTTTGGACGCCGTGCAATACCTGCATTCGCAAAACCCGCCTATCATCCATCGGGACATCAAACCAGCCAACATCAAACTCAGCCCTGACGGACGGGCTTACTTGGTGGACTTTGGCATCGCCAAAGTCTTACGGGCGGGTAACCGAACGCAAGCGGGCGCTCGCGCTGTCACGCCCGGCTACTCGCCACCAGAGCAATATGGCACGGCGCCGACAGACCAGCGGTCGGATATTTATGCCTTGGGCGCCACGCTTTATTTCGCTGTCACGGGGCGAGTGCCGCCTGAAGCCATTGAGCGCATCACGGGTCGCACCGACAAACTCATCCCGCCCCGCAACCTCAATCCGTCTATCCCGCCTGATTTAGAGCGGGTGATTTTGACGGCGGTGCGGGTTGCGCCTGACGAACGGTTTCCCTCAGCAGCCCAGATGAAGCAAGCCTTAGAGACATGCCTCTCCCCTGCCCGCACCTCAGCGCCACCGGCTCGCCTTTCTACTTCATCACGGTCGCACGTTCCCAAACCGCAACCGCAGCCTCGGGCAAACCGTTCTGCGATGTCATCGCCGTCATTGCCCATCGTCCCCCTGTGGCTGCGGGGCGTCGCTTTTTTGTTGGATGTCTTGATTTGGTTCGCCGCCAGTTGGGGGATGACCCTCGGTTACATCCTCGTCGTCACGTCGTTGACCAGCCGCCCGACTTGGTGGGTCTGGACAGAAGTGGAGCAACGACAATTGTTCCCCATTCTGTTGGTGGCGGGCTTTTGGGTTTACCGTTTCACCCTTCACGCCGTTGCAGGTCGCACTCTGGGCAAAGCCCTGCTGGGATTGCAAGTGGTGACGGGTCAAGGGCAGCCTTGCGGATTTGGGCGCGCTTTGGTTCGCGAGATCGGCTTTGTCCTTTCATTGTGCGCTTGCGGTTTAGGGTTTGTGTGGGCAGTTTTTGACCCCTACAAGCAAGGATGGCACGACTTGATGGCAGGAACCTTTGTCGTCAGGGCAGGTTGATGCCGACAAAGGAAAATCGGGGAGTGCCCAATAAAGGGCACTCCCCGAGCCTCGTCAATCTTGCTCAATCGTGAAGGGCGGCAGAGTGCAGTTGTTGACAGTGCTTTTGGTGAGCAACTTGGACAAGGCGTTCCACTTCATATGCCCGTCTACATAACCGAAGTTGGCTCCTTCTGTATGGCGACCCGCGATGACTTGACGATTGGGACTAACTAAGCAGGGCGGGTTGGCGTTTTGATCGTAAGTTTGCGGTTGTTCATTGGCACTGCCATTTGCCCATCCCTCTTCAAAGCGACCGCTGGTTGCTCCTGCTGGCAACGCATCCCAAATCATGAAAGTCCCTGCAGGCTCAGCGATGGCTGCCAAAGAGCGAAATCCAAAGGGATGGTTAGCAGGAATGCCCGCATCACATGAACCTGTCCAATAGGCAACATTCCCCGCATAGCCGCCACGGGGATAGATTGTGAAGGGATAGGGATTATCCCAAAGGTCAGGTCTTGCGTCAGGAACATAAACCAAACTGGATGCACTGGGACAGACAAACAGTTGCTGATTTTTGACATAAGGCAACACGGCTTCTTCCCACTGGTAACTGCCCGGCCATTGTTCACCGGCGCTTTGCACGAACCAAGTATGGGGATGTCGTTCGTCGTAATCTTGGGTGTATTGGGCGATAGCAAGTTGAACTTGCCGAAGGTTGCTGCCACAGGAACTCTGCCGAGCCTTCTCGCGAACGCGAGAGAAGACGGGGAACAGGATCGCTGCCAGGATCGCGATTATCGCGATCACCACCAGCAGTTCAATCAGCGTGAACCCCATTCCCCTAACGAAAGGCTTATTGTGCATTGCCTTTCCGCCAAACCTTCGCATAGCGAAGCATCCCTCCTTTTTAAGGTGTCACGCCGTCCTTGGGAGCGGCTGTTGAATTTATGCCAGAACAGCGGAGACTTGTGAACATGCTGCGAGGGTGTTCGGAAAGGGAGGGCGAGGCTCCTGCCGAGCCGAACATATCGGCAGGTCGTGAGAGGGCAGGTCGGCAGAGAGGTAGTTGGGCAGGTCGGAGGAATAGGCTCACCGGGAGGTTCGCCCTCCCATTGGCTCAATTTCCGAACGCACTCACATGCTGCGTTAAGGCATAACCCATTCTGCCAAGCCGTCGGTAAAATGCTCTCGCTTCCAGATGGGGACGATTTCTTTGAGGCGCTCAATGATGTGGCGGGCGGCAGAAAAGGCGTCTTCCCGATGAGGTGCGGAAACGGCGATGGCGACAGCAATTTCACCCACCGACAAAGTGCCGACCCGATGGACGATGGCAACTTTGCTCACTTGCCATCTTCCCCGCACTTCCTCAGCAATCCGCCGCAACTCCCGTTCCGCCATCGGCAAATAGGCTTCGTAAGTGAGCGCCGTGACTGTTTTGCCCTTGCTGTGCTGGCGAACAGTGCCCAAAAAAGTGACGATGGCGCCTGCCTCGGGGGTTTGGACGAAAGCGAGCAAGGCATTGAGGTCAATGGGGTGGTCAACGAGGCATGTCAGGTAGGTTTCTTCTTGTGCCTGAATCTTGCCGCCGCTGACGGGCGGAATGAGCGCCACCTCATCGCCGTCCCGAAGGGGCGTCATTTCGTCCGCATACTCGCCGTTGACGGCGAAACGGCAACGGGGCAGAAGCGCGCAAAGGGATGAGCAAATTGCTGACAGCCTTTCTCGCAGGGCAACGAGGGTGGCGCCATCGGGGAGGGTCATCTCCACTTCCTCGTTGCCCAATAGTTCACGGGCAGGACCGAAAAAACGCACTCGCACTTGCATGACTGGTCACTCCCGCCCCCAAGGGCTCCACTGAGCGAGCCCGATGCCCAACCAGCGGCGAGTTTGACGCCACCAGTGGAAGACTTGATGAAAGGGCGGGTAATGACGAAGGAAGGCAAAAGGTTGCCAAAAAACCTTCCGCTGGAGGTCGGCTTCCACACTGAACCAAGACAATGCTCGCCCGATGGCAAGGGTGGCGTAAAGCCCCCAAAACAAACTCCACAAACCATAACCTTGCAAAGCCCAGCAGATCAGTAGGGCTAACAAGCCAACGAAACTACCAACAAGGGCAGCAAAGTGGGGTTGGTCGCCGTTGAGGAGGATAGCAGGATGGTTTTGACCGGTAGCGTCTGTCAAGGCTTGGGTCGGCAAGTGACGGACGCGCATCGGCTCACCACTCAGGTGCAACAATGCCGCTGTCAATCCTCCCAACAATCCGCCGACGAAGGTCGTGAGGGGTTCTTGAATGAGGAGGTTGACGGCATAAACGGATGCCCCCAAGCCCAAAAGCAAATCCAAAACCGCTACCCTCCAAAGCATCTCCGCCGCCAGCAACACGATGGCTGCCAACACTGCCAGCGTTAAAGCAATGGGCAACACAAGCGCCAGCACCAATCCACCAATGGTCAAAAGACCCAACAGCACGACGACAGCCACCATGACCGCAGCAGCCGGCAGAAGGTAATCACCAGCGAACTCCCTGACGCTTTTCCCGACATCGCGGCGCGGCGATGCCATTCGTCCCACCTCCAAGGCAGCAAGGGTTGCAGAGTCTATAGCGCCATCGGCGGCGTGGGAACGGGTTTTGCCTCTCGCTCCCATCCTTGCCGCTTTATTCTTTGTGCTCCCTTGATTATGCCGCAGGGCAAATCATCTCATCCTATGGAGGGCATGGCTGAGGATGTTCGGAAACTCGTGGGAGAGGTCTTGTTAGCGTCGTGGCTGATAGTCGCTTGAGCAAGGGAGAGCGACCTGATGCCCCCTTCGCCTTCGCTGCTCCGCTGAAAAGCCGACGCTCTATCCAACCTTATCCTCCGCAACGAACTTAGCCGCAAAAACTATCAGCCACGAAAAAGTTCTTGTCGTGCCGACGGATCGTTTGAGGCGTGACTTTCTGAACATCCTCGGCAAGGCTTGACACCGTGCTGACCGACGAAAAATTAGCACCTTGTCGGAGCGGCTATCAGCCGTGACAGGCGACTCTCGGAGACGGCAGTGGGGTCAACATGCGCTGACCGTTCCTTCTCGCCGTTAACCGCCATTTTCAGGCATTTCTTCTCCTTCGGGGGCATCCACTAATGGCAGCAAAACTTTCCGAGGTTTGTTGCCCTCAGCAGGTCCGACGATGCCTGCTTTCTCCAACTGGTCAATCAACTTGCCCGCACGGGGGTAGCCGATTTCCAATTCCCTTTGCAGCAGCGACGCTGAAGCGTAACCTTTCCGCCGCACGATTTCCACCGCCCGCTCAAAAAGCGGGTCTTTCCTGTCCAGCCGCACGCCTAAAAACTGGACTTCTTCGTCCTCGTCGCTGTAGACATCAAACAGGTATTCGTCGGGTTCACCATATTCGTTGATGAGCACTTCCACGACCCGATGGACTTCCTGCTCGCTGACGAAAGCGCCTTGGATGCGGATGGGTTTGGGCGCATCAATGGGCTGAAAGAGCATGTCACCTCGTCCGATCAGTCGCTCCGCTCCGTTGCAGTCCAAAATCACCCGGCTGTCCGTTTGAGAGGCGACGGCGAAGGCGATGCGGGATGGGATGTTGGCTTTGATCAGTCCCGTGATGACATTGACCGACGGTCGCTGTGTGGCGACGACGAGGTGAATGCCCGTCGCCCGCGCTAACTGAGCGATGCGGCAAATCAACTTCTCAAACTCGCTTCCTCCCTGCATCATCAAATCCGCCAATTCGTCAATGACGATGACGATGTGGGGCAAGGGGTCAGCGCTCTCGTCACTTTTGACGGCTTCGTTGTAACTGTCAATGTTGCGGACGCCTCGTTCGGCGAAGAGCCGATAGCGTCGCTCCATTTCTCGGATAGCGCCTTTGAGGGCTCTGGCGGCGCCCTTAGCGTCCACGACGACGGGGTGAGCCAAATGGGGCACTCCGTTGAAAAGGGTCAACTCCACCCGCTTGGGGTCAATGAGGGACAACTTCACCTCGTCAGGGTGCGCCCGTGAAAGGATGCTGACGATGAGGGAGTTTAGGCAAACACTTTTGCCGCTGTTGGTCGCCCCACCGATGAGCAGGTGAGGCATTTTGCTCAAGTCCGCCAAGCGAGGCGAACCAGCGATGTCTTTGCCCAGGGCAAAGGTCAATTTGGATGGCGCTGTCTTGAAAGCGTCCAGTTCCAGCAACTCCCGCAACCGAACGAGGGCGATGCGTTTGTTGGGGACTTCAATGCCGATGACACTTTTGCCTGGAACAGGCGCTTCCACGCGGACATCAATGGCAGCCAGCGCCAGTGCCAAATCGTCCGCTAAGTTCTCTATCCGCTTCACCCGAATGCCCGGCGCAGGTTGCACCTCATAGCGGGTGATGACAGGACCGCGCTTGACATTGACGACCTTTGCCTCTATCTTGAAACTCGCCAAAGTCTCTTCCACCAAGCGAATGCCTTCTTCCTCGCTCGCCGTCGTTTCGGGGTTATCTTCGGGGCGGGGCGGTTCTAAAACAGCGATGACTTTTTCGTAGTGCTCGGGCAAAAAGGGCAATTCTTTCCGACGACCTCGTTTGCTCGTCGTGCCCGTCACCAGAGTCTCCATCGGGAAGGGAAAGTCAAGGTCATCGCTCCCTGCTGCCTTTGCGGGAGAGGCGGGCTTAGCGACTTCCGCCGTTGAGGACTCATCTGCCAACGGTGCGGGTGGTTGCGCTTCCGATGAGGAGGTTAGGGTGGGCTTGACACTTTTGGGGCGTCCTTTTAGGGATGCCTTCGCCTTCTGACGGGATTGCCATCCCTGCCAAATTTGCCGACCTTTGCCGATGACGGCACTGATAACTTCGCTCAGTGTCCGACCCGTCGCCATCAAACAACCGACCAGCGTCAACGCCGTTAGGACGATCACTGCTCCTGCATCGCCGAAGGCTTTGCGCAACAGAAAGGCGGTTACCGCTCCAAGCCATCCACCGTGAGTAGGGAGAGTTTTTGGCAGCCATTCCGAACCGCTGGGGACAGTCAAATGAACCGCTGTCACCAGCACCCAAAGCAATGCCCCACCGCCGAGGGCTAAGGAAGGTAAAGGCAACCGCTGTTTTTGGACGATTAACGCCAAACCTAAAAAAGCCGTCAGCACCGCCAGCGCCCGCGCTCCTAAACCCAACAGCATCGTCAACATGCCGACAAGATGGGAAAGCACGATGCCGCTGGCTTTTCCCGACAAGCCGACGAATAACAAACCGCCGACGGCTAACAAAGCGATGCCCGCAACTTCGTAGCCTAACTCGGAAAGCACAAGGCGGTCTGTCTTTGCGGTTCGGTGTTCTTCCTTTCGTCTCATTGCCCGTCGCATGCTCTGCTGCCTCCGACGGCGGTCACCCCCTCCATCCCTGAGCCATCCATTAGCATAACGCCTCAGGAACGAAGGCGGCTATCGCCTTAATCTCACCCGCACCGTGAAGGCTCGGCGAGGATTGTCCACCAAAAGCCGATGCAAGGTCCCTTCGTCCATGCCTGCCGATTTCAAAGCAGGCAGCAGTTCATCAGCAAGGGTGGTATAAGGGCGAATCTTCGCCTTGCCTCCCTCGGGTTCGCCGACCCAATACCAGCCTGCGTCGTGGGAGAGCAATAGCCGATCGGCAAAGCCGAGCCGCACCATGTGGGTGATGAGCCGAACATGCTCGCTGATGGGTTTGGCGCCGATAGCGTCGTATTCCACCCAAGCCCCTTCCTCTGCCAATCGCTCGTGCACCGCCACATCGGGGATGCTGTCGGCGTGGACGATGATGAGCGCCGATGGGTCTACGCCCTCTCCTTTGACGACTTCCAAAACGCCTAACGCCGCTTGCGCTTCGCCTGTGTGGCAAGCAATTGTCAAGCCCGTTTGCCGATGAGTTCTTGCCGCTGCTTGCACCAACTTGCGGTCTATGTCGCTGAGCGGACCAGGGTCAACGCCGATTTTGATGAAGCCCGGCTTGATACCCGTGCCGTCAATGCCGTTTCGCCATTCAGAAACCCATCGTGCCGCCAACTGGTCGGCTGTTTCGGTGAAAGCGTGGGGCGGAAGGAACTTGTCGTTGGCGGCGCCGTAGTAGCCTGTGTTGGTCAGGATGTGCAGACCTGTCAACTCCGACAATCGCCGCAAAACTTGTGGGTCGCGCCCGATGTAGGAAGGCGTCGCATCCACGAAACCTGCAAAGCCTCGTTCCCGCACTGCTTTCAAGTAAGGCAACATCGTGGCGATGACTTGTTCAGGGTCGTAGCGATGCCGACCTGTCTTTTCGGCACCGATAAAGTCGCACATGATGTGCTCATGCGCCAACACCTTTCCGAAGGCTTCAGGCGCAATCGGTCCGCAAACCGTCATAACGCAAGGGCTTTGTGGTTCGCTCAGCGCCATCAAGAGCATCCACATCATTTCGCTCACCTCGCCAACATTATGCTGGCGCTGCCGACCCAATTTTAGGGAACGCCTTAAACAGTTTGGAGGGGTGAGCGAAATGAGCCGTTACGATTTTTCGCCAGGGAAACTGGAGGCAAAGTTGCTGAAGGAGTTGTTGCCGACATTGCCCTTAGATGACCGAACGGTCGTCGGTCCCCGCATCGGCGAAGATGCAGCCGTCGTGGACATGGGTGACCGCTACCTTGTAGCGGCGACTGATCCCATCACTTTCGCCACCGATTTAATCGGCTGGTATGCCGTGCAAGTGAATGCCAACGATGTGGCGACGATGGGAGCGGTGCCGAAGTGGTTTTTGGCGACGATTTTGCTGCCTGAAGGGAGAACCGACGAACAATTGGTGCGGGGCATCTTTGCGCAAATGTCCGACGCTTGCCGACGCCTTTCCGTTGCCTTCATCGGCGGTCACACGGAAAGCACACCAGGGCTTTCCCGCCCTATCGTCGTCGGGACGATGTTGGGCGAAGTTACCAAAGACCGATTGGTCACCAGCGAGGGAGCGCAAGTCGGTGACTTGGTGCTCATCACGAAAGGTGTGCCCTTGGAAGGGTGTGCCATCATCGCCCGCGAAAAAGCCGACCAGTTGCGCCACTTCGGCATCGCTGAAAGCATCCTCGTCAAAGCCCAAGGCTTCCTCTTTGAACCGGGCATCAGCGTCGTTCGGGATGCCCTCATCGCTTGCCAAACCGCACCCATTCATGCCATGCATGACCTGACAGAAGGCGGTTTGGCGACAGGCTTGTGGGAATTGGCGGAAGCATCGGGAGTTGTCTTGGAAGTTTGGGAAGAAGCCTTGCCTATCTTGCCCGAAGCGGAGCAACTTTGCGGGGCGTTTGGTCTGAACCCGTTGGGCGTGATTGCGTCGGGGTCATTGCTCCTTTGCGTCTCCGAAGGCGATGGGGAGAAAGTGATGCAAGCCTTGCAAGATGCGGGCATCCCTGTCTATGCCATCGGAAAAGTCGTGGCACGAAACGGAGCAAAAGTGCTCCTTCGTCGGCGAGATGGCGATACTGTGCCGATGCCACTTTTTGTCAAGGACGAACTCACCCGCCTACCGTAGCGGGTGATTTAGAAAACCTGCGTGATTTCCATGCTGATGTCCAAAGCGGGGGCAGAATGGGTGAGGGCACCGACAGAAATGATGTCCACGCCCATTTGGGCGATGGCTTCCACGCTTTCCAGCGTGACGCCGCCAGAGACCTCCAAAATGGGACGGGGCTGTCCCATCTGCTCGCTCCAAGCCCGCACGAGGTCTACGGCTTCTTGAAGTTCCTCAAGGCGAAAGTTGTCCAGCAAAAGAGCGTCTACGCCACACTCCAAGGCTTCCCGAACTTGCTCCAGATTTTGCACCTCCACCTCAACGCGAAGCAAATGATGAGCGTTTTGCCGCACCCGACGCACCGCTTCCGTCAAATTCCCTGCGGCTCGGATGTGATTGTCCTTGATGAGCACACCGTCGGAAAGGCTGAAGCGATGATTGATGCCACCGCCGCAGCGGACGGCGTATTTTTCCAGCCACCGCAAAGTCGGCGTCGTCTTGCGGGTGTCGGCGATGCGGACACCGTAAGGGGCTGCCTTTTCCACGAATTGGCGGGTGAGCGTGGCGATGCCCGAAAGGCGCTGGAGGAAGTTCAGTGCCACCCGCTCACCCGTCAAGAGGGCTTGCAATTTGCCTTCCACCTCGGCGATGACTGACCCTGCCACTACTACATCGCCGTCGTTGCAACGCGGGTGAAACTGCACCGTTTCGTCCAGCAAAGCGAAGGTTTGTTGGGCGATGGACAACCCACAAATCACGCCAGAACTTTTAGCGACAAAGATACCGACACCACGAACCGTTGGGGGCACGATGGCTTGCGTCGTCATATCGCCGAAGGGCGCATCTTCCTGCAAAGCCTGCCGCACGAGCCCTTCTAAACCGATTTGCTGCAGCATCGTCGCCCGCCTCCCTTCAAAGCGTCTTTTCGGTAGCAATTTTGCGTGGGCAGCAAAGGGGAGCGCTACAATGCAACGCCGATGAGCCCAAAGGGGGCGAAAGGATGCGGTGGCGGCAATTTTGGCAAGCGGAATGGGTAGCGCCGCTTTTGGCGCTTTTGCTCTTAAGCGGAACGCTGGCGATTTATGTCCCAGCCTTCCGCACCGTAGAAAACTTCCGCAATATCGGGTTTCAAACTGCCGTCATCGTGTTGCTGGCAGTGGGGCAAACCCTTGTCATCATCGCTGGCGGCATTGACTTATCTGTCGGCTCAGTGTTGGCGTTGGTGGGTGTCGTCACTGCCTTGATGCTGCAGCGCAACACCCATGTCTTTGGGGCAGTTTTTGTGGGACTTTGCATAAGCCTTCTCTGTGGGGCGCTTAACGGTTGGCTGGTGACGAAAGGGCGCATCCCTCCCTTTATCGCCACCTTGGGCATGATGGGCGTCGCACGGGGTTTGGCATTAGTCCTCAGCAAAGCCCAGAACATCTTCATCCCTGAAGACAGCCCGTTTTTAGAGTTGGGGACGGGGCATTTGCTTGGCATCCCGTTGCCTTTTCTGATTGCGGCGACTGTCGCAGGGTTGACCGAATGGTTGCTGGCGTTCACCCGCTTGGGGCGATACATTTACGCTGTCGGCGGCAATCGGGAAGCGGCGCGCCTTTCGGGCGTTCCCGTCCATCGGATTTTATGGCTGGTGTTCGTTTTGTGTGGGCTAACGGCAGGCGTTGGTGGCGTCGTGGAGACAGCGCGGCTATCCATCGGGCAACCGACAGGCGGTCAACTTTATGAGTTACATGCCATCGCCGCCGCTGTCATCGGTGGTGCCAGTTTGGCAGGAGGGCGCGGGAGTGTGTTAGGCACAGTCTTGGGGGCATTGCTGATGGCAGTCATCCGCAATGGCTGCGATTTGCTCAACATCCCCTACGAATGGCAGCAAGTCATTTTGGGCATTTTGGTCGTGGGAGCGGTGTTGCTGGACCAGTGGCGGCGGCGATAACTTTATTGACGGAGAGAGCGAAACGCCTTAAACTTATGCCGTGCGGGCCCGTGGTGCAGCCTGGTTAGCACACCGGCCTGTCAAGCCGGAGGTCGCGGGTTCAAGTCCCGTCGGGCCCGCCATCCCTCGCCAGGGTAGCTCAGTGGTAGAGCACCGGACTGAAAATCCGGGTGTCCGCGGTTCGACTCCGCGCCCTGGCACCAAAAGGTCGCAGGGTTTGTTCCCTCCTACCCCAATTGCTGTTCCCTCGCCAATTTTTGTCGCTTTTCAGCCCCTGCTGGAGCCTTCCGAAGCATCGGCAACTTTGTCGCCTTTGCGGCAGGAAAATTTGAGGGTTGGCAATGCGATGGCGGGCACAACCGAGCCGACCTGACCGATTGACTGGCAGGTGCTTTCTCCCTTGCGCCACATTTATTGGCGGCAAAGGAGGGGAAGAAGTTGGCGGAACTGCGTTTCCCTGACGAACTGCGCTACTCACCGACCCACGAATGGGTTCGGGTGGAAGGCGACCGAGCCATCATCGGCATCACCGATTACGCCCAAAGCGAACTGGGTGACATCACCTACTTGGAGTTGCCCAAAGTCGGCGACCCCGTGGAAGCAGGGCAACCCTTCGGCATCGTTGAGTCGGTCAAGGCAGACGAAGAGTTGTTCGCCCATGTCTCAGGCACTGTCGTGGCAGTCAATCAAAATGCCTTTGACCATCCCGAAATCGTCAACGAAGACCCCTACGGCGACGGTTGGCTTATCGCCGTGACGATGAGCAATCCTGAAGAGTTGAAGGGTTTGATGACCGCCGAGCAGTATCGGCAAATGCTGGAGCGGGAAGGAGCGATTTGAGATGGGACAAGGGACACGGGACAAGGGACAAGTCAACGATGTGCCTTACTTGCCCAACACCGATGAAGACCGAGCCGAAATGCTGCGCTTTATCGGTGCCCAAAGCATTGACGATTTGTTCGCCGACATACCTGCCGAGTTACGGGAGAAAGCGTTGTTGAATTTGCCACCCTCATTAAGCGAGCCCGAACTGATGCGTCACCTTCGCTCCCTTGCCGCTCAAAACATCCCGCTTGGCGAATTGCCTGATGACCCCGTCCCCCGTCCCGTGTCCCTCGTCCCATTTCTCGGTGCGGGCATTTACGACCACTACATCCCGCCTGCCGTCCAACACATCATCAGCCGCAATGAGTTTTACACCGCCTACACGCCTTACCAAGCGGAAGCGTCCCAAGGGACTTTGCAGGCGACCTTTGAGTATCAGTCACTCATCTGCGATTTGACGGGCATGGAAGTGTCCAATGCGTCGCTCTACGACGGTGCATCGGCGCTGGCGGAAGCCGTGCTAATGGCGCACAACATTAACGAACGGCGCAAAGTGATTTTGCCGAAAACGCTGCATCCCCACTGGCGACAAGTCGTTCACACTTACGCATCGGGCATGCCTTTGGAGTTCGTGGAAGCGCCTTACTTGGGCGATGAGGGCATCACAGACCCCGACTTCGTGCGAGCGCATTGCGACGACGACACTTGCTGCGTCGTCGTCCAACATCCGAACTTTTTCGGCTGCCTTGAACTCGTGAACGAATTGGAGGCAGTGGCTCATCAGGTTGGCGCATTGTTCCTCGTCGCTTTTGACCCTATTAGTCTCGGCATCCTCAAACCGCCCGGCGAATACAATGCCGATATCGCCGTCGCTGAAGGGCAATGTTTGGGTTTGCCGCCAAGTTTCGGTGGACCGCTTCTGGGCATCTTCACTTGCAAGCGCGAGTTCATCCGCAAGATGCCCGGGCGTTTGGTTGGCGAAACTGTTGACGCAAAAGGTCAGCGTGGGTTCGTGTTAACACTGCAAGTTCGCGAACAACACATCCGCCGTGAGCGGGCGACCAGTAACATCTGCACCAATCAAGCCCTTTGCGCTATCGCCGCTGCCGCTTATCTTGCGCTGATGGGCAAACAAGGCATCCATCAAGTCGCCGAACTGTGCGTTCAAAAAGCCCATTACCTTGCCGACCGATTGGAGCAGGCAGGCATCCCTCGGCTCTTCAGCGCCCCCTTTTTCAAGGAGTTCGCCGTCCGATTGCCCACCGCCCCTCAAGGGCTCAACAAATCGCTCATCGGCAAGGGCTTTTTGGGTGGCTTGGCGCTCTGCCGCTCCTACCCCGAATTGCCCGACGGTTGGCTTCTGGCGGTCACCGAGAAGCGCACGAAAGAAGAGATGGACGCCTTTATTCAAGCCGTGCAAGAGTGCCTCAAAACTCAGCATCGTTAGTGAGGAAATTGAGGTGGGACGGGTGAAGGCGGTGAAAGGGAGAAAGTCGCAAGAAGCCAAATGCCTTTGGGCGTCACCCGCACCGTGTGTAAGTTCAACTGCAATGGCGACAAGTCAAAGCGCAAGAGAGGGTTGAAGTTTTTGAACCGTTCCTGAAGCCAGTTAGAGGGCAGCGGAAAAATTTGGGCGATGGTCGCCCGCTGCAGCCGCCAATGCACTTCGTTGCCGTTAGCGGGAAAAAGTTCCGTCGTGGCGCTGAAAGGCAATCGCCCAAGGACAGTGTCGCCGACGGTGATGCGCCAGCGCCCTTCAATGTCCGCTGCCCCATCCCGCAAAGTCACCCGCAACTCTTCCACGCCCTCTTTCCCCGCCCGCTCGGCAAGGTAGCGCTGCAAAGCCTCGGGGGGGATGAAGCCCGACAAGAGACCTTCCGACGCTGAAACCAGAACGAGCCGACGGGCGCGCAACGAACCTTTTAGGTCAAACCGAACCGTTTTCGCTTGCGCTTTCACCTCCGCAATCTTCAACCCTTCATAATCGGCGTCGCGAAGCAAAATGACAACTTCACCGACCCGTCCCTCCTTTTCGGGCTTGCTGGTGAACTGAACGGGCAACATCTCCAAAAGTTGACCGCCCCGAAACGACAGCCCGTCTACGGTAATCGTCATCTTGCGAAACCTGCCTCGCAAGGTGGGCAATCCCAGTGCTCCGTCCAGTTCCACATCCACATGACGGGCAGGCAAAGAGCGCCGCAGCACCCCTTCTATTTGTCGCTCCACCTTCTCAGGCGTTACCTGCGTGAACAGCAACAACAGCAATAAGCCGACGGCAATTAAGCCCTTCTCCATCGCAGTTCACCCAACTTAAAGGTGACGAATGCCACACATCGGCTGCAACTACCTCACCAAAATTGGTTGGCGTCGTAAATCCTAACCCAAAGGAGGGTGTTGCCGTTATGCGCGACTTTCCCCTCAAGGGAAAGGGCAGGTTCTATGCGGCGTCGTGATTTGCTGTTGGGTGGCGTTTCGTTCACTCTGGGAGCAGGGACAATGGCGCTCCTGTCGGGCTGCAGTAACAGGGTGGTGATGGCGGAGCGACAACAAGACCAACAAATCTTGACGGCAGCAAAAATCGCTGAAGCATTGGCGACTGCCATGTATACTCGGTTCATCAACAACTCCCCTATTTTTGCCCAGTTGCCCCGTGACGACCAAGATTATTTCAGGGCAGCCCGCGATGCGGAGATGCGCCACTATGAAGTGCTTCGGGACGCCACCAACAGCGAAACGCCCGTCACCACCTTTTATTTCCCCAAAAACATGTTCACCGACCCGCAAGTCACGATCAACACGATGCTGACGCTGGAAGACATCTTCATCGGTAGCGAAGCCGTGCTCCAAAGCGATGCCGCCAAAGTTGCGCTCTAACGCCCCCGCACGGTCAAAGCAATGGTAGAACGACCCGAAAGCGTCGTGGCGGGCAAAACGGACAATGCTCCACGCCTCAAAAGGTGCGTGACCGAAGGTGGCAACAGGTTCGGGCACTTCGTCCAGCAGCCACGCAAAGAGGTGGAAAAAGTGAACGCCATGCTCCACCAGCACACCTCCACTTTGGCGCTCATCCCAAAACCAGTGCTCAGGCGCTAACCCCTCGCAACTGGCAAAGTTGACGAACCAAACTTTTCGCACCCCACCCAACTTACCCGAAGCAATTCGCTCTTTCAACCACGCATAGAGAGGATGGTAGCGCATGATGTGGTTGACGACGGCACGAACCCCTGACGCTTGCACGGCAGCGATGACCGCATCGGCTTCCTCTGGCGTCAATGCTAACGGCTTTTCAATGAACAAGTGCTTACCGTTTTGGGCGGCGGCGATGGCGATTTCATCGTGCGTAGAAGGAGGCGTCAGGACACAAACGATGTCCACTTGCGGGTCACTGACGAGCGTTCGCCAATCCGTCGTCCAATGCGGGATGTCCATCTGTTCGGCGAAACTTTGCACTTTTTCTGCCCTCCGACCCGCAACGGCGTAAAGGGTGACTTCGGGCAACTCCTTCAAGGCGCTCAAAACGAAAGCGCCAAAAGCACCGTAGCCGATGGCTGCCACTCGCATCTTCTCTCACCTCGTCTGCCTTTTGCCCCATCCGCCTCCGCCGGGAGTAACGATGCGGATGGCGTCGCCCGCTTCCACGCTTAGCGAAGTTTTCCCCTTTAATCGCACTGCCCGACCGTCTTTTTTGATGAGCCAATCTTCACCGCAGCCACCCTTACCGCCACCGTGCGACCCGTAGGGAGCAAACTTGCGCCGCTCGGCGACGATGGAAACTTGTGCGGGCACGAGAAACTCAATCTCCCGCACGATGCCCGCTCCGCCCCGAAACTTGCCTTCCCCCGCTTTCTCAGGTGCCAATTCGTAACGCCGAACACGAACGGGTAACTCCATCTCCAACGCTTCAACGGGCGTGTTTTGGGTGTTGGTCATGTGGACATGGACACCGCTAACGCCGTCCCGATGGGGACACGCCCCTGAACCGCCGCCGATGGTTTCGTAGTAGGCAAACAATCGCCGACGCATCGGGTCGTAACCGCCAAAGGCGAGGTTGTTCATCGTCCCTTGGCTGGCGGCGGGAATTTGGTCGGGCAAGGCTTGTGCCAATGCCCCCAAAAGGACATCCACGATGCGCTGCGAAGTTTCCACATTGCCCGCTCCGACAGCGGCGGGAAAGGTGGCGTTGACGACTGTCCCTTCGGGAGCGATGACCTCAATGGGCGCAAAGGCCCCTTCGTTCAACGGCATCTCTTCGGGCGCAAGGCACAGAAAGCAATAGCGCACCGCCGCCAAAGTGACCGCTAAGGGACAATTGACGCTGCCTTGCCGTTGCAGGGAAGTGCCCGAAAAGTCCACGATGGCTCGGTCAGCCTCAATCGTCAAAGTCACGCAAATGGGGACAGGTTCATCGGTGATGCCGTCATCGTCCAACACATCGCGGAAGGCATAAACGCCGTCGGGAATTTGACGGATGGTTGCCCGCATCATTCGTTCGGTGTAGGCAAGCAAATCGGTGACGGCTTCGTTGAGTTTTCGCCATCCGTAGCGGCTCAGCAATTCGCCTAACCGTCGTGCTCCCAATTCGCCGACGGCTTTTTGCGCCTCCAAATCACGGCGCAACTGGTCGGGCAGGCGGACATTGGCTTGCAGCAACGCAAGGGCGTCGTCGTTAAGTTTGCCTTTCCGCCACAACTTGATGGGGGGGATGCGGATGCCCTCTTCAAAGGCGGAAGTCGCCGCAAAGAGGGAACCAGCCTTCGCCCCGCCGATGTCGGCGTAGTGGGCGCGGCTGGCGACAAAACCCCAAAGGCGTCCCCGCCAAAACACAGGCACGATCACCGTCACATCGGGCAGATGCGTCCCACCCCGAAAAGGGTCGTTGAGGACGACGACATCGCCAAAGGCAAACTCGCTGAAAATTTCTCGCACAGCCCGCACCGCCATCGGCATGGAGCCGAGATGGACAGGAATGTGAGCCGCTTGGGCGACCATGTGCCCTTGCGCATCAAAGACGGCGCAGGAAAAATCCCGCCGCTCCTTGATGTTGGGCGAAAAGGACAGGCGCATCAGGGCATTGCCCATCTCCTCGGCGATGGCAGCGAACAAGTCGGCGAAAATCGTCCGCTCCGCTGCCGTCAGCGCCACTTTCCTCAACTCCTTCCCCCTGCGTCTGGTGTTGCTTGTCACCACCTCGCCAACAATTTCGGTCGGAACGGGATAAACTCGTGCCCCACAAAATGCCCCCCAAATCTTTGCCCAGCGTTGAAATGCTGGGCTACTTTCACGAAGTCGGCAAAAGCCGACTGAAAAGAGCCCACTTTTTGATGGGCTTCGTCATCGTAGCCTGCCAATTCATTGGCGGACAAATTTAGTGTGAGCCCCAATTTACCCGACCTGCTCACCTGCCCATTTCCCGATTTGCCGATATTTTCGCCCTTGGGAATCGCTCATCGGGTGGAAACCGCTTGACGAAAATTTTCCAGTGAACGACAGGCACACAAAGGTCGGCATCAAGCGGGCAGCGGTGAAGGAATTCGCCGATCGCCTCCGCCGTCAAAAAGGGCAGGTCGGTCGCCACCAGCAAAACCTGCGACGGTAATTCGCCACCATGCCAATGGCGCAACCGTTCAGCGGCTCGCATGAGATTTGCCAACGGGCTATCGGTCGCCACAATGACGGCATCAGCATCTTGCAAGGCAGGATGACGAAAGGCTTAAAAAGGCACGATGACTATGAGGCGGTTGATGGCAGGCAGGGAACGAAGGGGGATGATTGTCCGTTCCAAAACGGTCAAGCCCTGCAGTTAATGAAGGCTTTCCGTTGCGTCCCCGCTACCTGCGCATATTCGCCGCCGATGCGCCCCGCCGCCAACAAGATAGCGTCCGCACCACCGACCATCTCCGCCCTTCACTTCCCCTTTGACCGACGGTCTCCGTTGTGGCTGTTTTGTTGCGACTGAGAGCGACTCCAACAAGTTGCTCATCGCCACTGGCTGTCGTCTCCAAAGATGCGTTCGTCAAAATTGTAGCCGAAGGTGAGAGCGATGGCGGGCGAAGCGGAGAAGGAATTTGCCCGACGGTGCACGGAGGCTTTGAGGGAGCGGTTAGGAGAACGGTTGTTGGCGGTTGCCCTCTTCGGCTCTGTCGCACGAGGCGAAGCGACGCCCGACAGCGACATTGACCTTTTGGTCATTGTGTCCGAACGACCCTCAGAAGCGCTAACGGAATGCCTTTCCGTGCGGCGGCAAATAGAACCTTACCCGCTGCGACGCCTTTCACCATTGGTGACGACACCAGAGCAGTTACGCCGCAACTTTTTGCTCCTTTTGGACATCACCGAAGAGGGACTTATTCTGCATGACCCGCAAGGGGTGTTGGCAGGCTTGTTGACAAAGGTGCGGGAGCGCCTTCAACAATGGGGAAGCCGAAAAGTGCGTTTGCCTGACGGCACTTGGTATTGGCAACTTAAACCCGACTGGCGGCTTGGGGAAGTGCTTTCCTTGGAGTTGTGAGGGAGGCTATCTTTGAACGCCCCGATGCGGAAGTTGCCATCGCCGACGCAAAATTCGTGTCGGCTTGGGCGCGGGACTTGATGAGGCAAATGCAAGGGGGTGCGTAAGGATGCGACAGACGCGACGGGAGTTTTTGCGGCAGGCAGCAAGCCTCGCTTCGGTGACGCTGCTAAGCAAGTCGGTCTTCGGCGCTAACGAGCGGGCTGGCGTCGCCGTCATCGGTTGCGGCGGGATGGGCAACGCCCACATCAGCACGCTCCTTGCCCTCAAGCAAAAAGGCGAACCCGTTGACATCGTGGCGGTGTGCGATGTGTGGCAGAAACGCTTGGACGACGCCGCCCAACGAACAGGAGCGAAAGCGCTGCGGGATTATCGGCGAGTGTTGGACGACAAAAGCATAGACGCTGTTTGCATCGCCACCCCTGACCATTGGCACGCCAAGATTGCCATAGAAGCAATGGAAGCGGGTAAGGATGTTTACTGCGAAAAGCCCATGACCCATTGGAAATCGTTAGACGAACCCAAACGCCTCGTCGCCACGCAAACTCGCACCAAGCGAGTGGTTCAAGTCGGCACGCAGGGAATGTCCGATAGCATTTGGGAGCAAGTCGCCGAACTTGTCAAGGCGGGCGAAATCGGGACACTGATACAAGCGCAGGCGGCGGACATGCGGACGGGTCATTGGGGTGTTTTGTGCGGTTGCGAAAAAGACATTGACCCTGACGCCAAGCCCGGAGTGAATTTGGACTGGGACATGTGGCTGGGTTGGCGGTTTGGTTTAGCACCCCGTCGGGCGTGGGAGCCCCGTCGCTACTTTGCCTTTCGCATCTTCTGGGATTACTCAGGGGGCATCGGCACGGACTGGTTTCCCCACCTCCTCACGCCGTTGGTGCGGGCGATGGGGTTGAAGTTTCCCAAACGGGTCATCGCTTCAGGCGGGATTTATCACCCTGAGCACAAAGGGCGATGGGAAGTGCCCGACATCTTCCAGATGGTCGTGGAGTATCCCGACGGTCCGTCCATCCATTTGATGGCATGTTTGGGCAACAACTGGGGAGCGCCGATGCTTCTTCGGGGCAGCAAGGCAACGCTGGTTTTTGAAGGCAACGGGGCAGTCATTTATCCGCAAAAAGAAGTCGTCGGCGAGTTGCCCCGAAAGGAAATTGCCCGAACGCGCGGGGCATCGCTGGAAGAGCACTGGCGTGATTTTTTGACCTGCCTGCGAACCCGCGAACAACCCCGCAGCAATGCTCAGTTGGGCTACTATGTGATGACGGCGTTGCACATGGGCATCCGCTCCTACTTGCAAGGGCGGGCGATGGAATTTGACGAACGCCTTCAAACTGTCAAGCCCGTTTGAAAGAACAAAGTTAGAGCGGATGGGTTATCACGGCTAACAGCCGTTTCAATAAAGGGCGGAACCAGAAAGAGCCGACGAACTGCAAGCAACTTGTTTGGAACGACGACCAGCCACGACAGGCGCAATAAAGCGGACGCGCTTAAGGATGGCTTGCTATAATTTCTGCGGCGTGCCGGGGTGGCGGAACTGGCAGACGCGGGGGACTCAAAATCCCCTGGGCTTCACGCCCGTGCGGGTTCAACTCCCGCCCCCGGCACCAAATTTTTGCCTCTTTGTTCCTTCCCTTGCGCGCCCGTAGCTCAGTCCGGAGAGAGCGCGGGACTTCGGATCCCGGGGTCGGGGGTTCAAATCCCTCCGGGCGCGCCAAGACGGACAATTCCACGAGGTTGCCTTCCTGCGAAGGCGCGTTAAAATCCAACACGCCCAACTGTTTGATGGCCCCGTCGTCTAGCCCGGTCAGGACGCTGGCCTCTCAAGCCAGAGGTCGCGGGTTCAAATCCCGCCGGGGCCACCAAATCCTTTGGGGTGATACTCGTGCGATGGGTAGCGATGGCACTGCTGATGGCGACAGAAGAGAGGATTACCAATGTTGCTACCGCTCAAGGGACGATTGGAGGAAGGCATTGCAGCGTTTCCAGAAGAACTTGCCCGTCGGCTCATCCTTCTCTTTCCCCATGTCGGCGAGACAATGCTTGATCCTTCCCTGGGCAGTGGCGCAACGATGAGGGGCGCCCGCTTGCTTGGTCGTTCCTGTATCGGCTACGAAATTGACTTAGAACTTCTGCCAATCATCCGAGCCAAAGTCGGTATGGAAAACGCATCGCTTGTAGACGATGCCCGTTTGAAGTCATCATCCGCGACGATGCCAAGCACCTGTGCACATGGCTTTCCGAGCAAGTCAGTAAAAGGAGGTGAGCAGCAAAATTAGAGGCGAAAAATCGTGAGGTGGGACGCCATGACCGCTGTCCTCTGCGGTGATTGTGTGGAATTGTTGGACAAGTCAACATTGAGACACCACGGCATTGAGGCAGAATTTGCCCTGACTTTCCTTGACCCGCCGTTCAACCAGGGCAAAGACTACGCTTTCTTTGACGACGAGTTGCCGACAGAGGAGTATTGGCGATGGCTCGCACAGGTTTGTGCCAAGGTGTATGACCTGACTGTGGAGGGTGGTGCAGTTTACTTTATGCACCGTGAGAAAAATGCTGAACATGTCCTTCGGGTTTTGAGGGAGACCGGGTGGACGCTTCAGAACTTGATTGTCTGGCAAAAACGCACATCAGCAGTGCCGAACCAATGGCGCTACAGCAAAGCCTACCAAATCATCGCATTTGCCACGAAAGGGCGTAAACCTCGTGTTTTCCATCGCTTGCGCATTGACGCGCCGCTTCGCCCCGAATACCGTTATGAACGGGAGAACGGGATGTTTGTCACTGATGTTTGGGACGATATTCGGGAACTCACTTCAGGCTATTATGCAGGGGATGAGGCATTACGCCATCCCGATGGCAGTCGGATTTGCACTCAGCAAGCACCCATTGCATTACTGCTGCGAATACTGCTTGCATCCACATTGCCAGGTGATTGGGTGCTTGACCCCTTTGCAGGCACAGGCACAACTTTGGTTGTTGCCCAGCAATTAAGGCGCAACGCTGTAGGAATTGAGATTGACCCTCAAATGGTGGAGGTCATTCAATGGCGACTCAATGCGAAGCGTCCCGCTGATAGCGTTGTCCCGCTTCGGCATTACTACCGCTTTACTCCAAATCTGGATGCCATATGGCTTGCGGAAACTCCTTGCTATTCGCTAATTGATCCCCAAACGCCGAAGTTGTTTGAAAAATGAGGAGGACGCAAGGGTGGGTATTTTGAGGCTTTATGCGACGCTACTGGCGAGATTGGCTCAATCGCCCGATGAAGCGGTTGAGAGAAGTTTGGACGAGTTGGCTGGAAGTTATGGCGACTTTGCTTACATCGGCAGTCGGAAGTTGTTGCAATCCATTGTGCTGCATCAAGCGGGCAAGTTGCAGCAAAGGCTTCAACAGGTCACTCAAAACTACTGGCAACAAGCATTGGAGAGAGTTCAGCCTCAACTGCTTCAACGCTTGCAGCGATGTAAAGATGGTCATTCGGCAGAGGAGGTTGCAGCGGCTTGGTTCGGGCGACGGGACTGGGCAAAGAACTCTGGTGTTTTCCCAGATTTTGTTTCAGCACTGGACGATGTCCCGACTTTCGGTAACGGGGCGATTTTGGAACTAAAAGATTCCGACGGTAGCAGTATTGCTTCGTTCAACTCCACTATTCCGACCCGCTTTAAAACTCTTGCAGAGGTCAAAGAAGTCACAGGAAGCAGGATGGTCTTGGAAGACTCATGGCTGCGAGACTTCCCATATTCCCTTAGTGAGGGCTACGAGGGTTGTCCTCGTCATTGTTTTTACCTCGTTCGCACTCATTGTCGCTCGTATAAGCAAGTTCGCATTTCGTTGGTGGAAGGTTCGTTCTTTGAAACATTGCCCAAAGGGGAATTGCTAAGACGAGTTTGGGAACAAATTTTGAGCGAAAGCGGAGTGCCAGAGGAACAGAAACAGCAATTGCTGACTTTGCTGGCAAAGTTAGAACAAGCAACGATTGCCCGTTCCCGCCACATCTCAGGGGCGTCGGTTAAACCTCGTTTTCGCATCATGGCGGAAGTTGAAAGCGACGCCAATTTGCACGCTTCTTGCCCAGAAATCGGGGAGCGAACGGTCAAATTGGTCATCAAGCGAGAGCGGTATTACGATTGGGCGTGGTTACAAAATGCTTTCTTAGCCGACAGAGTAAGCGTTGTGGTGAAGCCGGAAGGTGAAGGTGCAAGACTTGTGATAAATGGCGATTTGTCCGTTTGTTGCTTTTCCATCTGGCATCGCCGCAATGGTGAACATTGGTGCTTGCAGTGGCAATTGCCGTAAGTCAGCAAGCAAATTTGCGTCATAAACTTTTGGCGGTGATGTGCGGTGAAGGTTTGGTTTGTGTTGGCGAATTTGGTTTTGGTAGGAGGGATTGCAATGGCTGAGTTGAGGGTGACCAACCTGCGGTGTGAGTATTTGGTCAATCCGTTGGGTGTTGATGTTTTGCCGCCGAGGTTGAGTTGGGTCGTGGAAGCCACCGACCCAAATGAACGAGGGCAGAATCAAACCGCTTACCAACTCCTCGTCGCTTCCAACCGTGACAACCTTGACAAAGACATCGGAGATTTGTGGGACACGGGGAAGGTCGCTTCCAACGAAACGATGGTCGCCTACGCTGGCAAACCGCTCCGCTCGTTGATGGAATGTTGGTGGAAAGTGCGGGTTTGGGACAAGGACGGGAAGCCATCGGAGTGGAGCGAACCTGCTCGTTGGGTGATGGGCATTTTAGAGCCGAGGGAGTGGAAAGCCGAATGGATTGGCTACGATGAACCTGCACCATGGGAGGAACGATGGCTGAATTTCAATGGCTGCCGCTGGATTTGGTCCCCAGAAAACAACCCGCGCCAAAACGCTCCCGTCGGCACTCGCCACTTTCGCCGAACTTTTGAGTTGCCTGCCGACAGAAAAATCGTCCGCGCTCGTGTTTTGTTCACTGCCGACAACCAATTTGTCTTGTTCGTCAACGGTGTGGAAGTTGCCCGCAGTGACGGAAAGGAATTCGCTTGGCAGCGACCGCAAACTTCGGAAGTGACCCACCTGTTAAAACCCGGCAAAAATCTCTTGGCTGTCGCCGCAACAAACGAAGGCGGACCAGCAGGTTTGTTGGGCAAATTGGTCGTTGAGTTTGAACAAGGTGAGCCGCTCATCATTGTCACCGACCGCAGTTGGAAATGCTCCCGCGACGAACAACCTAACTGGCAACAACCCGATTTTGACGATAGTGGCTGGCAGGACGCTCGCGAAATCGGCAACTTTGGTGTTCCGCCTTGGGGTTCGGTTAGCCCTCAAGCCGTTTATGTCCCGCCTTTGCCCTTCCTCCGCAAAACTTTCAACATTGACAAACCCGTTAAGCGCGCCCTTGTGGTCGTCAGCGCACTGGGGACATGCGAGTTGCGGTTGAACGGGCAGCGGGTCACCGAAGATTACTTCGTGCCGGGATGGTCTGACTATCGCAAGCGGGTTTACTACCGCGTTTACGAAGTGACCCATTTGCTACGGCAAGGGAGAAACGCTATCGGTGCCGTCTTGCACGACGAGTGGTATGCGGGCTATCAAGGCGGCTGGGGACAACGCAACAAGTTCGGCGGCGAACCGAGATTGTTCGTGCAACTTCCCATTGAATTCACCGACGGGTCAGAGCAATTGGTCATCAGCGACGGGACTTGGAAGGCAACTTACGGTCCGATTTTGGAAGCCGACAACTACATGGGCGAAACCTACGACGCAAGGCGGGAGTTGGTCGGTTGGGACATGCCCGATTACGACGACAGCGATTGGAAGCCCGTTGTAACGGGACGCGGGACGGGGGACGAGGGACGCGAAAGTTTGCAACTGACTTGGCATCCCGGTCCGCCGATTCGCAAAGTGATGGAGTTGCCTGCGAAGTCGGTGCGGGAAGTCAAGCCGGGCGTCTTCATCTTTGACTTGGGGCAAAACATGGTCGGCGTCGTCAGGTTGAAAGTGCGCAATGCACCGTCGGGCACGAAAATCGTTTTGCGCTACGGCGAAGTCCTTGAACCCGATGGCACTTTGCACACGGCGAACTTGCGGGGCGCTCGTGCGACGGACACTTACATTTGCAAGGGCGCTCCCGAAGAAGTTTGGGAGCCACGCTTTACCTATCACGGCTTCCGCTATGTGGAAGTGACGGGCTACCCTGGCACGCCGCCGTTGGATGCCATCACGGGCATCGTGCTGCATTCCGATGTTCCGATGATTGGCGAGTTTGAGTGCTCACATCCGTTGGTCAACCGCTTGGTGGAGAACATCCGTTGGGGTCTGAGGGGCAACTACTTTGAAGTTCCGACCGATTGTCCGCAGCGGGATGAACGGCAAGGATGGACAGGCGACGCGCAAATTTTCGTCCGCACCGCCACTTACCTCGCTGACATCAGCGCCTTCATGAACAAGTGGCTCATTGACTTAAACGATGGGCAAAACGAAGAAGGCGTTTATCCTCATGTCGCTCCCGCTGTCGGCGGCGGTTACGGTTCACCCGCTTGGAGCGATGCGGGCATCATCGTCCCTTACACCCTCTGGCGCGTGACGGGCGATGAGCGATTTATCACCCGACACTACGACAACATGCGCCGCTACTTGGATTACTTGGAACGCAACAGCGAAAACGGCTTGCGCCCAGCCATCGGTTACGGCGATTGGGTGGCGGCGGGTGCTGAAACGCCGAAGGATGTCATCGCTACTGCTTACTTCGCTTATTCCGCTAAGTTGATGGCAAAGATGGCAGAGGCAATTGGACGCAAAGAAGACGCTGAACGCTACCGCCAATTATTTGCCCGCATCCGCGACGCTTTCGTCAAGGCATATGTGCAACCTGATGGGCGTATCAAGGGCGAAACTCAAACTTGCTACGCATTGGCGCTGGACTTGGATTTATTGCCCGACGAGTTGAAACCCAAAGCCTTAGCGCACCTCGTCGCCGACATTGAACAGCGGGGTTGGCATTTGTCCACTGGCTTTGTCGGGACTCGCCATTTGATGTCCGTGCTGAGCAAGTTTGGGCGAACGGATGTCGCCTACCGTTTGCTGTTGCAGGAAACTTATCCGTCGTGGCTTTACATGGTGCGGATGGGAGCGACGACAATTTGGGAGCGATGGAACAGCATCCTGCCCGATGGGCGCATCCATGAGCCGGGCATGAATTCCTTCAACCACTACGCTTTCGGTTGCGTCGGCGAATGGCTGTTCGGTGTCGTTGCAGGCATCGCCGAGGTGGAGCCAGGTTTTCGCCGCATCTTAATTCGCCCGAATCCAGATGGCTTGGAGTTTGTGCGGGCAAGTTACGAGTCAGTGCGGGGGCGTATCGGCGTGGAGTGGCGCAAGGAAGGCAACCGCTTCCACCTGCTTATCACCATCCCTGCCAACACGACAGCCTTGGTCTTTGTGCCTGCAAGGGACGCTAACGCCGTGACCGAAAGCGGCAAACCCGCCACGCAATCGGAAGGTGTGAAGTTCCTGAGGACGGAAAATGGCTGGGCGATTTACGAGGTGACCAGTGGTCGCTATCATTTCGTCAGCGAGCGGTAGAGCGATGGGAAAGGGGTGAGCAAAATGCCCTTGAGCCGTGAAGAAGTTTTGCATGTCGCCTTGTTGGCGCGTTTAGAACTGGACGACGCTGAAATTGAGCGCTATACATGGGAACTCAACCGCATCTTGGAGCACATTGAAAAGTTGCGGGAGTTGAACACCGAAGGCGTGGAGCCGACCTCCCACGCCATTCCCCTCTCCAATGTCTTTCGCCCTGACGAACCAGGCGAACCCCTTCCTCGCGAGGAAGTCTTGATGAACGCACCCGACGCCGTAGATGGCTACTTCCGCGTCCCCCGCGTCGTGGAAGAGTCGTGACGGCAGCGAATGGCGAATAGCGACGGGCGATGGGCAATTCGCCATTGGCTATTCGCCATTCGCTACCTTTCAACCATTCGCTGCGTTTTCTGTCGCGGCTGATAGCCGCTCCAACAGGTTTGCGGCTAATGTCACTCCCGCGACCAGTCACCAATTGCTATTCGCTAATTGCCGCCGTTTTGGTAGGAGCCCCGTAAGGGGCGACTATTGCGACTATTCGGGTTTGCGGCTAACACTGTCCCTACATCGTCGTCATCGCTTAGGGGGTGACGGCAATAAAAATGACGGCGCCTCCTTGGTTGGAACGAATTTTGAACCTGCTTTATCCGCCCCGCTGTGGCGTTTGCCGTCGCTTTTGGGATGGCGCCATTTGTGATGACTGCTTGGCGAGATGGCAACCTGTCACCCCACCCTATTGTCTTTGGTGCGGTCGCCCCTTTGACCCGATGGCGAAAACTTCGCCTCTTTGCGGTCTTTGTTTGCGGGGGCGTTACCGCTTTGACGGTGCTCGTTCCGCCGTCCGTTACGAAGGCATCGGTCGGGAAACCGTTCACGCTTTGAAGTTCCATCGTAAGCCCCGCCTTGCCCAACCGATGGGCGAACGGATGACGCAAGTGTTGGAGCGCGCTCTCAACGGTGACGATGGCTTGTTGCCTGAAGGATGGCTCCGTCCCGATTTCCTCGTCCCTGTCCCGCTCCATCGGGTCGCCCAGCGCCAACGCGGTTACAACCAAGCCGCCCTGTTAGCCCAAGTCGTCGGCGAAAGGCTGAACATTCCCGTCGCCGAGTTAGTGGCGCAAATTCGCCCGATGAGACCGCAAATGTCATTGAGCGAAAAGGAGCGCTGGGAAAATGTGCGGGGTGCTTTTGCCGTCACCGATTCTAACGCCGTCAAAGGGCGCATCCTTGTCGTCGTGGACGATGTGATGACGACGGGCGCTACACTCCATGAAGTTGCCCGCATCCTCAAACAGTCGGGTGCTTGCCGCGTCTATTGCCTTACCTTTGCCCGCACCGTTTCCCTGTAGCGACCCGTGTTACGATAATGGCGGAGGTGTTTAAGATGCCCTCGCCCTTTCCTGGCATGGACCCATACTTGGAAGCGTCGGAAATTTGGGTGGATTTTCACTCGGACTTGGCGGCTGAAATTCGGACGGTCCTCAACCGAACCATGCCGCGTCGTTATATTGCGCAAGTCTCCCCCCGTGTCGTTTACGAGGTCGTGGAAATTGGCGAATTGCGCTCTGCCCGACCCGATGTGGGCGTTTATGCTCAAAGTGAACCGAGCGGTATCGGCAGTTCAGAGGCAGTTGCGACCGCAGTCGCACCTGTGGAAAGCGTCGTCGCCATAGAGGAACCCGTTCGCTACTACTCGGTTGAAATCCGAGAGGTTGGGACGATGAGGCTTGTGACTGCCATTGAAATCTTGTCGCCTGCCAACAAGCGTTCCGGCTCTGATGCCCGCAGGGAATACCTTGACAAGCGGCGGGCGATATTGCGTTCCAGCACCCACCTGATGGAGATTGACCTTTTGCGAGGCGGTGAAAGGATGCCGCTGGAGAAACCTGTGCCGAAGGCTGCCTACTACATTGTCCTTAGCCGCATTCAAAAACGCCCTCGCGTTGAAGTTTGGCCGGTGCAACTTTGGGAGAAGTTGCCGACCATTCCTGTCCCTCTGCTCCCTCCTGACCCTGATGTTCCGTTGGACTTGAATGCCATCGTCGCTTCTGTCTACGAACGAGGCGCTTACGACCGCATCCTTGACTACCGCCAACCGCCGCCACCACCTTTGACCGATGAAGAGGCTCAGTGGATTGACAGGTGGCTGAGAGAAAAAGGGTTGCGATGAACCATTGACCGTAGAGTTTGGTCTGCACTTTAGCGTCGGAGGTCCCGACGCCTCCTTCACCTTTCTTGGCACTTTTCTGGCACGGCTTTACGCCGTCGCCCCAAAATATCCCGTTGGAGTGGCTGTTAGCTGCGACGCTTCTCCCAATGAAACTGCGTCGGATTCACGCCTTTTGAGGCTTTGATTTATCGCACGACATTTGAAGGCAATTGCACAACTCTCACCCGCGACTGCCCGTTAACGATTTGCTGAAATGCGATCAAGTTGGCGCTGCTGCTGGACAAGGCAGGGTTGACGCAAGGAGCGTAGGGCGGGAATTGAATAGGATCGCCCTGCCGAAGAACAAGGGTAGACCAAGCAGGCTGTCCCGTCGTCAAGTTAAAGACGAACACATCATCTACAGCATTGCGCTTGTCGGGCAAGGGTTGCCATTGACCGCCGTTCACCCGAAAACCGGTCATCGTGGAGTGGAACGCTAACAAAGTTCCGTCACGGCTCAGCGCGGGTGCTCCATTCACGCCGTTAGTCTGGATAGCGACGGTTTGGTTAGTGTTGGTGTCCACGACATAAATGCCCGGTGGTGAGGGTTGATTAGCGCCTGTGAATTGAAACGGACCTGAAGCGGTGAAGGCGAGGCGGGAACCTGCGACGCAGGGGATGGAAAGGGGAGAAAGCGATGTCGCTATCAGGGTCGGGGATGGGTTTTGGACATCGGGGACGAACCAAAGTCGCCATTGCGTGCCCGTCCAAGTTGAGAAAGCCAAAGAGCGCCCTGTTTGGTCTAAACTCAGCCGCACTTCCGTCAAAGTGACGAACAATGGGGTGTTGCCTGTTTGGTCGGCAGGGTCGGGCAGAAAACGGGTCGTCGTGCCTCCGACTTTCGCTTCATCCAAGGTGCCGTTGCCGTCGGCATTGCGATCGTGGATGTAAATCAACCAACGACCGGGAGGCGGTGTCGGTGCGGCAGGACCGTTGCCGTTGCCCTGTGGGTCGTTCAAAGCAGGGTCTTGGCTCAGGAAGGCGACGATGCGTCCAGAGCCACTAATGGCGGGCAAAATCGCCGTCATGCTGGGAGTTGGGTTGCCGTCCCGAACACCATCCTTGTCGGTGTCCGACCAACCCTTGTAACTGATGAGTTTAGGCGTTGCATTGGGGTTAGTCAAATCCAGAACATACACCTGAGCGGTCGGGGGTGTCGTTGTCGTGTCTGCCTGATAATACACCAACCATTGCCCGTCAGCGCTCACTTGAGGGCGGGCAGCATTGGGGATGGTGACGATGCGGGGGGCGGGGTTAGCAGGGACAATCGCCCGAACGCCCACACTGGCAACTGGCAGTGGGTTAACGGGGAAGGCAGCAGAGGGTTGAAACAAGTCAGTGCGGCGAGGGTCATACAATTCCTGCCAAGTGACGACTCCGTTGTCGGCAATCCAAGGGTAAAGTTCGTTGGTGACAGTCGGTTGCTGCCCCACTGCCCATAGGCTGAGGGCGGACAGACCCAAGAGCACTACCCATTTCGTCATCGTTCGCATAACAGCACACCTCCTATCGCTTTCGTCACAATTCTTCTTCAGCGCTTATGACGATACCACTCCCAGAATTCCTCCCGCGAAATGCCAGCGTATTCTTAGCACTTTTGCTAACTTTTGTGGATAGCACTTTTCGCTCGGATGCTGATGCACGGTAAATGGATCACCATCTCGATTTCTACCAACTAACACGCTTCCTTTTTCCCGTAACTCTATGGAAAAATGTCGCAGCAACTTCACCAATTCCTCATAAGTTAACTCAGGCAACTTGCCGCTGCTCATCTGATTTCTACCACCCTGAGCACTCTTTCTGCCAACCGCTGCCTTATCTCTTCACCGTAAGTTTCCATTAGTGCTTCAAGGGCTTGTTCCAAGTTGCGAAGTGCTTCCTCTTCCGTAGCCCCTGAGGCGACAGCGTTCAATTCATCACAACTGGCGAGCACCCCCTCAGAGGTGTATTCCAACACGACAGGAACTTCAAAACGCTGCATTTGCTCATCACCTCTTTGATATTGTGGTCTCCTTGTCTATCCGCTGCCGTCACGGCAACAGCACATTAGCAAGGTAAATGTCCCATAGACCGTTGGTGTCGTTTGCATCAAAGGCGGCGAGGCTTTGGAAAGCGATGGTAAGTTGATTGCCGTTAACGAAACTGACCACTGGCAGCAAGTTGGGGGCTAAGGTGAGGCGATATTGCGGCGGCTGTCCAGCAGCCACCGTCAACGAGACAGGCAAACCGCGCCGTTTATTCATTTGCTGCTGGTCTGTCCATTCAGTGAGTCGCCAGAGTTGAATGCGGTTAGGCGCTTGAGGGTTGGTGTCAAAGTTGGTGAAATCAAAGCGAGTCAAAAAGATGTTGGGGACACCTTGATAGAACCGAAGAGGACTCGCCTGAGCGTTGGGGTCAACGGTCAAGTCGTTGCGCACTTGTTGGAAGTCAATCAACTCCGTTGACCAAGCGTGAAAAGCGGCGTAAACGAAATTGGAATTGAGAGGGTCAACCGCTAAGGTCACAGCGCCCCACCAATCGTTATAGCCATAGCCGACCGACCCATCGGCAGCGCCCGTTTGCGGCGGCAACTGAAGTCCGCTAAGGCGAAGTTCACGAATTTGAGCGGGTGGCTGACCTGTCGTCGGGTCAATCAACTGACGCACCACCAAGTCCATCGTTGTCCGAAAGTAAAGTGGTGTCGTTTGTTCATTCAAAGGATTTGTCGGGGTCAAGTAAGCAAGGTAGGTGCCGTCATCGCTCAGAATGGGAGCGAAAGCGGGGACAGGGTTGTTGTTGCTGTCACGGAGGAAGTCACCTGTCCCTGATTGTAAGTCGCGGGTAAAAAGATGCCAGTTATCGGGGTTGTTGGGGTCGGGAGTGGCAAAAGCGATTGTGCGTCCATTGGCGGAAACGCTGACGGCGCTTGCTACGAGATAGTTACCGTTGTTGTCCACGCTGGCGATGAAAGTGCGGGTAGCGCCGATGCTTGCCTCGTCATAAATACCGTTGCCATCAGCGTCACGGTCGTGAACGAGGACGAGCCAACCAGTGGGAAGATTGCTCACCGTGTCGGCTATCCCATTCCCGTCGGCATCTACGATGTTCTGTGCTTGAGGAAATTGCGCCAGAAACACGACGATACGCCCGTCGGCGCTGATGGAAACAGGAATGCAGTTGCCATTACTGGGCACGAAAGTGTCCCGAATGCCATCACCATCTGTGTCCTGCCAAAGGAAACTGATGGGGACGATGCGGTTCTGGAGTCGGTCAAAGACATAAATCTGCGATCTCGGTGGTTCGGGGAAAGGCAGTTGATTGGGGGGGCGATAGTCTTGCCATGATGCGAAGGCGATGTGGTTGCCGTCGGCGCTGGTGACAGGGTGAATGCCCACCGACGGTTGTGATGGAGCAGTTGGAACGGGGACGAAATTGACTTGCCAAGTAGCGTTATTTGCGTCCCAAACCGCTTGCCAAATTTGGGCGTTTTGTCCACTCCCAACTTGAAACACGACGCTCTTTCCGTCAGCACTGATTGAAGGGAAGCGAGAATCAGCGGGTTGTCCGTTCAAATTAGCGCCTTGAGAGAGCCACCAGATTCTGAGCGGCGGCTGTTGAGCCCATCCCACTAACGCCGTTGTCGTCAATGCGATGACTGCCAGCCACCAACGCATGTTCGGTCACCTGCCTTAGTCTTTGCCGAGTTGTTGTTGCAACACCATCACATAGCCCTTGGGCAAGTTCAAGTCGGGCACGACAGGGGCGCGATAGAAACTCGGCAGTGGGCTTGGCTGTCGCACATCCATCACCCCTTGCGGGGGTGCCGCTCGCCATGCCCACAACCATGCCGAGGAAAACATCGTGGGAGGAACTTCAGCGAAAACAGGGGCGATTTGCCGTTGCAGGTTTATTAAGTCGGCGAGTTTGTTTTGCGGGTCAAGGTCATGCGTATAAGGTAGCGACGCTCTGTCCCATCCGACCTCCAAAGCGAAGCGAAGGCTGTTGTCTTTTTGCGGCTTGAAAGTGTCTGTCGCAGGGATGGCACCTTGTGCCGCCAGCCGCCACAGTATCGTTTGAGGCGTCACTCGCATGATCAATTGCCCAGCGATAATGGGTGCGGATTGGGCGATTAGTTGTGCCCTCAGCGTCGGTGGCAAGGTCAAGTTGGGGTCATTGGGGTCAAGGAACGGTGTCCAGCGGACGCCGTTGTGGCGCAGGTAGTAGAAAGACCACAACCGCTGCCATTGACGGAAGCGTGCCTGCCAATTGGGGTCATTGCTCGCAATCAACCGCTGCCATGACGGGTGAGCGGTCGGGTCAAAGTAGGGTGGCGGGACGAAGCCAATCGTGCCGTTTTCGGCGTGAATCGTTTGGGCGAGGACAAAGAAAGGCGACCCAAAGGGATTTTGTTGGGTCGGAGCAATGACGGGTTGCCAAATCGGTCGGGGCAGACCGTTTTCGTCGTAAAGCGCCAACTTGATGCCTGCCAGTTCATAAGACACGGGAGTTCGTCCTTGAGGAATGACTTCGCCTGCGACGGGGCTGGTGACGGTGATACGCATTTTTTGCAGGGCTGACTGCAATTCATTCGGGGTGAGTTGACCATCGCCGTTCAAGTCAAAGATGTTGGTTGGAATGGGGATGTCCAAGATGCCCCACTCTTTTCCTGTCGTCGGGTCATTGGGGTCAACGGGTCTGCCATCGCCCTGATACCAACGGGAGGCGACGGGGAAGGTGCGCATCGGTTCAGAAGGACCGTAAAGGCGGATGCGTGGTTCGTTAGCGTCCCAAAGACCGTTGTCGTTGCTATCAAGCCACAAGTCCACTTCCAAGTTTGTCCAGGGGTTGTTGATAAGCTGCCAACCTGTAGGGCTGTTTGGGTCTGGGATTGCTGCCAAACCCCGATGGAGCAAGACGAGCCGCAGCGTCCATCGGGAGCGAACTAATTTGTCCAAACCCGTGTCGCCGTTTGCATCCCGTTGCGTTAGGTCATCGCTCAAGGACAAGAGGGAAGAAGGGCTCAGGGCAAAAGTGATGGAAGGGCTTCTGCCTTGTGGGTCAGCCGCATCCACTAAGCCATCGCCGTTACCATCTTCAGGGGCGGGGAAGCGCAACGCCAAGACAGAGCCCCCCAAGAGGTCAGCAAAAAGCGGTAGGCGTTGGTCGGCTTGAGGGTTAATGGGCAGGTTGGGAAGGGCATATGACTCGCCACGCCCTTGATTTTGTGGGTCAATGAGTTGAGCGATGCGCCATTGAGGAAGCAAAAGGGAACGCTCCGTTTGAGGGTTTAATCCATCGGGCGGGATGGGTGTTTTAGCGGCGGCGAAGTTAAAGCAAACATTTCGCTTCGCCAGCAATTCAATGGTGGCGTTGCTGGTGACGGGGTGAAGCGGTCCCTCAATGTAAATGGTTTCGGGCGTGACGATTTTGATGCTGACGGCGACTTGACCGCTGAGGCGGATGTTCCCTTCGGCGAGGAGGACGATCTCAGGCACATGAGGGGCACTAAGGGAAGGCAATCCCCGTTGAGGGGGCTGTAAAGTGACCAAATTCGTTAGCGGAGGATCGTCATCTATCAATCCGTTACCATCGTCGTCGCGGAAATTGATGGGGTCAGTGCCTGGTGTGATTTGCACGGGGTCAATGAAGACGAGACGATTGCTTAGGGGCGTGCCATCGGGGGCGCGGAAAGGTTGCCCGTCGTGGCGAATAAGCCAAGTGCGTTGCAGGACGACTTGGGGGTTATTAGTCGTTACGACATCAAAGCGCACTTCCACGCCGGGAGGGACATAAAGGTGAGGAGCCGTCATGCGCATGGCGAAATTGAGGGGTTGGGGTTGATTGTTAGCATCCCGTGCCGTCAATTCCATGAGATTGCGTTCCGTAGAGGCGTTGATGGCATCGTCTTGAAGCCAACCGCTATCTCGTTGTCGGCGGCGAGGATGCACCATGTTGGGATTGGCAAGGTCGGTTTGAGATGGCTTGACAACCCAATCGTAAACTTGCGCCAACTCGGGTCGGTAATTGCCGGTGGCGTCATTGAACGCCGTTGAGGGGGCATCGTTGGGCGGATTGCTAACGAATTGCTTGTCCGCAAAGTTGTCAATGTAAATGCCGCGAAAGGCAAGAAGGCGGTTGGGGTCGGTCGGGCTGTTGGGGTCAAAGTAGTTCAAGACATAGAAGCCAAAGGTCAGTGAGTTCGGCGTGTTGTCCAAAGCAGGGGCTTGACCTCGCAAGGGGTCGGGCAAGCGATAGTAGCCATATTGCGAAAAGGGTGGGTCGGCGTCTCGGGTTTGGGCGTAGTAGGCAGGAAGGTCAAGGTTGGGTGGGGTGCGGGGGGCGACACGACGGGGGAAATTGAAGACCCAACGGATGGGCATCAAGCCACCGAGGCGCTCCCATCCGTCCATGTAGCGGGGGACGCCGCCGATCGGGAAAAAGACAAAACCGCTGCCCGGCGGAGAACCAGCGTTAGAGGGCTGTGCGAAACCTTGAAATTGCTCTTGCCAATCGTAAACGAGCACCTGCGTTTGAGGGGCAATGTTGGGTAAGCCCCCACCGAGTGGGTAATGGCGGATGGTGCCAGCCACTTCTAACGCGGTTTGGGCGGAAGCAAAGAAGTCCGTTACTTGCACGGCGTTTGTGCCATACCAAAGCAAGTCGCTGTTGATGCGGATGGTGCTGGTGAAGACAGAAGTTCGGTCCCAGATAGGCAAGCGGTTAGGGCTTAGCCAAGTGCGCAACCGCAGCCATCGCAACCGCTGGGGGTCATCGGGAGGCGGCAAGACAGGTTGCAAGGGGTCGCGCTCGGCATTGAACCAGAAGTTTTGCTCCACTTGCCAGTTGATGGCTTGACCCAGCAAGACTTCCCGAAGGTTGTCGTTGTCGGCATCAAAGAGCAACGGATCGGGGTTAGTTTCGTTTTCTGCCGTCACCCAAATCCAATCGGCAAGAAGGGGCTTATAGGCGACGAGACGGCGATAGACAGGCGAGTTAGGGCGGGGGCGACCGATGCTGATGATTTTGAAGACCTGTTCATCGGGCTTGTATTTGACCTTGATAAGGAAGGCACCTGACCCTGCGACATTGCCGAGCAAATCCACGACTTGGCGGGCAGCATATTTGCCATACCAATCGTTGTCGCTGTCGGGGCGATGCCAACCTTGGGCTTTTTCAAATTCGTCAAAGTCCACCAAGATGGAAGGACGCCAATCGGCACCGTTTTCCGTCAGTTGAGCATCCGCAAAGGCTAATCCTGCCTGCGCCAAGACAAAGGCTTCCTGCTCCTCACGGGCACGCTGCGACAAGTTCATGGAGTTGTTGACGAAAAGCAAAAAGCCTGCGCCGACAGCCGCCACGACGAACATGATAAGGGTCGCCAATAGGACGGCTTGACCACGACGGCGAGACAAAGGGTGTGAAAGGCTCCATCGCGGCGGAGAGCCGCTCCGATAAGTTGATCGCCATTGGCTCTTTGGTAAGCGCTGCCTTTCACAGAACATTGGGCAACACCACCCGAACTCGGCGTCGGATGAAGAGGCTGGGGACATCGGTTTCATTGGGCGATTTAGCGCGAGCGCCCGGCGTCGGTTTGCGCAGCGTCATCTCAATGATGACGGCGACAGGTTTCTGCGCTTTGGGGTCGTTTTCTGGGCGGCGCTCAACAGTAAACCTCAAGTTGGCGACATCAATGTCAGGTGGGGTGAGGGCAATGTGGCTGAGCAATTTTGTGTTAGGCGACGGAGGCGGTTGCAGATAGTTGGCAGGGTTGGGATTACGGGGGTCGGGAAGTTGAAAGATGCTGAAATCTTCCAATGCCCAACCGTCTCGCACTAACCAACGCCCTGTCGCTGGGTCATATTGGGGCTCAACGGTTGGGTCGGGTTGCCAATGGACGCGGAAAATTTGGCGTCGGTTGGCACGGGCATTGCCGACTTCCAGATACTGGAAGGGGTGAGAAGGGTCGGAGCGGCGCAAGTAGTAGGTGAGGACGGTGTAGGTTTGTTGCCAATTTTGTGGGGTCAAACGGTCACCTTGAACGGCACGGACGACGAAATCTATGCGGGCGGTCGTGTCGTCGTCGGAAGAGGCGTTGGGGTTGCTGGGGTCGTCCGCCAACTGATTTCCGCTCACTTGAAAGCGGTCTAAGTCGTCCAGCAAATTGAGGGGTTCGCCTTGACGATGAAGGATGCGCCGTCCCGAAGGGTAGGTGTAAGTGTGGTCTTCCGCGTGCACCCGCCTTTGTGGGAGCACCTCCGTCGCTTGCATCAACTCCCGCGCCATGATTTCCAAAGCATAGTCGGCAGCGTTTTGCAGTTCGGACATGATGCGCCCTCTACGGGCGTTGTCAAAGGCGGTCGTCATCGGGATGAAGAGCAAAGTGACGAGGATGCTTAAGATGGCGATGGCGACTAACAGTTCGGTGAGGGTAAAGGCAGGACGACAGCGAGGAGCAAGGAGGGACGGGGAAACGACAGCGATGGGCAATGGGTGATTAGCGATGCATCGCTCGCTGTCTGCTCTTCGCCGTTGTCGGTTGCTCTCAGTGAATCGCCGTCGTTCCATTGTCCTCACCTCATGGGTCGCTTTGGCGTCGGCGCCAGTTGAAGTTTGGGGCTCGCATTTGCTGGATTCGCACCGAACCGTCCAAGTAGAGCACGACATCAGCAGGTTCTCCGCCTTTTGTGTAGTTAGGCATTGTCGTGTTGGGCATGAAGCGGTGATGCACACACCAAGTCACGACCGTGTCATCGGCAGGGAAGGTTGGGTTGGGGAAGTAAGGGGAAGCGTTGCGGATGCCCAGTTGGCGGAATTTGTCGGGGTCGGTGCATTGGGTTAAAAAGTTCGGGTTGGAGGGATGGCAAGGGCTGCTTGGTGGGAAGCGAGTGATGGCATAAGTGGGGACGCCTTGAGGGCAAGTTTGGGCTTGCAGGAAAGGTGGGTTAGCAGGGATGAAACTCGTTCCCTCATCGCAACCTTGATAGGAACTGTAGGTGGGCGGTGCCGAGCCACTTGCCCCTTGCGGGTCAGCGGGACAAAGGAGTATCGCCTGTGTCCGAAGGTAACCGCCGACACTGACTAAGCCTTGCTGCCCTTGTTCCACTCTGGGCAAAAGCGCCAACAATCCTCCGACCAAAGCATCGGGGGGGTCTTCATCCACCTTGCCATCGCCATCATTGTCTCGCCCATCAGGCGGGTCTTCGTCAAAGCGTCCATCCTTGTCATTGTCCAAACTGTCATAAGGCGAGGCAGGGAAGCCTTCCCAGTCCAACATGTAAAGGCGCAAGGCTCGGTGAAGGACTTGCAAATGGTTCTGACACTCAAAAACTTTTCGTTGCTCTTGTGAGGGGCGATAGAAAGCAATGAGCAATGCCATTAGCATGGCGATAATGCCGAGGACGACCAAAAGTTCGGTGAGGGTGAAAGCGCGGACGGGACATGGGACACGGGGCATGGGACACGGGACGAACGGGTAGTCCCTCAAACTTGTCGCTACCCGATTTTGAGTGCGTGCCGATTTCTCTTTGCCCTCCATCGTTCATCACGCTCCTAAGGGGTCGCCGCCTTAGCAGGGGTCGGGATGATGGTAGCAAGTTCCACATAGTCGGCGCGGGTTTTCGGCGGCGATTGCCGCCACATAGAACCGCCTGAGACCCGAACGAGCAAGGAAGCACCCCGAACTTCTTCTATCTTCGCCGGCACTTGCGCCAAAGAGAGGGAGCCATCACCAGCGATAGGATGCACTTCGGTGAACAGTTCATTGGCAGCATTCCTGTAGCGCCCTTGGACATTTAAGCCAGCAAGAAGGCGGTTAAATCGGAGCGTGTTGCCATTGACTTCAAACCATCGCAGTTGCTCAAAAGGGAAAACAGAAAGGACATTTGGGTCGGCTTGTGTGAGCCGTTGAAAATCATCGGGGGGCTTGATGACTTGCAAAAACCAACTTTCATCACTTGGGGTGTTGGGGTCGTCACCTGCACGGTAGGCGACACGCATCCGAGTGCCGACAGGGAGGTTGAAGGCAAGGAGACCGTTTCGGGCGTCAACGATGAGCAGACCGTTTTGATTGTCAATGGGATTGCCCCACTGGGGCGGGGGCATGAGGGAAAGCACCTGCACCGACGGGAGGTTGTTGGGCAGATAGTTGAAGCCTCCAAAAGTTGTCTGGAAGACGCTGCTTATCTGGGGTTGTTGCTGCTTTAGCATTGGGTCAGGGTCAAAGGTCGTCCCTGTCTCCACGACCCAATGGTCACCGAGTTGGGGATTGTTGGGGTCGGCAACGAGATAGTCCGCCCGCAACTCCTTCAACCGAGGGTCATTGGCAGGCAAATTAGGCGGTCGGGGTGTGGGGTTACCAAAAATCAAAACTCCTTCGGGAAGGAAGCGGAACTCGTTCACTTGCAAAGGATTGTTCGGGTTGGGCACAAGGGGAAATTCCTCAGTGACTTCCAAAATTCCGTCCGCGCCAGTGCGCAAAGAGACCTGACCGCTACTGACATCGGCAAGGTAAAGTTCTCGCACGACAGGAAGCGATGGGTTGTTCGTCGGTCGGTAAGTGACCCGAAGAACACGCTCGTTCCTTGGGCGCCCCACCGGTGCGGGCAGGTAGAGCGTGTTCGGTTGGGTGGGGTCAAAGTAAAACACAAAGTCGTTGTTTTGCAGGGCATTTTGGTCGTTGACAGGGGTGTAGCGCACCTCGCGGTAGACACGAGAAATTGCCGCAGGGACAAAGCGAAGGAGAGCGCGCCACTGGTCAACTCCCGAAGGTTGCGGATCGGGTTGGTTATTGCCGTTGATGTCTATCCAAACCAATCCAACCCGCTTATTGGGGTCACCTTGGGGCAAACCGTCGTCCAATGGCTCGCCCCAGACGAAGTTGAAGGTGCGACGAACGGTTAACAAGTCGGCTGGTTCTAAGAGCACGGGGCGATTGACAATTTGAGGGTCGGTGGGGTCAAAGGGAACGATGGCGAAGGGCATTTTGGCGGGGTCGGTGAGGAAATCGCTGATGGCTTCGTGGGCGAGTTGGGTGGCTTGCTGGCGCAAACCAGAGCGGCGGATGATGTCCTGCCCACGAGGGAAAAGGGTGACGACAGCCCAGATGCCCACCGCCAAAATGGCGATGGCAGTGATGACTTCTATCAGGCTGATGCCAAGTCGTCTAACTGTCAGCGCTCCGACATGAGCGACCATCGTTGCCCTTCGCCTCCGTGTCGCTTTTATGCCACACTCCTCACAGGCTTTACAGGACGAGCATGAAAGCCTATCGCGGCTAAAGCCGCTTGACATCTACGATAGTGCTCTGCCGCACACTTTTTAGCGCATCCAAACGATGAAAGGGGGCAGCAAGAATGCACCTGACGGAAGTGGAGCGGTTGGCACAGGAAGCGTTGATGCCCAATTATGCGCGACTGCCCGTCGCTTTCGTGCGGGGCTATGGGACGAGGCTTTGGGACACGGAGGGCAAGGAGTATCTGGACTTTTTGGCAGGCATCGCCGTTTGCGGCGCCGGTCATTGCCACCCCCGATTGGTCGCCGCCCTCCAGCATCAAGCGGTGATGCTTTGGCACACCAGCAACCTTTTTCACAACCCGCTGCAGGCGCAATTGGCAAACCGATTGAAGGAGTTGAGCGGAGGCTATCGTTGCTTCTTCTGCAACAGTGGGGCGGAAGCCAACGAGGCGGCATTGAAACTGGCTCGCAAAATTGGGCGGGAAAAGTTGGGCGGTAAGTGGAGGTTCGTCGCCGCCGAAAACAGTTTTCACGGGCGCACTTTCGGGGCGCTCTCGGTGACAGGTCAGCCCAAGTATCATCACGGCTTTGAGCCTTTAGTGCCTGGCGTTCGCTTTGTTCCCTTTGGCGATTTTGAGGCACTGGCGGAAGCGATCACTGACGAAGTTTGCGCCGTCTTCCTTGAGCCCATCCAAGGCGAAAGTGGCGTCCGCGTCCCGCCTGACGATTACTTGCCGAAGGTCGCCCAATTGTGTCGGGAGCGGGGTATTTTGCTCATCTTGGACGAGGTGCAAACAGGCATGGGGCGGACGGGCAAATTATTCGCCTTTCAGCACTACGGCATTGAGCCTGACATCTTCACGCTGGCGAAAAGCCTCGCTGGTGGTTTCCCAATAGGGGCGATGTTGGCGAAACCTGAGTGGGCGGAGTTTTTGCAACCTGGCACTCATGCCTCCACCTTCGGCGGCAACTATTTGGCGTGTGCAGTGGCGCTGGCATTTTTGGACTTGCTGGATGAAGAGGGGTTGATAGACAATGCCCGACGCATGGGCGATTCCTTGATGGCGAAGTTGCGGCAACTGGATGCGCCCATCAAGGAAGTGCGGGGCAAGGGGCTGATGGTGGCGTTGGAGTTCACCGAACCCATCGCCGCCAAAGTGCGGGATGCCTGCCTTGCTGCCGAGCCTGTCGGATTGGTCGTCAACGCCGTCGGCGATTTCATCCTGCGCTTCCTTCCGCCCTTGACAGTGACTGCCGAGGAAATTGACCAAGCGGTGGACATCTTGCAACGCGCCATCGCTTCGGTGTGGGCATAGCCTTTTGCTGCCATCCGACTTGTTTGCGTCTAAGGGATGTGGCAGCAAAGCGCAAAATCCCACATGGAGGTGTTAGGCAATGGTGCGACGATGGATGGCAGTCAGCCTGTTGACGATGGCGTTGCTCCTTCCGGCGATGGCGCAACCGCCAGCGGGTCGTCCTGGCGGTCCTTTTGGCGGGCGCTTTGGCGGACCGATGTTGATGCTGGGTCTGTTGCGCAACCAACAAGTGCAGCAAGAGTTGAAGTTGACCGACCAGCAAAAGCAGCAAATAGAGCAATTGGGCGAGCAGTGGCGGGAAAAGATGCGGGGGCTGCGAGATTTGCCTCCCGAAGAGTGGCGGCAGAAAGTGCAAGGGATGCGAGCGGAGTTGGAGAAACAACTCTCCCAAATCCTGAACGAGCAGCAGATGAAGCGGCTAAAGCAAATCGCCCTGCAAGTGGAAGGCTATGCGGCGTTGGAGCGTCCTGAAGTCGCCGAGCGAGTGGGCTTGACAAAAGAGCAGCGGCAAAAAATTCGGGACATCCTTCGGCAAGCCGCCGAGAAGCGCCGCGAGGCGTTCCAGCAGGGGCGGAGCGACCGACAGGCTGCCTTCCAACGGATGCGGGAAATCCGTCAATGGGTAGATGGCGAGATTGAGAAGTTGCTGACGCCCGAACAAAAGAAGAAGTGGCAGGAGTTAATCGGGGAGCCCTTCAAGTTTGAGGGCGGTTTCGGTGGCTTTGGGGGCGTCCGCCAACGCCCCCAACGGCAACGCGCTCGGACTTGACCATTAGGGTTGTGGCTTTGAACTTTTCGGCGGGATTGCCGCCGAACGAAAGAAGGGGCGCAAGTTGTTGCGCCCCTTCTTTCCCTTTTGAGGCTTTCAAAAGCGAACGCCTTCTCGGATGCGCGGGATAAACTGGCGTGGGGCGACGAGGAGGTGGGGCAAGGACTCCCGCGTCAAGGGCAACTTGGTCATCGGCTCTCCCGTGCGCAATTGAACGACTTCCGCCCCCGCTTCTTTGGCAATAACCCAGCCGGCGGCGATGTCCCAAACGCGGTTGTCCGTCAGGATACCGCCGATGAAGGAGCCTTTGGCGACAAAGGTGAAGCAAGCGACGGCGGTGCCGAGACTGCGGACTTTGCAAGGCAATTGCACTTGCATCCGCTTGACGCTGAGGGTGCTCAGCCCTAACAAATCGTCGCGTCGGATGTCGTCGTCGGTGCGGGCACGGATAGGGTTGCCGTTCAACCATGCACCTTTCCCTTGTTGCGCCGCATAAAGTTCGCCAAAAGCGGGGTAGTAAACGGCACCGAGAATCGGTGTCCCTTCTTCCACCAGCCCGACGCAAACTGCCCAAATGGGCACGCCCGCCACAAAATTCGCCGTCCCGTCAATAGGGTCAACGACCCAAGCGACACTCTTTTCTACGCCCTGCTCCACTTCTTCGCCCAACACTTCCACGCCGGGAAAGTGCTTTCCCAGTTCCGAGCGCAAAAAATCTTCCACGGCTTTGTCGGCTTCCGTGACGAAGGAGCGGTCGGGTTTTTCCGACGGGACGACGCGCCCGTAGAAAGAGAGCGCCAATTCGCCCGCTTGACGAACGATGGCGATCAAAGCGTCCAACTCGGTCAACCTCGCTCACCTCCAGCATCTGTCCTTCGGGTGCAGACGAGGATTTCAGCGGGCAAATCACCGTGCAGGACTTCATAGCGTTGGCGGATGCGAAAACCTGCCACTTCCGTCAACGGCTCAATCCATTCGGGATGATGGGTGATGACGACGAGGCGTCCGTCCTCACCGAGGACGGCATCGGCAGCGATGACCAAAGCCCGATGGGCATCCCGCGCCTTGCGGGGCGAGCCGCTGCGGACACCGAAGGGTGGGTTGGTGATGACCACTTGCACTTCACCCTTGCGAAAGACTTGGGGCAAAGCGGCGACTTCCATCACCTGCCATCGGATCGTGTCGGCGACCAATGCCCGTTCGGCATTTTGCTGAGCGCCGAAAAGGTGGCGGGGCGAAATATCCGAGCCAAAAAGGCGCGCTTGAACCGACCAGTCGGCAACGGTGTCCCATTGCCACATCACTTCGTCAAAATCCACGCCGCTAAAGAAAGGCAGTTGACGGAAAGCGAAGTTTTCTTTGCGGAAAAAGCCTGCGGGGACTTTGCGCGCCATCAGGGCTGCTTCCAACACAATCGTCCCGCCCCCACACATCGGGTCTACGAGTTGCTCGTGAGGTTGCCAACCCGATGCCATCACCATCGCTGCCGCAAGAGTAGCGTTGATGGCGGCAGGGTGGTCATAGACGCGATAGCCCCGCCGATGCATCGCTTCTTCTCCGACGAAATCAATCCCGATAACGCATCGCTCCCCCGTCACATCCACGCGGAGGAGGACATCGGGATGGACGAGGCGAACTTTTTGGCGGCGACCCGTTTGGGCAAGGAGGCGGTCAATGACGGCTTGACCGCCCGTGCGTTCAATGTCGGGCGATTGGTAAGCGTGGCGTCCGTTGCGGGTGGAGCGGACGCAAAAGGTCGCTTCCGAGGGCAGCCACTCCGCCCAATCCACGCCGTAGACAAGGTCGTAAATGTCCTGCAAACCTTCAACGGTTCGGCGGACTTGCCCTTCCGCCAAAACGAGCAAACCGCGAAAAATGGTGCGGGCTTGGTAGCACACCCGCGCCAATGTCATCGGCTCGTCCACCATCGCCCAAACCCAACCGTCCAAGCCAAAAAGGCGCGGGCGGGCTTCTACACCCAGCATCGCCAACTCTTGCACCACGAGGTCTTCCACGCCACGCGGCGTCGTGAACAACACTTTGTGCGGCATGAAAGTTCGCCACTGCCTTTCTGTCTGGAATGAGTGGCAAGCAAATAGAGTTTGCCATTCGCCCCTTGCGCCTGCCGAGCGCAACGCACCGCAAAATTAGTCCCGATTTTTCGCAGGGCATGAAAAGGGATTGACGGTGCATCAAAGTGGGGTGACTTCATGCCGACTTGGCTGACGACGGTTTTCGCTTTCCTGTTCGGGGCAGCCGTCGGCAGTTTCGTCAATGTGTGCATTTATCGGCTGCCTCGCCGTTTGTCTCTCTTGCAGCCGCCGTCCCATTGCCCTCACTGCGGGACTTCCTTGAGGGCAGGGGATTTAGTGCCGTTGCTCAGTTACCTTTGGCTGCTGGGCAAATGCCGCTATTGCAAGACGCCCATCAGCCCGCGCTATTTCGTCGTGGAACTTCTCACGGCGCTTTTGTTTGTCGCCGCTGCCCATCGCTATGGGGCAAGCGTTGGGGCGGCGTTGGTGGCGCTCTCGTTGGCGGCGTTGGTGGTCATTGCCGTCGTGGACTGGGAGTTTTTCCTTGTGCCCGATGAAGCCGTTTGGGCATTAGGCGTGTTGGGAGGCATCCGTTGTTTTTGGGCGGACGAACCGCTGCGGGCGTTGATGGTGGGTTTCGGCGGGGCATTGGTGGGGGCGTTGACGATTTGGCTCATTGGCACCCTTGGACGATGGCTTTTTCGGCGGGAAGCGATGGGGTTTGGCGATGTCAAAATTGCTGCCGCCGTCGGGATGCATTTGGGGCTGACTTGGGCGTTATTGCCCTTTTTCCTGCTGAGCGTTTTTGTCGGTGCCGTTTTGGGCGTGGGGTTGGCGCTCCTTCAGCGACGGGCTTTAACGGGCTACATGCCTTTTGGTCCCGCTTTGGCGATGGCGGCGGGTGCTTTGTTGCTTTACCCACACGAAATCACCGAGTTCGTCTTGCGCATTTATGCCTTGCGATGAAACTTTGCGTCGGAGCGGCTATCAGCCGCAACAAAAAGCCAAATCACCGATGGAAGGAAGGCAGGGCGATGACGGGAGTTTTAGACCGCCAAGCCGTTTTCACCTTCGGCTATCACTGGATCGCCGACGAAGAGGAAGCCGCCGAGCAAATTGAATTTGCCCGTCGGCTCCTTTACTTGCCCGTCGGTTCACTGGTGCTAATGCCCTTTTGCGGGGCAGGTTGGCACGCTCACGAGTTAGCGATGTGGGGCTATCAAGTCGTCGGCACAGACCCGTGCCCTAAGTTGGTGGAGGAAGCGTTGGAACGCAACCATAAGATGGGTGTCTCGGTGATGTTTGCCGTTGCCGAAGCGCCTTTGCCTTTCCGTGAGGCATCCTTTGACGCCGCAATGATTTTGGGGACGCGCTTTGGCTTGACAGGGAGTGAGCGGGACGACCGGCGTTGGCTGGCGGAGTTGGCGCGGGTGCTCAAACCCAACGGTCGGCTCGTCCTTGAGTTGCCTCATCGGGATGGCATCGTCCGAAATTGGCAGGAGCGCACTTGGGAACGATTGCCCGATGACGCCCCTTGCCTGATCGTCCGCAAGTGGGATGCCTTGACGGGACGGATGCTGGAAGAGTGGACGGTGATGGATGCCGACGGGCAAACCCTCCGCTTCGCTTTCACCTGCCGCATCTACACGCCGACGGAGTTGGCGGCGTTGCTGCAAACTCACGGCTTTGAGATGACCAACGCCTTCGGGACTTTCCTCGGCGCCGAATTAGCCCTGCACCACCGACGGATGATTATCCAAGCCATCCGCCAATAACTTTGCCCCTCAATCGCCCTTGCGCTCCCAAAGGGCAATCGTGTCGGCGAGATGCAAGACAGCAAGATAACGCCCATCAGGTGAGAAAGCGAAATCCCTCGCAGAGCGACCGAAACGGGGCAACTTGGCGACCATTTTCCCGTCCCTAAGCCGTCGCACCACTGCTTGCGTCGGCGAGGCAGACAAGTGTTGTCGCCTCATCAACTTTTCAACAACGAAGTGCTCCAACCGCCACCATAAGCCATCCCAACCGCTTGTGTCAGGCTCGGAAAGTGCCACCATTGAAAGGTCAGGGGCAAAGGCAGCAGAGGGGGAGAGATTTTCGTAGAACGGTGTCAATGGCGTTGAACGCACCAAACGCCAATCGCTCGCCTGCCAGATAGAGACACCATATCGCATGGGAGCAATCGGCAACTTCATTCGCAGTAACCGCCAAAGGCAGGCAAGGCGTTGCCCGTCTTTAGAGAAGGCAGCAGCCCAAAAGGGTTGCATAGGTTGGCGGAATTGCCGAACGAGACGACCGTTGGCATCGTAAAGGCTCACAGAACCATCAATTAGGAGAGCCGCCAACCACCGACCGTCGGGAGAAAAAGCGATTTCTTTGGCTTGGATGTTGGTCGGCATCTTTTTGCCGTCGTCAACCCGAACGAACCAAAGTCGGAAATCATGAACAACCGCCAGTCGCCCATCGGGAGCAAAAGTAACAGTGGGCGCCAACACCCATTTGCCCATCGTGATTGTTTGTAGCCTGCGACCATCGGCGACGCGGAAGATAGTGACCTTACTTAACCCTTGCTCCCTGTAGCCGACCGCCAAAAGGCGACCGTCGGGAGAAAAGCCCAGTTGAGGAATACTGATGCCCATCGGCTGAACTTGCTGGCTAACGGAAAACACCTTTGGGTTGGTTTGGGTTTGGGGCACTTGCCACAACTGCACCGTCAGCGTTGATTGACCTCGTTGGAAGTTCAAGACCAACGCCGCCAGCCAATCACCTTTCGGCGAAAAGGCGATGCCGTCTACCACAACGCCCTGAACCTTCCCTCGTGCCCGCAAGACAAAGGGCATGGGTTGAGGGCGAAAGAGCCACCAAACCCACAAACCCACGACGAGGACAAAGACAACGAGCGCGAGGCGATTGAGCCACTTCTCCTTCACCGCCCATCCCTCCAACGGCAGCGACTGGCGATTAGCGACTGGTTCAACGGCAGCGAATATCGGCTGGCAATTCGTTTGTTGGAGCGGCTCTCAACTGCGACCAAATCAACCAACGGCGCTATCAAGGGTAACTTGTTGCTCTTTGCCGTTCACCATCGGCTATGAGGGTGTTCGGAAATTGAGCCCAATGGGAGGGCGAAGTGACTGGTGATCCTCATTCCTCCGACCTGCCCATCTTACGACTTGCTGATATGTTCGGCTCGGCAGGAGCCTCGCCCTCCCTTTTCAAGCACCCTCATCGGCTATTCACCATTGGCTACCCGCTCACCTCCAGCATCTTGCTCAAATCGGCGATCACTTCGTCGCAAAGTTGCTCGGCGCGTTCGGGCGTTTTGGCTTCGGCGATGACCCGCAAGATGGGTTCTGTGCCCGACGGTCGGACATGCACCCAGTGGTCATCCCAACGCAATTTCACGCCATCCTCTTCCACGACTTCCTCGGCGGTGTAACGGGTTTTGATGCGTTCCAGCAACTCATGGACAGGCACGGCGCCGATGGGCAGGCGCTTTTTGACCATGTGGTAGCGGGGCAACCGCCGCACCAGTTGGCTCAACGGTTCTTCATGCATCGCCATGAATTCCAAGACGAGCGCCAAAGCGGCGATAGCATCTCGCGCATACTGGATGCGGGGATAAATGACGCCGCCGTTCCCTTCGCCCCCAATCGCTCCGCCTACCTCCTTAATCCGCTTGCTGACATTGATGTCGCCGACAGGCGTTCGGTAAACGGGGACGCCGAAAGTTTTTGCCACCTCATCTACCGCCATCGTCGTGGACAGGTTCGTCACGACAGGACCACGCTCTTTGTGAGCAAGGACATGGTAGACAGCGATGACCAGCGTCATTTCCTCACCCAACGCCTCGCCACCATCTGCCACAATCGCCAACCTGTCAACATCAGCATCATGGGCGAAACCGACATCGGCGCCCGTTTCCCGCACCCTTCGGCATAACTCGCTCAAATTTTCGGCGATGGGTTCAGGGTCACGCTGGAAAATGCCCGTCGGTTCGGCAAAGAGCGGAATGACTTCGCAGTTGAGCCGTTCCAGAAGGCGAGGCGAGATGAAGCACGCCGCCCCGTTGGCGCAATCAATGACGACGCGAAAGCGCCTCGCCCGAATGCGGTCTATATCCACGCAAGTGAGGATGCGCTCAATGTGGCGGTCAAGGGCGGTCGCATCGGTCTGAATTTGTCCGACTTCGTTCCAACGAGCGCGTCGGAATTGCCCGCTTTCGTAAATCCCCCGCAGGCGTTTCAATCCGTCGGCGTCCAGATACATGCCCGACGGCTCAAAAAACTTCAGGGCGTTCCATTCGGCGGGGTTGTGGGACGCTGTGAGGGCGACGGCTCCGTCCGCTTGCCAGTGTTGCACCGCCAGTTGCAAAGTCGGCGTCGGGACGATGCCTAATTCAATGACCTTGCAGCCCGTTGAAAGCAGACCCGCTAAGACAGCGCCCCGCAACATTTCGCCCGATGGGCGGGTGTCGCGACCGAGCACGACCGTCCCCCCATTGACCATCGTCCCGTAAGCGAGCGCCCAGCGCAAGGCTTCTTCTGGCAGCAGACTTTCGCCGATGACACCCCGAATGCCTGAGACGCTGACGATAGGCTTGCTCATCGTTCCTCACCTCGCTCATAAAGCCATCGCACTTCTGCCCGCAGCCGTCCGCATCGCCCCGACCCCTCCATCGCCGCCCATTCGTCCTGCGTGTAGACGAGCAAGGCGGCAGGGACAGGCAAGGAAGCCGTGTCAAAGTCCGCCGCCCGATAAAGGAAAGGTTTGTCGGAGTGGGCGACGATGACGAGCAAATCCAAATCGCTGCCGACGCCCCAATCGCCTCTTGCCGCCGAACCGAAACAGCCGACCCGCAAAACTTCGGGACGCTCCCTTGCTACCTTTTCCGCCCACGCCTTCGCCGCTTGCAACGCTTCCTCACGGCTCACCCATTTGAACACGGACGAATTCAACGATCGCACGGGCATATCGCAACGCCACCTCGCTTTGCAACGGACCGTAGTGCTCAAAAGGCGCGCCTTCGGCATGGCTGTTGGGATAGCGGGTTGGGATGTAGAAGTTGTCCAAAACCCGTGCCTGATCCATCAACTCAGCGGGCACGGTCACTTCTAAGGGCAACTCCTGCAGCAAGCGGGCGATCACATGCCCCCACGCTTCCTGCCCAAAATGGAGATGAAGTGCCTTGACGGCATTCTTCGCTGCTTGCTGGGCGGCAAAACATGCCCAATCGTGGCGCCCCGTTCGTCGGCTCTCTTCCGCTTGCCCTAAGTCATAGATGGCTTGCCTTAGCCAATCACGGGCTCGGTTCGGCACGGTTATCACCCGCCTTGCCCTTGCGTCAATTTTGCCGCCACATCTGTGCTGCCATCCTAAAGGGACGGAACGGAGCGAAAAACCTTTCGGGCTTTTTCCCTCCTTGCCCATCTGCCCGCCGTCATCGCAGCCACCATTCTGCGAACACCAACTCAGGCGGAACGGTTAAGGACAGCGTGTTTGCCGATGCCTTAACGGTGAAGCGACGCAAGACTTTGCCCGTCAGCAAATCGCAGACGGTCACATGCGCTTTGGGATGGAGCCAACGAAGGCGAAGGTCACCCGTTTGCGTCGGGATGAGCCACGCCATTTTCGGTGTCCGCCAAAGCAATGTTAACCCGTCCGATTGCGCCAACGGTCGCCAATTGCCCCCTTCGTTGATTTCCAACGCCCCCGCAAAGATAGCGCCCTGCTCTTCTCCTTTCACCGCCACCATTGCCGTCCCTTGGGGCGGCACCGTGAACCGCAGCCGCTTGCCATCGGCATTGATTTCCATCGCCTCAAAGCGTTCCGACGGGTTAGCAGCCACGAAAACACTTCGCCCATCGCCCAACGCCATCAAACTCTCCTTGCCTGCGACTTTCACGCCGACCCATCGCAGCAACGCCCCATAAAGGCGCACCGTTTCCTCAATGTCCCGCAACTCAGGCGCATCGGCGCAAAAGACCGCCAACCCTTTGCCCAACCGCCGCGCCACGATGACAGGCTCACCCCGCTCTGTCACCGCCAACGCTTGCCCCACTCCGTCTCCTTTCATCCGCACGCAAGGCTTTGCTTGCCATCCTGTCACCGCCAACGCTTCGTCCACTGTCAGGCATCGGATGAAGGGTGTCGTCGCCAACGCAAAGGGAGAAGGGATGCCGTCAACCGACGAAAAGCCCAGCAACTCTTTTAGCCGCTTCGTTTTCGTCCGCTTGCGGTCAGGGTCAAAGGTGAAGTCGCCCGTGATGATGGCGATGCCGCCGTCGGCGACGAACCGTTTCACCGCCGCAAAGGTGTCGTCGCGCCAGACGAAAGGGATGGGAAAGACGGCAACTGCGTAATCAAATGAGCGATCGCCTGCCGTGATTTCCCACTCCCGCACGATGCGGAAGTGAACTTTCAACCTCAACATCGCCTCAATTGCCCGATAGACGGCAGCGCTTATTCGCCCTCTCGGTCCAGTCCCGCTGAACCCGAACTCGCCTTCGGCGCCGAGCAAATGTTCGTCGGGGATGACAACGGCGACTTTTCGTGGCTCATAAGCCTTGAATTCGGCTTGCTCCAAAAACTTGGCGATGGCGGCGAAAGTTTTGCCCGCAACCTTCAACGCCGCTTCCACTTCCCAAACCTTTCTCCCTCGCCTCGCGCCCTGCGTCCCTCGTCCCGCGTCCCGTTTCTCTCGTGTCCCATGCCCCATGTCCCGTGCAACCGCATAAATGCCATGTTGATGCATCAGCCCCCAAGGGAAGATGCACGCTTCCATGTCCTTCCAATCCCAGTTGAGCACCATCGTTCCTTGCAGCCCGAAAGTCAACAGCGGCACATTGGCGAAATGACGGACGACTTCTTCCGTCGGTGCGTAACCCCAACCGCCGAAGCGGAAACTGGGATGGTTGCGAGCGCCAAATTCACCGACGGCTAACCCTTGCCGGCGAGCCGAACGGTCATGAAATTTCAGGTAAGTCGCAATCGCATTTGGCGACCTGTCGCCGTAGTAGTGCAGGTTGGCAAAATCAAGCCACCTCGCAGCCTCGTAATGGTCGCCGCAGACTTTCCAGTCAATTTCGTCGGTGACAGGTTGTTTTGCCCCGCTTTCGCGCAATGCTTGGACATTCGCTTTAACCCAACGCTCAATGAGCCAGCGTCGGAAGTGCTGGATGTCGCGGAACTTCAAATCGTCCCAACCTCGTGGCTTGTGTTCAGCGTAGCGGACTTTGCCCAACTTGACATTTTCTCCCCAAGCCCGCTGCAACTTTTCGTCCGAACCGTAGCGGTTGCCCAGCCACTCGTTGAACAAGCGATGCAAGGAAGGATGGTCGCGAAACTCAACCCAAGCCTCGTTTTCAATGTCCCAAAGGATGCGTGGCGCATCTTTGTAGCGAGCGCCGACTTGACGGACGAAGGCGCATTGCTTGCGCAAAGTTTCATCGCTAACGCTCACGCCCATCCAATCGTGCAATGTCGGCATCAAGACGAGACCGTGCCGATGTGTCATCAGCACCAACGCATCGTAGCGACGCCAGAAAGTTTCCGTCGGCTTTTCCAAATCACCCGCAAAATGGCTGATGTGAAGGACGCGCAAAATTTTCAAGCCCATCTTGAGCATCAAGGCGAACTCCAACTCCCATTGCAACGGGTTCTCCCAAGTCGCTTCGGGAGCGAACAAAACGCCCGTTTGGTTAGTGCCGAGCCAAAGCTTTGGCTGCCAAGTCTTTTTGCTTTCGTCCCACTCGCACAACGCGTTGTTTCGCCAAGCGATGGGCGTTGCGTTCCGCAAGAGGCTTTCGTCCCAGACGCAAAATCCCGACCAAATTTCGTCAAGAGGTGTGGAAGCCGAAGCAGTTTTCGGGAGGGCGAGGCTTCCGCCAAGCCATGCTCGGACAGCGTAAAGCGGAGCGGCATTTTGTGGGATGCGCCACTGCATCATCACCGTCATTTGCTCCCGTGGTGAGAGCGTGACGGTTTTTTCGCCGATCGCAACAGGCTTGTCCATCCCCAGCGGTTCGGGCATCGGCGCAACTTCCATCCGCACCGTCACCGTTTGCGGTGCAACCCCGTCGTTGCGAACCTTAACACTTACGCTTGCCGTTTCGCCCTTGCGGTAAGTCCAGAACGAAGGTCGCAAACTGTGCAAGTAGACGCCGTGCAGCATGCGGCGGATGACTTGCGCCAAAACTTGTCGGAACTTCGGAAACTTCGTCAAGTCGTGGCTTTCCATCCCGCAAAACGCCCATGTGCTTCCCGCATAAGGACCTGCAAAGTGGTGCACGACGCTGAAGGCTGGACCGAGGTAGCGACCGAACTTATCGCGGGCAACCGACACGGGCACAAGCCTCGCCCACGCTTGCGGGTTGACAGGATTGTTGCTCCCAATTAACCCAACCGCTGCGTAACCCTTCATCGGCTCTTTCATCCCCAAAACAACCTCGTCCCTCGTCTCCCGTCCCGCGCCCCGCTCCAGAACAGTCGCTCCGTCAATGCGAAACGATGGGTCAAAAATCGCAAACTGCTCAGGGTCAAGGTGCATCCAATCGCGGGCGTCACCCCATCGGGCGTTGACGACGGGTTTGACGGAAAAGTCGGTGAACTCTGCAGCACCGTGACCGTGCACGATGGCGTTGATGGCGACAGTTGCGGCGTTTTCGGGGATGCGCAGCACGACGCCCAATTCGCGCCAACCGTCGGTGCGCCGAAGGATTTGCGTCTGTTGAAAGGTGATGCGGTTGCCATTGGCATCGTAGTAATCGGCAGCGAGGTAAGCGCCATAGCCATCACGGATGCCGTCGGTGCGAACTTTGCCCGTCAGCAAGTAGCGCCAATCCACCCGCAACGGCACGAAAACCCGAACGCGATGCCAGTCTACGGGCACATCGTCGGGAACGACGATGCGGATGCGGTTTCTTGAAAATTCAACCTGCACCTTTTCGTGGGCGACTTTCTCCCATTCCCACCTGCCCCCTGCCCCGTGCCCCATGTCCCGTGTTTCGTCAAAAGTGTAGCCGCCCAAACTGACGAACCGCCCACCCGCTTTCAAGTAGCGACGGAAGTTATCAACGGCTTCGGTGGGAAAGTGAGCGCCGTAGGGCAAGATGACGAGGGCAAATTTTTCAGGCGACAGGGTTTCAGGGCTTGACAAATCCGCTGTTGAGAGCAACCGCACGGAGAAACCGTTTCTCCGCAGCAACCGAGCCAATTGCTGCGGGTCGGCATGCCCTGCTCGTTTCGGCACGGACGCTGAAGTCCAGATGCCGATGACTGCTGCCGAAGCGCTGCCAATCGCCATCACTGTCACCACCATCAGCCACCCAAGTCGCATCGCTTCAGCCTCCTGCGACACTTCATCGGGCGAACAATTGCAAGGCGTCCTGTCGCACCCGACAAACTTCGTCAGGGTCAGGCAAAAGTGCCGTTGACCTCAGCCACTTCCCTTCGGGTTTGCCAATAGCCACCACCATCGTCGCATCTTGCGCTCCCCCTTTAGCGCACCTTCAATTGACGGCGGGGTTGCAAAAACTCCTCTTTCGTCCCGCACTCTTCCAGAAACTGGACGAATTTGCCGTGCAACGCTTGCGCCAGATGATGAGCACGATGTTTAACCACCGATGGTCATGGCGCATCGTCAACCCTCCTTTGCCACCATCGGCATCACCTTGACGAAGCCCATTGTAGGGCACGGAGTTATTGGGTGTAGAAGGCTGGACGGAGCGTCGGCTTTTCGCCGAAGCAGCGAAGGCGAAGGAAGCGTCGGGTTGATGGCTATCAGCCACGACCAAAGTGGTTCGTCCAAACTGTCTGGTTCACTTTCCAAACGCACTCAAGTCGGCTTGACGCTTCGGCGATGATGCGCTATCTTTGCCGCAGCCCTGAACGATTGCGGTTGGCGAATAGCGAACGGCGAAAGTTAGCGCGTGACGATAAGCGAAGCGTTGGGTTATGGCGGTTTAGTTGTGGCTCTAAAAGATTGGGAAAGGAGGAGCGAGGATGCCGACGCATCGTGGTGGTGGCTGGCGACCCTTGGCGGGGTGCTCGCCAGCCTGGTGGTTGGAGCGATGGGAGCGCCGAGGGGAAACAGGGAAGGGGCGAAAGTCAAGGGGTTTGCTGATGTCGTGCAAGAACGACGAAAAAGCAAGGCAAGGTCATCTCGGCGCTCTTCCCTTCCTGCCCAAGCCGCTGACCCGCCGTCAAGCCCGTCATCCCTTGCCTATGCTGCCCGACACTATTTGGGCAGGCGTTATCGTTACGGCGGCGCTTCGCCCTCTCGCGGGTTTGATTGTTCGGGCTTCGTTTCCTTCCTGCTAAGTCGTCATGGCATCCGAGCACCGAGGACAGCGGCGGAACTTTTCCGCATGGGCACGCCCGTGCCCAAGGGGCAGTTGCGTCCGGGCGATTTGGTCTTTTTCCGCAACACGGCGCGGCGACGAGGCATCACCCATGTCGGCATCTACATCGGCGGCGGCAAATTCATCCATGCGTCCAGCGGGGCAGGGCGCGTCGTCATTACCTCTCTCAGCGACCCTTACTATGCGAAGCGCTTCGCAGGAGCGCGTCGGTTGAGTCGGCATGGTGGCGGTGATAGGTGACGGCACGGCGGGAGAGGCGGATACCGAAACGCTCCCGCAAGTAGTCGGCAATTTGGCGGTCGCTCCAATGAGGGAAGGCAGAATGCAAGCGAGCAATGACCTCCCTTCGGCTGGGGAATAACTCCACGAGGGCAAGGCGCCCATAGGGCGTTTTGAGCCATTGCCCTTTGATTAAGCGACAAACGACGGAACGATGGCAACCGATTTGCCGAGCGACTTCCGCTTGAGGGAGGGGACGGAGGTCTAAAGGGTTGCCCGTGCGCAAAAAATCTCGCTGCAACCGGCAGAGGGTCTGAAGGAGCATTGCTATCGTGCCGTTGCGTTCGTTCAAAGCCTGAAGGGCGGTGAGGAGTTGAGGCAACTCAGCGTTTTCACCATGCTGTCGTTTCCATTCCTCCAACCGCTGGCGGTCTACGAGGTAGCGTTGGGTGAGATGGGCATCAATGAACCGCCATCGCAATTGTCCCATTTCGTCCACCCACACTTCCGCCAACAGTTGTTCGTCGGATATCTTGGTGGGTGTGACAGGCGAAGGGAGAGCCACAGTCGGTTCGCCAAGCATCTCCTGCAGTTCCAAACGGTCCAGTGCCTCTATTAAGGCTTGGGCTTCAGCGACGGTGCAGCCAAAGCGTTCGGCAATTTGCCGTGCGGAGTAGCGCCCGCTGAGCAAGTAATCCACGAAATCTTGCTGGCTGATGCCGTAACGGCGAACGAAGGCGATGGCGAGGTCAACTACTTCGCTGAAGTCTGCCTCGCCGATGGCAAGGGGTGCGGACACTTCTTCAGGGCTCACATCGGCGATGAGCAACTCCTGTGGCAGTTTGGGTTGAGTGCGTAGAAACCGAACAACCCTGCGCAATTCCCGTTCGGGCAGTTCCCACCGCTTCGCCAAATCGCTCAGAAACTCTTCAGCGTCAGGGTGCGTTAAAAGGAGTTGCCATTCGGGGCGCTCATAGAGGCGGTGGCGATGGACGAAAGCGATGGCATGGCGTTCCATGTAAGCGAGGTAGCGTTCGTAAGGCAAGAAGCGTGTCCAACGGACTTTACGGATGACGCCTTCCGATTGCAAGGCGCGGAAAAGCGGATGGGTTTCCAACCAGTGGGCAAGATGTTGAGCCTCCTTTGCCGATGCGAAGGCTTGTTGCCAAAGGGGAGACGGGCGACGGATAGCCAGTTTCAAGTTAGGGTGCGTGTCAGTTTTCGGTCTTGTTTTCAGCATCGGGCTTCACCTGAACAAATTGTGTCAAAGGGAAATTGCGGGCGTGTCACAATTACGGCGTCCGTCGCAAGGAGGGACGAAGGAGATGCGCATCGTTCTCATCGGTGGGACGGGTTTCATCGGGCGTGCCGTGATGGCGCGATGTTTGGAAGAGTTGAATGACCTTGACTTAGTCGTCGTTACCCGTCGGCAGCAAGAAGCCGACCAGATGCCCCCTTGGGTTCGTCCCGTCCTTTGGGATTTGATGGATGCCCCCCTTCCGCCCCAACTTTTGGATGGCGTGGATGCCGTCATCAACTTGGCGGGTGAAACCGTCGCCCAACGGTGGACGCCCGCCACCAAACAACGCATCCGCGACTCACGAGTTTTGACGACCCGCCATTTAGTGGAAGCGATGCGCCAAACCGCTAAGCCGCCCAAAGTCCTTGTCAATGCCTCGGCAACGGGTTACTATGGAGACCGAGGCGATGAAGAGTTGACCGAAGAAGCACCCCCAGGGAACGGTTTTTTGGCAGAAGTGTGCCAACTGTGGGAAGAGGAAGCCCAACGGGCGACGGAGTTAGGGGTGCGAGTGGTCTGCTGTCGCTTCGGCGTCGTCTTGGGCGTGGGGGGCGGGGCATTGGAACGCTTGTTGCCCTTTTTTGAATGGGGCGTCGGTGGGCGGTTGGGCAACGGGCAGCAATGGATGTCATGGGTGCACCGGCAAGACGCTGCCCGCCTTGTCCTGCATGCCGTCAAGAACGACGCCGTGCGCGGGCCGATGAATGTCGTCGCTCCCGAACCTGTCCGCCATCGGGAGTTCACTCGCCTCTTGGCGAAGGTGGTCGGCAAACCTGCGCTTTTCCCCGTTCCTGTTTTCGCCCTGCGGTTGCTTTACGGGGAGATGGCGGATGTTTTGCTGCACAGCCAACGGGTCTTACCGAAGGTCGCCTTAGCGACAGGGTTCACCTTCGCCTATCCTGACTTGGAGACAGCCCTGAGGCATTTGTTGCGCTGGCGTCATCAGTTCCAAGCCACTCCCGATGCTGCCATCTTCGCCATCGCTTGAAAGGAATGCCCTTTTCATGGCAGAAAACTTGTCGGTCATCGGAAAGGAGGCTAAGGACGAAGGAGGTGAGCCGTTTGCCAAGCAAGCGCGTGTTGGCCGTAGAAGACGACCCTGCCCTCATGGAACTTCTTCGCTTGCTCTTAGAACGAGAGGGCTTGGAGGTGGAGGTCGCCCAAGATGGGTTGCAAGCCTTAGACCAACTGAGGGCTCATCATTGGGATTTGGTGCTCTTGGACTTGCACTTGCCCAAACTGGAAGGCTTGGATGTCCTTTGGGAGATGCGCCATGATGCCCACCTTCAATCGGTGCCTGTCATCATCATCTCGGTGGACGATTCCCCCCACACGATGCTGCAGGGTTGGCGATTGGGCGTAGACAGTTACTTCCTCAAGCCTTTTGACCCAGACGAGTTGTTGCGGGTCGTCCGTCGCATCTTATCACTCCCCTGCGAAGCGTCTTACAATGTGTAACCCCACATAGCGGCATCCTTTCTCGCCATCCAGAAGCGAAGGACGAGGGGGCGATCGGGTGTGCAATGGTCTTTGACGGCAGTGGAAGTGGATGGGCAGCGGATAGGCGTTATCGTGGCACGGCTCATGACGGGCGATTTGCTGGAAGCCCGCAACCGAGCGGAGATGTTTTCCGTCGGCGATTTGTTCAGCCGTTGGGTGGCAGCCTTGGGGCAAACGGTAACTCTGACGGCGCTGCGGGAAAGCGGCTTGATTGTCAAGCCGTCTGGGTTGACCGATGTCGTTGTCCATCAGACTTTGCGGCTACGCACCCGATTGTCTACTTTCGCTCGTCCCGTTGGGAAAGTCCCTCTGGCATCCTTAGTGCAGCGCTTCGTCTTGTTAGGACCGCGTTGCACGCCCGACGGTGACCTTGCCGAAGACCCTGCCGACTTTTACGCCCAGGTCATCGTCGCTTTAGCGACGGAGGAGTTGCGCCAAGTGTTGGCGCGGGAAGTCGGAGCGGTCAGCGCCGTCTTAGTGGGCGCCGCCCCCTTGACTAAACTCTTAGAGGAGGGCAAACCGCAACCCGTCGCCCGCAAGTGGTTTCTGACGATGCCTCTTTCCCGTCTCTTCCCCGCCGCCGATTTGCCCGTCGTCCTCCGCGAGACCGCCCTCTACTTTCGCCTCCATCACCGAGGACAGCCCGAGTGAAAAAATTTGAGGGGCGGGTGAAAAGCCCGCCCCTCAAGGTTGCAGAGTCTCTCGGAAGGCTCACTCACTGTCCTGCTCCTCCGCCCACAGGACCAGCTGGTCCGCCAGGTTTTGTTAGCAGTTTCATCTCCTCAGGGCTCACCGACGCAACGGGAGGACGGGTGGCACGGTAGATCAAAAAGCCAGCGACCACTAATAAGAGCACAGCGACAACGGCTAAGATAGCGTTACGCACCTTCGGGTCCTGCATAGCAAACACCTCCCCCTTTTCTTTCCCTTCATCGGTCTGCTGAGATGTGCTTGTAGACCCAGATGCCACCGATTTGCTCAATGGCTAAAACGCCCCCCATCCCCCGACGCATCAATTTGGAGTGCCCATCCGAAAAGCCACACACCAAACTACCCATCGGATGGTCCTCAATCGCCAATGACGGGTTAGCCTCTCGCTCCTGCGGGGTGAAGTCCACCTTATGGTGCCGAGCCATCAAAATGCGTTGGAACATGAATGGAGGCGCCGTCCCTGAATAGCCGTCCGAATAGTTGACCGTTTCCGACGGACGCGCCAAGCGAGCCAAAGGCATTAAATCTACGCAAGGCGGGTTGTTCACATTGTCTGTGCCACATGCCGGAATGCCTCCCCCGCATGACATCGCCGATTGCCCATTCACAAGTGTCCATTGAAGAGTTGAGTTGCCAACCGTTGAGCCAGGCCAACGCCAATAGGGATTGCCCTGACTTCCGTCTGGGAACGGTGGCGTCGTCGCTCCCCAAGTCGCCAACCCATAGTCTGTCAAGACTAAGTAGGGTTGAGGGAGGTTAGCAAAAGGTCCTGGTGGAGTGAAGTCCTTCACCCGCCTTTCTTCACCAGGACTGGCAGACGAGCAAAACCACATCTGCTTGTTGCGCACATAAGGGTCAAGGAACTCCGTGAAGTGGTAAAGCGCCACGACACCGCCGTTGCCATAACCAGGGAACCTTTGCTGGGGAGGACAGGTGCGGACGACCCAGTTAGGAAGCACCTCGTCATAGTCTTGAGCATACATGAGATGCGCCATAGCGATGTTGCGAACATTGCTCGTGCAGTTGGCTTGCCTTGCCTTTTCCCTCGCTTGACTGAAGACGGGGAACAAAATCGCCGCCAGAATGGCGATGATCGCGATCACCACCAGCAACTCAATGAGCGTGAACGCCTTAGAACGCACCATCTTCACGCACCTCCTGTCGCAAATGCAGTTTTCAATGGCACACTCCCAACCGACAACCATTATAGCAACCGCCTTCGCCGATGTAAAGACCTTTAGAGGGTGCTTGAAAAGGGAGGGCAAGGCTCCTGCCGAGCCGAACATCTCGGCAAGTCGTAAGATGGGCAGGCGGCAGATAGGCAGTCGGGCAGGTCGGAGGAATGAGGCTCACCAGTAACTTCGCCCTCCCATTGGGCTCAATTTCCGAACACCCTCAGGTCTTTTAGGTTTTGTGCGTCGTGGTTGATAGCCAGCGATCCGACGCCTCCTTTGCTGAAAAGCCAACGCTCCCTCCGACCTTCTGTTGGAGGGGCTATTTAGCCGAGAAAGTGGCAATGCGACAATGGTAATGTCCGCTGCAATGAGCGAAAGCCTTCGGCTACAGCATCAGCGCCGCCCCTAACGCCTCTTTTGCTCTCATGATCCTTCTGCAGGGAACGGCTTGCGGCTGGATTTTCTCACCTTCGCCGTTGACGGTTAGCCATGTCGCAGTCGGCAACACCGTCACTCAGCCAAGCAGATGGCGCCTTTGGATGCCGACGAAACAAGCCGAGCATATTTGGCGAAGACGCCATGGGTGAATTTGGGTGGGGGCGGCGTCCAAGTGGCGCGACGGCGTTCCAATTCGGCGTCGTCCACTTCCAGCGTGATCGTCCGCCGCTCCACATCAATGGTGATGAGGTCGCCATCTTTCACCAAAGCGATCGGACCACCGACTTGTGCCTCAGGGGCGATGTGTCCGACCATTAGCCCGTGCGTGGCGCCAGAGAAGCGCCCGTCCGTCAACAACGCCACCTCGTCCTTCAAGCCTTCACCGACGAGGGCTGCCGTCACTGCCAACATCTCCCGCATACCAGGTCCGCCCTTTGGACCTTCGTAGCGGACGACGACGACATCGCCCGCTTGGATGCGCCCTTCCGTCACGGCTTTGAAGGCGTCCTCTTCGCAATCAAACACCTTCGCTGGTCCGCGATGGAAGCGCTTGGTCGTGCCCGTGATTTTCAGGACTCCCCCTTCGGGCGCTAAGTTGCCCCGCAAGATGACAAAGCCACCCGTTGGGTGCAACGGGTTAGCGACGGTGCGGACGACATCTTGGTCGGTGGGGAACGAGACATCGCGCAATCGGTCGGCAATGGTTTCGCCCGTGACGGTGCGGCAATCGCCATGCAGCAAGCCCGCATCCAAAAGCGCCTTCATGATGACGGGGACACCCCCGATGCGATCCACATCCGCCATGACATAGCGCCCCGACGGTTTCAAGTCGGCAAGGTAAGGCGTTCGTTCGCTAATGCGTTCAAAATCGTCCAGCGTCAACTCCACGCCCGCTTCGTAGGCGATGGCAAGCAAGTGCAAGACCAAATTGGTGGAACCGCCCATCGCTGCGGCGACGGCGATGGCATTTTCAAAGGCTTTTTTGGTCATGATGTCGCGGGGGCGAATGCCTAACTCTAAGACCCGCAGGATGGCGCGTCCTGTTTCGTAGGCGATTTGTTCGCGCCGGGGGTCGGGGGCGATGGGAGCGGCGCAGTTGTGAACGGTCAAGCCCATCGCTTCAAAGGCTGACGCCATCGTGTTGGCGGTGAACATCCCGCCGCAAGCGCCAAAGGTCGGGCACGCTGCGCATTCCAGTCCCCTCAACTGTTCTTCGGTCAGTTTGCCTTTAGCGACCGCGCCGACAGCTTCAAAGACATCCTGAATGGTCACGCTTTTGCCTTGCCAATTGCCCGGCGGGATGCTGCCGCCGTAAAGGTAGATGCTGGGGATGTTCAGCCGCGCCATTGCCATCACGCAACCAGGTTGCGTCTTGTCGCACCCGCCGATGAGCACGAGGGCATCAAACTGATACGCCGTCGCCATCAACTCAATGGAGTCAGCGATCAAGTCACGGCTGATCAGCGACGCTTTCATGCCGATGTGTCCCATGCCCATCGCATCGTTGACGGCGACGGTGTTGAACTCCAAGGGCGTGCCGCCCGCATCGCGGACGCCTTGCTTGACTATCTCGGCGAGGCGGCGAAGGTGATGGTTGCAGGTGTTGATTTCCGCCCAAGTGTTGGCGATGCCGATTAAAGGGCGTTGCAAGTCCTCGTCGGTCAACCCGATCGCCCGCAGCATCGCCCGATGGGGCGCTCGTTCCACGCCCTCCGTCAGCAACTTGCTCCGCTCTTTTTTGAACGCCATCGGTCTTCCTCCTTCCGCCGATGAGTTTAACGCCGCACTAACGCCAAGACGCGGGCGGGAGCGCCTGAGCCGTCGCGGATTTTTAACGCTCCGACGATGAGCGTCGCTCCACGCGGGGGCAACTCCCGCAAGTTCGCCAAGTTCTCAAGGGCGATTTTGCCCGCTCCATTAAGCAACTTGTGGACGGCGAAATCTTGGGACGGACCGTTGTCAATGCTCAAAGTGTCAATGCCGACACCTGCGATATTGCGCTCCAAGAGCAACTTGGCAGCGTCCACGCCGAAGCCGGGGAAATGCATAACGCCCTTCTCGTCCATGTTGATGTAGCGTTTGGGGTCGTTCCATCGTTCCTCCCAGCCCGTTCGGGCGATGACGAAAGCGCCTGCCGGGATTTGACCGTAGCGGTTCTCAAAGTCGCGGAGGTCTCGGGCGCTCACCAAGTAATCGGGGTTGCGGGCGACTTTCTCTCGGACATCAAGGACGCAGGCTTCTCCGACCAGTTGGGATGGTGGCACTTGGTCTATTGCCCGTTGCCCTTCGGCGAAATGGATGGGGGCATCCACATGCGTGCCCGTGTGCTCGGCGCAAGCGAAAGCGTTGGCGTAGTAACCTTGGGCGTGCTTCGCCAAATTGCGCAACTCAAAAGGCGGGTTGCCCGGCCAGACAGGGATGGCGGGGTGCAAGGTGTGGGTTAAATCTACGACCCGCCAACGGGGCAACCCTATCTGCCCCATCGCCCAACCCAATAGCGCTGCCATCAAAACTGCTGCAATGCTCCCGACGAAATGACGCATTGCCGCTCACCCTCCTTTGCCCTCAGCGTTGGTCACCAATTTCGTTTGGCTTCCTGTCGCCTTCCGCGTGCCGAAGGGCGTCTTCCAAGTTCAAATCGTCCACCAAGACGATGCGGTCTTTGAGCATCGCTAAAAGCGCTGGGTCGCGCTTTGCCAACCCTCGTTCAAACTCCGCTTTTGTCCAACCTTTTGGCTCTACGCCGATGGGCGCATCTTGGTAAAGCAAATCGTTTCGTTGCAAGGGATGGGACGGCAGCGTTTCGGCGACGATGAAAGCATCAATGTCGCTCCAGTCTTTGAAAGTGCCCTGCGCCACCGAGCCGTAAAGCCACACCGTCAATGCTCCCAGTCGCTGCCGCAATCGCTCGGCGTAAGTGCGGGCGGTGGCGATGCGTTCTTCTTGTTGCATCAGGCGGTGAAGAGAGTGCCCAAACGCCGAAACACCTAACGCCCTCAGCAACCCTTTGACGGCATAGTGCGCCGCTTGCTCCGCTTTAAAACATGCCCAGTTCCAAAACTGCCCTTGTTCATCCCATTCCGCTGCCCGCAAAGTTTGCTCGGCTTGATGAAGCCAGCGACGAAATTCCCGCTCGTCCAGCATCGGCATTTGCTCCTTTATTAGCGGATGGGTTCTAACCGAGGCAGGACGCTCAAGACGCGTTGACGCAATTGGGAGGGTGAGGGTAACTCACTGACGATTTGTCCGTTGCGCATCAACGGTTTCGTCGCCTTTTCCAGTTTACCGCCGCAATGGGGGCATTTGCCCTCAGGAGTTCGGTCAACGGGCGTGACGACGCCGTGCAGGCAACTTTCGCAGCGCCAGATGTCTTTGGCACCTGCCATCTTGCCTCGCTTGGCGATGGGCGTCCCTTCAATTTCCACGATGTCCATCGCAAAGTTGATGGTGGGTGCATTGCTGATGGAAGTGCCGACACCGTAAGCATCGGCGACTTCATTGAGGCGCAGGATTTCGTATTCGTCCACGCCGCCGCTGACGAACAACTTCACATGACGATAGCCTCGCAAGTCCAACTCCCATCGGACTTCTCGCAACAACTCCACCATGTCGCCCCGCCGAGAGCTGGGAGTGTCAAAGCGGACGGCAAACAATCGTTCGCCCAACTCTTCGGCGCAGCGCAGCGCCTCAAATTTTTCGTCGTTGAAGGTGTCAATGAGGGCGACACGGGGGATGGCAGGGTCAATGACGCGGTCAAACCACTTCAGGGCTTCCACGGTGTCGCCCAAGAGCAGGATAAGGGCGTGGGGCATCGTGCCAGCGGGTGGGATGCCGATGAGTTCGGCGCTTTTTGTCGCCGCCACGCCGTCACAACCGCCGATGTAAGCGGCGCGGTCAATCATGGGGGCGATAGCGGGATGCATCCGCCTTGCCCCGAAACTCAAGACAGGGCGATGACCAGCGGCTTTTTTGCATCGGGCGGCTTTCGTCGCCACGCCCGACGCTTGACATAACATGCCCAGAAGCGGCGTCTCGTAGATGCCAAATTGCGTGTATTCGCCGCTGACCCGCCAGACAGGTTCACCCGCCCGAAAGACGCTCCCTTCTTCCAGCCCGTCCACATCCACAGGCAAGCCTTCCAGCAGCCGCAAGGCTTCTTCTACGCCCGCCAAAATCGCCCAATCGTAGCGGTCGGGCAGATGCGTTGCCCGAATTTCCATGACGACCCGCTTTTGAATGCCCGCTGCCTTCAGCACCTGAATCGTCCGCTCAAAGTAGACATCCGTGACCTTGCCCGCCTTGATTTCGTCGGGCTCGGCGATATGGAACACGACGATGCCTCCTTTCCGTCAATCCAAAAGCACTGTCTTGCCCCGACTGATGAGGCGATGGGTTAAAGTGATGGTCGGGCGATTAGCGCCACTTTGGGTCATTTCCAGCACCAACCGCCCTTCATCCAGCGATTGCATCTCATCGCCTCGTTCAGGGTCAAAGTAAAGCGTCGCCGTCGCCGAAAAACGCCCCCGCACGGCGACCGTCCATTCGCCGACCTCATCTTGCCCGTCAATGGGAGCGTCAACGGTGCTTTCTATGACGGCACAAAGCCGACCGTCCAGTTTCACCAACTCCTTGAACCGCGAGGCGATGGTGATGGGGACTTTGCAGTTTGGCGTCAAGTTTTCCGTCACCCGCTCTTGCCAAGTGTCGCCGACCTTGATGGCTTGTTCGGGGAAAGCGATGTTGTGGACGGCAGTCTCAAAGAGTTTGTCCAGCCAACGGGTCGGCTGATAGCGGGGGCTGGCAAGGGGGAAATCTTCGTCCACTTCGTCTTCGTCGCCTTCCTCACCCTCCACGACCCGCTCTTCCAGCACCTTGCCTCGGTTGGTCATCCGAACGACGCGCTTGTAGGGGCGGTCAGGCAAGTCCCGCATCCGCTCGTCCACGCCCATTTGCGCTTTCCCGCTTTCCTTCGTCGTCTCAATCTCCAGCGTTCCGTCGTCGGCGACACTGACGATTTTGTGCAAGTAAGTCGCTTCCGAGCGATATTCCATTCGCCCTTCCCGCATCCCGTTCGGTCCAGGGAAAGTGCCCGCCATCCGCAGGATGAACCATGCCCGATAGCGATTGACCTCGCCAGGTTTGCCCTTGTAGCGGAGGAGAAAAGTTTGAGGTGGCGATGACGGTTGTCCCGACGGTGCCTGCATAGCAACCACGACACCGACGGCAACCAACAAAGCAGCGATGACGCCCCAGCGTCCCATCGCAAATCACTCCCTTCGCAGGCATTTAGCGCCCTCACGGTGTGCCAATGTCCACTTTGCAAAATTTGTCGGCAACAAGGCTACAACGCAAGACAATCCCTCCGCCATTTTCGTTCCTGCCCGAAGATGTTCGGAAAGTCAACCTTTGGGAGGGCGAGGCTTCTGCCGAGCCGAGAAGATCGGCAATTCGGCAGATAGTGCCCTTAACCGCCGACTGCTGTGTATCGGCGCAGCCCGCAGCGCCATAGCCATCGCTTGATGACCAAGCAAGCGACCAGCCAAATCACTTGCACGGTCAAGCCCCTGAGCACAAGGGAAGGTTCCGCCCGTCCCATGAGCACCTCTACGGGCAGGGCGATGATGTAACGAAAAGGCAAAAAGTTGGCGATGGCGTTCACCCAAGACGGAAGCACTTCCAACGGCGCTAATCGTCCCGAAAGGAAGTAACCGATGCCCCAAGCAAACATCTCGTAAAAGGCGCCAACCCGCACCGTCCAAAACGCCAGCATCGCAAAGCAATAGCCCATCAAAAAGTTCAGCATTCCCGCCAGTGTCAAGGTGAGAAGGAAAAGGGCAAAGTGGGCAGGGGTCAATTGGTAAGGCGTTCCGCCCAACAGTTTCCACAAAAGTGCCCAGACAGGCAGCAAGATGACGGCTTGCGCCAGTTTGTAGGCGACATTCGCTGCCGCCAACTCCCACACTGGGTCAACAGGACGCAGCAAGCGGGACGACAATTGCCCCTGCCGAACATACCACTCCCACTCGTAAGCCGACCATTCGGCGGTGAAGTGGTCTACCGCCATGACGGCAAGGAAGTAACTGACGAAATCAGCGGCGGAAAAGCCAGCGACGGGGCGATGGGCGGCGACAGAAGTCCAAACCGCTAAGTTGATCAGCGGTAAAGCGAACCCGCTCAAGAGCCAAATCCACATGACGACCCGATACTCCATCTGAACCGCCAATTGCAACCGCACAAAGGCAAGGAACTTGCGCCACATCGTCAGCCGCCTCGCTGAAGGGCTTGGGCATAAACTTCCCGATAACGCTGGGCTTCCTTCATCGGGTCACAATGTTGCCGCACCCACACAAAAGCGTTGTCTATCAACCGCTGCCGCAACGCCTTGTCGGTCAGCAACCGATGGGCTTGCCACGCCAGTTCGTCGGCATCCCGAAAGAGCAAGCCCGTCTCTTCATGACGCACCAACGAAGTGTTGCCCATGACAGCGCTGGCGAGGACAGGGCGCTTCAGCCACATCGCTTCCAACAAGGCGTTCGCCATCCCGCCTTCATGAAGGCTCGTGTTCAGCACGATGTCCGCTGCCTCGTAAACCGAACCCATTCGCTCCGAAGGCACAGCGCCGAGAAAATGAAGCCACGCATGGTGCTTCAACGCTTCCTCTACCCGTTGCCCTTCGTCCGTTTCCAAAATTGCTCCCGCCAATAGCAAATGGGCATCCACGCCGAGTTGGCGTCCCTTCGCCACGCCCTCAACAGCCAGCGTCGGGCGCTTGACCTTTCGGATGTTGGCGGGCAACAAAAGCAAAGGCGTTTCCTTTGTCAAGCCCAAGTGCTCCCGCACATCCCAAACTTCCTGCGGCGGCAGCCAAACACCTTGCGGGATGACGAAAATCTTCCCTGCCACTTCAGGCAACGCTTCCCGAACTTCCGACGCCATTTCGGGCGTGAAGGTGACGATGGCAGCGGCATCCCGCAGCACTGCCACGACCACAGGACGCCGTTGAGCATCTTTCAAATCGTCATGAACATCGGTGCCCGTCAGCGTGACGACGAGAGGAATGGAAAGCGATTGAGCGACTTGGCGAGCGACAACACCTGCCTTGACGGCATGAAAGGCGTGGACAAGTTGAGGGCGAAAGCCTTGGATGAGGTCGTCGGCATCTTGGGGCAAGGGTTGGGTCGGAAGGACTTGGACAGCGACGCCCAGTTGTCCCAAATGAGTCGCAAGGCGTCGGGCAGTCGTCACATTGCCGCCGACGGCGGGCAGGTAATTGGGCGTTCAAATCAAAACGCGCATCGCTGTCACCTCGGAGCGAACAGACGCCCCAAAAATTTCAACACCTCGCAAGTGGGTTCGGAAAGTCTTTGGCTGTAGCCTAATGCCATCCCATTTCACCCTCTGATCAGGGCACAACCTGCGACGGAAATTCCCATCGTGCCGACGGGGGCTTCAAGGCGTGTTTCCCGAACACCCTCACATCTCGCAAAATTTTGCGACGGCTACCCACCGCGCAGGAGGGAAGGAGATGACAACCCGACAGCGATGGCTCTGGCTTTTAGCGCCTTTGCTCTTGCTCGCTATTTGGGGGCAACAACGCCGCACCTCAAAACCGACGACAGGGTTACGCGTCGTCAAAGTTGTGGACGGTGACACAGTTGTTCTCTCCGACGGGCGCACCGTCCGTTACATCGGCATTGACACGCCCGAACATGGGCAACCTTACTTTGATGCCGCCCGCAACTTCAACCGCAAGTTGGTGCTCAACAAACCTGTGGAGTTAGAGTTTGATGTGGAGCGCTACGACCATTACGGTCGGTTGCTGGCGTATGTTTTCGTGCGGGACGAAAAGGGTCGGCGAGTTTTTGTCAATGCCGAAATGGTGCGTAACGGATTCGCCCGCACTTACACCAAACCGCCCAATGTCCGCTACGCTGACTTGTTCGTTCGGCTGCAAGAAGAAGCCCGCAAAAATCGGCGGGGCTTATGGTCGGTCTATCACCCGACTCGCCAACCTGTCATCGGTAACCGCAACACCCGCACTTTCCATCGGCTTAACTGCCCTTTGGCGAAACGCATCCGCCCTCGCAACCGAGTTCGCTTCCCCAACGCTGAAGCGGCATTGCAAGCGGGCTTCCATCCTTGCCGAGAATGTCAACCTTGAGCGAGGGTGTTCGGAAAGTCACACCTTGAATAACCGCCGTTCGTTGCAGCGGACATTAACATCGTCGCATCGCCATTGTGCGGCTAATGGCAGCACCGACAGAAGATCGGAGGAAGCGTTGGTTTTTCAGCAAAGGCGAAGGAAGCGTCGCGTTGCTCCTCCTTGTTGGAATGGCTATCAGCCTCCACGGAATGGCTAATAGCCACGACCAAAGAGGCTATCAGCCATGACGCCCAAAACCGACCTCACGCCCTTCCGAACACACTCCTATTGACATGGCTTTGGCTTTGCGTTATCTTATTTGCCATCTGAAAAGGTATCTTCGTTTAAAGGGAAGGAGAGGCGATATGCGCCCAAAAACTACCTTTTTCTACATCTTGTGGCTTTTGTTAGCAGCATCTTCCTTGATGGGATGTGGGGGCGGAGGCAAAAATACTCCTATAAATATTGGTAGCGGCAATAATCAAATAAATGGTAATGGTGGTGGTGGTAGTAGTAATAATGAAGTAAATCCTCCACCAATATTTCCTCCGCCAATATCTCCTCCGCCAATATCTCCATCAATAAGCATATACTATCCTTGGGAAGATGGAAGAGTAAATGTGGTAGGAGAAGGGGTTATATTGACAATAAAAGGGGGAGTCTTTTATGATGGGGGGTTAGTAAGCTCTGTTGAAGCTGTGGTGGATGGCGAGGTGGTTGCAAGAACTGTTCCTTCTCCTGATGGATATTTTGAATTAGATATAACTAGATTTGGTAATATAAAAGGCAATAAACAATTAGAAATAATAGCAACTACTACAGATAATATAAAAGGTACATGTAAGCTAAATATTATCTATGATGATAGCTTGTTGTATAACTTAGCTATAGAGTTTTTAAGAAAGTATAGTACAGATTATACAGGACAGCTGTTTAGATTTGGTAATTTGAATAATGGACCATATACAAAACCTGTAAGGGTTGAGGTAGAAAAATTACCATCTCAATATCACCATTTAGTCCAGAAAGCATGTAATTTCTGGACTAAATATACAGGAATACAGTTTAATATAGTCCCTCAAATAGATCCAAACGAACCTGGTATAGCTTTATTTGCCAAATTCGATAAAGACCCAGGATATGCAGCTGGTACAATAGTAGGATACGCAGATCCAAGTATAGGAGAAATAGCTAGTGGTATCATCCGCCTCTATAAGGAGTGGATAACATACAATGATAATGATAAGTGGATTACTATAGCACATGAAATAGGACACGTATTAGTAACTGCCTTACACGCCGGGATTAATGCTGGGCATACTGATGAAGGGGATATTATGGATTATATGGGTCCCACAAGAGATTTATTTCATACATATCAACAATTAGCTATGAAAATTAAGTATAATAAAAACCCTGGAGAACAGTTATAAAAATATAAATAACACACCCTAGGATTTACTTCCTAGGGTGTTATATTACTTTATTTTTATTATTCTTCTGTTATTTCTAAGACTAATTTAGTTTTGTTAGCATCTAAAATTTGAACAGGAGCAATTAATTGTCGTGGGGGTTCTTGTTCTCGGCTTACATTTCCACAGGGTAGCCAACGTAAAAATCCCATTATATTTTTCATATAACAATAGAAAACACCTTTGTTTTGATCATAATACATCATACCTTCATAAGCAGGTGTAAGAGTAGATGTTTGTGGTGTTAATCTAATTGCACCACTTACTTCTAATGATTATGTCTTTTTGTGTAAGTGATGACCTTTTCTTGCGATGAAAAGGGGATATTGGAGGCTAAGTTGTAGAGGGGGGCTTTTTGTTTTTCTGCCTGCGGCAATCCTTTCGTTTACTTCTCGTTTACCTTGCGTTTACCCTTATCTTACTGGCAAACTGGTGAGGTTCCGACAGGGATGCTCCAGTGTTTCACATGGAACTGTTCGAAAATGGTGTTATAATGGAGTGATGAGGTGAGTAAGGATGGAAGGAAGGGCAAGGATGAGACTGACGACGATTCCAATCCATCAAATCCTTTCCCTCGCCCAACAATTCTGCAAAGAGAGACCTTCAAGGAAGAAGAAATTTGGACGCCCTTTGACCTACCCAGAATATCTCATCTTGACCCCTTTTTGCCCTAAAGCAAGTTTACAGACTTTCTTACAGGCAAATCTCAAGTTTTGTAAGGGACGAATTAGGCAACATCCCCTGCCTTTCCACCTTGCACTAATCGGGTCAAGAAGATGGAGCAAGAAAGGTTTGAGGAGTTTTTGAGGTGGCTCTCAAAAAAGGGGACTTTATGAGGGGGAAAGGGGAAGTTTTGGTGATAAGGGATGGGACAGGTTTTTCCTACGGCTCATATTGCTTGATTGGGTGGTATCGTGGGAAAGTGATGAAGAAGGTGAAGGCACATTGCAAGGTCGTTTTTGTTTTGGGAGAGGGGGAAGAGAAAGGGAGAAGATAGGGGAAGGGTGCAGGGAAAGGACGGAGGAGATGGCAAAGAAGGCGATAATGATGAAGGCGATATTGTGGAACATGGCGGTTTTGATGGTGTCAGGTTTTTTGTTGTTTAGGTGGTGGGTCTATTGATTGCTTCTTTCCACGCATGAAAGAAGACTTTTTTGAACATACTCAGGATTGGGGAAGGTGTTCGGAAAGGGAGGGCGAGGCTCCTGCCGAGCCGAACATATCGGCAAATCGTGAGATGGGCAGGTCGGAGGAATAGGCTCACCGGGAGGTTCGCCCTCCCATTGGCTCAATTTCCGAACACCCTCAGGATTGGGACTCAATGTAGCCGAGACCCACCAAAGGGATCAATCGGTCACATAGACGATGATGCGGCGCTGCTTGGGTCCGTCAAACTCGTAGAAGTAGACCCGTTGGTCGTCGTCCATGACCAATTTGCCGTCCTTGACGATGAGGACTTCCGTCGGGGCGACGAGGGCGGCTTTGGTGTAGTGGGGCGTTTTCGGGTCGGGATTGATGCGGTCTAACATTTCGTCCAATCTGGGTCGGTCGGCGACATCCACCTCTCGGTGGATGCTCACCGCCGCCGAAGTGTGCGGGATATAGACGCAAACGAACCCGTCTTTGATGCCCAATTCGGTGACGATGGCTTGAATGTGCGGGGTGAGGTCAATCAATTGCTCTCGCTCCGTCGTCGTGATGGCGACCTCTCGGACGAACCCCATAAACGCTTCTCCGCCTCCTTTGTCTTCTGAGCACCCGCCAAAGTTTAACACATCCAGTGACCGAGCAGGTTACCTTTATGCGGCTTCCATGCGATAATTGAGGCGCTAACGCAAGGAGTTGAGCCACGATGTCTGAGTTGCGCAAAGACCCAATCGTTCAACGGTGGGTGATCATCGCAGCGGAACGGGGGCAGCGCCCGTCCGACTTTCGGTCGGAAGCCCTTGCAAAGGAAGTGACCCCGAAGGCTTGTCCCCTTTGCCCGCACAATGAAGACCGAACGCCGCCCGAAGTGTATGCCCTCCGACCTGACGGAAGTCAACCCGACACCCCAGGTTGGCTCGTTCGGGTCGTGCCCAACAAGTTTCCTGCCCTGCAGAAGGAAGGAGAGGTGCGGCGACGAGGGTTCGGGCTTTTTGACGCGATGGACGGTGTTGGAGTGCATGAGGTCGTCATTGAAACGCCTGACCATTCTGCCGACTGGGACACGATGACGCCAGAGCACCTCCACCTTGTCCTGAAAACTTACCAGAGTCGGTTAAAGGCGCTCATGCAAGATGACCGCTTCCGCTACATCCTTATCTTCCGCAACTATGGCGTTCAGGCAGGGGCATCGTTATCGCACCCCCACTCTCAAATCATCGCCTTGCCCATCGTCCCTCAATTGCCCAAGGAGGAACTGAACGCTGCCCGTCGCCACTACCTTGAGAAGGAGCGATGCATCTTCTGCGACCTGATTTACCAAGAGCAAGAGTTGGGGCAGAGGGTCGTGGATGAAAGCGAGCACTTGATTGCCCTTTCCCCCTTTGCGGCACGGTTTCCCTACGAGGTGCATCTTTTCCCAAAACACCATAGCCATGACTTCGCCCAAGCCGACGACAGCCTCATCGCTGACTTCGCTTTTTCCCTGCATCGGTTGGTGAAGGCGGTGAAAGAGTTGTTGGGCAACCCTTCCTACAACTTCGTCTTGCACACCGCTCCCAACCCTATCCCGCGCCCAGGTCGTCCCGATTTTTGGGGCACTTTGCCCTACGATTACCATTGGCATTTGGAATTCATCCCGCGCCTGACCCGCGTTGCTGGGTTTGAGTGGGGCACAGGGTTTTACATCAATCCCGTCGCTCCTGAAGCGGCGGCAGCAGCGCTGCGAGATGCCCTCGTCCAATATGCACCGATAGCGAGGTGACGGATGCAGATGTCTCTTTGGCGGCAGGAACAAACTTCCAAAGTCATCGCGGAATGGTGGGAAGCCCTAAGAACCACATCGCCAACAGATGGTCACTACCCTCGTGCCGCCAGTTTAAAGTCGGCGTTGGAAGAAATCGTCGGTGCTTTGCTGGACTCTTTGACCCGTCCTGACTGGCAAGAGGCAGCCCGACAACCTGTGATGAACCTTCGCTTCTTAGCGGACCAAATGAACCTTTCCCTTTCCGACGCCCTTGCTGCCTTCCTTGCCCTCCGTTCACCTATCGCCAAAGCCGTCGCCGAAAGGTTGGGAGATGAGTCGGAAGCGTGGCGGCGCGTGTTGACAGTGTGGGATGAAGGCATCCTCGCCCTAACGACTGCCTGCCAGATCGTTAGCCAGCAGGCGTTAGAATTAGCCCACCGAAAATACCTTTCCCTCTTCCAACGCGCCTCTGACGCCTTTTTGCTCATTCGGATGGACGAGAAAGGCACTATCGTGGAAGCCAATGCCGCTGCCGCCGAGTTGACAGGCTATCCGTTGGAAGAATTGGTCAACGCCGCTGCCATCACCCTTGTGCCCAAAGAAGCCCACGCTATTTACCGCCAAGCGTTAGAGCGCCTGCGCCGAGACGGTCAACTCCGCACGAGGGGATTGCCGCTACAGCGTCGGGACGGTGAAATCGTTCAGTTGGACTTGTCTTGTGCTGTCTTGCACCTTGACGGTGAGGATTTTGCCCTCTGTGTCGCCCGCGACATCACCGAGCAACAGCGGTGGCAAGAGCAATTGGAGCGCTTGATCGCGGAGCGAACGGAAGAGTTGCGGACGGCTCTGGAGCGGGAACGGCATCGGGCGGCACAACTTTCGGTCTTGTCCACCGTCGTCGCTAAAGCCTTAACGGTCACCGACCCGACGGAACTTTACCGAGCCGCCGTTGATGCCCTCTATCGCCACTTAGCCTTCTACAATGTCGCCATCTTTGTCACCGACGAAGAGCGACGGCAGTTAACCTTAGCGGCTTGTCGGGGGGCTTACGAAAGAGTTTGGACGCCTCATTATCGCCAACCGATAGAGATTGGCTTGATGGGCTGGGTCGCTCGGAAGGGTGAACCTTTGTTGGTCAACGAGGTCACTAAAGACCCCCGCTATTTCCGAGCCGTCCCTGAAGAGAGCAAAACGCAAGCGGAATTGGCGGTGCCGATCAAAGTGCAAGGTGAGGTCATCGGCGTCATTGACCTTCAATCGGATGAGGCAGGGGCTTTTGACGAGGATGACTTGCGAACGGTGCAAGCCGTTGCCGACCAGATAGCCCACGCCCTTCAAGCCTTGCAAAACTTTCAGCGGGTGCGCATCCTTCGGGAGTTGAACGAACAAATCGTCCTCAACCTTCCCAATGGCGTTGCCCTCTTGAACGAGCGGGGAGAAATCATTATCGCCAACGAATTCTTTTGCCGCACCGTTTGCCAATTACCTTCCGAGCAAGTGTTAAACCGTCCCTTTCGGGAAGTGCTTCCGCCCGACCTCTTTCTCGCTTTCAAAGGGCAAGGGTTGGATTGGGGTAAGGCAATAGAAAGCGCCCTTCAGCAAGGCGAACCCTCTTTCTTCGCCGAAATCCCTTATCGGGACGGTTGGTGGGATGTGCGGGTTACTCCCGTTCACGGAGATGGGCGCCGACGGGTGATGCTTTACCTGCGGGATGCTTCCACCCGCGTCCGTCGCATCTATCAGTTGGAGACGCTGTTAGCCATCGGGCAAGCGATGGAGAGCAAGATTGACCTTCATCCCTTGCTTCACGCCATCTTGACGGCGGCGACAGCGGGACCTGGGTTGGGTTTCAACCGAGCCATCCTCTTCCTCGTGGACAAAGAGACGAAAGTGCTGCGGACGGCGATGGCGGTCGGTGCCTTAACTGCCGAAGAAGCCTATGCCACTTGGGCGCAGTTGGCTTCCGAGCGCAAAACCCTTTGGGATTTCCTGCGGGAGTATCCTGGCGATGAGGCTATCCGCCAAACGCCCTTGATGCAACGGGTGCAAGATTTGGTCATCCGATTGGACGAAGAGAACCTGTTAACCCTTTGCTTGCGGCGCCACGAACCGTTGCGCATCTCTAACCCGCGCAACGACCCCCGATTGCCCGAACGGTTGCGTCAGATTTTGAGCGACAGCGACGCCATTTGCGTTCCCCTCATCGCCCAAAATGAGCCGTTGGGATTGATCGTGGCGGACAATGCCTTCAGTCGTCAACCTATCACGGAAGAAGCTGAACGCTTGCTGCGGTTGTTTGCTTCTTCCGCCAGCATCGCCCTGCGCAACGCCCAACTCATTGCGGAACTCCGCCAGTCGTTGCAGCGCGAACAAGCGATGCGGCAGCAACTCGTCCATTCGGAACGGCTGGCAGTGATCGGAGAACTGGCGACAAAGATTGCCCATGATTTGCGGTCGCCGTTGGTGACCATCGGTGGCTACGCCCGCCAATTGCAGCGCCATCCCACCGACGCCGAGCGCGTCCGCCGCAACGCCCAAGTCATCGTAGATGAAGTGGAGCGGTTGGAGCGACAATTGCGAGACCTTTTGGATTTCACGACCCCCCGCCCCCCTCAATTGAAGCCTTCTTCCCTCGGCGACTTGGTGCACCGCTTAGCCGACCTGCAAAGACCCAGCATGGAAGCCGCCCGCGTCACTTTGACGCTGGAGGTCGCTGACAACCTTCCCCTTGTCCTGATGGACGAACTGCAGATGGAGCGGGTGATTTTGAACCTTTGGCGCAACGCCGTAGAAGCGATGCCCAAAGGCGGCGTTTTGTCGGTGCGAGTTTGGCACGAAGGCGATTGGGTCAAACTGCAAGTCGCCGACACCGGCGAAGGCATCCCTCCTGAAGCGATGGAGCACATCTTCAAACCTTTCTTCACGACCAAACGAACGGGCAGCGGGTTGGGCTTGGCGATTTGCGAAAAAATCGTCACCGATCACGGTGGCACTATCCGCTTGAGCAGCACGGTCGGGCAAGGCACGGTCGTGGAAATCACCCTCCCTGTCGCTCCAAGCGGGTCAAGTCAGGTTTTTCCCCAATGACGACGAAGGCAAGGGAGCGTCAAGATGGAAAGGGCAATAGCGCCGTCGGAGGTGAGCCGCTATGGCGAAGGCGCGCATTTTGGTCGTAGAGGATGAAGAGATGCAACGCCAACTTTATTGCGAGGAATTAGCGGCGGCAGGGTATGAAGCCATCGGGGTCGGTAACGCCTTGGAAGCCGAAGAGTTCCTCAGCCGAGAACGGGTGGATGTGGTCGTCTTGGATTTGAACCTGCCAGGGGTCTCAGGGTTAGAACTTTTGCCCCGCATCCACGAGTTGCATCCTGGCTTGCCTGTCATCATCCACACCGCTTATGGCAGTTACCGCGATGAGTTCATCAGTTGGCTGGCGGATGTTTTCTTGGTCAAGTCCCCCGATGCGGGCAACCTCGTGGAGGCGGTAGAGGAGTTGCTGAACCGACAGCGTGAGGTGGCGTCCAGCCCATGAGCCGTCTCAGCCCTATGGAGCGGACTTTAGCGATGGTGCTGGCGGGTGGATTAGGAGAGCGGCTGTATCCGCTGACGAAAGTGAAAGCGAAACCTGCCGTCTCCTTCGGCGCCATCTACCGCATCATTGACTTCACCCTTTCCAACTGCTTGCATTCGGGCATCCGCCGCCTCTTCGTCCTAACGCAACACAAATCGCTGCCCTTAGACCGCCACTTACGGTTGGGTTGGTCAAACCTGTTTCGGGCGGAGTTGGGGGAATTTTTGGAAAGCGTCCCGCCTCAACAACGCCTCGTCCGTGAGTGGTATCGGGGCACCGCCGATGCCGTCTTTCAGAACATTGACCTGCTCTCCCACGAGCGCCCCCAGTTCGTCCTCATCCTTTCAGGCGACCATGTGTATCGCATGGACTATCGGGCGATGCTGGACTTCCACTTGACCAAAGGCGCGGAAGTGACCATCGCTTGCACGACCGTTCCCCGTTCGCAAGCATCCCGTTTCGGTGTCATGGAAGTAGACCGAAATGACCGCCTCATTGGCTTTGAGGAGAAGCCGTCCAACCCAAAGCCTTTGCCCGATGACCCTGACCATTCCCTCATCTCTATGGGCATCTACTTGTTCAACACCGAGACGCTGGTGCGGGCGGTCATCAAAGATGCCAAGCGGCGCGACAGCAGCCACGATTTCGGCAAAGATGTCTTGCCCGACTTGGTGCGCAACAAAGCCCGCCTCTTCGCCTTCAACATCCGACGGGAGTTGCCGCCCCTGTTCCACTACTGGCAAGACATCGGGACACTGGACAGTTATTACCAAGCCCACATGGAATTGCTTCGTCCCGACCCACCGTTGCCTTTGCACCATGACGAATGGACTATCCGCACTTACTTGCCACCTTTACCGCCAGCGGTCTTGCAAGGGCGGGTGCAAATCCGCCATTCTCTGCTGGCACCTGGTTGCCTCGTGGAGGAAGGCGCTATCGTGGAAAATTCCGTCCTCGGTTACGGCGTGCAGGTTGGGGCTGGAGCGACGGTCACAGGTTGCGTCTTGCTCCCGAGGGTGCGCATCGGCGCAAGGGCGAAATTACTTCGCACCATCGTGGACGAGGAAGTCACCATTCCCGAAGGAGAGACGATTGGCTTTGATTTAGCGATGGAGCGTCGTCGCTTCGTCGTCAGCGAAGGCGGCGTTGTCGTCGTTCCGACAGGCGTCGCCTTTCAACCTTCCTCGGTTTCTTGAGGCGCTCATAATTTGGGCAGGTGATGCCCTGTGCCTCTGGCAACGATTGAGCAGGCTTTAGAGGAACTGCGCAAAGGTCACTTCATCATCGTCGTGGATGACGAAGACCGCGAGAACGAAGGTGACCTCGTTTTAGCCGCCGAAAAAGTTACGCCCGACGCCATCAACTTCATGACCAAGCATGGGCGAGGGCTTGTCTGCGTGGCGATGACGGGCGAGCGGTTGGACGCCCTGCAAATTCCCCTTTTGCCAGGCGACAACACTTCTCCCTTCGGTTCGCCCTTCGCCATGCCCGTAGATGCTCACCCCCGCTTTGGCGTGACGACAGGCATTTCCGCTTACGACCGCGCCATCACCGTTCGGGTGCTCATTGACCCCAACACCAAACCGACGGACTTGACAAAACCTGGGCATGTCTTCCCGCTGCGGGCGAAGGAAGGCGGCGTCTTGCGTCGGGCAGGGCACACCGAAGCCGCTGTGGATTTGTGCCGATTGGCAGGGCTTTATCCCGCCGCCGTCATTTGCGAAATCCTCCGTGACGATGGGCAAATGGCACGATTGCCCGATTTGGAGAAGTTCGCCGAGGAGCATGGCTTCGTCATCGTCACTGTCGCCGACTTAATCGCTTATCGCCTTCAGCACGAGCAATTGGTGCGACGGGTGGCGACCGCCCGCTACCCGACACCTTTTGGCGAGTTCACCTTGATCGCTTATGAAAGCCTTTTGGACGGCTCGCCCTTTTTGGCATTGGTGATGGGCGACATCCAGTCCGATGAACCCGTTTTGGTGCGTGTCCATTCGGCGTGCTTGACGGGCGATGCCCTTTTCTCTTTGCGTTGCGATTGCGGCAATCAATTGCGGTTGGCGATGGAAAAAATTGCTGCCGAAGGGCGAGGCGTTTTGCTCTACATCCCCCACCACGAAGGGCGGGGCATCGGTTTGCTCAACAAACTCAAAGCCTACGAGTTGCAAGATGCAGGCTTGGACACAGTGGACGCCAACTTGAAGTTGGGGCATCCGATGGACGCCCGCGATTACGGCTTGGGCGCTCAAGTTTTGCGGGATTTGGGTGTCCGAAAGATGCGCCTGATGACCAACAACCCGACGAAGCGAGCGGGGCTTTCTGGCTACGGGTTGGAAATTGTAGAGCGCGTTCCTTTGGTCGCCGAACCTCAAAGCGACTTTGCCCGCCGCTACTTGGAAGTCAAGCGCGACAAGATGGGACACCTCATTGAGTTGTGAAAAATCGGATGCCCGTTAAGCGTTGCTTTGCCTTCTCCCCGCTAAACAACGGTCAAAAGCAACTCATTTACGGGAACTGGACGAGGGTGATGACTTCGTAGCCTTGCAACTTCTCCCGACCCCTCAACTCCGTCAACTCAATGACGAAGGCGAAGGAGTCAATGACGCCGCCCGCTTGTAAGACCAAACGGGCAGCGGCTTGCGCCGTCCCGCCAGTCGCCAGCAAGTCGTCCATGATGAGCACCCGTTGCCCTTGCTGGATGGCGTCCACATGCATCTCCAACGCTTCAATGCCGTATTCCAGCGCATAGTGCACCTTGTAGGTCATGTAGGGCAGTTTGCCCGATTTGCGCAGAGGGACGAAACCCGCCCCCAGCCTGATGGCGAGAGGCGCCGCAAAGATGAAGCCCCGTGATTCTACGGCGGCGATGACATCAATCCGACGCCCCTCGTAAATCTGGGCAAAGGTGTCAATGACCCGACGGAACAAGTCGGGGTCTTGCAAGACGGGCGTGATATCTCGGAAAAGGATGCCTGGCTTGGGGAAATCAGGGATGTTGCGGATGGCTTCCTTCAGTCCTGCGACGACGGGAATGATCGCCATATCTATCGCCTCCTCTGCAAGTTTTTCAGACGATGACACGGGCATGCTTAAGGGCTTCGCCGCATCGGCAAGTTCGTTGGGCGGGAAGTCGTCGGATAATTTCGGCGATCAACTGGCGAGCCCTCTCCACGCTGGCGGCGAAGTTTTTCATCACCTCTTCCGCTGAGACAGGTTCCACTTCCCCTTCCGCCACCAAGCCCGTGTCGTAGTCGGTGACGATGGAGATGTTGACATAGCAAAGTTCCGCCTCCCGCGCCAAGACGACTTCGGGATATTGGGTCATGTTGATGACTTCCCAACCCATCTGGGTAAACCAGCGGCTTTCGGCTTTGGTGGAAAAGCGTGGACCCTCAATGACGACGACGGTGCCCCGCTCGTGGTGAGGGATGCCTAAATCCCGACATGCCTCAATGGCAATCGCTCGCAACTGGGGGCAATAAGGGTCGGCGGTGCTGACATGGGTCGTGATGGGACCGTTGAAGAAGGTATCATCGCGGTGGCGGGTTCGGTCAACGAATTGGTCGCAGATGACGAAATCGCCGGGCTTGATATGGCGCTGCAAACTGCCGACGGCATTGGGGGCAAGCACGCGTTCTACCCCCAACGCCTTCATCGCCCAAATGTTCGCCTTGTAGGGCACTTTGTGAGGGGGATACTGATGCTTACGCCCATGCCGGGGCAAAAAGGCGACGCGCTTTCTGGCGATTTCCACGATGGTGATCAAATCGCTGGGAGCACCGAAGGGTGTTTCCACCTTGATTTCCTCCAGCACCGTCGCCCCTTCCATGCTATAAAGCCCCGAACCTCCAAAGACCCCGATTTCCGCCTTGCGTTCTTTCACCTCAGGGAACATCACCAGCACCTCCTCCTTTGACTGCCGCTGGTTCTTCTTCGGGTCGCCATAAAGGCAACTCCACGACGAAAAGGGCACCGCCCGACGGAGCACTTTCCACCCAGATGCGCCCTTGATGGGCAGCGACGATGTTTTGGACGATGGCTAATCCTAACCCTGTCCCTCCTTGTTCCGCTTTCGTCGTCACGAAGGGCGCAAAGATGCGCTCCCGCCATTCCTCAGGGACGCCAGGTCCATCGTCTTCCACTTCTATCCGCGCCCAACCGTTGCGCTGGCGGGTTCGGACGATGACCTGCGACCCTTTGCCGGCAGCGAGGATGGCTTCGCCTGCATTGCGCACCAGTTGGAGGATTGCCTCTTCTAAATCGCCCCGCTGACCCAAGATGAGCAACCCTTGCGGGGCGCAATCGGTAGCGACTTGCACCTTGTCTTTGGACAAGGCATACCTTGCCAACCGCACGGCTTCATTGACCACCATGTTGACATCCACCAGTTCCCGTTCCCGCGTGCGGCGGGCATCGGCGAAATGGATGATGGTTCGGGTGATTTCTCGGATGCGGCTGGCAGCCGAGAGGATGTCGGATAACTTCTCTCGCGTGCCGTTATCCATCGCCCCTTCATCCAGTGCCATTTCGGCGTTGCCCAAAATGACTTGTAGCGGGTTGTTGATTTCGTGAGCGATGCCCGACGCTAATTCGCCCAGTGTCGCCACCTGAAAGGAGCGGGCTAAATTCTGCCATTGCAGGTCGTCCCGCTGGATGGGATGGAACTGCCAAACTTGATGCCCCGAAAGTAAAGTCGTCACGAAGACGCGATAAGTTTTGGGGGCTGTCGCCGAGCGCAAAGTAACGACGCCGCCCGAAGTGCCCAGCCGCACCAACTCTTGCAGGATTTCGCCGTCGCGCGGCGAATGCGCCAAAGCCCAAAGGGCTTGTCCTGCTTCCAACGGGATGCCCCATTGAGTTTGAGCGGCGGCATTCCAAGCGATCAAGTGCCCCTGCAAATCCGTGACGACCAAAGGGATGGAAAATTTGTCCAACAACTTTGACCATCCCTTCGGGGAAAAAGTTAACCACAAAGTGCACAAGTCTGCCCAGAAAAGGGCTTGTCCCACCGTCAACCTCATCGGGCAAAGGAGGGCGTAAAGGGGAGAAGTGCTCTCTGGTGGGATGCCAACCAACCACCAAGACCGTTTTGGGATTTGTGTCCGAAGAGGCAGGGCTTTGCCTGGGGTTGGCAGGCAAAGGGGCAATCTGCTCGGTGCTTTCCCCACCACATACAGTGCCTCCCACGCTTCTTGACGGCGGTGATACAACCCACCTGTCCGCCACAAGGAGAGAAGGTGCTCTAACGCCTCCTGCCAGCACCCCCATCGCCCCAGCCGAGCAATCGTAAAAAGGCGCAGCCAACGGTCCTTCTCAGCCATGTTTCTCTCCAGTCCCCCACGGTCGTAACTTCCGTCCTCAGTCTGAAGACGGGGCAGCGCCTGTCTCTATCGCCCTCAACGCCGTTTCCACGATGGCAGCAAATTCCTCTTCTGTCAAGAGGCGGATGCCCAACTCTTTTGCCCGCTGTAACTTGCTCCCTGGGTTTTTCCCGACGACGACAAAATCGGTTTGCCTTGAAACGCTGGACGCCGGTCGCCCTCCCAATCGCTTGACCAACGCTTCCGCCTGCGCCCTCGTCCATCGTTCCAGTTCGCCCGTGAAGACGACGACTTTGCCTTTTAGGGGCGAGTCAGCGACGACGACTTCCTCTTCAGCCGTCGGTCGCACCCCTGCCTTCTGCAACTTCTCCATCAACCGCTTCCCCAACTCGCTGCCAAAGAAGCGAACGACGCTCTCGGCAATTTTCGGTCCGATGCCAGGAATGGTCTTGATTTCCCATTCCTCTGCTTGGGCAAGCCGCTCAAGGCTGCCGAACTTTTTCGCCAGAAACTCCGCCACCCGCTCGCCGACATGACGGATTCCCAAAGCGAAGATGAACTTGGAAAGCGGTGCCGTCTTGCTGCGTTGGATTTCGCTCAACACTTTCGTCGCCAACTTATCACCCCAACCTGGCAGCCGAACCAGTTGCCACTTCTGCAAAGAGTAAAGGTCAGCAGGGTCACTGATCAAGCCCGCCTCAACAAGTTGGTGGATTCGTTCCTCGCCCAACGCTTCAATGTTCAAAGCGTTGCGGGAGCACCAATGCTTGACCCAGTTTTCCACCCGCGACGGGCATTCATCGTTGGGGCAATAGTAGTCCACCTCGCCAATGGGTCGGACGACGGGAGTGCCGCAAATGGGGCACTCCTTGGGCATCTCAAAGGGCTTCTCGTCACCTGTTCGCTTTTCCTTCACGACGCCGATGACTTCGGGAATGACGCCCCCCGCCCGTTGGACAATGACCCAATCGCCCATCCGAACATCCAACCGCTTGATTTGGTCTTCGTTGTGCAGCGTGGCGCTGGTGATCGTCACGCCTTCCACTTGCACGGGTTCTAACTCGGCGACAGGGGTCAACTTTCCCGTCCGACCGACTTGCACGACGATGTTGAGCAACCTCGTCTCCTTTTGTTCGGCAGGGAACTTGAAGGCGATTGCCCATCGGGGCGCATGGGCGGTCGCCCCCAATTGTTCCTGCCAGTCCAAGCGATTGACTTTGACGACAACGCCATCAGCGCTGTAAGGCTCATCGTGAATTTTTTGCACCCACTCGTAGCAGTAGTCAATGACCTCGCTGATGCCGTGACAGAGTCGGCTGTGGGGGTTGACCTTAAAGCCCGCCCGTTTCAGCCACTGCAAAACTTCCCATTGCGTCTCAAACTCTACGCCCTCATAGTAGCCGACACCGTAGCAGAAAATGTCAAGCCTTCGCCGTGCCGTAATGGACGGGTCAAGTTGGCGGACGGAGCCAGCGGCAGCGTTGCGGGGGTTGGCGAAGGGGCGTTCACCTTTTCGCTTTTGCTCCTCATTGAGCGCTTCAAAGTCCGCCTTTGTCATGAACACTTCGCCTCGCACTTCCATGACAGGGGGTGGGTCGTCCACCAGCAACCGCAAAGGGATGGACTTGATGGTGCGCAAGTTGTTGGTGACATCCTCGCCCTCCACGCCATCGCCCCGCGTCGCTCCCAGCACTAAAATGCCGTTCTCATAAGTCAGGTTGACCGCTAAGCCGTCAATTTTCAACTCGCAGGTATAGTCAACGACCTCATCGGGCGACAAGCCCAAAAAGCGCTTGACCCTTTGGTCAAAAGCGCGCAACTCTTCCTCGTTGAAAGCGTTATCCAGACTGAGCATGACTTTTCGGTGACGGACTTTTGCGAACTCCTCGGCGGGCGGAAAGCCGACCCGTTGCGTGGGGCTATCGGGCGTGACGAATTCAGGGAAGTGCTCTTCCAATTCCACCAACCGACGAAACAAACGGTCATACTCCTCGTCGCTGATGATCGGGCTGTTGAGCACATAATAAAGCCAGCAATGGATGGTCAACTCCCGCCGCAGCCGTTCTATCTCTTGCGCTGCTTCCTCACGGGACATAGCGGCGACAGGTTTGTCAATGGCTTTTCGGCGCAACGCTTCCACTTGCTTTCGGGCATCTTCCAAACTCATCGGCTCCATCCCCATCCCTCGCTTTCAAGCGTTGGGTGTCTCAGGCAAGGTCAAAGTCACTGTCCGTCGGGACAAGCGCACTTGCAAGTCAGCGTTGAGCAAGTTGAGCAGCGCCATGCTGACAAGCGCCTCTTCGCCGAAAGTGAGCAAGATGTCTACCAACTGCTCTGGCGCTTCCCCGTTTTGTGCCCAACCTTCAAAGATGAGTTCAGGTTGCGTCCGGCCATCCGCTAACTCCACGATGTCTAAATCAGTGAGCGACAGCCCCAGCGTAACGGCTACACTAACGGGCAAGGATAAGGCGCCGTTGAATCCTGTGTCCACGATGGCGTTCAATTCTGCAACACCTCGTTGCCCCCACACCCGAACAGGCAGGCGGATTTGCAGAGCCTCATCTATGTGCCCTTCAACGGTCATCGTCACCACCTCTTTTTGTCCAAAAAGCCAATGCGACGGGAGATGAAGACTTTATCGGGGTGGCGCTGGCGCATCCGCAACAAGGCTTCTGGGCGTGTGGGCGCCACCTCGTAGTCGCCGCTTTCAGGTTCAATGACGACATACTTACCCCAGTGCTCCCGCTCCAACTGCTCCCTCAGCCGCTCATAAACTGCCAACCCTTTCCGCCACAATTCGCTCAGGCGAACGGGCACTACCTTGATGAGTTCGTCTTGCTGCTTTGCCATCCTTCTCACCTTCTTTTCGCTTGGCTGTCAGCCATAACAGGAAGCAACGGCAACTCAACTTGCGCCCGATAGGCGCTCCAGCAAGAAGCACTTCCCTCGCCCGATCAATCGCCGAACTCAAACAGGTCTTCCAGAAACTCAAAGAAACGCCGCTTGCGTTTTGGTGGATGAGGAGGCGACTGAAGATGTTGGTGGTGCGGATGGGGATGCGTCGGGCGGGGCGTGTGCGGCGAAGGCGATGGCGGCACTGGCGTCGGAGGAGTCGGCGGTTCGTAAGCGACAGGTTCGTAACCCCCTGCCGCCATCACCTCGTCGCCGTAACCGCTCTGGGCATACTGGATGATTTTGTCCAACTCGCCCCGATCCAGCCAAACGCCTTTGCACGAAGGGCAAATGTCCACCAAGACGCCGAACCGCTCAATTTCCCGCATCGTCGTCCCGCAGACAGGGCATTGAAGCACTGTTCGTGCACCTCCTTCGCCTTGAGCCGAAAAGAAGTTTGCCATCTCCCTTCGCCTCCGCTCAAAAGGTTTAATTTCGTCGGGGAGCCGAGCGCCTAATGTCTACGGAGAACCTTCAAAGGTGTGGGCAAATTTGCGTTGACAAAACGATGCGATGCCAGAGTTGATTGGCAAAGGGCAAGGTGAGCAGAATTCCTCTGCGAAAGTTGCAAAAACAAGTTGCGCCATCGGAGAAAGTCCAAACCGAGCAACCCATCGGCTCGCAATTGTATCGGCAAAGGCAAGGCTAAAACTTGGAAGTCGCCGACCGTTTCGCCCAAAGCGAAAATCTGGCGGATGGCAATGACGGGCGCTTGCGTTGTTCCCGAAACGGTTGTCAAGGAAACTGTTGGCGCTGACGAAAGGTCGTAGCCGAGCCGAAAGGCGACGGTTTCGTCAATGACGGTGTGGGTCGCACCTGTGTCCAAAATCAAATCCACCCACTCCACGCCGCTTGGACCGAACAAGCGAGCGCGCACGATGATGTGTGGGTTATTGGGATTAAAGCGAGCAATTCCCATGCAGCACCGCCTCCCAACCCTCTGGGATGGTCGGACCGGTAAAGAAGGAATACAACTCGCCTTTTTCGCCCTGTTCCCTTAAGGCAAGGATGGTTTCGTGCACTTTGTATTTGTCAGGGCAGCGAGCCAACAGGATGCCTTCCGACGGCAAACCGTAACGGTCATGTTTCGTCACCAAAACGACCAGCCACTCGTCCTTGTAGCGCTTTCGGAGTTCTTCCATGGGTTCAGACTTTCGCCCTTCCATCTCGGCTCACCTCCCTTGCTTAGGGAACGCAACTCATTCGTCCCGCAAAAATTCTACTTTGCCGCCGACAAAAGTCGCAACGATTTTGACGCTTTGCCATTCGTCGGCGAAATTGCGCTCCTCGGGCAAATGCGAGAGCACGACGAAATCGGCGAGTTTGCCCGGTGCGATGGTGCCGACTTGACTTTCAATCCCGCAGGCGAAGGCTGCGCCTTGCGTGTAAGCCAACAAGGCTTGTCGCAAAGTCAACCCTTCGCTCGGCTCAGGGTGGGTCAAAGCGCCGACGATGCCGTAAAGCGGACCGAAAGGCATCCCGTCGGAACCGAACGCCAAAGGGATGCCTGCCCGCACGACCGACCCGAAAGGGTTCATGGGCTTTGCTCGCTCCCATCCGAGCCGAAGTTCGTAAAGCCCTTGGGGCATTTGCCAGCGGGCGACGAAGTTGGGTTGCATGGAAGCCACCAATTGCAACCGACGAAGCCAACCCAAATGTTCGGGACGCAGCAATTCCAAGTGCTCTAACCGATGGCGCAAAAATCGCTTGCCTTCCATCCGAACGAACCGAAAGGCTTCAATGGCTTGGTCAATGGCAAGGTCGCCGATAGCATGGACAGCAAGCCGCCAACCCATGTCGTTGAACTCCAGCATCAACCCTTCTGCCGTTCGGTCACGCAAAAGCAACCGTCCCGTTTCATTCGGCATGTCGGCGTAAGGCTCGCGCAACGCGGCTGTGTGAGCGCCGATGGAGCCGTCCAAAAACAACTTGACAAACTTTGCCTCGCACCTTTCCCTGTCAATGCGCCAACGCAACGGTGCTTTCAAATGTTGAGCCGTCGCTGGCGGGACACAGCAAACGAAGCGAACCGTTAGGTCATCGTCGGCGACAGCGCTTTCGTAAACTTCCAAATCGGCATACAAATCGGCGACGGTGGTGACGCCATGCTCAAGGGCAATTTGGCTGGCGATGCGCAATGCTTCCCGCTTCTCGCTGAGGGTCGGCTCAATGAAGGGCTTTAAGAAGCGGATGGCATCGTCAGCGAGCAAGCCGTTAGGTTGTCCGTCGGTCTTGAAGACAAAGGGATGGTCAACGGGCAAATGCATCGCTTGCATCGCCTTCGTGTTGACGACCCAAAGGTGACCGTCAATGCGTCGCAAAGCGACGGGCACATCAGGGGCAACTTTGTCTAAGTCCCAACGGGTCGGGTAACGCTTTTCGTCGCCGAACAAACTTTCGTCCCAATCGTAGCCAATCAGGAAACGGGACGAGGGGCGGGGGGCGCGGGACGCAGCATTTTGGACGACTTGCAACAACTCCCGCAGACTTCGGACTTGGCTTAAGTCAAGGCGCAACTTTTTCAAGCCCATGCTGATGGGGTGCATGTGGGCGTCAATGAAACCGGGCAAAACGGGACGCCCCTTTGCGTCCCGAACCAAAGCATCGTCAGGGCGCACCATCTCAGTTTGCGGCACGACGGCGGCGATACGATCACCATCCAACGCAATTGTCCACAGTCCTTGTCCGTTGTCCGTCAAGGGCAGACGAGCGTTGATGATGGCACGCCATTGTCGGCGCGTCGTAGAGGGTTCTCTCATGAGCCATCCCTACCTTTCAGCGTCAAGGAGACTGCTTTTGCCGACTCCGACGGAAGGTGATGCGGGCATGGCGGTTCGCTGCTGAAAGGCAGCCTTGACAAAAGCGGCGAAGAGGGGATGAGGGCGGTTAGGGCGAGATTTGAATTCGGGATGGAATTGCGTGGCGATGAAGAAAGGATGGTCGGGCAACTCAACGGCTTCCACGAGTTTGCCGTCGGGCGAGATGCCACTTAGCACCAAGCCGTGCCGCTCCAAAGTTTCATGATAACGGGGGTTGACTTCATAGCGGTGACGGTGGCGCTCGTAAGTGAGGTGCGTCCCGTAAATTTCGGCGATTTTCGTGCCGGGCTTTAGAAAGCAAGGGAAAGCGCCCAACCGCATCGTCCCGCCCTTTTCCACGACCCTTCGTTGCTCATCCATGAGGGCGATGACAGGGTGGCGAGTAAGTTCGTCAAACTCGGCGCTGTTGGCGTCCTTGAGCCCACAGACATTTCGGGCAAACTCAATGACAGCACATTGCAATCCCAAACACAAACCCAAAAACGGGACGCCCTGCTCGCGGGCGTAACGGATGGCGGCGATTTTGCCTTCAATGCCTCGGTAGCCAAATCCGCCGGGCACAACGATACCGTCCACATCGTTAAGCAATTGCGGCGCTGTTTCGTCGGTCAATTGCTCAGCGTCCACCCAGCGGATTTGAACGCTGAGTTGATGGGCGAAACCGCCGTGCTTGAGGGCTTCAGCAACGCTCAGGTAAGCGTCCCGCAATTGCACATACTTGCCGACCATGGCGATGGTCACTTCGTCTTTGGGATGAGTGCCTCGCCAGACCAACTCGTGCCAGTCCCGCAAATCGGGCTCTCTTTCTCCTAAGCCCAAGCGCTGCATCAACCACTTGCCCAAGCCTTGCTCTTCCAGCACCAACGGCAGGGCATAGACGAACTCCGTGTTGACGGCTTCAAAGATGGCATCCAAAGGGGTGTCGCAAAAGAGGGCGATTTTTCGCCGCATCTCGTCGGTCAAGGGCGAAGGGCAACGGCACACCAAAGCATCGGGTTGGATGCCGATGCTGCGGAGTTCTCGGACGCTGTGTTGCGTCGGCTTCGTCTTCAATTCGCCGCCGACGACCGTCGGGACGAGGGTGACATGCAGGTAAAGCACATGGTCAGCGCCGACATCCAACTTGAACTGACGCGCCGCTTCCAAGAAAGGCAACCCTTCAATGTCGCCGACCGTCCCACCAATTTCCACGATGGTCACTTCGGCATCCCATTCCTCGGCGACTTCGTGAATGCGCCGTTTGATTTCGTCGGTAATGTGTGGGATGACTTGCACTGTTTGCCCCAAATATTCGCCCCGACGCTCCTTTTCAATGACCGCCCCGTAAACTTGCCCCGTCGTCACATTGGAGCGGCGCGTTAAGTTGATGTCCACATAGCGTTCGTAGTGTCCCAAGTCCAAGTCCGTCTCGGCGCCGTCCTCGGTGACGAAAACTTCGCCGTGCTGGTAAGGGTTCATCGTCCCTGCGTCCACATTCAGGTAAGGGTCAATTTTTTGCAAGGCGACAGAAAGCCCCCGCGCCTTGAGCAACCGCCCGATGCTGGCGGCGGTGATGCCTTTTCCCAAGGACGAAACGACGCCGCCTGTCACAAAGATGAACTTGCGTTGGCTCGCCACACACAATCACCCCATCGGCAGTAAAATGGCAGAGGGGCACAAGAAGGAGCATTGCCCGCCTGACTATTGTAAGGCAGGCAAACCTTTGTCGGAAAAAGGACGCCGACGCTACAATTTCCGCTGCCCTCCCAAGGAGCGAAACGCCGAGGGACACTGACCAACCTGAAGGAGGGAGTGGCGTGAAGTTAGCCGTCATCACCGATGAGGTGTCTCAGGAGTTGGAGCGGGTCTTGGAAATAGCAGCGGAGTTTCAGTTGGCGGCGATTGAACTGCGGTCGCTGTGGAACAAAGCACCCCACGAGTTGACGGACGCCGAAATCCGCCAAATTAAAGCCCGCTGCGCCGACTTTGGGCTTGCCGTTTGCTCCATCGCTTCACCCGTCTTCAAGTGCGATTACGGTGACCCGCAGCAGGAACGGGAGCATTTGGAGATTTTGCGCCGTTGCGTGGACATAGCGGGCGAATTAGGAGCACCCCTCATTCGCCTCTTCACTTTCTGGCGCAAGCCCCCTTTCCCGTCATGGGATGCCATCGCCGAAAAACTCGCCCAAGCCGCCCGTTTGGTGGAAGGGACGCCGTTGGTGCTGGGTGTAGAAAACGAGCCGACGACGATGGCAACCAATGGGCGGAAAGTTGTGGAAGTTCTTTGTCGGCTCAATCACCCGCAATTGAAAGCCGTTTGGGACCCTGGCAACGATGTCTTTGACCCCGACCGGGAAGTGCCCTATCCCGACGGTTACGAGGTGGTCAAGGCTTGGATGGCGCATATTCATCTTAAGGACGGCAAATGGGACGCAACGACACAGCGTTTTGAGCCCGTCCCCATCGGCGATGGCGAGGTGGATTATGTCGGGCAACTTTCTGCCCTCGTTCGGGACGGCTATGACGGCTACTTATCGCTGGAAACGCATTGGCGTCCTATCACGCAGTTGCCCGAAGAGTTGGTGCAGATGCCCAAAGGCGAACAGTTCTCCTACATGGGTGATGTCGCTACGAAAGAATGCTTGACAAGATTGAAGGCGTTGCTGCGGCAAGTCGGGGCGTTGGTCGCCTGAGGAGGTGGTGTTGACGGTGGCGCAATCGGGTTTGCCGATCGTGGATTGCAACACTTGGGTCGGGTTTTATCCCCACCAAGCCATTGATTTGAGCCCGACGGTGCTGCTAACGCTGATGCGCCGCTATGGCGTGGCGAGGGCGCTGTTCGTCCACACGACGGCAGTCTTTTACGACCCCCGCATGGGCAACGATTGGGCGGTGCAAGTCGCCCACCAAAGTGGTGGGATGTTGCTCCCTGTCGCCGTCATCAATCCGCTCCTTTTCCGCGACATGATCAACGAAGCGGAGCGACGGCGCCAGCAAGGGCTGCGCCTCTTTCGCGTTTTCCCGCACCTTCAAGGTTGGCAACTGGGCATTGCCCCCTTTCGGACCTTCCTGCAATGGCTTAACGAACAAGGTTTGCCCTTGTTGGTAGATTGCCCCCAAGTGGGTTGGGCAAGCGATTTGGCGGAACTAACGCAAGGGTTTTCCGCGCCCCTTATCCTTGTCGGAGTCCACGAAGGCAACCTCGGCGAAGCCCTCAGTGCCATGTCGGCTTGTCCTAACTTGTATCTGGAGACGAGCGGGTTGAAGCAACCCGATGGCTACGAGATGGCGGCAGCGACGGTCGGCGTGGAGCGATTGATTTTCGGTAGCGGCGCCCCGTTGCATTATTTCGCCAGCGCCTTGCTGCCTTTGCTCCATTCGTCGCTGTCCGATGAAGAGAAGCGGAAAGTGCTCGTGGACAACTTGCGTCGTCTCGTGCAAGCGTGAGGGGGAAAGGAGATGCCCATCGTAGACGCTTACGCTGAACTGGGTTGGTGGGCTCTCTTCCATCAGGACGGAGACGAACTGGCGGTGTTGGAGCGTTACGCCGACCGTTACGGGATGACGACGGTGTGTGTCGCCTCAGCGGAAGCGATGCGGGGTGACTTACAGTCGGGCAACCGCAAAATCGCTGAAACCGTCGCCCGCAATCCCCGCTTGCGGGGCTACCTCGTCGCCAACCCTAACCATCCCGACGAGTCAGCGGAGGACATGAAGCGTTACTTGGGTCGGGAAGGGTTTATAGGCATCGTGTTGCCGCCCCCAAGCCTCGCTCATCCCCTTTCCTCGTGGCGGACGACCGAGTTGATCAAGATGGCACGGCGTTACGATGTCCCCTTCGTCGCTTTCGCTGAGACTTCGGACGATGCCCAAGCCTTAGTCGCCTTGACAAAATCTTTCGCTGGCATCCGCTTCCTGATGGTGCCGCTACAAGGGTGCGATTGGTGGGCGGCGTTGCGCATCGTCGCAGAGGTCGCCAACATTGCCGTCATCGTGTCAGGATTATTGACGGAGCGGGGCATCATAGAACAGTCCATCGCTTTGTTGGGAGAGCGGCGTGTTTTGTTCGGCAGTGGCATGTTGCGCATCCATCCCGCCTGTGGGCTGGGCGCTGTCCAAGAAGCCGATTTGACAGAACGGCAACGGGCGATGATCACAGAAGTCAACGCCCGCCAATGGCTGGGGCTTTGACAAGCCCAGACCAGTCAGGGAGGCTGAAGGGCGATGGCGACGGAAAATCAGGTGTCGTTGGAAGAGTTGTTGGCTCGCGCCGATGTGCTCCGTTACGACGGGCAATACGAGGAGGCGGAGCGCCTTTACTTGCTCATCTTGCGACAAGACCCCGACAACGCCGCCGCCCATCATGGCTTGGGATTGGTCTACTGTTTCCATGGCGGGCGATTTGATGAAAGCGTGGAGGAACTGCGCAAAGCGGTGGAGTTAGCCCCTGACAATGTCACCTATCGGCTCAACCTCGCCAAAACCCTGACGATGCTGGGCATGTATGAGGAAGCCAAAGCCGAGTTTGAGAAGGTGCTGGAAATTGACCCCGCCAACGAAGAAGCCACCAAGCAACTGGCTTACTTCGCTGAGTGGGGCATCTGAAAGCCCAAAGCCTTCCGACCTTTCCGATGGAGTGTGAGGAACGATGCGCAAAGTTGGCTGGTTTTTCTTCCTGCTTGCCCTCGGATGGCTGTCGTCGGGATGGAGCGATTTAGCCTCTTACAAAACCGTCTCCACGACGGCGATCACCGCCGCCGAATTGAGGGAACATGTCCGCTACCTTGCGTCGGATGAATTACAAGGACGAAGGGCAGGGACGGAAGGGGCGCAAAAAGCCCGCGACTACATCGCTACCCTCTTCGCCTCTTGGGGGCTTAAGCCGATGGGCGACGACGGCACTTACTTTCAGCGCTTTTCCTTTCAGGGACGATTGCGGCTGGGCGATGGCAACGCCCTTGCCTTGTCTTTGCCCGATGGCACGACGAAAACTTTCCAACCCGACAAAGAGTTCCTGCCTTTAGCCCTGTCTGCTAACGGAGAAGTGGAAGGCGACCTTGTGTTTGTCGGCTACGGGCTCAGCGCTCCTGAAAAGGGCTACGACGATTACGAGGGCATCTCGGTGCAAGGCAAAATCGTCTTGGCGCTCCGAGGAATGCCCGCTAACGACAACGCTTTCCTGCCCGAAGCGATGTTCGCCAACAAACTCCGCATCGCCCGCGAGAAGGGAGCGAAGGCGATCATCCTCGTCGCCGGTCCGCAAAGCCCCTTTGACGATGAACCCGTGCCTTTTTGGAACGAACCCTTGACAGCCGATGCGGGCATCCTTGCGGTGACGGTCAAGCGCGCTTTTGCCGAAGCATTGCTGCCCTTGGCGGAAGTGCAAAAGCGCATAGATGAAACCCGCAAGCCTAACTCCTTTGCCATCCCTAACGCCTGCGTGCGGTTGCGGGTGAACTTGGTGCGGGAGCGATTGGAAGATGCCAATGTCCTCGGCTTGGTGGAAGGGAGCGACCCAAAGCGCAAAAACGAAATTGTCGTCATCGGCGCCCACTACGACCACATGGGCACCGACACCGACGAGAAGGGCAATCAACGCATCTTTCACGGCGCTGACGACAACGCTTCGGGCACGGCAGGGCTTTTGGAACTGGCGCAATTTTTCGCCGCCCACCGTGACCGCCTCCAACGCAGTTTGCTCTTTATCGCCTTCGGCGCTGAGGAGCGAGGGTTGATCGGTTCGTTGCATTTCGTCAACCATCCAACCGTCCCGTTAGAGCGCATCATTGCGATGGTCAACATGGACATGATTGGGCGACTGCGCAATGACACCCTCTATTTGCTCGGCAGGGACAGTTCGCCCGTCTGGGCGGAGTTGGTCAACGAAGTCAACCGCTCTTTTAGCTTCACCCTGCGCGATTCGCCCGGCGTCTTTGGCGCCAGCGACCATTTCGCCTTTTACAACGCCGGCATCCCCGTCCTGTTCTTCTTCACGGGCATGCACGAAAACTACCATCGCCCCAGCGACACATGGGACACCCTCAACTATGAAGGCATGGAGCGTTTGCTGCACATGGCGGCAATTCTCGTTGAACGCATCGCTAATTTGCCTGAACGCCCACCCTTTCAACGCTCCCAACAAACGGAGCGACCGAGCATCGCCGGGGCACGGGTGAGCACGGGCATCGTTCCCGATTACGGTTGGGAAGGCGAAGGTGTCAAGTTGCTGGGCGTGCGACCCGGTAGCCCTGCCGAGAAAGCAGGGTTGAAAGCGGGCGACATCATCGTGGAGGTGGCAGGCAAAACCGTCCGCAATATCTACGACTACACCGCCATCTTGAGCGAACTTCAACCAGGCAAACCTGTCTCCTTTGTCATCCTGCGAGGCAATGAGCGGTTGACGGTGACAGTTGTGCCTGAAGCCGTTTCCCGCCACCCCCGCCAATGAAGCGCAAAAATCTGTGCGAAGGAGGTTGAAAGGCGATGGCTCGCTTGGTGCGTCATGACCGTAACCGACCTTACACCATTCAGGTGGAGGGCAAAACGATTGCCCTTTGTGCCTGCGGCTTGTCCAAAAACAAACCCTATTGCGATGGCTCGCATCGGCAGACTTGGGACGAAGAGGAAGGCAACCTCTACGCCTACGATGAAAACCGCCAGCGAGGGAGGGTGCAACTTTTGGACGAAGCGGGCAATCCCGTTGCGCCCCCGTCGGAATATCCGCCAGAGCAATGACCGCAACCCATTCTGCTCTCGCTTTGAGGTGAGCATTGATGCCCGTTCGGTTCAAAGCCCCGCGCGGGACGAAGGACATTTTGCCCGACGAAATCACCGAGTGGCGCTTCATTGAGGAAACTTTTCGGGCATGGTGTGCCCGTTACGGCTACCGCGAAATCCGCACCCCTGCCTTTGAGGATTTGGGGCTCTTTGAGCGGACAGCGGGCGAAACTTCCGACATCGTGCAAAAGCAGATGTTTGCCGTCATTCCTTACGGGTCGCGCCATCCCGTCGGCGATGAAGAGCGTTGGGTCTTGCGCCCTGAAGGAACGGCGCCTGTCGCCCGCGCCCTTTTGGAGCATGGCGTCCTTCAACAAACGCCGCTGGTCAAAGTCTTCTACATCGCCCCCATCTTCCGCTACGAGCGGCCGCAGGCGGGACGGTTGCGCCAGCACCACCAATGCGGTGTGGAAGCCATTGGCTCGCCTCATCCTGCTTTGGACGCCGAAGTCATTGCGTTAGGCGTGGATTTTCTGACCGCTGTCGGTGCCGACGGCTTTACCGTCCATCTTAACTCCATCGGCTGCCTGAATCCTGATTGCCGTCCCCGCTACCGAGCGAACTTGTTGGCATTTTTGCGGGAGCATGAATCCAAGTTGTGTGCCGATTGCCAGCGTCGGATGGCGACGAACCCGCTGCGGGTTTTGGATTGCAAGGAAGAAGGCTGTCAAACGGTCGTCCGCCAAGCGCCTATCACGCTGGACTATCTCTGCGCCGATTGTCAAGCCCACTTTGAGGCTGTGCGAAAGCAACTTCAAACTTGGGGCATCGCCTACGAACTGGACGGTCATTTGGTGCGCGGGCTGGATTACTACACCCGCACCGTCTTTGAGTTCGTCCATCCCGAGTTGGGCGCTCAAAGCACCGTGTTGGCGGGAGGGCGCTACGACGGACTGATCGCCGAATTGGGGGGCGAACCGACGCCCGGCGTCGGGTTCGGTTGCGGGATGGAACGCACCCTGCTGGCAAGGCGAGCCAACGGTCATCAACCGCCCAACGACACCGTCGTGGATGCCTTTATCGCCATCGCATCGCCCATCGCTCAAGAGGCTGCCTTCCTGCTTCTTCGCACTTTGCGCCAAAAGGGCATCCGCACCGACATTGACTACTTGGGGCGGAGTTTGAAGGGACAAATGCGCTTCGCCGACAAATTGGGAGCGCGGTTCGTGTTAATTTTGGGCGAGGACGAACTGCGAGACGGCAGCGTCACTGTCCGTGACATGGTGCGCAGTGAGCAATGGCGCGAGCCATTAGCAACGGTCGCCGAGCGTCTTGCTTCTTTGTCGCTCTGAAAGGGAAGCCCCGAGGCGAGGTCGGATTTCTCGGTGTGCCATTGCTTTAAGCGTTGTCTCAAAGGATAGTCCTTGGGCGGTTGTTAGGCATCGCTGCCAAACTGATTTGGTTGGTCGCATTGACCGCCCTTTGTTGGCAGGCTTGACAAAAGCATCACAGAAGGAGGGAAAGGGATGAAGTTAGCGGCTCAGGAAGGGTTGGTGCCGGGCGCATCGTTGGAGGAGAAATTGGACAAACTGGCGGCGTGGGGTTATGAGGGCGTGGAGTTTTGGGGGAGCGATTGGCTCGTGCAAAACGCCGCATCGGTGCGCAATATCGTGGAGAAAGCAGGGCTGAAAGTCAGCACCGTTTGCGCAGGCTATCGGGGCTCCGTCCTTGACCCTGACCCCAATGGACGCAAGCAAGCCGTTGAAGACATCAAGGCACGATTGACGGCAGCGGCGGAATTGGGAGCGGTTGGCTTGATTTTCGTCCCCATCTTCGGTCCACCCAAATTGCCCGACTTGACGCCCTACAAAAGTGCCGTTGACCTTGAGCGGGAATTGTTGCTGTTTTACTTGGACGACTTAGGCAAACATGCCGAGAAAGTCGGGACGATTTTGTTGTTGGAACCCCTTAACCGCTACGAGACGCACTTTTTGCGCCGTGTGGAGCAAGCGGTGGAACTGTGTGAGCGAGTGGGCAACCCGCATATCGGCATCATGGCGGATTTCTTCCACATGAACATTGAGGAATCGTCCATCCCTGACGCCATCCGCAAAGGCGGTCGCTGGCTCAAGCACATTCACCTCGCTGATAGCAACCGATTGCTGCCTGGGTGGGGACACACGGATTTTCGCAGCGGCTTTGCGGCGCTCAAGGAAATCGGCTTTGATGGCTTCATGGCGTTGGAGTGCGGCGTTCCCGGCGACCCCAACGAGACGCTCCCTGCCTGCGCCCAGAAATTGCGAGAATGGATGGCGTGAGCGGAGTCTAATGCCACGCCTCATCGCTGCCTCCGTTAGAGCCAACGCTTCAGGAACGGGAAGGCTTGCTGACCGTTGAACTCATGTCCACCGTCAAAGAGGTGCAGACTGAGACGGTCGGCAGCGCCGAAGACTTCGTAGATGCGCTGCAATCGGGCAAAGGCTTCCTTCGTCGCCTCAACGGGGAAGATGGGGTCGTGGATGCCACTTTCAATGTGCACGGGGCGTGGGGCAATGAGCCCGGCGATGTCAGGCATTTCGGCGTAACGCAAAATGCCGGGCACATAGTTGTCCATGCAATGGCTGATGGTGTAGATGCTGGCTCGGAAGGTGTTGAAGTAGCCGCTGATGACGGCGACTTTGATGCGTTCGTCAAGGGCAGCCGAAAATAAGGAAGTCGTCCCGCCACCGGAAATGCCCATGACGGCGAGGCGTTGGGCGTCCACATCGGGGCGAGTTTGCAGGTAGTCAAGAGCCCGTAAGGCATCGTAAACGCGCCAGCCGATCATCGTCTCGCCTAAAAGGAGCGCCGCACCTGAGAGGGGTTGACAAGAGGAGGCTTCAGGACCGCGCTGGCGGGCGGCTTCATCGCGCCGATGCCCAAATCCCAGTTGTTCTATCGCCAGCGCCGCAAAGCCGTGAGCGACACATTGAAGGGCAAAGTCCCGTTGGTAACCGCCCCATCTTTGGCGCAAAGTGCCGTCAGGGTTGATGCCCACGATGTCGTCCACGCCCCGACCGTGCCCTGGCAGGCAAAGAATGGCAGGCAATTTATCGCCGTCGGGGAGAGGCTTGAGGAAGTAGGCGAAGACCGTCAGGCGGGGTCGGCTCTGGAAGGTTACGGCTTCCCGACGGTAACGCACTATTTGACCGTCGTCGGTTTGCGTCGTCAGTTCCCGAACTTCTAACCGTTGAGGCTGTAAGGGGCAAGGTGGAGGGAAACCACCCAGCAAGGTGGCAAGGGTTTGGCGCAACTTTTGTCGCCATCGCCGAGCATCGGCAAGCCGCAGGGCGCGAAAAGTTAACTGCGGCGTCATTTCGTCGTAACGCGCCGTCGCATAAGGCATCGGGTCAAACTCCCACGCCATCCTTTGCTCCCTCGCTCTCTTTTTGGTGTGCAAAAATTGTGGCGCTCTCTCAAGCGACGCTGCGCCTTGGAGGTTTGCGACGATGGGGCGACAGAAGCGGTTACTTTTTGCCATCGTGGCGTTGGATTTGTTGGGGTTCGGGATGGTCATCCCGCAACTGGGTCCTTACGCCCATGCGTTGGGAGCGCCCGAATGGTTGGTGGGCGTTTTGTTCGCCACTTATTCGGCGATGCAGTTTTTGTTTGCGCCTGTGTGGGGAAGTTTGTCGGATCAGGTGGGACGGCGCCCCATCTTGATGGTGTCGTTGATGGGCTCAGTGATCGGCTACTTGCTGTTCGCTGCCGCTAACTCGGTGGCGATGCTCTTTGCCTCCCGCCTCCTCGCAGGGATTGCTGCCGCCAACATCTCGGTCGCCCAAGCCTACTTAGCCGACATCACGCCCCCATCGGAACGAGCGGGGGCGATGGGATTGGTTGGCGCTGCCTTCGGGGTAGGGTTCGTGCTGGGTCCAGCGTTGGGCGGCTTGCTGGGGCGCTTGGGCGGCATTCATGCCGTTGGGTTTGGGGCGGCGATGTTTTCGGCATTGGCGTTGCTGGGCGCTTGGCGCTTTTTGCCCGAACCGCTGCAGCGCCAATCGTCCCGTCCTCTTTCCCGTTGGGCAACGCTTCAGCAAGTCTGGCGTCATCGTCCCTTGCTCCTTTGCATCGCCCTATTCTTCTTCGCCACCTTCGCTATCGCCAATCTGCAATTCAGCCTTCCCCTCTTTTTGCCCCTCCGCTGGCATTGGACGGTGGAAGAGACGGGATGGCGGGTCGGTTTGTTGCTAAGTTTTGCCGGCTTACTGATGGGCGCTCTTCAAGGGGTGGCGGTAGGGCAATGGGCAAAACGCTACGGGGAAGCCCGCTTGGTGATCAACGGGACGGGTTTGACCGCTTTTGGGTTAGCGATGTTGCCTCTTGCACCTCATTGGCTTTGGCTTTTTCCCAGCCTCGCCATCCTTTCCGTCGGAGGAGCAATGGCGCAGCCGACCCTTGCCAGCCTCGTCTCGCAATTTAGTCCCGATGAAATGCGCGGAAGTGTCATGGGGGTTTACCAGAGCGCTGGCAGCCTTGCCCGCATCTTGGGACCCTTGTGGGCAGGCGTATGGTTTCACCTCACTCCCACCTTGCCCTTCTGGACAGCGGCAGCCGTCATGGCAATCGTTTGGCTTTGCAGTTGGCAACTCCTGCAAATTCCTGCGCCTATCGGTGAGTGAGGGCGCAACAAAGGCACGAAGAGCGCTATTCAACGGGTGGCGCTTGCATCTCCTCGCCCAACTTGCGCCAGATAGATGGCGGGCAAGTTGTCTGAGCAATTTGAGCGTCAGGGAGCAACCTCAGCAAAGTTTTGGCGATAAGGGCGACAGCCCGATGAACGCCCTTTGTCGGGTCAGCGTGGCTGGCTTCGTGCAACCGCACCAACAGACCTCGCCCATGCGGATGAACGACGACGAAAAAGCGTTGAGTCAATTTGCCTTCGGCGACGATGACATCCAACAGCAAACGCTCATCGCTTTGGTAGGCTTCCTTGACGACGATGACGCCATCCTCGCTTCGCCACAACACTTCACGAGGAACATCTCGCCAAAGGCGCTCCCAGTCAACGGGCTGCCCGACATGCAATTCTACTTGCGGCATCGGTTCATCCCCCCGCAAGGCTGCCGACGGATAGACCGAAGCAAACCAGTCGGGTTCGGCGACTGAGCGAACTTTTCGGAAGCCGAGGTAAAACAAGGGTCGCCCCAATGCTTTCCACTTGCGGGCGTATTTGGTGTCGTAATAGTCGGGCAGTTCGGAGCGCATCGGCACCTCCCAAAGGGGCGCGTAAGCAGGGCAGGCAGAAAAGAACGCCAAAACTTCCTGTGCGTAAGGTTCGTAGTCAGTGACCATGACGAAAGTGCCGCCGACGCAAAGGCGTGATGCTAAGAGCCACGCGAAGGCTTCGTCCACCAACCGCCGCTTTTGATGCCGTCGCTTGTGCCAAGGGTCGGGAAAGTTGAGCCAAAGCCCTGAAAGGCTTTCAGGAGCAAAGAGGCGCGAGAGGGCTTGACTTCCTTCCATCGGCAGCAGACGGACATTGGTCAAGCCTTCCTTGCGGATGCGATTGCGCGCCTTGAGCAAAAATTTGCGGGCGATTTCTGCGCCGAGGCAATTGGCATTGGGATGGCGTTTCGCCAGCCAGACGAGGAACTCACCATTGCCGATCCCGATTTCCAACAGCAAAGGAGCATCCCGACCAAAAATGGTTGACCAATCAGGTCGGATAGGCAACGCCACTGGACGAAGGATAATGCCATCCAGCGTCACGATTGCTTTGTGTGCTTCTGCGGTCATGTCGTCTTATGCCTCTTCCGTCGGGCGCACGACGAGAGTGATGCGGGTGATGACATCGCCGTTTTTGACGGGCACTAACTGTTTGCCGCGAGCGGCTCGTCCCATCCGCCTTATCTTGTCGACGGCGAGCCTGACGACGATGCCGCGAGCCGTCGTGACGAGCACTTCGTCATCAGGGCGGACGACTTGGACGGCAACCAAGTTGCCTGTCTTTTTGTCAACGCCCATCAAAATCAAGCCTTTCCCGCCACGACCTTGCGGGCGGATTTCTTTGAGGGAAACCCGCTTGCCGTAGCCAAACTCGGAAACGACCAAGACCGAATCGTCGTCAGGTTCCACCAAGTCAAAAGTGACAACCCTGTCGCCTTCCTGCAGGTTAATCCCGCGAACGCCTTGGGCTTGCCGTCCCATCGGGCGAACTTCGTCTTCCTTGAAGCGGATGACCATTCCCTTTGCCGTCGCCAGCAAGACTTCCTTGTTGCCGTCCGTCCACTTGACGCCGCAAAGTTCGTCGCCTTCCGCCAGTGTGATTGCCTGCACGCCTTTCGCCAGCCTTGTCGTGAACTCGCTCAGCGGCGACTTTTTGACCGTCCCGTTTCGCGTCGCCATGAACAAGAAGCCGCCGTCGTCAAAGTTGGCGATGGGCACGGTGGCGACAATTTGCTCATCGGCATCCAGTTGCAAGAGTTGTCCCAAATTTGTCCCTTTCGCTTCCCTGCTTCCCGCCGGGATTTCGTAGGCGCGCAACTGGTAGCAGTGTCCCTTGTTGCTGAAGAAAAGCAGGGTGTGGCGTGTTGAGGCGATGACCAAGTCAGCCAGAACATCTTGCTCCTTGCGGCTCAAGCCGATGGTGGTTTTCCCCCGTTTGCGTTCCAAGTAGGCATCCAGCGGCAACCGCTTGATGTAACCGTCACGGCTTATGGCGATGGCGATGTCTTGCTCAACGAGCAACTCTTCCATCGGCACATCGGCGTCTTCTGCCTGTGCGACGATTGCCGTCCGACGATGGTCGGCAAACTGCCGCTTGACTTCCTGCAACTCTTGCTTGATGATGAGGTCAACTTGGCGCGGGTTGCGCAAAATCGCCTGCAGTTCCTCAATCCGCTTGATGAGGGCTTCATACTCCTCGCGCAACCGTTGTTGGTCAAGGCGGGTCAACTGACCGAGTTGCATGTTCAAAATGGCGTCGGCTTGTTGCTCGCTCAACTTGAAGTGGCGCATCAATCGCTCACGGGCTTCCTCACGGCTTTCGCTGCGGCGGATGATGGCGATAACTTCGTCAAGGTTTCTGGCGACTAACCTCAAGCCTTCAAGGATGTGGGCTCTCGCCTCGGCTTTCCGCAACTCAAACTGCGTGCGGCGGGTGACGACCTGACGGCGATGGTCAATGTAGTGTTGCAGGATGTCTTTGAGGGTCAAAATTTTCGGCTCGTTGTTGACGAGCGCCAGCAAGATGATGCCGTAGTTGACCCGCAAGTTCGTCAGTTTGTAAAGTTGCGCCAAAACGGCTCGTGGGTTGTAGTCGCGTTTGACTTCAACGACGATGCGCATCCCTGTCCGATCGGTTTCGTCGTTGATGTCGGCAACGCCCTCAAGTTTGCGGTTTTGAACCAAGTTGGCGATTTGGACGATGAGTTGCTCCTTGCTGACGCGGTAAGGCAATTCGGTGATGACGATGGCGGTGCGACCGCCGGGCAAGTTTTCAATCGTCGCCCGACCTTGCAAAACAATCGTGCCTCGCCCCGTCGTGTAAGCCTCGCAAATTCCTTCCTTGCCGACGATGATGCCGCCCGTCGGGAAATCGGGACCAGGCAAAAACTTCATCAAATCGTCAACGGTTGCGTTTGGGTTGTCAATCAAGTGAAGCAGTGCGTCAACGACTTCGCCCAAGTTGTGCGGCGGAATTTCCGTCGCCATCGCCACAGCGATTCCTGTTGCTCCGTTGACGAGCAGGTTGGGCACTTTCGCCGGCAGGACGACCGGCTCCATGTGCTTTTCGTCGTAATTGGGTCGCCAGTCAACCGTTTCCTTGTCAATGTCTTCCAGCATCGCCATCGCAATGGGAGCGAGACGGCATTCCGTGTTGTGGTTAACGAAGCCGTTGGCGACGAAGGAGTGGCAATGGCTGTCAACGCGCACCGAGTAAACTCGTTGCCAGCCTGCAGGCTCTATCGCAACGACGCGGTCAAAGAGGTAGCGCTGCTGGGCGAGGAAAGCAACTAAAAGCCAATCGGCAGCGGGAAGGGCTTGCGCCAATCTGGGCAAGGCTGCGGTGAGCCTTTCTGGTCGGTCAAAGTTGTGTTTACTGAGCCATTCACGATGGCGAAGAGCAATTCGCCGAATATAAGCGGCGAGGAAGGGAACGAAGTCGTAGCGAGCCAGCGCTGAACCCGAAAGGGACGCCAAAACTTCTTCCAACGCCTTCCGCTTTTCTGACGAAACGAACCCAATCTGGTCGGCGAACCTTTGCAAGTTGTCCTTGCCCTGAATGCACAGTCGCCAATCCCTGCGCTTTCGGTCAAAGTAGCGGGTGCAGACGATGCCGAAGCGCAAGAGCAAGATTTGCACCTGCTTGACAAGTTGCTCGCTTTTGGAGCAAAGGGTGACGCGGTAGAGAGTGCCGCTGGAACGCTCAACCGAACCGTCACCCTCAAACAACCCTTGAAGGAAGGAAGCCACGACCGATTTGGGCGAGCGCAGGACGACAGGCGGGATGGAACGCTGAGCCGATTTGCCTTTCAAACCGAGATTGCGCAGGAAGGTGATAACCTGCTTTGAGACGATGTGCATCTGCCAGAAAGGTTGCTTCCCGAAACCAACGGGCGGACGAAGTTGTTTGTGAAGTCGGCAGGTCGGGAAGACCGAACGCCAAGTCGCTTCAAAGGCGTCGGCAAATTCGCCGGGTGTGAAGGTGAATTCAACGACATTCCCTCGCACCGTCCCTTCCGCTATCAAAGCGCCCAACAAGAACGCCAATCGCTCGTCCAACTCTGTTGGCAAGTGATGGCGATGAGCGCGGGAACGAGGCGAAAGTTGCGGGTGGTAGGGGCGAAGGTCAACGGACTCATTCGCCCAAAGTTGCCCGCTTCGGTCAATGACGACGAAATCACCTACTCGCAGTTGCTCAAGGGTTTTCCAGACGAAAGTCGGTCGCCCATTGTCGTCGGGCACGCACACAAGGAGCGGGTGGTTGAAAGTTCCCGTGATTTCGTAGCCATGTTGGGTGCGCACCCGCAAAGTGGGATGAACGCCGCTGTCAAACCAACGGCTCGCCATGTTGACTTTGCCAGCGCAAGAGAGGACTTTGACAGCAATTTCCCTCGTGCCTTCGGAAACTTCGTTGCCGTTTTCTCCAAGTTCGGCGATAGGGACAAGCCCTCGGTCAGTGACGACCAGCGTATCGCCCGTGACGCAATAACGCATTTGCGCTGGTGGATCACCGTCAATGCTGCCGAAGTTGCCTTGACCGTCAATGAGCGGATAGCGCATCGTGAAGTCTTGCGCCATGCGGACGAGGGCTTCGTAGATGGGAGCGTCACCGTGCGGGTGATACTTCTTCATGACCTCACCGACGACCGCAGCGCACTTTTCTCTCGGTCGGTCAGGGAACATGTTTTGCTCATACATGGCGTAAAGGATGCGCCGCTGAACGGGCTTGAGCCCGTCCCGCACATCGGGCAGCGCCCGCGAGACGATGACGCTCATTGCGTAACGAGTGTAGGAAGTCGCCAGTTCCCGCTCCAACGGGACGGTCACTAACTCACGGGCGAAAGGCACTTCCGCCATAAAAAACCCTCCTTGTTGGCGTCATGGGAGTGACGCGGTTATTTGAGTGCGACGGACTTGCCAAAGGACGAAAGCAATGATTGCCCAATAAAGCCCGTGATAAAGGGCGGCGCCCAAGTAAGGCACTTGCGCCCATTGCTCCAAGAGAGGCAAAAAGAGCCCGATGACACACATGGGCGTTAAAGCGTAGACGCACAAGTTGAGTATTTGCGAATACTCCAACTCCAGCCGCCAAAGGGCATCCAGCACCATCGCCACGCCGCTGGCGAGGACATAGTGCAAAAACTTCGTCATCAGCGTGTAAAGCAGAAGGAAGCCGAGGGTGAGAGCCGTCAAGCGATTTGCCCATCGTTCGCCGACATAGCGCCAAAAGTCGGCGTTGATGGAAACTTCCCGATCGGGTAAGGAAAATCCCGCCAACCAAGCGAAGGCTCGGTCAAGAGGGATTTCATGCAGAAAGCCCCGCGCTTGAACCAAAACTCGGTCGCGGGAAATCAGAAAACTGACCCAAGGACCAAGGGGCGGGCGTTGGGTTTTTCCCTGCGGGTCTATGACAAGGACGGCGTTGAAAGGGACGCGAGGGTCAATGAGGTTGAGGGTGCGAGGCTGCAAAAAATCGGCGAGCAGTTGCTTTTGACGGATGGTGAGGGCAGGAACTTTCTCTGCCACGAGGGAAAAGAAAAGGCGGATATTGGTGCGCAAAGGGACGACGATCAAAAGCCAATGGACGAAGCCAGTCAGCAGGGCTAATCGGACAAAGTAAGCGAACCCGACGGTGCTGGGTTCGCGCAAAAAGTCAAGGTAATGTCGCCCAGGCAGCAACGCCCGCAGGAATTTGCGCCAGAAGGGCATCGTCGTCGCTCCTTTTGTCGGTCCAAAGCGATGGAGCCCCCGCCGGGACTTGAACCCGGGACCTCACCCTTACCAAGGGTGCGCTCTGCCGCTGAGCTACGAGGGCGTCGCTTTCTGCGACCGCCGACTGGTGGAGGGGGGAGGATTCGAACCTCCGAAGGGCTGTCGCCCACCAGGTTTACAGCCTGGCCCCTTTGGCCGCTCGGGCACCCCTCCGAACTTTGGGGCGGCAAAGATTATAACGCACTGCCTCATCGCCAGCGTAAGCGTCCTTGAGCGTCTTCGGGTTTTTCGGGCGATGGCTCGGCAAAGCGGGCGGAAGCAGCCCCCGCCCGCAAAAGGGCTTGAAGGAGTTGTTCTGGAGCGATGCGCCCAGAGAGGTTGACGGTCAGGCGCAAGCGATGGAAGTCGGAGTCACCCGAAGGCAAGGATTCTACTTGCAATAGGCGAGCCCGTAATTCGCTGAGAGCCGTCAGGATTTGCCACAAAGTTTCAGGACTTGGAGGCAACTCGCAATCAACGGTATGCACCTGCCCACCGAGGCGTTGCACTAACCAGCGTTCCACCAATCGCAAGCCGACCAACGCTGTCAACACGGTCAAAGTGGCGACGGTGCCGAGGGCGTAATAACCTGCCCCGATAACCATTCCGATGGCAGCGGTCGTCCAAATAGAGGCTGCCGTTGTCAAACCCCGAATGACATCGCCCCTCAGCCAGATGGTGCCCGCACCGATGAAGCCGATGCCGGTGACGACTTGAGCGGCAATCCGCCCTGGGTCGCCTCGCCATTCTGTCATCGCCAACGACAAGAGCATAAAGAGGCAAGAACCGACACCGACGAGGACATGGGTGCGCAAGCCAGCGGGGCGTTCGTGGGCTTCCCGCTCCGCACCGATGCAACCGCTTAGCAGCATCGTTAGAAGAAGCCGAAGGATGGCTTCGCTTGTTGAGATGACCCCCATCCCCCAACACCTCCCGTCAGGACAGGTTGAACAACACCTTCACTGCCTGTCCTTGCAAAATGGAGTGAAAGCCCTCCTCAAAACGCTCCAAAGGCAACCGATGGCTGATGAGCGGTTCCAAGTCCACTTTCCCCGCCGCCAAAAGGCGCGTCACCAATTCCCAAGTGCTGAACAGTTTGCGCCCTGTGACGGCATGGATGCGGATTGCCTTGACAATCGCATCTGTCGGGTTGAAGGTCACGGGCTCGTTGAACAAGCCCAACCACGCAATCCAACCGCCGGCGGTAACGATGTCTAAGGCTTGTCGGAAGGCGACGGGATGCCCCGACATCTCGGCGACGGCATCCACGCCATCGCCGTTGGTTTCGCTCCGAACGATTTCTGTCAGGTCTTGCTCCAAGGGATTGACGACGATGTCGGCGCCCATGCGTTTCGCCAATTCTCGCCGCAACGGATTGGGTTCAGAAGCGATGACCAAACTCGCCCCGCAGGCTTTGGCGATGGCGATGCCCATCAAACCGATAGGACCACAACCAAGGACAGCAAGGCGTTGTCCCGCAATGGGTTCGGCGAGAACAGTGTCGGCGGCGTTGCCCATCGGCTCCATCAGCGAGACCCAATGGCGGGGAATGCTGTCGGGCACCTTGATGCAGTTTTTGGCGGGCACCTTGACAAATTCGGCAAAAGTCCCGTCGGCGTCAAAGCCGAGGATTTTCAGGTTGCGGCAGACATGTCCCCGACCCGTTCGGCATTGGTAGCAGTTGCCGCACACAAGGTGTGTCTCCAAGGCGACGAAATCGCCGACTTGCACATTGGTCACACCGTCACCGACAGCAATGACCTCGCCAGCGGCTTCATGCCCGACGATGCGGGGAACTTCTTTCAAATGCGCCGCCATCCACGCCTCCCACTTGTAAAGGTGGACATCGCTGCCGCAGATGGAACTGAAGCGAACCCGCACCAAAACTTCCTTCGCTCCGACGGTGGGCTTGGGTGCGTCTATCAGGTCAAAGCCTGGTGCTCGGCGAGTTTTTGCTAAGGCTTTCATCGGGTCTCGCCTCCTGTCTGGCTTTTCCCTTGCGCCCTTGCAAGCGGGGCACTATGATTTTGGCAAGCGGTCAGTCGGCGTTGGCAAGGAAGAGGGTGAGGCGGATGAAGTGTCCTCGTTGTCAGGCAGAAAATTTGGATGAGCGGGTGTATTGCTGGAAATGCTTTGCCCCTTTGCGCAGTGGGGCGATGGGGGCTTTGCCGACGGTAGCACCGACGGCGGCAACAACAGTCCCGTCGCAAGGCAGAGCGACAGAGGCGACAACCCGTAAGCCTCCTATCGCCTTACTTGTTCTCATTGGCGTCATCGTTTTAGCCGTTATCGCCGTCGTCGCTTTTCTGCTGTTGCGCCAACCAAGCACCACCACGACAGAAACAGCGACGACCCCACCGACCGCAAGCCCGACGACTCCCGCGACGCCTTCTCCTGCCCCTCCAAGTCCTGCGCCTACGGCGCCACAACCTTCTATGCCTCCGCGCTGATAAGGAGAGGTGACCGCCAATGAAGCGACAGGGTAAAGTCATCGGGACGATGGCAATCACTTTGGCGATTGTTGCCATCGCCGTTATTGCCTTCCTTCTCTTCCGCAACTCGCCGTCGCAAGTCGCTCAAACTTTCGCCGACGGTTTGGTGCGCAAAGATGAGGCGACTTTACGCCGCGTCGTTGCCTCTAAAGATGCTGACCGAGTGCCCCGTGTCATCGGATTTGCAGGCATGTTCCCTGACTTGAAATTGGAAGTGGCGAGAGTGGAAGACCGAGGAGGGCAAAAAGTCGCTGTCCTTTCCGCTTCCTTCTCCCAAGTCGCCTTTGGTGCGGCGCGCTTTTCAGTGCCCAACGGCAAGTTGGAGTTGCCTTTCGCCCTCACCCGAGAGCGAGGGTTCTTTTGGCGGGTGGATTTGGAGCAGTCGGAAAATTTGCTGCGCCAGACCATCCAACAAGCCGCCACTAACTACTTGCGTCAAAGCCCTGCCATACTCCAACAGTTCCTGCAACAGTTGCCCCAAGGGATGCCCGCACCGCCCCGTTGACAAAATGCGAGGTGACAAAAAGTGGGCGGGTTGAAAATCACGCAAGTGGAGCGCTTCACCGTTCAAGTGCCCTTTCAGGGCAAATCTGCCCTCCACATGCCCCGCAAGTTGGGTGATTGGGCGATTTCGGAAGTTTGCAAGGTGACGACGGATGCGGGCTTAGTCGGTTGGGGCGAAACTTTGCCCTTTTACACTTGGGGGCGGGTGAGCGATGCCGCCATTCAAAAAGTCCTCAGTCAAAACCCTTTTGAGTTCCTTTGGGACGACAGCCTCGGCGCCGGTTTGCAGATGGCGCTTTGGGACTTGGCGGGCAAAGCGTTGGGCGTTCCGTGCTATCGCTTGTTGGGCACGAAGGTGCGGGATTGGTGTCCCATCGCTTGGTGGGTCATTGACATGCCCCCTGACGACTGGGCAGAAGAGGCGAAGGCGGCTTTGCAAAGTGGTTACACGGCGATGAAACTAAAAGCCCGCCCGTGGTTTGACATCTTCGCCCAAGTGGACGCCATCAGCGAGGTGACGCCTGAGCACTTTGCGCTGGATGTGGACTTCAACGCCTTCCTGCTCAATACCGCCAACGCCTTGCCCGTGCTGGAAGAGTTGGAAGACAACGAGCGGGTCGCCATCTTTGAGACACCCATCCCTCAAAGCGATGTGGAAGGCAACAAGCAGTTGCGCCGCCACCTTGACAAACCCATCGCCCACCACTTCGGTCAACCGCCCATCATGACGGCACTGAAAGAGGATGTCTGCGATGGCTTCGTCCTGACAGGCGGAGCAAAACGATTGATGGAGCAAGCCGCTATCGCCGCCGCTGCCAACAAACCTTTCTGGCTGCAATTAGTCGGCACGGGCATCACGACGGCTTGGACGCTGCATTTGGGTGCCGTCCTTTCCCATGCCCAATGGTCCGCCATCACTTGCCTGAACATCTACGCCGACGATTTGCTCACCCAACCCTTGACTATTCAGGGCGGTTATGCCCGCGTGCCCGAAGGAGCCGGTTTGGGCGTTGAGGTGGACGAAGAGGCGTTGGAGCGTTATCGGGTGACGCTGCCGCTGGAGCGACCAAAGGAGCGACAAATTTTTGCCATCGTTTGGGACGATGGGCGGGTCACTTATTACGCCTCGCCCCGTGACTATCACGCCGACTTTTATGCAGGTAATCAACCCGTTACCCATCGGGGTGTTCGGCTGGAAGTCATCGCCGACGACGGTAGCAAGGAGTTCGCCGACCTTTATGAGCGGGTGCGACAAAGCCCTGTGAGGTCAAAACGAGGCGGGTAACCGCGACTGTCGGAGCGCACGCCTTTTGTGCCATCAATTGCGGTCGGTCGCCGCTGTGGCAGTTATTCCCTGAGTTCGCCGAAACCGAGCAACCCTGCCGTCAAGCCACCGTCCACGACGAAGATGGCGCCCGTGACGAAACTGCTTTCGTCGGATGCCAGAAAGAGCGCCATGTTCGCCACATCATCCACCGTCCCCAACCGCCCCAACGGATACCATCGCACCATCTCGTCCCAAATGTGGGGCTTCTCCCGCAAAATGGGCTCCCAAATTTCCGTCTGGATAGTGCCGGGGCAGATGACATTGACGCGAATTTGGTCACGCCCATACCAGACGGCGAAACTGCGCGCCATGCCAATCAGCGCCGCTTTGGACGCCGAATAGGCATGGATGCCTTGCATCCCCATCAACGCATTGACGGACGAGATGATGACGATGCTGCCGCCGCCCGCTGCCTTCATCGCTGGGATGGCGTGGCGGCAGCAAAGGTAAGTGCCTTGCACATTCACCCGCAAGTTGGCCTCCAAGTTGTCGGCAAGGATGTCAGGGGTGGCGCAAACGGCGTTGCAGACGAGGATGTCCAATTTGCCGAAAGTCGCCACCGTCGTCTCCATCATCGCCCTCACTTGTTCTTCCTCGGCGACATCGGCGTGGCAGTAAATTGCTGTCCCACCTGCTTGCTGGATTTCGCTGACCGTTTGCTGCCCACCCACATCGTTGATGTCATTGACGACGACTTTTGCCCCTTCCTGAGCGAAGCGTTTGGCGATGCCTTTGCCGATGCCCCTCGCTGCGCCCGTGACGATGGCGACTTTCCCCTGCAACCGCATCCCTTCCCCGCCCCTTTCACTTGCCCTTGAACAGTTTCATCAAGCCTGCTAACACGCCGACAAGGATGCCGAACCCCGCAAAGGGCATCGCCAGTAAAAGAGCAAGCCCTGCAGCAAGCAGCGCTAAGCCGACGAATGTCAGCACTGTTAGCGTGATGCCGAAGGTGAAACCGACGACGCCCAAGACAAAAATCCAGATGGGCAAGGTGAACAAGCCTGCGAGCACCCAACCCAACCCTTTGCCCCACGAGCGGCGCTGGTTGGGTTGGCGCTTGGTGCGGAATTCGGCGATGGCGCGCTCTAAGGCGGCTTCCGAGATGCCTGCGGCGCGAGCGCCCGCTGCCAAGGCGTCCCGCGAGATGCGAGGTTCGGTCGCTTCCATCTCTTGTTGCAACTCCGCCGCTCGCCTCAAAATCTCCCGAATTTCTTCGGGCGAAAATTCCTCTTGCGCCAGCCGTCGGGCAATTTGCCAGAAAGAACGCATCGTCCCTCACTCCTTTCGCCGTGTCTCCGAAGAGCGAGGCTGAGGTAATTGGCGCGTCTCATCGCCTGAGGGCAGGGAAGGTTGTTGGGGGGCGGGTGTCAAGCCCAACCGTCGCTTGTATTCAGCCAGTTGCTCTTCCACGCCCAGTTGCAGTGAGGCGCGCCGAACTTCTCGCAGTCGGGCGTTCGTGTCGGAGGTGGCGACTTCCAATCGGGCTTGGGCACGGGCGGTCCGTTCGGCGACCTTCTCCCGCGCCCGCTCCAACACATCGGACATATCGCCGACTTCAAAGGCAGCCATCGCTTGCGCCAACTCCTCTTGCAAGCGAGCCAATTGGGCTTGTCCGATGAGCCGTTTCGCTTCGGCAATTTTGCGCTCCATCTCCCGTTGATACTCGTCCAAGGCTGCCTTCGCTTGTTGAGAGGCGCGCCGAGCCGTTTCCAATTGCTCCAGAGTGTCCTGCAAACTCTCTTCCGCTTGGGCTTTGGCGGCGATGAGGACTCGCGCTTCTTCCTCGTAGCCCATCTTCAAGGCGGTGATAATTTGCTGGTCGTAATCGGCGATTTGTTTGCGCAGGCGTTCGGCTTGCTGCTCCAGTTGGTATTCGGTGGCGAGGACTTCGGCGACGGCGGCGCGAAGTTTGGGGACGCGGGCTCGCATGTCGTCAATGTATTGGCGCAGCAGCAACTCAGGGTCTTCCGAACGCCGCAACAGCCAACCAAACCACGACCGCAACACCAAGAAAAAGCGGCGCAACATCGTCATCGCCCCCTTTCCGCACGGGCTTTCGCCCAATCCGTCACCCATTAATGTTAAGGCAGCACCTCACCTTGCGCTATCCGCCACAACCTCCAACATCCTCGCCTTCAACCCATTCCCACGAACAACCGTATTCGCTGAGGATGCTCTCCAATTCAGAACGCTGCTTGGCGATTTCGCCCTTCGGGTCTTTCACCTCCACGACGACGGTGGCATCCAAACCCTTCAATGGTTCGGCTGCTATCAGCAACGGATAGAGTATCTTCGCACTGGTTTTTATCCGCAATGTGACAGGCTTGGTTGCCGACGGAGGCGGTGGTGTTGGTGGCAACTTCTCGCCCACCTTCACCACAGGAGGGACTAAAACAGCCCGACTGTCCCGCAAAACTTCTTCAGGCACTTCTTCGCCCACATACACCTTCTCGCCCACCTTCACCGCAAACACCTTTCTCCTAACGCTATCCTGAATGGCTTCGTAGATGGCTTGCTGCGGGTCTTTAATGAGGGGTTGACCGGGAGTGCTCGTGAACAGGTTCACCACTTGTTCGATGGGCGCTTCCTTGCCACCCTCAATTTGCAGCATTTCTTTGATGAACTCTGGCGAAACCTTGTCTATCAACTCGCCCGCTTTCTTCAGCACTTGAGCGACGAACTCGTCCAGAGTTTTGGCTTTGATGGCTTCAGGGCTGAACGAGGTGATTTTCCGAAGCCCACTTTCGCTGGGTCGGTAGATGTCCTGATAGGCTTGCTTGAGCAAGGCTTCAATTCCCGCCTCTTTGTCTCGCAACTGACCGCGCACTTGTTCTTTGTCGTCGGAACCCTTCTATCCGCCGCTCTATGTCCACCTCCAAAACCCGCTCCAATTCAGGGGAGTCGCCCTTCAGGATGGCTTCCATGATGAGGTCTTCCAAGTGGATGCCTTCCAGCAAAGTGCCGATGACATCGTAAACGGTGTCGCCAAGCCGTTGTCTCATGAGGTCCAGTTTCTCCATCAACCGCTGCAAAACTTTCCCCTCACGGGTTTCGGGGTAGAGCAAGTTGAAGATGAAGCAATCGCGCCGTTGCCCGTAGCGATGGATGCGTCCCATCCGCTGCTCCAAGCGGTTGGGGTTCCAAGGCAAGTCGTAGTTGACCATCAGTCGGCAAAACTGCAAGTTGACGCCTTCGCCTGCGGCATCAGTAGCGACCATGACCTGAACTTCGTCGCGGAAGAGGCGTTCTTGAGCGATGCGCTCTTTCAGGCTCATCTGACCGTGAATGACGGCACAAGCAAAGCCCCACTCACCAAGCCGCCGCTTCAATGCTTCAAGGGTGTCTTTGAACTCGGTGAAGATGAGTAACTTTTCGTCGGGATGGTGGCGCAGGTGTTCTTCAACGACAGAGCGCAACTGTTGCACCTTGGCTTCCTCGCCCGCTTTCTCGGCTCTCAGAGCCAACTTGATCAACTCGTCCAACTCTTCCAGTTCCTCTTTGAGTTCTTCAGGCGTTCTGGCAGCCATCGTTCCTTCCAGGCGTTCTTGGAAACTTTCCCAATCTCTCGCCGTCATCTCCGCTAAGTCTTGAAGGACATCTTCGTTCCATTCGGGCAAATCTTCTTCTTGCTGGAGACGCTCCCATTCGTTTAGGAGCGCTTGCAACTTGCTCTTCCGTCGGCGCAGTGATTCGCGGACAGCAAAGAGGCTGGAGGAAAGACGGCGTTGCAAAATCGTCAACGCCAGTGCCACATTGCGGCTCCTTCGGTCCCTTTTGTCAGCGACAGTCGCATACCATCGTCGGACATAATCGGTCACAGCCTCGTAAAGCCTTCCTTCCGCTTCGGTGAGGGGAACGCTCAGCGTTTTCACTGTCCGTTCCCGAAAAAGTTTTCGCCCTTGCAAATCTACGACCTGCTCTTTGGTTCGTCGGAGCACGAAGGGCAAGCCATCCGAACGCGCTGCCGTTTTCAACTGGATTGTGTTGGCAAACAAGCGAGGCTCTAAAAGGTTCAGCAGCAAAAAGTAAGCCTCATCGTCGCCCCTATGAGGTGTGGCGGTCAGGAAGAGCAAGTGGGTGGCTTTGGGGGCGATGGCTTCACCCAGTTGATAGCGCTTGGTCTTGTGAACCTTTTGACCGTAACGGGTCGCTGACAGTTTGTGGGCTTCGTCCACGATGACCAAGTCCCATCGTTGGCGAGCGAGAAGTTCACGAACATCTTCTTTGCGGGCGAAATCCAGCGAGACTAAAACTTGCGGGTTGCGTTCAAAGAAATCGGCAGCGTAAAGGTTGCTCAAAAGTTCACGGCGAAGGACCACGAAATCTTCACGAAACCAGTCCATCATCTCACGCTGCCACTGGTCTTGCAGGTGGGCGGGGACAATCAGCAAAGTGCGCTTCACCAAACCTCGCACCTTCAGTTCCTTCATGACCAACCCCGCCATGATGGTTTTGCCTAAGCCGGGGTCATCCGCAAGAAGGAAGCGGATGCGAGGCATCGGCAAGATGTGGCGATAAACAGCGTCAACTTGATGGGGCAAAAGGTCAACTTGCGTGACGCTGACAGCGTAATGAGGGTCAAAGGTGTAAGCGAGTCGCATCCGCAAGGCTTCAACGAAAAGCAGGAAGGCATCTCTCAACAAGGCGCTTTCCCGAAAACTTTCCCACAAAGTTGGCAACTTTTGAACACGCTGCATCAGTTCGTCAAGGCTCAAGACCAACCGCTGCGCTTTTTGGGACGGGTAAAAGATGACGCCCAAAATGACTTGGTTGCCCACCTGCTGAACTTCAAAGACTTCCGCCTCCTCATCAAAGGGAGCGATGCGGATGCGGTCACCGGGGTTAAGGACCATCATCCCTCTCACACCCCTCTCGCTATAACTTACGATTGCGCTGAACCCTGTTGCCGAATGTTTTCATCCCTGCACCGAAGTGGTCTGTTGGGCGAAGTCCAGAAGGATTTTCGCTTGAACGGCAAGGCAGAGGGAGCGACCGACGAGGGCAGTTCTGTTGGGGTTGACAGCAACGAAGGGGCTTTGTTGCCAGTTGCGGACACAAAGGAAAGGGTGTATCGTGCCCTTCTCTGTGCCGTCATCCAACTTCAACGCCACTTGCAAAGGGATGCGAGTGTATCGGTAGGTTTGACCGAGATGTTGTCCTCGTCGCCACAAAGTTGCAAGCGGAAAGGTAACGATGTTGTGTCCCTCCAGCAATTCGGCGCTGGCGTAAACTTCCGCTGCACCTGTGTCAAAGTCGGCGATGGTCTCCCAACGCCGCCCGCCATCCGAGAAAACGATGAACAGGGTCGGATAAGCGTCATCGGGATAAATCGTCGGTTGCCATGCTATGCCCTCCTCTATCGTCGGTGACGGCTCATACCAAAGGGGCACTTTGCCCAAGCGTTGGCAAAGGGTTTCAATGGCGTCGGGACTTGGGAAGTCTTTTGGGCTTTCGCCGTGTAAGACCACTTGTCCGTCCACGACAAAGAGCCAATATGCTCGCAATGCTTGACGCATCCATTCCAACCACACCCGATTTCGCTGCTCCAACTCGTCCATCACTGCTTGTCGTTCCTCTTCCGACATTCTCTGCCATTCGTCCCAAGTTGGGTTTTCGCCTTGCCATTTTGGCAACCCTTGTTGCTCCGCCAACTGCAAAGCCAAAGTCACGGCTTGCTTTGTCCGTTCGTCCAACGCTCCCATCCGCCTTTCCACTTCGGCAAGGATGTCGTCCACTGTCATGGCAGCATCACCTGCCGACGAGTTGCCGAACCGTTCGCACGATGGCATTGGCGCTGATGCCGAACATGTCCATCAACTCTTCGGGTTTGCCCGAACGAGGGATGTCCGTGACGGCGAGTTTGTGGACTTTGATGCCCTCCTTGCTGACCGCACTTGCCACGGCATCGCCGATGCCGCCTTCAGGGTAGTGGTCTTCAACGGTGACGATGGTGCGGTTGGTCTCTAAGGCGCAACGGATGAGCGTCGCTTCGTCCAACGGCTTGACGGAGTAAAGGTCAACGACGCGGATTTTGATGCCTTCGTTGGCGAGGATTTCGTAAGCCTTCAAGGCTTCGTGGACGGTGATGCCTGCCGCCACGACGGTGACGGCATCGTGCGGGTCGGCACGCAGCACCTTGCAGCCACCGACGGGGAACTCTTCCTCGTTGCGGTAGATGACGGGCGTTTTGGGGCGCGTCGTTCTAAGGTAAGCGATGCCCTGATACTTAGCCATCTCGGCAACTAACTTCACCGTTGAGACGGCATCGCAAGGGTAGAGGACGATGGAGCGAGGGATGGCGCGCATCGCTGCGAGGTCTTCCAAGCCCATTTGAGACGGACCGTCCTCGCCGATAGAGACACCCGCATGCGAGCCGCAAAGTTTGATGTTCGCCATCCCGATGCCCGCCATGCGGATGAAATCGTAGGCGCGCATCAAAAAGCAAGCGAAACTGGATGCAAAAGGGATTTTCCCCCTCGTTGCCAACCCGACCGTAACGCCGATCATGTTTTGCTCAGCGATGAAGCACTCTATGAAGCGTTCGGGGAAAGCGGCGAGGAACTTTTCCGAGAGGGTAGAGTTTTTGACATCGCCGTCCAATGCGACGATGCGGGGGTTGACTTTGCCCAACGCCACTAAACCGTCGCCGTAGGCTTCCCTCGTGGCGACTTGTTGACCGAGTTCGTAGTGGGGCAGTTGAGGGTCAAGGGGTGGGGACTGAGGGTTGGCAGGCAAGTTGCCGTCGGGCGGATGGACTTTCAACGAGCGAGCCAAAGCAATTTGCTCTTCGGTCAAAGCCAATTCTGCTAATGCTTTTTCGGCATCGGCTTTGGGCAACGGGCGACCGTGCCAACCCTCCTTGTCCTCCAAAAACGAAATGCCCTTGCCCTTCAAGGTTCGGGCGAGGATGACCGTCGGTTTGCCTTTGACCAACTTCGCTTCGTCTAAGGCACGCAAAATTTGGGGAAAGTCGTGACCGTCAATAGGGATGGGATGCCAACCGAAAGCGTCAAAGCGACGGGCGTAGGTTTGCAAGTCATGTTGCAACATCGTCGGTCCGCTTTGACCGAGGCGGTTGACATCTACGAGGGCAATCAAATTGTCCAGTCGGTAATGCGCCGCAAAAGCAATCGCTTCCCAGACGCCACCTTCCGCCATCTCGCCATCCCCCAAAAGGGCGTAAACGCGGTAGGGCAAGTTGTCCATCTTGCCTGCCAACGCCATGCCGACGGCGATGGAGAGCCCTTGACCGAGCGAGCCTGTCGCCACCTCCGCCCATTTAAATCTCGGCGTCGGATGTCCTTCCAGTTCGCTGTCAATGCGCCGCAGGGTTTTCAATCGCTCAACGGGGATGGCGCCTGCCTCCGCCCAGACGGCGTAAAGCAAGGGCGCTGCATGCCCTTTGGACAAGACGAAGCGGTCATTGAGCGGGTTATCGGGGTTGGGCACATCGTAACGGAGCGCATGGAAAAAGAGTGCCGCCACCAAATCGGCGGCAGACAGGCAAGTCGTCGGATGCCCTGAACCCGCCAAAGTCGTCATCTCTACGCAATGGCGCCGAAGCAGTTGCGCCATCGCCGCCAACGCTTCCAACTTCTGCCCCTCTGCCATCGCTACAGCCTCCTTCAACAAAAGTGTTTCGCCCTCTCGCTTCATTGCGATAGATTTTAACGGCTCATCTCCCTTGGCGCTGACGGGCTTCATTGTGCCCAATTGCTCACGGGCAAGTTGGGGATGCGTTGGAAGTGGGGAAGGTTGTTTGTCACCAGCACCAAGCCATGATGCAAGGCAGTAGCGGCGATGAGGATGTCATTATCGGGGATGAGTTTGCCCTGACGGCGCAAGTCGGCATACAACTGTGCCGCCCGCTCCACGATGGCGTCAGTGAGGGGCAGCACTTCAAAGACACCGTTCGGTTGACAGGCTAAATCAAACCGCACCAATTGCACCTTAGCATCGCGAAACTTCAAACCTCGCAGGATTTCATAGCGGGTGATGATGGAGATGAGAAGTTTGGGATATTGGCGCAGGTAGGCTTGCGCCCGCGCTAAAGTGATGGGATGACGCCGCAGGACAAGGGAGGCGATGTCGGTGTCCAGCAAGGACGGGAGCATTGGCATCATCGCTTCTCTTCACTCCCTTCCACTGACAGACGGTCAAAGAATTCCCGCATCAGTTGGCGCGGCTCCAAAATAGCGCGCTCTATCTCGGCGACCTCTTCGTCGCTCAGCCCTTCGTAAAGGCGGGTGGCTTCCTCCAGCCGCTCTTCGGGTGTCAAGGGGGTGATGTCCAACCAGACAACCGTCCCATCGGGCAAATCCAAGGGTTCAGCGGGATGAAGGGCGCCATCGCGGTAAACGGCTCGGATGCGTTTGGTCATGGGTGGTCACCTACCTTTCACCAGTGGCGGTCGTCGCTGAAAGGTTAGCGCATCGCTTTTTCTTCTGTCGCTGCCGTTCAAAATCAAGGCGCGCCAAATTTTGCCCTGAAGGAGGGTTGTCAATGGAGTTGGTGGAACGGGCGGCGCATTTGCTTGCCCAACTCGGTGTCATCTTGCTCGTCGCCAAACTGTTTGGTGAGTTATTTGAGCGCTACCTGAAGCAATCGGCAGTTTTGGGCGAACTTATCGGCGGGATGCTTATCGGTCCTTATGCCCTCGGTCATCTCATCCGATTGCCGGGGACGCAAGAGCCTCTTTTCGCCATCCCGCATGGGCATGTCGGAAGCATCCCGTTGTCGCCCGAACTTTGGGGTGTAGCGCAACTGGCGGCAGTGCTCTTGCTCTTTGGGGCGGGATTGGAGACAGATTTCCGCCTGTTTTTGCGGTTTGGTATTCCCGCCTTTGTCGTGGCGATGGGGGGCGTCATTTTTCCGTTCCTTTTCGGCGTCGTTTTGACGGTGATGTTCGGTTTTGCCGACAACTTGATGCATCCGTCGGCACTTTTTATGGGAGCGGTGATGACGGCAACTTCTGTGGGCATCACGGCGCGGGTGCTTTCGGAGTTAGGGCGCTTGGGGACACCTGAGGGCGTGACAGTGTTGGCGGCTGCCGTCATTGACGATGTGCTGGGCATCATCGTCTTAGCCGTTGTGACCAACATCGTTCAGGTCGGGCAAGTGGATGCGAGGCAACTTCTCGGCATCGCCGCGAAAGCCTTTGGGTTCTGGTTGGTGCTAACTTGCTTGCTGACTGCCCTTGCGCCGACGCTGGCGAAGTTTCTGCGGTCGTTAAAAAGCGAGGGTGCCTTCATCGCCTTGGCGTTGGCTTTGTGTTTCTTGATTGCATCGCTGACGGAGAGTGTCGGCAAGTTAGCGATGATCGTGGGGGCATATGCCCTTGGTTTGGCTCTTTCACGGACAGAGTTGCGGGAAGATTTGGAGCATGCCCTTCGCCCGCTCCTTCACGGCTTAGTGCCCATCTTCTTTGTGGCGATGGGGATGTTGGTGAATTTCTCGGCGATGCTGCCCGCTTTGGGGTTCGGTGCGGCGCTCTCGGTGGCAGGCATCGTCGGGAAAGTTTTCGGGTGCGGGTTGCCCGCTTTGACGGTTGGTTTCAACACCCTCGGTGCGGCGCGCATCGGCTTGGGGATGATGCCGCGTGGGGAAGTGGCGTTAATCGTGGCAGGGATGGGATTGGCTTACAAAGCCATCAACGAAGCAGAGTTTGGTGTCGCCATCATGATGACCTTCGTCACCACTTTCCTCGCTCCCATCGTTTTGGTGCCGCTCTTCCGTAACCCGCAAAGCGGCGTGCGTGTGAAGGAGGCGAAGGTTCATGGATGAGCAAACTTTTCGCATCTCTTTGCCGACAGGGCTTGCCGACACTTTCATCGCAGTGATGGAACGGTTGCTGAAGGAACGAGGTTTCCAAGAGCAAGTGCGTGCGGGCGAAGTCGCGGGCGTTGAGGCAAGCGTTTGGCAACGGGGTGAAACGCAAATCGTCATCGCCGTTCAGGAAGCCGACACGGAAGAGGCGGTCAGCATTTCCGTCAAGGGTGCCGACGGCGTTGGGTTGCTCAGTGCGGCTATCGCGATGACGCTGTTGGAATTTTTGGAACGCTTTCCTGCCGAGACACGCCCATCCTTTGAACCCTTCCTTGCGTCGCTGAAACAACTGGCGTCCCGCCCGATTTGAGGACCCATGGTCATCGGGGCGCATAGAGAGGGTTCAAAAAGGCATGCAAGTTGATAGCGCAGCAAACATTGAGGGCGACCAGCAGTAAAAGGACGGCGACGATGATGGGACGATGCCAACGGGTTGGCACGCAGCCTTCAATGCCCCACCAAAACAGGACGCTAAAAGCCCCGATGGCAGGAAGCAAGTAACGCCCTCCTTCGTAACCGCCAGGGTGCGTGAAAAGGGTGTAATGCATCAGCGCCCCATAGAGCAAAGCGAAAGCGCCAGCAAGGGTCAAAAGGGCGATGTGCCTTGTTGTCGTTTGCCGCTCCCGCCACCATCGTCTGAGCCGAACAAACCAACCCACGACCATCGCAACGGTCAAGAGGACAAGGAGGGCATAAAGCGGTTCGGAAATCGGGTAGGCAGCGGCGAAATCGCTGCCGAATTTTTGATGCCACAGGGCGACATGTTCGGGTTTGAGGAGAAACCAGTCCACTTGCCCCCAAAGGCTTCGGTGCGACCCGGAAAGGAAGCGCCAAATCAGCCACCATTTCTCAGGCTGCGTGAACAACTCGGTCGGTGAGAGAAAAAGCATTTGCGGTTCATAAGTCCACTGGACGATGGGCATGATGCGTCCGTAAAGCAGGTAGAAGCGAACATACCACCAATCCGAAAGCAAAGCGGGAAGGGCAAGAGCAAAAAGCCATGCCCGCCAACGCCTCGTGGTCGGCAGGCGGCGTGACGATTGCCATGCGCCAAAGAAAAGCAGTGGTAGCCACGCCAAAAGCGACGCCTTACTCAACAACATTGCCCCACCGATGCAACCCAATTGCATCGCTTCCCGCAACGGTTCCAAGGGGCGGACGATTTGCCGAACGAGCAACAGCAAAAACAAAGTCCCTGTCAAGACGGCGAGGTTGTCATTGTTCATGACGGCGCCGAGCATGAGGAAATGAGGCAGCAAAGCGACAAAACCCACGACGGCAAATTGCCGCCACCCATCCTCCGTTAGCAAGGCAACGAGGCGGGAAAGGCAAAGCAAAGTCAGCAAACCCATGACCGCTGAAGTGCCTCGCAACAACCGTTGCACCAACTCACTGCGCAAGCGTCCCAGCAACGGAAAGGGCGTTTTCCTCGCCGCTTCGGCGGGGTAGTCAATGCGGCGTCCTGCGACGAAGGCGTAAATCGGAGCAAGCAAGGCGTAGTAAAGAGGTGGATGGATGCCAATTGCCATCGGCGGTCGTGGGTCGCGATGGCAAAGGATGGGATGCTCTTGCGGACCGAGGACAGGCAACGAGCGATACAAAACGAGGTGTTGGATGTAGCCGTAATGGTGGGCTTCGTCGGGACCGTAGCCCAGAGGGATGAGGGCATTGTAGAGGCAGGTGAAGGTCAGGTAAGCGATGATTAGAAGCGCCCACGCCGCTTTCTGGCACCGAACTGCCATTCGTCCGTTCACTCCGATTGGCTATTTTTGTCGCGGTTGATAGCCGCCCCAACAAGTTTTTCGCCTTCTCCGTCACTCTTCTCCCAGCAGATAACCGACGAGGCGGCGGAAAAGGCTGCCGCCGGTTGTTTCCGCTGTTTCCCTTAGACCGATGGGTTGTCCTGCGATGAGGGAAGCAAGTTGAAAGATGGCTTGGGAGATAGGGGCATCGGGGGCTTGAAGGACGAAGGGAACGCCTTCGTTGATGGAGGTCACCGCCAGTTGCCCATCGGAAGGGATGCGGGCAGCGATGGTCATCCGCAAATGCTCTTCCACTTGCTCTGGTGTCAAGCCACCGAAACGAGTGTTGGAACGGTTGAGGACGAGGCGGAGGCGTTCGGCAGGGTAGAGTTTCTGGAACATCGTCAGGACAATTTCGGCGTTGCGGATGGCGAGCAAATCCAAGGCAGTGACGATGAGGATGTGATCGGCAGCATCCAAGGCGGCGAGGGTGGTGTCTTGGAGCAGGTTGGGTGTGTCCACGATAATGAAGGCGAAATGGTTTTTGAGGACTTGAAGGACGCGCTCTATCAAGTAGGTCGTCACCAGTTCCGCCAATTCGGGTCGGGAAGGAGCCGCCAAGACCCGCAAGTTGCTCTCGCTGTGTAAGAGCAAAAAGGAGCGGAGCATCTCAAAGTCCAGTTCGCCCTGAAAGCGTTGAGCGAGGGTGGCAAGGTTCATCTTGGGTTGCAAGTTCAACAACATCGGTGTCGCCCCAAACTGCAAGTCCAAATCCACAAGGCAAACCGATTCGGGAGGGAGGTAGCGGGCAAGGGCGACAGCGACATTGGTCGCCAATAGCGAGGTGCCGACGCCGCCTTTCGTCCCGTAAAAGACGATGATGCGCCCGACTTGCAAAGGAGAACGCAAAGCGGGTGCCCCCTGCCGTAAAACCGTCTGGATCAATTCGGGAAGTTCGTCGGCGACGGAAGACAAAGGAAGCACATCGGCAGCGCCCGCTTTCAGGAAACGGCGGGCAGTGCGCAAGTCTTCGGCGGGCAAAAGGACGAGGACAGCAAGGCGATAGCGGGCGACAAGGCGTTCAATCAATCCCGCCGTTGCCCCTCCCGCCAATTCGCTGGAAAGGATGACCAAGTCAGGCAGTTGCTGGGCGATCAGTTGCTCCAATTCCCCTGGGCTGGTGACGGTGGCAACGAGGTCTATGCCGGGCATTTTTGTCAAGATAGGAGCGACGGCTAATTGTTCTTGCTCATGATGGATGGCAAGGACGACTCGGGCGGGCATGGCGCATCCCTCCGTAAAGGTCGCTGTCCGTTGAGCACCTTTGCGGGCTTCCTTAGGGTGCGGGGGTCGGCATTCCACCGGGAGCGCCACCTGTCGCACCGACGCCCCCCAAGCCACCGCCGATGCCACCTAAGCCGCCCCCAGCGCCCCCTAATGGGACGACAAAAGAGGGACGGGGCAAAACGGGACGGCGTTGATATGTCCGCAGCAATTGTAAGGCATCAGGGCTGACGGTAACTTCTTCCATTCGGACGGTGACGAGCAAGACTAACTCCGTTTGCTGTCGGACAAACTCGCGGCTTTTGAACAATTCGCCCAAGATGGGGATTCGAGAGAGCAAGGGGACACGGTTGACTTGCTCGCGCAGTTCGTCCTGAATAAGCCCAGAGATGACGATGGTGTCGCCGTCCTTCAGCAACAACCGAACATCGTCCAGCCCGCGAAAGCGAAAGCCAGGCACTGTCGTGCCCAAGACTTGGACGGCTAAACCGAAATCGGGGGAGGTCACCTCCACCCGCATTTGCAGGAAAATTTCGCCCTGCCAGGTCGCTTCAGGATGAAGGGTCAAAGTGATGCCAAAGGGGAAGAAGACGACGGTCGCCGCACCGGGCGCTGCCGCTCCCGCCCCCGCGCCGAAGAACCCGAAGACAGGAATGGGCACTAAACCGCCGACGAGGAAAGTGGCATCTGCCCCTTCAAGGGTGCGTTGTTGCGGGTTTGCCAATAGCCGAGCCAATCCGCTTTGGATCAAGGCATCCAACTGCGCCCCAAGAGGGGTTACCCGTGCGATGGGTCGGTCGGGAGTCCCCGGTTCGCCGAAGATGGCTTGTCCAGGTCGGACAGAAAAGATGCCCGCCTGCGGTTGACCTGGTTGGGCAACTCCTGCGCCGATGACTGAGCCGAGGGTAATGCCCAACCGCTGCAAGGCGGTTCGGGAAACCTCCAACACTTTCACTTCGGTCACGAACTGACGGATTTTGGGCTGGGCGACTTCCAAACGGTTGATGACGGTGCCAAAAGGTTTCGCCCGCTCTTCCGCTGTCTGCCGCTCCATCAAACTGTTGACCGTCCCATGCAGGACGATTTTGTCGTCCACGACAACCACGCGCACGCCGGGGATGCCGATCGCCGTCTCTATGCGGATCGCTTTCAGTTCCTCAGGGGCAAGGGAAATCGTTGGGGCTGTCCGAACCTTCAGCAAATTGATGACCTTTGTGGCGACCAAACTGGCTAACTCTTGCGCTGCCTTGGCTTCTTCAGGGGTCGCCACTTCACCCCGTAAGACAGCGACGACCGTGCCATCGGGGAGGACGAAAACGAGGGGTTCAATGGGCAAGCCTTTCAGGGCTTGGGCGAGGAAGGCTTGCAATCGGGACGGGTCAGGCGGTTTCGGGGGAGAAGGCGGCTCTTCTTTTTTGAAGGGGACGACTTCCAGCCAAAGAGTGGAGACAAAAGTTTGCCCCGCCCGCTCCTCCCAAACGAGCAAATTCGTCGTCCCTTCGCTTTTGGCGTTCACGACCAGTTCCCGTTCCGTCAAGACATTGAGGGCAACAATTTGCGGGTCGCCCAAAACGAAACGGCTAACTTTCCCTTTGGTCAACAGCACCGCACTGATGCCCCGGCGCAAAATCAAACGGGTCGGCATTTCTGGTTGCAGCAGAACGATGGGGCTGATTTGAGCGTCTATGACCCGCTCCCTTGCCCCTTCAGAAAGGGCAGCCGACGGGTTCAAAGCAACGCCGAAAAACAAAGTCGCCATCCAACTCCACCAAACACCCGACCATCGCTTCACTGCCTCTTCACCTCTTCCGCCACTGGCACGCTCAAAACAACAGGGCGGTCACCGACAATCCCGAAGATGGAAGGCGGCGAAGGGCTTTTAGGCTTCGGTTCAGGCGCTTTCCGATTATCCTGAGGGCTCAACGGCGGCAATCTTAGGGGGATAGGTGGGGGAGCAGAAGATTGCCCCCTCGGCGGCGAGGGCGAGGCAGCAGGGCGGGATGGCGACGGGGAAGGATTGGCAGGCGGTTTGTTCGGGAGTGGTCCGATCAATTCGTCCAAAGTGAGGGGGCGCTCCCACTGAGGCGAAAAGGGTGGGGGCGGAAGGACGGCGTAGTAAAGGGTCGCCCCGCTATCTATCGCCAAAGCGATGGCTTTGGCTTCCTCAGGGGTGACGGCAACAAGCAACACAGGCGGGCTCTCTGGGGGCGCTCCTTGGGGCGTGGATTGACCCGCCTGCTGGCTGGATGGCGCCGCACTGGCAGCCCCACCCATCAAAACGATCGCCCGCATCGCCACTGGCTTCACTTTCTGGCGGGAGAAAACGGCGTAAATGCGCACGAGGTCGCCGACCCGCACCGGTGGCAATTGCTCCCGACGGTTAAGGGGGATGGCAACACCGACCATGCCAACGGGCAACATCGGAGCAACCGTGCCAGCGGAAAGAGGTGGTGTCACTTGATGGGCAAAAATGGGTTCTCCCGCTCGGATTAAAGTGCGGGTGAGCCGTTGGGCAACTTCCTGCGGCGAGGTGAAAGTGTTTGGAGGCGGCGGCGTCTCGCTCTCTCGCACCTGCACCATCTCAGGGCTGAGGAGGGTAAAGGGCGGAAGGTCTGTCGTAGCGACAACGACCCGATAACGCTGGGCAATCGGAGCATCCTTAGGGCTTTGAGCACCTTGGCTCGGGCTCCTTCTTGTTGCCCAATAAACCGCCCCAAGGACAATGACCAAAACGGTCATCAAAAGCGAGAGCCGAAAGTAGCGAAGCCTCCTTCGCATTGCCTCGTCACCTGAGTTGTCAGCCACCTAAGAGTGGGAAGGGTTGTCCCCAAAACCACTCACAAGCCAGCGCCATCAATGCCCCCAAACTTAAAGCGACACCATAGGGCATGGGCTGACGCAAGGCATTTTCTTCGTTACCTTCCGAGACGGCGGGCATGCGAGGCGTTCCCCCGACAACGAAGGAGGTCAGCATCCCTCGCATCCGCGCCCATGCCACTCCCAACGAGCGGGCTTGGACTAAGGTCGCTAACGCCCACAGCCCACCGACGAGAGCGCCGTAAAGAAATGCCCAAAGGGCGAAGGATTGGGTAGGCGGTGCCCCAATGCCTTTTATTGAGCCAAAAGCGGCGATCAACTTGACATCTCCCGCCTTGACGAAGCCAAGGGCGAAAAGGGGGATGGTAAACGACAGCGCTAAAAATAGCCCTCCTATCCCGCGCCAAAGCCCGTCCCATCCACCCTCTAAGGCGTTGATGAACAGCCCCAAGCCCATCGCCGGGAAGGTCAGCCAATTCGGGATGCGTCGCCATCGGCTGTCCGTCACCATCGTTGTCAAGGACAGGGCGATAATCAAAGCATCTGCCAAAGCCATCGGCACCCCCCACCTCCTATTTGCCAGCGGCACCCTGCCTTCCCCCTAAACCTCAAAATTCGGCTGCTGGTGCGCATAATTATACAGCCACAGCCAGCGATTTGTGACGATGTTGGGAAGGTTGTTTTTCTCCCGACAGGTGGCGAGTTGCTATGCCCAAACGACGCAGCAAATTTGTCTGCCAAGAATGTGGCTACGAAAGTGCTCAATGGTTAGGGCGATGTCCCAACTGCGGGGCGTTCAACACCCTCGTAGAAGAGTTGGCGGAGGAAGCCGTCCCTGAGCGCACCTTGCGCAAGGAAGGGGTAAGCCCTGTCCCAGCCCCTCAGTTGCGCCGCCGACCTCTTCAACGCCTCCCTTCAGGCTTCGGCGAACTGGATCGGGTTTTGGGTGGGGGCTTTGTTCCTGGCAGCGTCAGCATCCTCAGCGGTGAACCGGGCATCGGAAAATCCACGCTCCTTTTGCAAGTGGCAGGGCAGATGGCACAAGGTGGGCAGAAGACGCTTTATGTCACGGGCGAAGAGTCGTTAGAGCAAATCGCTTTACGGGTGGAGCGGTTAGGCGTAGAAGACGAGGGCTTACTTGTTTTGGCGGAGACGGATGTTACGGCAATTGGGGCAGCCATTGAAACGAGCCGACCGACCCTTGCCGTCGTGGATTCCATCCAAGCCGCCTATCATCCGCTGCTCACTTCTTCGCCTGGCAGCGTTAGTCAAGTGCGGGAGAGTGCCGCTCATTTGCTGCGCATCGCCAAACGCACGGGAACGGTGCTGGTGCTCGTCGGACATGTGACCAAAGAAGGGTTTTTAGCGGGACCGAAAGTGCTGGAGCACATGGTGGACGCCGTGCTGTATCTGGAGGGGGAAGCAGGTTATGCCCTGCGATTGGTGCGGGCGACCAAAAATCGCTTCGGTCCGACGGGGGAGGTCGGAGTCTTTCGGCTCAACGAGAAGGGCTTAGAGGAGGTGCCCAACCCATCAGAATGGTTGCTGTCCGAGCGCCCGCAACCGGCGACGGGAACGGTCGTGGCGGCTTTGATGGAAGGACACCGCCCGTTGCTTGTGGAGGTGCAAGCCTTAGTCGCTCCAAACCCTTTCGGGATGCCTCGGCGGGTCGTGACAGGGTTAGAGATAGGACGGGTGTTGATGGTGCTCGCTCTCTTAGAACGCCATTTGCGGGTGCGGTTTAGCGACCGTGATGTGTTCGTCAACATCGTGGGGGGGCTGCGGGTGACCGAACCAGCCGCTGATTTGCCCGTCGCTTTGGCATTGCTGTCCAGTCGCTTGGATGTGCCTATCCCTTCTAATGTCGTGGCGTTTGGGGAACTGGGGTTGACAGGGGAGGTTCGTCCTGTTCCTCAAGGGGAGGTGCGGGTGCGGGAGGCAAAACGGTTGGGGTTTGCTCAATGCCTTGGACCGCCTGAACCGAAGCGACGGACAAGCGGTCATCAACCTTTGTGGCAGGTCGTCAGCACCCTTGCTGAAGCCGTCCAACGATTGGGGCTCATCCGTCCGACAAAATAAGCCGAAGGAGGGTTTAGACGGCGATGAACAAATGGCAGCAATGGGGTTATCGCCTCTTTTTCGTCACCACCACGACCGCTTTAGCCTTTGCCTTGGGTTGGCTGGGGAGCGTGGCGGCGAACTATTACACCCAGACCCTTCAGCGCCTTTACTTTCAAGGCAAACTTTCCGCCCAGCAGCAATTTTTGGTGGACTTGGGCTTTGTGATGATTGGCGTTTTGACGGCATTCCTTTTGGGCAGTTGGTTCACCCAACGCCTTTGGTCGCTTTGGGAAACTTTGGAAGCCCTCTCTCCCGTAGACAAAATCGCGGCGCTCTTTGGGGCGATGTTGGGATTGGCGCTGGCGTATTTGGTCTTGCTGGTGCCGATGATGTTGGTGTGGGGACGAGTCCCTCCCTTGCCCTTGTTGGCTTTGACTTTAGCGATCACTTTGGTCATCGTCTACTTCGCCGTCCACACTTTGCTGAGGGTGCGGGATGCGATTTCCCTGTCCTTCCCTCAAATTGCCCAAATGCTTCGGGGTGCTCAAGAAACCGTCGCTTCTAACCACCGAATGCCCAAAAGTCGGGATAAAGTGCTGGACACTTCCGTCATCATTGACGGACGCCTCGCCGACATCGTCCGCACAGGGTTCATTGAAGGACGCTTGCTCGTGCCGTCGTTTGTGTTAAACGAACTGCAAATGATTGCTGACTCGGAAGATGAACTGCGGCGGGCACGAGGACAACGAGGCTTGGCGGTGTTGGAGACGATAAAGAGTTTGCCCGACACCGTCGTGGAAGTCATCGACACTTTCAGCCCTGAAGTGGAATCAGCGCCGACGACGGATTTGAAATTAGTGCGGTTGGCAAAGGAATTGGGGGCTGCCATCGTCACCAACGATAACAACCTGCAAAAAATCGCCGAACTGCAAGGTATGCCTGTCCTTTGCGTCAACGAACTGGCGACCGCCCTCAAACCCGTCGTCCTGCCCGGCGAAGAATTGACCGTCGTCTTGCAACGAGCGGGCAAAGAGCCAGGGCAAGGTGTCGGCTACTTAGACGATGGGACGATGGTCGTCGTGGAGCGGGGGCGAAATTACTTGGGGCATGAGGTCAAGATTAAAGTCACCAGCGTCCTTCAATCGCCCGTCGGCAAGATGATTTTCGGCGATTTCAAAGAAGTCGTCCGACGCAATGTCGTCAAGGTGGAAGGTGGTGACCCTTTTGATGACGATTTCGGTAGTCCCCGCCGCCGGTCTGGGCAAAAGGCTTAAAAGCGGGACAAAGGATGTGCCCAAAGCGTTGGTGACCATTGCTGGTAAGCCGATGGTCGGTTGGGTGATGGAAGCGTTGGAGCAAACGCCTATCGTGGATGGTATCGTCTTGGTCGTCCCATCTTCTCACCGCTCGGAGTTTGAACGATGTTGTCAAGCCCTTGCCCTGTGCAAACCTGTTTGGCTGGTAGAAGGTGGCGAAGACCGCCAGCAATCAGTTTGGAGGGGCTTGCAAGCATTGCCCTCAGGGACCGAATGGGTCATCGTCCACGACGCCGCCCGCCCTTTAGTGACACCGGCATTGCTCATCGCCGTCTGGGAAGCAGCGAGGGAAATCGGCAGCGCCGCCATCGCTGCCTTGCCTTGTCCCGATACGGTCAAGCGCTCTTTGGACGGCGTGCTCATCGCCGAGACCTTGGATCGCCAACAAATTTGGCTGGCGCAGACGCCTCAAGTCTTTGCTGCCGACCTTTTACTTGCCGCCCACGAAAAAGCCCTTTCCGATGGCTTTACCGCCACCGATGATGCGACGCTCGTAGAACGGATGGGCGCACCCATCCGTTTGGTCATGGGCGAACCGACCAACTTGAAGGTCACTTATCCCGCTGACTTGCTCCTCGCTGAAGCCCTCCTGCAAGGGAGGCAACAAAAGGGTAGTTGCAACTTTGAGGCTAATAGCCCGTCGCCTTGCTAACCGCTCCAACCGCCGCAGGAAGCCGACACCTTCAACGCAAGGAAGGGTCAGGAGGGAGCGGTTCACTCACTTCTTCGTGCCCTCCCAACGGTTCAGGCGGTTGACCGTTCACCGTTAACTGCACCCGTTGCACCTGCGGCAGAGAAGTGAGGGAATGGACAAGGGCTTGCAAGCGCAGGTGGGCGACTTCGCTCCCTTGCCAAAACTGCGGGTCGGTCAAGGCAGCATCAAAGTCCAAGACCAGCGTCGTCCCTTGCCATTGAACCGATTGCAACCTTACAGAAGGCGGCAAGGCAGGGTCAAGCCCGGCGGGAGGCGATTGCAACCGCCTGACGATTTCCTCCACGACCCTCTTTCGGCTCATCCCTACAAACACCATCGGCTCGCGCACTAAGCGGTCGTTTTTCAGGTCAGGATAGCAAAGGATGACTTGAAAAGTGGCACTGGCAGCGCTTTCGTCCTCTGGCGGAGGTTGGCGGGAAAAGGAAAAGTGCATCAAGGCGAAGAGTGCCAAAGCGGTAAAGACAGCCACCGCTGCAGCCAAGAGAAACATTGTCGCCTCTCTCTTTCGCATCCTTCTGCATCTCCCTTCGTTGGCGACCTTGCCTTTTCCCTGCTGTCCCTTACCTGCCAATTTCGCTGGGCGCTCGTTGAAGGAGTTGGCGGTCGCCGAAAAATTCCACGATGCCCCGAAAGATGGCGAGGGCAATTTTCTCCCGAAAGTTTTCGTCTCGCAGCAGCCGTTCCTCTTCGGGATGGTTCAGGTAACAGGCTTCCACCAACACGGACGGCATCGTCGTGTGATGGATGACATAAAAGCGCCGCTGCCGAACTCCGTTGCCCTTGCGCCCTACCAACGCCAACAGGTTGCGGTAAATGGCTTCCGCCAAGGGAAAACTTTGAGGCGTCCAATAGTAAACTTCCGTGCCCTCGCGCTCGCCGGGACGAGGGAACGAGTTGAGGTGGACGCTGACGAAAGCATCCGCTTGCAGTTTGTTGGCGATAGCGACCCGTTCGGCAAGGGAGATGTAAACATCCGCTTCACGGGTCATTTGGACACGATAACCCGCCTGCTGAAGTAACCGACGAAGGCGCAAAGCGATGTCCAAAGTTAACTGCTTTTCCACGAGAGGGCTGAAAGGCGACGAAGCGCCCGGGTCAGTCCCACCATGCCCAGCGTCCACGACGATGAGCCGTTGCCGAAGAGGCTTTTGAGAAGGTTCTATGACCAAAAGCCATGCCTCGTCTCCCGATGGGTGAAGTCGCCCGCTTAGAGGGGCGCGCAAAAGGATGAGGATGCGGGTGACTCGTTCCGTCGGTACGATGTCAATGTCTTGGATGACACCCTCCGAAGGCGCAAGAAGCAATGGTTTCTCGCTGCCTCCCTTCTCTCCGCTCCCTGTCCCTCGTCCCTCGTCCCGTTCCGTTAGGAGAAACAAAGCGGGCACTTCCACCATCAAGCGGTTGCCTTGTTGAGTGAGGGTCGGGACAGCCTCAAACCAACCCTGAAGGCGAACGACGGCTCTTTGAAAGGAGTTTTCTTCCAGCGTGATAGCACCCAACCAAGGTTGTCGTCGTTGAGCTGGTTGCAGCAAAAAAAGCCATCGTTCTCCAAAAGGTGGCTCAAAAGAAGTCTCACCTTCCCGCCTTGCTTTGCTTGGCTGACGACCGAGGCAATAAAGGCGCAACGGCTCTTTGGCATCCACGACGACACGGACGATGGGTGGGTCGCTACTGAATTGCCCGACCCGAACACCCATTAAAATGTCCATCCCTGAGGGCAAAACCTCCGAGAGGTCTAAGCAAGCGCCGTCAAAATCGGCATAAGCGCGGTCTGGTTGGGAAAGGGTTTGAAGGCGGGGAGGAGAGGGAAGAGGGTAACTCACTGTCACCTCCAAAAGCCAACCGACAGAGATGGGACGCAATTGCACCCTTTGCAGGGCAGCAAGGAGTTTGACTTGACGCTCCTTTTCGTTCACAAACCATCGCAGTCCCAACAGACGGGCGAGACTTACTAAAGGCAACCACCATCGCCCATCGGCTTGAAGGAGTGGGGCGACCTTGACAGAGAGGTCACGGACGGAAAGGGTGACGGTTTCCGCCGTCCAGACCACCGACATTTGTTCCGTCCCGCTTTGAGGAAGTTGCAGGACAAGCGCCTTCCCTTGCACCGTCCAAGAAAGTCCCAAACCCTTCAACCATTCGCCCACAGGCACATAGGGTTCGTCTCGCCAAAGAATTGGCAAGTCAGCAAACTCTTTGCCCAAAACATTCACTGTGCCTTTTTCGGCGACCCCTGAAGGAGCAGGCTCAGAGGGTGCAAGTTGTGCCGATAAGGGCAAGGAGAAGAAGAGAAGGCAAGGCAAGAGGAGGGCGAAGTTGCCGCTGAGCCCAACGGTTTGTCGGTAAGCCGATGGGCAGGGGGGAAGAGTTGCTGAAAGTCGGCAAATGCGCAGGATAGCCAAGGGCATGCGAAATCCCCCCATGACCGTTGCTTTCGCCCCTTAACGAGCGCCCTTGCCAACCCGACACCGCTTTTTTGCCTTCACGACACCCCGCCACGAAAGCGGCTATTAGCCACGAGGGTAAGTGTAGCGCTGACAGACCGATGGTGCCTCAAAAGAGGAACGCCCTTCAACGAAAGTGCGTTTGGAAAGTCCTTACGGTGCGGACTGACGACCTTCGCCGCCGTTTCAGCGGTGGGCGTTGCGTTGCCGTCCCAGATAACCCTGAGAGACACGACGGATGAAGTCCACGAGGTAGCGAAGTTCTTCGCTTTCGGGCAATTCCGTCTCAATTTGCTCTAAGGCTTGGCGGGTGTTCAGGTTCGCCCGATAGAGCAGGCGATAGGCTTCATGGAGGGTCTCACGGACTTCGGGGGGGATCATCGCCCGACGCAGCCCGACGACATTGAGCCCGACGACCTTAGCGGGACGACCATCCGCTAACATGAAGGGCGGGACATCCTGCACGACCTTAGACATGCCCCCAATCATCGCCAGTTTGCCGACAGTGACGAACTGGTGGATGCCTGTCATCCCGCCGATGGTGACGAAGGACTCAATGACGGCATGCCCGCTGATGCCCGAATAACTGGCGATGGAAATTTGGTCACCCAGCCGACAGTTGTGTCCGATGTGGCAGTAAGCCATGATGAGGTTATCGTTACCGATGATGGTGGCTTGGTCTTCCCCGGTCGCCCGATGGATGGTGACATGTTCTCGGATGATGTTGCGGTTGCCGATGATCAAAAAACTTCGTTCGCCTTTGAACTTTTGGTCTTGCGGTTCGCCACCCAAGACAGTGCCTGGGTAGATGTGATTGAAACAGCCCAGTTGGGTGTAGCGCTTGACGACGACATACGCCTCTAAGATACATCCGTCGCCGATGACGGCGTCCTCTTCCACGATGCAATAAGGTCCGATGACGACCCCATCGCCTAACTCCGCCTTGCTGCTGACGACGGCGGTCGGGTGAATGTTTCGCCCAGACATGGAAAGCACCGATGTGCGTTCCATTTTGCAAACGGACTGCCCCTTTCCTTTGGGCTTTGAGGACAGGTGAGCGGGGCAGCCCCTTCACCTCGCTCATTGGCTTAGACAACCGCTCAGGGATATGGTAACGGGCTCACCGCCAGCAGACCAAGACGATTTTTAACTGATCGCCCACTTGGGTTTCGGCAAGCCCTCCCGAAGGCAGTTCCAGCACCATCATCGCATCCCGACGCCGAGGAATCCAGAGGCGCCAAGGAGGCATCGCCCGCCAAAGGGCGACAACTTTCAAGTGGGCATCCATGTAGGCGACATCAATGGGGCAACCGAGGAAAAAGGTATGGATGCCGCCGATGGCAGGGGCAAGAAGCAAACCTTCCTCAGGGTCAAGGTGGCGGCGGAACATCCAACCCCGAAGACGAAGCCAGTAACTTGTGGCGATGGCACACCGCTCACAAAGGATGTTGCCCGTCCGCAAGTTGATGACCTTCGCCCACCACAACCCTGTCGCCCCCAATCCGATGGGCTAAAAACCGAAGACGCTCAAAGACCCCGAAGCGCGCAACCGTAAGAGCAACGGAGCAAAGAGGAGCAGAAAGAGGATGGGGCAGAAAAAGAGGGCGATGGCAGGCACCATCCAAAGGGGGGCTTTTCGGGCTCGCTCGCGGGCTTGTTGGAAGCGGCGGTCTCGCAAATCCTCCGCTTGCGCCCGAAGGACATTGGCGACAGGGATGCCGAACAAGTCCGCCTGCGTCAGGGCGGCAGCCAATAGCCGTAAATCGTCGCTGTCTACCCGTTCCGCCATCGCCAACAAGGCTTCCCCCCGCCTTCGTCCCAATTGCACCTCCCAAAGGTAACGCTGAAACTCCTCGCCCAAAGGACCTGGGAAACGGCGGGCGATGCGGTCAATGGCAGCATCCAAACTCAATCCCGCCGAAACAGTCGCCGCCAGCAAATCCACGAAATCAGGGAGGGCACGGATAATTTGGTGGCGCCGTCGGGCGATATGACGGCGAAGCCAAAAATCAGGGAAGGAAAAGCCCCCAAAAGCGGCAAGGAAGGGCACCAGCAAAGCCACTCCTTGCCCTAACCCTTGCGCCACTAAGGAGTGCAGGGCAACACCGACAATGACTCCCCCCAGCCCACAGAGCAATTTGAACCCGACGATCTCCTCTGGCAGCACTCGCCCCACTAAGCCCGCTCTATGAACGAGCAAGCGGTAGCGGTTCAGATAGCCTTTCGGAAAGCGCCGTCCTATCAACCCCGCCAGCAGCAACCAAGGCGGACGAACAATCCGTCGGGTTTCTTCAGGAGACTGCAACCGTTCCAACGGCGACCGACGCAGCCACACCTTTCGCCCCTCCTTGTCAGGTTATTCGCTCAAGCGGGCGAGGACTTGAGAGAGCCAAACCCAACCGCACACCTCCAAGAGGGCGATGATGCCCCAAAAGAAGCGTCCCTCGGAAGTGAACATGGGTGCCGACCACGCTTCACGGGTTTGCAGATAAGTGACGAGGTTGATGGCGACGAACATGAAAAGGGGCAAGCCAAAGGCTAAAGCGATGGCGCTAAGGCGAGGAAGCGCCGTTTCCACTTGCAACTCACGGCGGGCTTGCAAGCGGCGACGGACGGTCACTGCCGCCGTCTCAAACACTTGCGCCAAACTCCCGCCGACCTCTCGTTGCACTAACGCTGCCACCAACGCCAGTTGCAATTCAGGGCTGGGAACTCGCTGCATCAACGCTTCTAAGGCTTCCTCTATCGTTACCCCCAAAGTCAGGGAACGGGTGACAGCCGCAAATTCCTCCTTCAAGGGCGACAACCCCTCCTGGGAGGCGATCTCCAACGCTTGCTGAAATCCCATCCCTGCCCGCAAGGTGTTGGCGAGCAGACTGAGGGTGTCAGGCAAAATGAGTTCCACCCGACGAAGGAAACGCCGTTGACAGTATCGCAACCATTGCAAGACGAAGAAGGGAACGCTCCCTGCTGCCAATAGTGCCAAAAGCAATCGCGCAAAAGGTGAGGCAGTCGGGGCAAATAAGGTGACAAGGATGGCAGTGACCGCCAAGGCAAAGCCCATCCCCAAAAGGGTCATCGCCACGAGGCTGCTGGCTTCTAAAGAGACATGGGCTTTTTGAATTTCCTGCTCCAGCCGACTCATCCATTGCTTTCCGCTCAGATAGCGTTGAAGGGTCGGAAACATTGGCGGCGCTGTCTTGAGGATTTGCCGTTCCCACGCCTCATCCAAATTGGCGTTACTGGGCTGGGCAAGGTTGACCCCTTCCAACTCCCCCGTCGTCGCTTCCAAAGTCCGAAGCCTCAAAGGGATTTTGCGGGCTTCCTGCAAATACTGGTAAAAGCCCCAAGCCAAAGACATCAGCCACAGTGCGCCGACTGCCAAAAGGGCAATTTCCACCATCGCGCATCACCGACGCTTTGATAGGACAGCCCTTTAGCCCCGATAGAACAGGGAAGCAGGGAGCCGAATGCCTCGTTCAATGAACCGCTCAAAACACTTGGGTCGGATACCTGTCGGGCGCAATGCTCCCTTGACCCGCCCCATTTCATCCACGCCCTCGCTCTCAAAGACGAAGATGTCTTGCAAAGCGATGACATCGCCTTCCATTCCCGTCACCTCGCTGATGACCACCACCTTTCGGCTTCCGTCCCGCATCCGTTGCACTTGAATGATGAGGTCAATGGCTCCCGCCACATGCTCTCTAATCGCTTTCACTGGCAAGTCCACTCCCGCCATCAGCACCATCGTCTCCAATCGGGCGAAGGCTTCTCTGGGATTATTGGCGTGGATGGTCGTCATGGAGCCGTCGTGGCCTGTGTTCATCGCCTGCAACATGTCTAAGGCTTCGCCACCTCGGCACTCCCCGACGATAATGCGGTCGGGACGCATCCGCAAGGCATTGCGAACCAAGTCACGGATGGTCACTTCGCCTACTCCTTCAATGTTGGGCGGTCTGGCTTCCAGGCGAACGACATGCTCTTGACGCAGTTGCAACTCAGCGGTGTCCTCAATGGTGATGATGCGTTCGTCATTGGGGATGTAAGCCGACAAGACATTCAAAAGGGTCGTCTTCCCTGACCCTGCCCCGCCTGAAATGACGATATTCAACCGCGCTTGGACGGCTGCCTGCAGAAATTGGGCGGCTTCCTGCGTCAGCGTCCCGAAGGCGATCAAATCGCTCATCGTAAAGGGGTCGCGGGCGAATTTTCGGATGGTCACGCAAGGACCGTTGAGGGCGATGGGCGGGATAACGATGTTAACTCGGCTGCCGTCGGGCAATCGGGCATCCACCATCGGCACCCGCTCATCCACCCGCTTGCCCAAAGGCAAAAGGATTTTCTCAATGATGCGCATCAAGTGCTGTTCGTCCCGAAATCGCACCCCTGTCAGTTCCACCTTTCCCTTGCGCTCCACATAGATTTGGTGCGGTCCGTTGACCATGATTTCGGAAATTTCTGGGTCATCCAGCAGCGGTTGCAAAGGACCGTAACCGAGGATGTCGTTGATGAGGCTGATTTGCAGTTGCACCCGCTCGCTGCGGGAAAGGACGAGGTTGCGGGCAGTGACCTCTTCGTCAAAGGCTGCCTCCAACACTCGTGTCAAGGCATCCCGTTGCTGAATCAAAGCCGGGTCTCTGTCTAATTCCTGCATCAGCCGTTCTTGAAGGGTTTGCCGAAGATGTTCCAAAGCATCCTGCTGCCATTGCGACCGTTCATAGCGTTCCTTCAACGACCTGAAGGGGTTTTCAGGACCTTTGTCAATGGTCAAAGTCGGTGTCGGCACCAAAGGGGGCACTTTGATGCGCACCCTTCCTCCCTCTGGGAAGCCCTTATCCAGCACGGGCACCCGACTATCCACCCGCGCCCCCAGCAAACGGGCGATTTTGCGGATGATGCGGTTTAAATGCTCCTCATCCCGAAATGTTATCCCAACCCGTTGAACACTTCCCATCCGTTCCACCAACATCTCACTCGGTCCGTTGACGGTGATGGAAGTGACCATCGGGTCGTTGAGGAATTGCTCCAGCGGTCCAAACCCTTTCACCTCGTTGACGAACTCTTCCAGCAATATCCGCCGCTCTTCAGGACGCACCGAAAGCCCTTGCTCCTCTATCGCCGCTTCCAAGACCGTCTCTATGTGGGAACGCAGGTTCATCGGCGCCATCTCTTCAGCATTCGGGGGCAGACTTTCCAGCACCCGATCCATCAAGGCATCCCGCAACTCTTTCAAATGCCGCTCCGCTTCCGCTGCTTCTGCCTCCGCTGCCTTCACCGTTGATGGGATGGTCGCTTCTTGCTGTCCTTGCCGAAGGCGCTGCAGTAAGGACATCGCCATCACCCCGCACAAAAGTGTTGTGCTTCCCTTCGCCTTCCAAAGTGACTCAACGCACGGCGACTTCCTCTATCGGCTCGTAAAGGGAGTTGCGCCGAACGGGCACGAAGCCCGCCTCCTCAATGAGCCGCCGCAATTCCGCCTCTGTCAACCCCGTCGGGCTTTGCGCTCCCGCCATGTGGAAGATTTTCTCGTTGACGACCGTCCCGTCAAAATCGTCCGCACCAAAACTGAGCGCCACTTGCGCCAACTTGGGGTCCAACGAAATCCAGTAAGCCTTGATGTGGGGGAAATTGTCCAGCATCAACCGTGCGATGGCGATTTCCTTGAGGTCTTGCACGCCCGTCGTCGGCTTCCCACCCAGTTGGGTGTTGGCGGGATGATAAGCCAACGGGATGAAACACATGAACCCACCTGTCTCATCCTGCAACTGGCGCAACAAAGCGAAGTGGCGGGCTTTCTCTTCGGGCGTCTCAATGTGCCCATAAAGGAGCGTGGCGTTGCTCTTGAGCCCTAACTCGTGGGGGACCCGATGGACATAAAGCCATTGCTGCGGGGATGCTTTTCGGGGGAACAAAATGCGATGCAACCGCTCACTTAACACTTCCGCTCCGCCACCGGGCAAACTGCCTAACCCTGCCTCCCTCAGCCGCTCCAAAACCTTGCGAACGCTCAACCCTGAAATCTCGCTGAAGAACTGGATTTCTACGGCGGTAAAGGCTTTGATGTGGATGTGCGGGAAGGCTTCCTTGACACGCCGCACCAAGTTCACATAGTAGTCAAAGGGCAAGTCAGGATGCAACCCGCCGACGATGTGCACCTCACTCACCCGATCCCAAAGCATCTGACCCAACCGCTCCACATACTCGTCCACCGTGAACTCAAAGGCGTCAGGGTCATCTTGAAACTTGCCGAAGGCGCAAAAAGGACATCCCGCAAAACAAACATTGCTGTAGTTCAGGTGCACATTGACGACATAGTAGGCTTTGTCGCCATGCCGCTGCCGTCGCACATAGTCGGCAAGGAAACCGATGGTGAGCAAGTCGCGGCTTTGATACATCCGAACGCAGTCTTCCTCCGTCAGCCGTTCGCCAGCCAAAACCTTCTCGGCGATGTCCGCCAGTTCCGAGCGAGCCAACAACTCGTGCACGCACAGGCACCTCCTTAGGCAACGACCATCGCACCGCAAAAGATAACGCGCCCATCGCCATCTCGTTTTATCGGCAAAAGGATGCATCGCCATCTTCGCGGCTAATAGCCGCTCCAACGGAAGGTCGGAGAGAGCGTCGGGTTAGTTGCGACAATTGCAGCCACGACGCTGAATGGCGAGGGTCAGGTCGGATGCGTTATGATGCAGACGGTGCATTGAGCGTCGGCAATCGTTGCGATAGCGTCATCCGAGGGGCGATAGCAGCATGCTCGTTTTAGAGCGCATCCGCACTTACCTTTCGTTCGTTCGGTTTGAGCACACCGTTTTCGCCTTGCCTTTTGTCCTGACTTCGGCGTGGGTTTGTTCGGGTGGGATGCCGCCTTTGCGGCAGCTCTTTTGGATCATCGTCGCCGCCGTCGGGGCGCGTTCGGCAGCGATGGGCTTCAACCGCATCGCTGACTTGCACTTTGACCGCCTCAACCCCCGCACCTGTCATCGCGAGTTGCCGACGGGCAAGTTGACTTTGCGCCAAGCGTGGGCGTTCGTCCTTATCGCTTCGTTCATCTTCGTCTTCGCTGCCTATCAACTCAATCGGCTCGCTTTCGTCCTTTCCTTCCCGACGCTGGCTTGGCTCTTCGGTTACTCTTACACCAAACGCTTCACCGATTGGTCGCATCTTTGGCTCGGTTCAGCACTGGGCATTGCACCTGTCGGGGCATGGATTGCGTTGAAGGGCACGATTGAGTTGTTGCCGATCGTTTTGATGGTCGCCGTCACTTGCTGGGTGGCAGGCTTTGACATCATCTATGCGACGCTGGACGAAGAATTTGACCGACGCATCGGGCTGCATTCGTTGGTCGTGCGCTATGGCGCCCGCAAAGCATTGTGGGTTGCCCGAATGCTTCATGCCCTTTTCCTTTTGGCGTTAGCCCTTTTCGGGGAACTGGCGGGGTTGGGTCGGGTATTTTGGGTGGCGTGGCTGTTCATCGTCGGCTTCATCGCCTACGAGCACGCTATCGCCGAACCCGGCAACCCTCAAAAAGTCAACACCGCTTTTTTCACCGTCAACGGTATCGTCAGCGTCCTGCTCTTTGTGGCGACAGCGATAGATTTGGCGGTGTAGTGGGACAGGGACGAGGGAATTGCACTTAGATGCGCCGAATAGGGGCAAACTGACGGACTTCGGCGATGGCGTGGCGGGCAAACTCAACCCGCTTGCCGCTTAATCGCAGCCCTTGCTCGGCGACGATGCCCAACCCGCCAAAAATGCCAGCGAGGGCAAAAGTTGCCATCAAAGGGAGCAGCCACATTTGTCGGAGCCAGAATGCCATCAGCGAGCCGAGGAAGGTGATGGTTGCCGCCACGACCCCCATCGTCATCAGACCCGAAAAGGGGTTTTGGCTATAGCGGGCGAGAAAGATGAGCAAGGGCAAGTCGTGCAGGACAGCGAAGAAGCGTCTCAAGCCATACTTGGACTTGCCGACAGTTCGGGGGCGATGGTGGACAACGACTTCCGCGATGCGGGCTCCTTTGGCAGCGCAATAGATGGGCATGTAGCGGTGGTGCAACCCTTCCTGAGCGAGGGTTTGCAACACCCAAGCCCGATAAGCCCGCAACGAACAGCCTAAATCGTGCACCCGAACACCTGTCGCCCAAGCGATCAAAGCGTTGGCGATTTTGGAAGGGAGCGTTTTTGTGAAGGGGTCTTTGCGTTCCTTCCGCCAACCTGAGACGACATCAAAGCCTTCGGAGAGTTTCGCCAGCAACTTGGGGATGTCGGCGGGGTCGTTTTGGCGGTCGGCATCCATCAAAATGAGGACATCGCCTTCCGCCTGCAAAATGCCCACCATCGTCGCTATCGTTTGCCCATAGTTGCCTTTCAACCGAACGAGGGTCACTTCCTCCAGTGGCGGCAGGACTTCACCAGCCACTTGCTCCACTTCCAACGGTGTCCCATCCGTGCTGCCATCATCCACGACGATGACTTCCGTCGCGCAAGGCAATTGTTGGGCGACGGCAGCGATTTCCCGCAAAAGAGGGGCGAGGTTGCCCCGTTCGTTGTAAGCAGGAAGGATGACCGACAGCCGTTGCATTTTCCGTCCACCTCAAGGAAGGGTGATGCGCTGAAGGACTTGGAAAAGGTTGACCGTGCCCGACCGTGCTGCCAAGACGAAGCCTTGTCCCCGTTCTTGCCACATCAGCAAATGAACATCGCCGACGACAGCGCAGGTGACCGTCCGTCCGTTGAAGGTGAAGCGTTCCTGCTCGGTCGGTTGCAAGGGTAATCGGTCAACGGGAAACTGGAAGAGCAACACGGGCTGCCCATGGACAGTGAGGCGATAGAGGGCGATAGGCGTTTTCAGGCACTCACAAAGGCCCATCCGTTCCAATCGCCCCCAACGGGGCAAAGCAAGGAAGAGGGGAGCGATCGTGGCGGTTCGTTGATGCAAGCATTCCATCCCCGCAAAGCAGTGAGGGTTTGCTTGCCATTCAGGAGGCGCTTGAAGGTGGCGCTCAAAGAGACCGACGGCGATGGGGGGCGTCATGACAGGTGGCTGCCACCGACGGCGAACGAAGGATGCCGTCACGCCCGCCGATAACAACGCCGTCACGATGATTGCCGCCACCAAGCCACGCCGTAGCCGTCGGTTGGCTTTCACCGATTGAAGCCAGAGGCGAACGACATCAGTGCGGTGGAGGCGTTGGCGGAGGGCAGCGAGTTGGCGGTAGTAAGCCCGACAGGCAGCACAATGGCGCAAATGCGCCCAAAGGGCTTTTTGCTCTGACGGCGCCAACTCGCCATCCACCATCGCACTGATGGCTTCCCGCCAAGTTGCGCAGGCAGCATCGCCTTCAAAGCGTTCCATGGTGACCATCCTTGAACCGTGCAGGGCGCTACGACACCCAACGCCGTTTGCGGGCGTAATCCCAAAGCAACCGCCGCAAGATTTCCCGCCCCCGAAAGAGGCGAGAGCGAATCGTGCCGATGGGCACACCCAATTGCTGCGCTGCCTCAGCGTAAGAGAACCCTTGCAGGTCACACAAGATGACCACTTCTCGGAAGGCATCAGGCAATTGGGCTAAAGCCCGTTCCACTTCTTCGTCCAACACCTGCGCCAACAAAGCGTCTTCGGGCGAGATAGCGGCAGGGTCCGTCAGCAAACTCGCCTCTTCCTCCGCCAGTTCCATCTCCTCCAGCAATCCCTCCAACGAGACCGTCGGGACACCCCGTTGTTGTTGACGGTAGTGGCTGATGAAAAGGTTGAGCAAGATGCGCATCAACCACGCCCGCAAATTCGTGCCGCGCCGAAAGCGCCCAAAACCTTGAAAGGCGTGAAGTAAAGTTTCCTGCACCAAATCTTCAGCGCTTTCAGGGGATTGGGTCAGGCGCAAAGCGAAGCGGCGAAGTTCATCTCGCAAAGGCAAAACCGCCGCCTCAAACTCAGCGGCAAGGTCGTCAGCGGGAGAAAAACGCCAAGACGCCAAATGAGTGCGCGCCATCACAAATCACCTGCCCTTGACGGCGTTGTTTGCTGCGTCGTTTTTGAAGGAAAAGAACCGCTGATAAGCGTGTCACTGCCTTTGTGCGAACGCAACGGGTCTCGCCGAAAGTTAAGGTAAGCAAGCCGCCGGGGCAGGTTCGTTGAAGATGGCGGCGATGATTTCTTCAACGGGGGGCTCTTCAATGGTCAAATCTCGCACGGGCACGCTCGCCAACAATTCCGCCGCCACCGCCGAAGTTGCCTCCCGCTCTACTCGCAAGGTCACCCGCTGCCCTTGACAGGCAACCACTTCGCCCCATCGGGAAAGGGGACGGGGATCGGCACCATCCTCCAAGAGGACTTGCAAGACCTTCATGCGACCGTAACGCCGCAGCAATTCCTCTAAGTCGCCGTCGTAAATAAGCCGTCCATGGTTGATGACCATGACCCGACGACACAAAGCCATCACATCGTCCATATAGTGGCTGGTCAACAAGATGGTCGCTTGAGTGCGGCGGTTGTATTCTCGGATGAATTGGCGAATTTGCCCTTGAGCCAAGACATCCAACCCCAAAGTCGGTTCATCCAAAAACAAAACATGAGGGCGGTGCAACAGCGCCAGCGCCAATTCACATCGCATCCGTTCGCCCAACGAAAGTTGTCGGACAGGCTTGGAAAGTAAGGGCGACAAATCCAGCAAGGCGACGAGTTCATCCAAAGCCTCCCGAAAGGCGGCATCGCTGAGGTCATAGAGGGCTTTGTGCAAAAGGAAAGTTTCCATCGGAGGCAAATCCCAGACGAGTTGAGAGCGTTGACCCATGACCAAAGTGATGCGACGCAGGAAATCAGGTTGGCGACGGAAGGGCTCAAAACCCAAAACCCGCACCTCGCCGCCCGTTGGATGAAGAAGCCCTGCCAAAACTTTCAGCGTCGTCGTTTTCCCCGCCCCGTTCGGTCCCAGAAAGCCAACGATTTCTCCCTGAGAGATGGAGAAGGAAACGCCATCAACGGCTTTGACGAGACGATAGCGACGGCGCAACAGGCTCTTGACGGCGTTCCAAAGCCCCGGCTCTCGTTCATGCACCCGATAATACTTGCGCAGGTCAACGACACGAACGCACTCTTCCATCCCGCCGACTCCTTGAGGCGTCACAACCGATAAGTGCCCTCTTCTTCCTCTTGGCTCTCAAAGACCCGCTTGACGAGGGAGATCAACTCCAGCGGGCTGAAGGGCTTGGTCAGGTAAAGGTCGGCGCCATACTGATAGCCTTGCAGCACATCTCTATCTTGAGCGCGGGCGGTGAGCATGATGACGGGGATTTGGCTGGTTTCAGGGTCACTTTTGAGGCGTTGGAGAGCCTCAAAGCCATCCATGCGGGGCATCATCACATCCAAGACGATCAAGTCGGGTTTTTCTGCCTTCGCCTTCTCCAAGCACTCCACGCCGTCGTAAGCCGTCAGGACTTCATAGCCCTGCCGCTCCAGATTAACTTGCACCAAGCGGACGATGTGTCGCTCATCGTCCACGACTAAAACCCGTTTTTTTTGTCCGACCACTGGCTGCTGCATCGGCGATTCACCTCTCCCCAAGCATCCATGGAAGGCATTTAGCAAAGCGCGCTAAAACTTATAGCACCGCAGGGACACAACCGTCAAGGAAACGACCGCTCGCATCCCTGTGGCTGACGCGAGAAGGGGGAAGGTGCATGCCTATCTTGGTCATCATCGGGGCGCAATGGGGCGACGAAGGCAAGGGAGCCGTTGTCCATCGCCTCGCCAGCGAAGCCGACATCGTTGTCCGCTTTCAAGGCGGTGCCAACGCCGGTCACACCGTCATCCACGACGGCGAACCGCTTGCCTTGCACCTTTTACCTGTCGGCATCGTCCACCCCCACACCGTTTGTGTCATCGGCAACGGCGTCGTCGTAGACCCTCATGCCTTGCTGGAGGAAATGGCTGCTGTCCGTCAGCGAGGAATCACGGTCACGCCCGAACGGTTGAAACTTAGCGACCGAGCCCACTTGACTTTGCCTTACCATCGGATGCTGGATGCCGCCCGCGAACGGGCAGGCTCTCAGTTGCGTTTGGGCACGACAAGGCGAGGTGTCGGTCCGACTTATGTGGACAAAGTAGACCGCGTCGGCTTGCGGGTCGGCGATTTGCGCCATCCCGAACGGTTGCGGGAGAAGTTGCTCATCAACTTTGAGCACAAGCGCGCTTTCTTCAATGCCCTCCCGCCCGAAGAGCGCCCCGATGTCAACGCTTTGTGGGAAGAGTTACGACGAGTTGCCGAAACTTTCCGACCCTTCATCGCCGACACGGTGACTTGGCTGAACGAACAAGCCGATGCGGGCAAGCGCTTGCTGTTAGAAGGCGCGCAAGGGACGGGTTTGGATGTGGATTTCGGCACTTACCCCTTCGTCACTTCCTCCAACACGACCGCCGGCGGCGCTTGCACGGGCACGGGACTTCCACCGACCAAAATCACTGCCGTCTTGGGCATCACCAAAGCCTACACGACCCGCGTGGGCGATGGTCCCTTCCCGACAGAATTGCCCGAGGAAGCACAAACGACGCTGCGGGAGAAAGGACGAGAGTATGGAGCGACGACGGGACGACCCCGCCGATGTGGCTGGTTTGATGCCGTCTTAGTCCGCTACGCCGCTCAAGTCAACGGCTTTACAGCGATGGCAGTGACCAAATTGGATGTCCTTTCGGGTTTCCCCGAAGTGAAACTTTGTGTCGCCTACCGATGGCGAGGCGATACCTTGACGACTTTTCCAGCCGATGCCTGCGTGCTCAGTGAGGTTGAACCCGTTTACGAAACTTTGCCTGGCTGGGAAGAACCCCTCAACGGCTTGAAGGAATGGCATCAATTGCCCGCTAACGCCCGCCGTTTTTTAGATCGCCTCAGCGAGTTGACTGAAACACCCATCGCCTTCGTCTCCGTCGGTCCCGAACGGGATGCCATGCTTTTTGCTCCCGATGCCCCCGCTCTGTGGTGATTGCGGATGCGCCCTTACTGGCAAGGGCATTGGCAAAAGGCAGAAAGCAACTTGCGATCGGCGCGGCTTTTACTGGCTGCAGGGGAATACGCCCCTTGCATTGGCTGTGCCTATTCGGGGGTGAAAGGTCATGAAAGACCATGAACAGCCGTTGACGGACGACGAGCGATTGGCAGCCGAAAAATTTCTGAAAGCGCTGAAGGTTCGCTTCCCCGACTTGGCGGATAAGGCTTACTATCGGCGCGGTCCTGAAGAGACGGTCTATGTCTGCTTTGACCTGCCCAAGGCGCAAGAGGCGCAAGCATTGGATCGGGTTCGGAAAGCCTTGCGCCAACTGCGCGCTCAACTCCTCATAAAGCACAATGCCCTCATCTTGGTCATGCCCAAACTGCCCTTTGAACGCCCATCCGCAACAACAACCCAGCGAAAACGGAAAGGCGTGAAGGATAATGAGCCAATTGGCAAACCTGTTCGCCGAAGCCGTTCAGGCGGCGCGGCAAATCGCTGAACCTGATGAAAAAGCGTTAGCGCTCAGCCAAATCGCTTCCGCTTTGGCGCCCCACGACCGAGCGCAAGCACTGGCGCTTTTGGACGATGCCTTGCGTTTTGTCCGCCAAATTGATGACCCGCCATGGCAACTCTCAGTGCTGCTGACCGTCATCAATGCCTTTGCCGCTGTGGACGCCGAGCAGGCTTATCAGTTGGCGATGGATTTGCCCAGTGAGACGACGCAAGTGCTCGCCCTCACCGATGCCGTTGAACGATTAATGGAGCATGACAAAAGGACGGCACTTCGGTTTCTGCACGATGCCCTGCGCATCGCCCAAAGTATTCGCGACCCCGACAGCCGTGATGAAGCGATGGCAGCCGTCGCGGAAGCGTGGGCGCTTGTAGACGCCGACGAAGCCTTGAAACTTGCCGACCAAATCCAAAACATCGCTCAGCGCGCTTCCGCCCTCACTGCCATCGCCCGAACCCTTTCATCGTTTGATGCGTTGCGGGCAAAGGCGGTTGCGCAACAGGCATCGGAATTGGCGAAGCGGTTGCGGGACGCCGAAGAAAAAGCGATAGTGCTGGATGACTTGATTGAAACGCTGAGTGCCCTTGACATAGAGCAAGCCTTGGCGCTTGCGGAGATGCAACCTTTTCCTGACCGAAAAGCCGTCGCTTACGGTGTGATCGCCCAAGCCTTGCTCGCTCGCAACGAAGCGGAGCGGGCAAAAGCCCTTTTGGCAAAAGCCGCTGACATCGCCCGCAAGGTGAAAGACCCCGACCGACAAGCGTCAGTATGGCGCAACTTAGCGACGGTGATGGCACGGTTAGACGGCGAGCAAGCGCTCAATTGGGCGCGCCAAATTCGTGACCGCGATTGGCGTGACTGGACTTTTGGTGACATCGCCGCCGTCCTTGCTGAGCGAGACGCTGAGACGGCATTGGAAGTTGCCGAACAAATTCACGACCTTCAGGAACGGTCTTCGGCGTTAGCGGACATCGCCATCGCCTTAGGTCGCACCGATTTGTCCAGCGCCCTTTCCTTAGCCCGCCAAATCCCTGACGCCTTCTATCAAGTTCAAGCCCTCTGCCAATTAGCCAACCTTTGCTAACGCCCAGATTGTGACGAAGATGTCGCTCGTCTTGTCGCTGCAGCGCAATCCCTAAAAGACAGTCCTGCCAAACTTTCTCTGAACCCAAAAACAAGGTCGGGGAGAGCGATGAGCCAAGTCAGGACTTTGCCTGCCATCACCGACGATTTGCTTTCCGCCATCGTTCAAACCTTTCGGGATGTTGATGCTGATTTGGTGGCGGTGATTTTGTTCGGTTCCGCCGTTTATGCTCCTGACCTTGCCAGAGACCTTGACTTTCTCGTCATCACGGGTGACCCAAAGGAGCGCCAGCGTTATCAAGAGGCAGCCTTGCAAGTTGCCCGAGGGTGGGAGGTGGATGTCGTCGTCTGCAGGGTGGGGGAGAAGGTGAGAGGGCTTTCAGGGGCGGTCAAAGCCTTCGGGAAAGTCTTGTGGGGTGACGAAAGATGGCTTTGGGAGGTGACAAAAGACATGCCCATCCCATCCTTTGACGACGCCCGACGGACGGTCAGGGAAGCCGAAATGGATGCCCAAGAGGCGATGCGTTCGCAAGATGCGTGGCATGCCGACAGTCGGTGGCACAGCGCATACAACTGGCTTTTTGAGGCGGCGCGGAGGGGGACGATGGCGTTTTTGAACACGCAAGAGAGCCGATGGGGCGTCTTGCGGGGGCAATTGCCTGAGCCTTTCCAAAGCGAATTTCGGGAGTTCATCAACGCTTTGCATGTTCGTTTTTGGTATGAAGGCGACTATCCGCAAGACAACCCTGAAGGGCACTTTCAGACTTGGCGAGACCGTGTGGCACAGTTTATTAGACGCCTTGGAACGGATGGCAAAGCAGGGGTGAGGTGACCAAAGTTGAGCAAAGTTCGGGTGCGCATCGCCCCATCGCCGACAGGCTCCTTGCATGTCGGGACGGCGCGGACGGCGCTGTTCAATTGGTTGTTCGCCCGCAAGGAAGGTGGCAAGTTTTTGCTGCGCATTGAGGACACCGATCGGGAACGCAGTAAGCCTGAGTTCGAGCGGGACATCATTGAGGGCTTGCAGTGGCTGGGACTGGACTGGGATGAACCCATCGTCTATCAGTCGCAGCGATTGGAGTTGTATCGGCAGGAAGCGCAACGGCTGTTGGAAATGGGCAAAGCCTACCCGTGTTTCTGCCCGCCTGAAGAGTTGGAGCGACGACGGCAAGAGATGTTGGCAAAAGGCATCACGCCCAAATACGACCGACGATGCCGTCGGTTGTCACCCGAAGAGCGGGAGCGGTTGATGAAAGAGGGGCGACCATTCGTCTTGCGGTTTGCGATGCCGTTGGAAGGCGAGATTCGTTTTCGCGACATCATCCGAGGGGAAATTCGGTTCGCCAACCGCGAGTTGGACGATTTCATCATCGTCAAGAGCGATGGCTTTCCGACTTACAACTTCGCTTGCGTCGTGGATGACCATGCGATGGGCATCACCCATGTCATTCGGGGCGAAGACCACATCTCCAACACGCCCCGCCAATTGCACCTTTACGCCGCCTTAGGTTACGAGCCACCTCAATTTGCTCACTTGCCTTTGTTGCTTGGACCTGACCGAAGCAAGTTGAGCAAAAGGCACGGGGCGGTTTCACTCAGCGAGTATCGGCGGATGGGCATCTTGCCCGAAGCGATGGTCAACTTTTTGGCATTGCTGGGCTGGTATCCGAGAGACCAGCGGGAAATCAAAAGCCGAGAGGAGTTAATCGCTGAGTTTGACCTGCGGGAGGTCAAGGCATCAGGGGCAATCTTTGACTTGGAGAAGTTGCTCTGGATGAACGGACACTACATCCGCCAAAAACCTGTGGACGAACTGGCGCATTTTTTAGTGCCCTACTTTGCCGAACAGGGTTGGCTTCATAACCCGCCGACGGATGAGGAATGGCGCTACCTGATACAAGTGACACCATTGGTGCAGGAGCGGATGCGAACGCTGCAAGAAGCCGTAGAGTTGGCGGAGTTTTTCTACCGTGAGCCAGAAAGTTACGACGAAAAGGCAAGGGCGCGCTTGAGCAAGGAAGGGGTTGCTGAATTGCTCTGGGAACTGTCTAACCGACTGGAAAGGTTGGAAGGGTTTGATGGGGAAGAAGTGGAAAGGACAGTGCGGCAGTTGGCGGCGGAGCGAGGCATCAAAGCGGCGGAAGTCATTCATCCGACCCGTGCCGCTTTGACGGGACGGATGGAAGGACCGAGCCTTTTCCATTTGATGGCAGTGTTGGGCAAGGAGCGGTGCGTGGGACGGTTGCGAAGGGCGGTCGCATGGCTACGAAGCGGTGCGGAAAGTGCCGCCACTTGACAAAAGGAGGGGTTGACGGATGTGGCGACGGATGATCAGTGTGGCAGCGTTAGCCTTGGCAGCAGTGCTCCCTGCTGCCGCCCAACAAGAGCCGCAAGCCCAAAACTGGGCATTTCGGCTGGGCGTTTGGTATCCCAGTTCCAGTTCCGTCCGAAACGCTACGACAAACTTCTGGGTCTACTTCGGCGCAGAGCGTTACCTTCCGACCATCGGCACCGTGAGTTTGGACTACAGTGAAGGTTCGGACACCAACAACAAAGTCCGCATGTTCTCGCTGTTTGTCAACTCCCGCCAAAACTATGCTCCCAAGTTGGACTTGCTGGCGGGCTTGGGCATTGTCAACGCCAAAGTTACCGCAGCCGGTGTTGACCGCACCCGCACCCGATTGGGCGGAACCGTTGGGGTCGCTTATGCCCTGACCCCTCGGGTGGAATTGCAGGTGCGCTATCAAGTCGGGGGCTTCAAGGAGGTCAACGGTTTTGTGGCGACAGTGAACTTTCGCTTCTAACCCCTTGCCGCCCTTCGCCCGTCTCACGCCCTCCACTGAAAACCTTCCGACGGAACTCAAAAGGCAGGCACAGCGCTAAAGCAAACGGCGGAGTGTGGGGCAAATCCGAAAGCAAGGAGGCGATTCAGCATGGCGCGGTGCCTGCTGATGGTGTTAGGGTTATCGGTCTGTCTCCTTTGCGGCGCGTGGGCAGCCGAACAAGAGAATGGGGAAGGAAGTCGGGTCGGGCTGCAGTTGGGAGCGTGGCGTCCGACTTCCAGCGGCGTTCGGCGGCAAATCAAAAGCACCTGGCCGTATGTCGCCTTGACCTATTCGCTTCATGCAGGCGAAGGGGAAACCCCTTTGGCGCTCCTTCTGGATTGGACGGGGCGCAAAAACAGCAACACCCAGTCTAAAGTGACCCAAGTGGATTTGCTGGCAGTGGTTCGGCAAGGGGCTTCCGCTGACCGTGAAGGAAAGAGCCACTTTTACTGGACTGCTGGCATCGGTCCCCTTTGGAGCCGCGTGGAGGATATGGGCAACAAGACGACTCGCATTCGGGCTGCGGGCACGGTCGGCATCGGTTGGGCGTGGCAGCGGCGGTTAGGTTTGGAGTTGCGCTATCAAGTCGGCAGTTCTAAGTTCAACACGGGTGCTTTGCTAGCGCTCAATTTGGGCTTCTAACTTACTGCCCCACACTCCGCCACGCTTGCCAAAGGACTCGCTTGGCATTCGCCAAAACGATAAGTGGCTCTTGGTCAGGCAACGGCTTCACTTCAAAACTGAGGCTGGGCACTCCAAAGGGACCGGGGCGATGGAAGTAACCGCTGTAATGCAACGCCTCCAGAAAGACGCGCACTTGCGGGACATCGTTTTCCCCTTTCGGATATCCGAAGGGCGGATGTTGGTCGCCATAAAGTGGGTCAGTGGCGTCCAGAACACAATTTCCCAAATGGACATGAAAGACGAAATCGCCCAGCAACTCTGACAGGCAATCTTCGGGTGCTTCCTTCAGCAAAGGCAAATGGCTCAGGTCAACGAGCAAGCCGAAGTGAGGGTGATTTGCCCGCACCCTTTCTGCCAGCACCCGCGCCAATGAACTGGGACCGATGAGGGTTCTTTTGTCCACCTCGCGGTCAAATTGCTCCACCAAAATCCACATCGGTTCTCCTTGGGCATGGTCGGCAGCGTAAGCGCAAAGGTCATTGAGGGTTTGGACAAAGGCGTTTAACTCGCCCGCCTCATCGCCGCCAAAGGGACCACTCATTAGGACGAAGGTGCGGGCGTTGAGGGCGATGGCTTCGTCCAGACACGCCATCAAAATCTCAAGGGCATGACGGCGCGTGGCGGTGTCGGTCGCTGATGGGTTCAACTGCCTTCGCAAGATGACGGGCGTTGCGGCAAAGGCGCAGTCAAGATGCGCTGCCTCCAGCAACCTTCGCACTCTCTCCCGTGTCGCCTCATCAGGCATCTTGGTCAGTTCCACCAGCGAGAAGGCATCGTCCAGAGCCAATGCCCGCAAAGAAGCGAGCAGCGCTTCGGGGTCTTGGTCAGTGTTCGGAAACGCCATGAATTGCACGACGCCCAACTGAAATGGGACGAAATTTTGCCCCCTCATGGACAAGAGAGCGCTGATGCCTCGTCGCCTTTTGGCGACGCAGGGAAGCGCCCCTTCACCTCCTCCTTCAGCGATGTCTTACACCCTTAAGCATGACACTGCCCTTCGTTCCCTACAAATCTGACTTTCGTCGGGTCACTGCACAGAGGTGCGGGCAAAACGCCTCTTTCGCCAGAGGGCGGCAGAAAGGATGAAGGTGGCAAGTAGGGAGGGCAGAAGGAAGGCAGTGAAGGCGGTGTGATGCTGCAACACCCAACCGCCCAAAAGCGGACCGAGCACTGCCCCCGCTCCGACCCCGGCTTCGTGGCGAGCGCTCCCTTTCACGCTCCGACCCTGCGAAAGGATGGACAGGTAAAGGCTAATGATGGTCACCAACCCCGCCGCAAACCCCAGCGCAAATAAAACGATGCCCAGTGCCATTCGGTCTCTTAGCAAGCCCAGCAGCAAGGCAGAAAAGGCGACGCTCCCTTGTGCCCCAACGACCCACCGCCATCCGACCCGCCGAAGCAACTTCGGTGCCACGATGAACGCCAACCATTGACCTCCGTTCAGAAACGCCAAAACTTGGCTCACTTCCCCGGGAGTCCAACCCCAACGCTTGCCCAATTCCGTGAAGAGGACGATTGTCTCAAAGAAGGCGAAGGAACGCACCAAGTTGCCTAACTGCGCTCCAACCACCAATTCGTCGGGAGGCAATGGGTCGTCGGCGATTTCTTTGGGCGTTGAGGGCATATCCACCTCGGAAGGAAGCCTCAACGCTATCAGCATGACGACCAAGACACTCATGGTCGCCAGAAGGAAAGGGAGGGCAGGATGTCGCTCAAAAAGCGTCCCAACGATTGCCGTCCCAACGGTCCGACCGCCGCTCCACGATAGGTTGTAAGCCAGCAAGGCATAAAGCAAGCGAGACGACGAAATGCCCACTCCTGCCGATGCTTGAGTGGGTGGCCAAAAGAGGGCTAAGCAAAGCCCGTTCAGGCAGTTCAACATGCCCAACGCTGTCACCCATTGGGTCACGCTGATGCCTGCCAACATGCCGCACAGCGACAGGACGCCAACGCTACTGATGAGCATGCTGCGTTTTCGTCCCCAAGCGTCGGTGAGGGGTTGAAAGAGGAAGCAACCGATGGTATAGCCCAGCGGTCCTGCTGCCCCGATGATGCCCAAGGTGGTAGGGCTTGCCTTCCATTGCACTGCCAACATGGCTGTCGCCACGCCGACCAAGGCACCCGCAAAGTCCATGAAGACGGCTAAGGCACATGCCCATTGCCAAACCGAAAGCCTCTTCATTACCCCGTCCGCCTTTCCTTACTGCCCATCATCGGCAAAAATGTCTGTTGCGATGCCTTCAAAGTTTGTGCCCAAAGTCGTTCGTAAGCCAACGCCAACAGCGTCGGCAAGGGCATGACATCTTCTCGGTTGTAGCACAAAAGGGTCTGCAGGGCTCGCTCATCGCCGCCATCCACATAGCGCCACCAAAGGTGAACGGCATCCCAACCGTTCAACCCGTCCGTTTGGGGCGAGCGAGATAATCCCACTTGTCGCTCTACGGCTTTCAACCCACCCCGCAAACCCAAACGGCGCAGCAGCGGGCAAAGGTCAAGGTGCAAGGGGGGCAGTTGCCAATCGGGAAAGTTTGCCCGCAAGACGGGCAAGTCAAAGTGGCTGCCGCCATAAGTGACGAGCATTTTTGCCGACTCCAACCGTTCCCTTGCTTCGTCAAAGTTGTCTTGCCCCCGAACGAAGGCGCGATAGCCCTCGCTGTCGGCGATGCCCAGCACGGTGATGCGGTGCGTCCCGTCCGTCTCCACATCCAGAAAAACAGCCCGATGGACAAAATCAGGGATGGCGCGCCACCATGCCGATTTGGGCAACCGCATCGCAAAGTAAGCGGCGTTACCCACTTCATACGCCTCCAACGATGCTTCCGCTTCCCGCTGCCACTCATCCCACAAGTGGCGCCAAGGCGATGGCGCAACGGAACGGACGATGGCATGCCAATCGCAAAAGCCAAACCGCCACAAGGCTCGCTCCCGCCGCTCGCCGACCTGCGGGAAATGCAAAAAAGTGCGCGTCAACATCAACGGTCACCTTCCGCCACAATTTTGCGACGCATCTTGCCGAAAAAGGGCGATGGTTGATGGCAGCGCTGACTTTCACCGACTTGGCATTAAAAACAGCGACGCAGTTAGAGTGGCTGGAGACGAACGGCTTGGGCGGTTACGCCTGCGGCACCGTCAGCGGCATCCGAACCCGCCGCTATCATGGCTTGCTTGTCGCCGCTTTGCGCCCGCCGATAGGACGCACCTTGCTGTTCGCCGCCGCCGACGAGCAAGCGAGCGACGGCAAAAACACCTTCCCTCTCACCGCTCACCTTTTTCGGGATGGGACAATGACGGCTTGGACGCCCTTAGAAAGTTTCTCGCTGGACTGGTGTCCTCAATGGCGTTACCGTTTGCCTTGCGCCCTCATTGTCAAACGCCTCTTCATGCCCTATTTGCGCAACGCCGTCGCCCTGCGTTACTTCGTCTGCGCTTCCTCGCCCATTACCTTGCGCATCCGATTGTTCGTTGCTTGGCGCGACCACCATTGGACAATGCGCCCCGTCGTGCCCTTTTCCATCGTCCCGACCGAAAACGGTTTCGCCATCAGCGCCAACGGTCAAGCCCTTTGCTACTTTGCCCACAACGGCGATTTGTTTTTGCCTGATGGCAACTGGTGGCACAACTTTTGGCTGCCGATAGAAGCGGAGCGAGGGTTGGATGACACCGAGTCGCTCTTTTGCGTCGGCACGATCGTCAAGGGTTGGGAGGGCAATGATGGGCATTTGGACATCGTGGCATCCGTAGAACCATCCGATATTGCGGAGGTAGCGGAATGGGAGGCGGAGAAGCGGAGACGATGGCGAATGGTGGGTGATGATGACGAGTTGACGAAGGTTTTGAGGCGGGCGGCGGAAGCCTTCATCGCTCTGCGTTCGTCGTCGGGCACTCGCACGGTCATCGCAGGCTACCCTTGGTTCACCGATTGGGGGCGGGATGCCTTGATCGCCTTGACAGGCTTGACCCTCGTGACGGGACGCTTTGAAGTTGCCCGCGAGATTTTGCTGACCTTTGCCCGCCACCTTTCTGACGGGTTGGTGCCCAACTTTTTCCCTGAAAGCGGTGACCCGCCAGCATATAACACCGTAGATGCCACCCTCTGGTTTGTCCTCGCCCTTTACCGCTACCTGCGTTACACCCGTGACTTTGCGACCTTGCGGGCGCACTTTTGGCGACCTTTGCGGGAGATTGTGGATTGGCATTTGCGTGGGACGCGGGACGGCATTGGCGCTGACCCGAAAGATGGCTTGCTGCGTTGGCAGGCGCAAGGCGAAGCCCTCACTTGGATGGACGCAAAAGTCAACGGTGTTCCTGTCACGCCCCGCATGGGTAAGCCCGTGGAAGTCAACGCCCTTTGGTGCAACGCTCTTCTCATCCTTGCCCATCTCGCTGCCGAGTTGGGCGATGGGTTGATGGAACGGACGGCAAAAAGTTGGGCAAAGAAAGCACGGCAAAACTTTGAACCGACTTTTTGGAACCCTTCGGCAGGTTGCCTCTTTGACGCCATCGCTCCCGACGGCACCCCCGACCCATCCGTTCGGTGCAATCAATTGCTGGCACTTGCGTTGCCCTTCCCGCTCCTTTCGTCCGAAAAGGCGAAGGCAGTGTTGCGGTGCGTGGAGGCGAAATTGCTGACGCCTTGCGGCTTGCGGACGCTTTCTCCCGATGACCCTCGCTACTGCGGGCGTTACCTTGGTCCGCCTGAAGTCCGTGATGCCGCTTATCATCAAGGGACGGTTTGGGCGTGGTGGTTCGGTGCTTACGCCGATGCCGTTGCACAGGTGGAAGGGGACGAAGCGGTGCGGCAAAAAGTGCGTCCGTTGTTGGAAGCGTTTCTGCGGCGGCATTTGCGGGAAGGATGTGTCGGGCAGGTGGCGGAAATTTTTGACGGCGACCCACCTCATGAACCACGCGGCTGCTTTGCTCAGGCATGGAGCGTCGCTGAAGTTTTGCGGGCGTGGAGAGAGCGAGTCCGCAGGAAATTACCGCCACCTCTCTGGCGGGACGAAGGACTTTAGGCGTGGGACAGAAAAGCGACAAGGTTTTAACCGCGTCCCATCAATTGGTGGTGTCGCTATCGCTTGGGGTGGGGAGCGCAAAAGTTTCCACGACAGGCTCGCGCAGCAGCATCAAGCGCGCCATCCGTGCCCGTTGGGCGACGGGCAAGGGCAAGTCTTCCAGTTGCCGCAATAACTCCGCTGTCTGAAGCATCAACCGTTGCAAATCGCCCTCCTCGCTCCCACTGCGTTGCACCAACACCGTCCAATCCCATTTGCCTTCTGCCCATCGGAAAGCGGCGGCGGCGCGCCGATGGGCATCACTCCATTGCTCGCCCTCCAGTTCGTCGGTGAACTTTGACGGGGGCAGTTTGTGGCGCTCTTCCAACTCTTCCAACTCATAAGCGAGCCACCAAAGGGGCTCCAAGTTGACGCGGGCGACAGGGAAGCGGGGCGACCGTTCCGTCGTGAAGGCGGCTGCCCATGCGGCAACCTCCTCAGGCGTCAAGGTGTCCATCAAGCCCTGTCGGATGGCTTCCACGATGAACAGCGACCGCTCGTGACGGATGAGCAACGCCCACTCGCCGATGACCGTCGGTCTCCAATCCTCCGTCAAGTAGCCCAACTCTTGAAGCAATTCCGCCCGCCGTTTGAACTCCGTGCGCAGTTCTTGACGGACAGCCCGCGCTCGTCGGTGGCTGCGTCGCGCCATTTGATAGACGGCGAAACTTTTGTCCACAATCGTCAACGCCGCCTCAAAGCCATGATGCGCCAGCAAGTTGAGGACTTGGTAATACTGCACACGAAACGCCGACCTCAAATCCTCTGGTTCGCTTGCCGCCAACTCCCTTGCTACCTCAAAGTCGCGAGGGTGGCGGGGGAGGACGAGGACGAAGCCGACTTTATCTTTGCCTCGCCGTCCTGCCCGTCCCGTCATTTGATGGAACTCTAACGCTGTGAGCATTCGCTCACCCTTTTCGTCTCGCACCCGCAAAGTCGGTAGGACAACCGTTCGGGCGGGAACATCCAAACCTGCCGCTAAGGTCGTCGTGGCAAAGACGGCTCGCACTAAACCCGCCCTTAGCATCCGCTCCACACAAATTTTCCATGCTGTCAAGTGCCCTGCATGGTGGGGCGCAACGCCTGCCTCAATCAAATAGCGCGCCATCGGGTGCTCCCAAAGGCGTGGGAACAGTTGTGCCAGTTGAGCGAACATCGCTTCCCGTTCCTCACGACCTTCAGGCATCTTGAAGTGGCGGAAGGCTCGCACCGCCTCGTCACAATCGCGTCGGCGGGGAAGGAAGAGGATGGCGGGCAACAAATTCCGCTCCCTCAGCCGCTGCACCAAATCAACGGGATGGACGCGCTGCCAAAGCAGCCGACGCAACGCCCGCTCAGGCAACATCTTGGCGATTTCCAAGGGCAAGGGGCGACCGAAGCGGTCTAAAAAGCCGTAGCGAAGGGGGACGGGACGGGCTTTGCTGTCCACCCAAATGAGCGCTATCTCTTGCCCTCGCACCTCTTTCATCCAACCCGCCAACTCATCGGCATTGGCGATGGTCGCCGACAGCAGCAACAAGCGACTTTCAGGGGGCGCCAAAATGATGACCTCTTCCCAAGTCACACCCCGTTCTGGGTCGGCAAGGTAATGGGCTTCGTCCAAAACAATCAAGTCGGCGGCGACTTCACCGACCGTCGGCGCCGCATAGAGCAGGTTGCGCAGCACTTCCGTCGTCGCCACGATGATGGGCGCCTGCGAATTCTCCCGCCGCTCGCCGGTCAACAATCCGACTTGGTGCTCGCCAAACAACTCACGGAAGGCATCGTATTTCTGGTTGCTCAATGCCTTCAACGGGGTCGTATACCAACAGCGTCGCCCTTCGGCGACGAAGTGGGCGATGGCTTGTTCGGCGATCCAAGTTTTGCCGCTGCCCGTCGGGGCGACGACGAGGGTGTCTCGTTCCATGACGGCTTGAAGGGCAGCCAATTGAAAATCGGACGGCGTGAAGGGCTGAGGTTCGGGTTCGCCCATCCCTTCCAAAAACTCCCGCACCCATTGGCGGACATCCCGTCCTGCCAAAAAACGCGGGGCAGTGACCGTCGGGTTCACCGGCGACCGATGCTTTCGTGCCATCCTTTCGCCCTCCATCGTTTCTCTTCCGTCGTCTCCCAACAAGTTTGCCAGTCATCGCAACACTCTACCCGTCTCCCGTCTCGTTTGACAAAAACCCTTCGCCTAACGGTGAACTTGCCTTTCGTGTTAACCTTTGAGCGGCTTATCAAATGGGCACGGAGGTGAAAGGGGAATGAGCAAGCAAGCCGTCTTCACACCGAAGGCGCCGACACCGAAAGCGCCTTATTCGCAAGCCATCGTCGCTAACGGGTTCGTCTTTGTCTCGGGACAGGTCGCCATTGACCCTCAAACGGGCGACCCTGTGCACGGCACTTTTGAAGACGAACTGCGCCTGACGCTGAGCAACTTGAAAGCCATCTTGGAGGCTGCGGGCAGTGGATTGGACAAAGTCGTCAAGGTCACCGTCTTCCTCGCCGACATGAGCAACTTCCCGAAACTCAACGAGATTTACCGCGAGTTTTTCCCTCAGCCCTACCCCGCCCGCACGACCATTCAGGCTCAACCGCCCGGCGGCTTCCAAGTGGAAGTGGAGTGCATCGCCACCCTTTGACCGATCCGATGGAGTGACTTGAGCATGGAACCCGTCATCCGTTTGCTCTGCGACCTGATCGCCATTCCCAGCGTCAACCCCTGTTTCGCCGACGGGACGGGAGAAGGGGCAATCGCCGATTTTTTAGAAACCCACGCCCGCAAGGCAGGCTTGGAAGTGCAGCGACAACCTGTCGCCGATGGGCGGGACAATGTGCTTATCGGCATCGTCGGGCAGGGCAACGAGACCGTTCTGTTGGAAGCCCACATGGACACGGTGACGGCGGAAGGGATGACCATCCCACCCTTTGACCCGCAAGTGAAAGACAACCGCGTGTTCGGGCGAGGGGCATGCGACACGAAGGCAAGTTTGGCGGCGATGCTGCAAGCGTTGATAGAAGTCGCCCGAAAGGGAACGCCACCGCGCACCGTTTGGTTGGCAGCGACAGTGGACGAAGAGAATGCCGTTTTGGGCATCCGAAAACTAATCGCCGACGGTTTCCGCACCGATTACGCCGTCGTCGGCGAGCCGACCGACCTGCGCATCGTTCACGCCCACAAAGGCATTGTGCGTGGCTACATCGTCACCAAAGGCGTTAGCGCTCATTCGTCCCATCCCGAACGGGGTGTGAACGCTATCGGCATCATGGCGAAAGTCCTTTTGGCGCTGGAGCGTTACGATGCAGAATTGCGGATGCGCCATCATCCTCTCGTCGGCAGCCCAACTCTCACGGTCGCCACCATTCAAGGCGGACGGGGGTTGAATTTGGTGCCTGACCATTGCGCCATCGGCATAGACCGCCGAACCTTGCCTCAGGAAGATCCGCTGAGCGCATGGGATGAATTGCGCCTTTTCCTTTTGAGCCAACCCGAATTGCAAGGGTTGCCGATAGAAATCCCGCCACCTTTGTTGATGCATTGGGGCATGGAGTTGCCCGCCGACAGTTTGCCCGTGTTGCGGTTGAAGGAAGCGGGGGAGCGGGCTTACTGCCCGTTAACCTTGGGCGGTGTCCGTTACACGACCGATGCCAGCGAATTGGTGCGGGCGAACATCCCTGCTTGCGTCTTCGGTCCTGGCAGCATTGAGCAAGCCCACGCCGCAGAAGAGTGGGTCGCCATTGAGCAAGTTTTGCTGGCACAAAAAGTGTTGGAACACTTGATTGGGGACGAGGGAGGCGTTTGAGAAGGCGAAGTTATGCGTCCGTTTTGAACAAGGCTTGCTCCATCAGCGCCCAGAAGCGTTGCCAGTCCACGCTTTTAATGACTTCGCCATTGCCTGTCGGGTCAGCGGTGATGACAGTGCAGCCTTTGGTTTGTTCGCCTCGCAATTCCACTTCCACCCGCACCCGCTCCGTTTCCGCCAAATCGGGGAAGAGAGCGATGGCGACAGCAAGGGGGTCGTTTAAGACGGGCAACACAGCGCCCGTGCTGCGCTGCCAAAGCGTCGTCAACTGCCAAAGCAATTGACACCAAGGGCTCTCGTGGGTGCGCAATCGCTCCAACATCTCTTCAGGCATGACGGCATGTTGGGTGATGTCTTTGGTGACGAGGGTGAAAGGGGCGGGGCTGCTGACGACGATGTGGAGGGCTTCAGGGTCTCTGCGGGCATTTGTCTCGGCATAAGGCAAACCCGTCGCCCCCGCCATCATCACGACCTTTTTGACCAACCTCGTCAGCCCCGGCTCCATGCGGAAAGCCAACGCCACATTGGTCAGCATGCCCAGCGTGACGACCGTGAGTTCGGTGGGATTTTGTCGGATGACCGTCCGCAAAAAATCCACGCCATCGGCGGGTGGGACGAAGACGCGGTCAATCGTTTCCAACACAGCGGCTTGATCAGGAAAATGGCGCAAGGGTTCGGCGACCAACGGTTGGGCAGAACCTGCGGCGACCGGCACCGTCACCCGCCCACAAGCGCCCAAAACCTTGCGCGCCAATTGCGCCCGCAAAGTCGGGGCGCTGCCGACGGTCACGATGCCCAGCAACTCCGCTTCGGGCAATCGCGCCGCCAAGGTCAACGCAAAGGCATCGTCCACATTGTCGCCGATGTCGGTATCAAGGACGAGTTTGACCGCCATAGTCGCTCCTTTCGCGGCTTTCAGCCGCTCCGATGAGTTATTGCCTCAGGTAGCAGCGCAACAAGGCGATGAGCCACTCCATTTGCCGCAGCGCCATCGCCCCATCGCAAAGGGGTTCGCCTTTGCCCTCTACGGCTTGGATAAAGCGGCGGATGGAGACCCGCATGAAATCGTCCACGATGCGTTCGCCATCGTCAAAGCGAAGGCGGGTGTGGAAGATGCCTTGTTCATCCCGAAAAGGTTCAAAGCGGACGAGCCAATCGCCCCATGCGATGCTCCGCTCCCATGCTCCCTCCAGTCGGGCAACCCGAAGGGTCACGGGCAACTCTTCGCCGCTTAAGAGGCGGAGGGAAAAGTGAGCCGTCAAAGCATTGATGCTTTCGTCAAAAGTGGCTGTCTCTGTCTCTACTTCCGCATCAGGGAAAAGAGCGAGGAGCAGACTGATAGGATGGGGCGACAAGTCCACCCACAAACCGACGCCGCTAAAGTCGCGCTCCCTCATTCGCGCCTCCATCGTCAAACGCACCGAAGGAGGGAGGGACGAAAACCGTTGTCCCAAAAGCGCCCGAAGGTGGGGGGCGGCAGCGACATATTGCGTGTTGATGGCAAATTGCCGTCCAAGCCGCTTTGCTTCGGCGACTACTTGTCGCGACAATTCAAGGGCTTCCTTCATGCGGTCTTCGCCCAGCCACACCAACGGCTTTTCGCACAACACATGCGCCCCGTGCCGAAGGGCTAACAAAGCGTGCTCAGCGTGTAGGTGATGAGGGGAACAGACGCTGACGGCATCGGGGCGTTCCCTTTGAAGCATCTCCGCCACATCGGCATAACCGCGCCCAGCAAAGTCGGGAACGACTTGGCGCAGAGCGGTTTCGTTCGCATGGAGGGTTTCAGGACGGGAAGCGACGAAGGCGACGACCTGCGCCCCTTCATGGGCGAACCACTGGGCATGAAACTTCCCGACACCGCGCACGCCGATGACCGCCACCCTCAACGCCATCACCAAACACCTCCCGTCTTGCCGTCGGTTTCCGCCCTTCACACGCCCTTTTTGCTCAAGGTGCGCGCCAACTCTAAAAGGCGTTGGTAGCGTTGAAAAGGGATGAAAGGCGGGACGGGACGATCAAGGCAGAACAAGTAGCCCGTCGCCGATGCCCCCATCCCCAAAGCCACTTTGGTGCGCACCTCTTCTTCGGCGGCTTCATCGCTTTCCATCAACCGATCCGCAGAAACGCCGCCGCCCAGCGTCACCTTTTGACCGAAAGTTTCCTTGTAGGCGGCAAGGTCATTTTGGCTGAAAGTTTCCAGCGGCAAAACGGCGTCTATCCCGCTCTTTTGAGCCATCTTGACAAAAAGGTCTACTTTGCCTTGCGTGTAAAGGAGCACCGCAAGCCCCCGCCGATGCAACTCCCTCGTTAGTTGCCGATGATAAGGCAAGAGGATGCGCCGATAATCTCCCTCCGTCAGAAACGCCCCATGCGTGTAAGCCAAGTCAGCGTGCAACCAAACGCCGTCCAATTGGAACGAGGACAACGCTTTGAGCGACAAATCCACTGTCTCTATGATGAGCCGAACGCCCGTCTCCAAGATTTCGTCCAGCAAAGGTGGCTGGGTTTGAAAGGCTTCCACCCATTGACGGCTGCCGAGCAACCGACGCACCAAAGTGCACGGCTCCACGAAGGACAGGGCGATGAAGCGATGGTGTTTTTGGGCGTGGGCAACGCGCTCAGGCAAATCGTCGGGCAACCGTCCCTCGTGGGCTTTCAAGGCGGGACGGATTTGCCGCCAATCGCGCATTTGTTTGACAGGGAAATCCAGTTCCTGCGGTTGAGCGTGATAAACCTTCCAACGCTTTCGGGTGACACCATCGGCTTCCACGACGATGCGATACTCGTCCGTCTCGTCTATCACTTCCTCCCGCCAACCCATCGTGCAATCAACGGGCAGGCAAACCAAGTCCAAGTCAAAAAAGTCGGCGGGAGCGACATCGCTCGGGTAACCTTCCCGTTGCCATTGCTGAAGGGTTTCGGGCAAGAAGTAGCAGTCTACGCACGGCACTCGGTCAAGGGGTTGGCGCCTCAACGCCCGCCAGACCCGTTCTCTGGGCGAAAGGTCAACCGGTGGTGGTGTGTCAGCAGGACGGTGGCGTCGCCAAAACATCCTCGCTCACCTCGTCGCTGGCGAAGGCGTCGAAGCCTTTAACCGCTCTTGCAGTTGCTGGATGAGCGAACGCAATTGGCGAAGGCGCTCGCCGAACTTTGCCCAATCGCCTTGTCGGGCGCTTGTTTCCGCTTCCGTCAAAGTGCGTTCCATCGCTTCCGCCAACCCTCGCAATTCGGCGTTGGCGAAGTGTTCATCGGTCGGCAAGGAAGGAGTCGGCGCAACGGTTCGTCCGAGCAAGCGCGCCAAGGCTTTCGGCAATGTCTCGTCCATGACGACCCGCTGTTGGTCGGCGACGATGACCCGTTTGAGTTCGGGCAACCGTGTTTGCGTGGAGACCAAAAAGAGCGGCTCTACATAGAGCAAAGCACCGTCCAAAGGGATGACGAGCAGGTTTCCCCGAATGACATCCGAGCCCCGTTGCCGCCAAAGGGTCAAGTCTTTGGAGATTTCGGCGTCATTGTCAATTCTGGCTTCAATTTGGGCAGGTCCGTAAACTTGCTCACCCGGCGGCATCCGCAGGATGAACAAGTCGCCGATGTGGGGGGGGTCACATCGTGCCATCAACAATGCCACTAAATTGTGCCGCTCCTGTTTGCCCGGCACACCGTAAGGCGTGAAGGGCAAAATAAGGGCAAATTCAACGGGACGCCCTGAAGAGGCTTGTCCTCCCTCCCGACCACCAGGCAGGCGCATCATGACATAGTAGGGCTCTATCAGTTGCCGCTCCTCGCCATAAACCTCTTGGGCGATTGCCCACCTGTCTTCCTGCTGATAAAACTGCTCTGGGTCAGTGATGTGGTAAAGCAACAATCGCTCCGCTTGCAGTTGCAGCAAGTTGGCGGGATAGCGCAAGTGCGCCTGTAAACTCTTGGGCATTTCCGAAAGGGGACGGAACATGGAAGGAAAGATGCGGGCATATACCCTAACGATTGGGTCGGTCGGGTCGGCGAGGTAAAACCTCACCGTCCCATGGTAGGCGTCAATGACGACCTTGACAGAGTTGCGGATGTAATTGATGTCAACCCGCTCCACTGTTTCTCCGCCAGAGAAAAGCACCGTTTGCTCCCACACTGTCGGCTCCGCGTAGGGAAAGCGGTCGCTGTAGGTGTAGGCGTCCATGATCCAAAACAGGCGTCCGTCAGCGATGACGATGTAAGGGTCTTTGTCAAAGAGCAGAAAGGGAGCGATGGCTCTGACACGCTCGTGAATTTGGCGGCGGAAAAGCAAGCGGCTTTCGGGCAGGATGTCGCGGTTGAGGGCTAAAGAGACCTCCCCAAAACGCAGGGCAAAGGCGAGGCGCATCAACGGGTTGCCAATCGGCACACCGCCTCGCCCCCGATAAGTCGTCCGAGCCATCGTCTCGCTTCCTTCCCCCGTCCCTCGTCCCCCGCCCCGTTTTCCGCTGGTCGGGTAGTCAAACTCCTTTTGACGGGTTCGGACGACGATGTAGTCGTTCGTCAACTCGCCAAAGTAAATGCGAGGTTCTTTCACCTGTAACTCACGGAACTGGCTAAAAGGTGGGATGTCTCGCACCCAAAGGACAGGCATCCCTTCCCGTTCCACTTCGTTGACGGGGACGACGACAACGCCAAAGCCATGCGTCCATAGAAAGTGGCGGCTGAACCAACTGGGACGCAACTGCTCTATATCCAACTCCCTCGCCGCTATCATCACCTGCCGATAAGACCCTCCCACCCGATACCTGTCTATGTCCACATCGGCGAAAGTGTAGTAAGTGCGGATGGCTTGGTTTTGCCGTAGGTTCTCATGAAGCGGACGGTAATCCCAAAGGCGAACGCTCTCCAAAAGGGTGCGGTTGTTGGCGATCAAGTCCGGTGTCACAGCGCCGTGAAATGGGTAGGCGTCCATCTGAACCTTGTGAAGACCGTAGGCGATACGGGTCATCCTGATGTTGTGGGCGATGTAGGGCTTTTCCATCGCCAGTTCATTGGGCTTGACGACATAGCGTTGAAAGAGGGCTGGCACAAAAGTCAAGGTCAACCACGCCGTCACAAAAAGCGCACCGAGAACAATCCCTGCCCTTAGCGAGGCTCTGGCGCGGATGCTCCAAAGCATCAACAGCCCGCCCGCCAAAAAAACGAGCATGCAAACCCACAAAGCAGGCAAGCGAAGATGGACATCGGTGTAGCCAGCCCCCCAAACGACTTCCCCTGCCCTGCGCCCGTAAAGCAACTCAAACATGCTCAGCCGAAAATGACCTGCGATGGCGAAGAGGAGCAATGCTACAAGGAAGAGCAAATGGGCGCGGACAATCGGCGTCGCCGACAGCAATAAAGCCCGCACTTGCCCCCGCAAAGTCGGTGGGTAACGACCTGCCACCACCATGTCGGCGACGGCGTGAAAAGCATAAAAAAGCCCCGTCAAAACAAGCGCCAACAAAAGGGCAGCAAACAGGTAGTTGTAAATGAACCGCCAAAAAGGCAGAGCGAACAGGTAGAGACTGATGCCCTTGCCGAACAAAGGGTCATTGATGCCTGTTTTGATGGTTGCCCCGAAGACAAACCGCAACACCGTCTCCCATTCCCTCGCCGCTGCCCAACCGCTGACGATACCAAACATCGCCACGATGACCAAAAGGGTGAACCGAAAACCTTGCTCCAACCAGACCATCAACGCCCCTATCCAGCCAGGCGGGTAGAAACGGCGAAGGCGTTGGAAAATCCATCGTTGTGCCAAAACCAAGTTGACCCCGATGGCAAAAGCAAAGAGCAACCCGACAGCCACCCCAACCCCTAACCTCATCCAAAATCTCGCCCAAAAGACGGAGGTGTAGCCGACTTCCCGAAACCATGCCCACTCCGTCACCAGCCAAGCGATTTGCCGCCCCGCCAAAAACAGTCCCAACACGACAGCAAGCGCCACAAGCCATCCGTAGCGGCGCATTCAAGTCACCCCTTCAGCGTGTCCGAGGGCAAGGGCGATGGCTCGCCCTTTGTGCCTGCCTCACTTTGGCTGGTAAGGCACTGGCGACCATTCGCCCTCTCCATCATAGCCTTTCAACGGGCGATACCAAATGTTGCGGAAGCGGACGCGATAGCCGTGATTTTGCAACCGCAACGGTCCGACGGGTGGATGAGGTTGATAACGGGCGAGGGCGCGATGGACGGTTGACCCCAGAACGGGCGTGTGATAATGGACGACGATGCCGTTGAAAATCAGGGTCAGGTAGCCAGGGCGAATCAAAGTGCCCTTGGCGTCAAAACGGGGCGCAATCCAGACGATGTCGTAAGTTTGCCATTCGCCCGGCGGTCGGCAAGGGTTAACCAGCGGCGGATATTGCCCGTAAATTGCCCCTGCCATCCCGTCGGCGTAGGTTAGGTTTTTGAAACTGTCCAGCACCTGAATTTCGTAGCGTCCCATCAAAAAGACGCCGCTGTTGCCCCGCCCTTGTCCGCTGCCTTTCACATCGGGGGGGACACTCCACTCTATGTGCAATTGGCAGTCGCCCAACTCGTCCACCGTCTGGATGTCGCCCGTTCCGGGCACGACTTCCATGTAGCCCTTCTCCACACGCCAACGGGCAGGACCACCAAAGACGCTGCGCCATTTGGACAAGTCTTTGCCGTCAAAGAGCACGATGGCGTCCGAGGGTGGGTCGCCGAAATTTTTGCCCGGTGTGACGACGGGCGGTTGCGGACGCTTGCTGTCATGCACCCGCCACTTGGAGCCGGGCAAAAAAGGTGTATCGTCGTAGCCGAATTGCCCGACTGCCCAAAAGGCAGCACCTGCCAATAACGCCAACGATATCGCCATCCACCGACGCATCGGTTCATCCCTCCATGCCAAGGGTGAAAAAGGATGCCGTTGGGATTGTAGCAACGACCTTCAGCGCACGAAGCCTTCATCCTTCATGGCTTTCCCTGAAGACAAAGCAACCAGTCGCCCTCATCGGGCGTCGTAAAGCGATGCCAACGGTCGGTCACTTCCCCCGCTTCTGTCCATTCACCCGTGCGGGGATTGAACCAGCGGACAACGATGGGACACTTTAACAACTCCGTTCGCACCGATAGCGTGCCACCCTGCGGCGTGTAAAGAACGGCAAGCATGCCATCTTCCGATTTGGCAGCGGCGATAAAGGCGTGGGGCATTTCGGGCGTTGCCGGTTGCTCCGCCAGCAATTCGGGGGCGGGGCGCAAAGTCCACCAGCGGATAGCGTCAAAAAAGCGACGCAAATAAGTGACGCATTGAGCGCCTTCGCTTTGAACTGCTTCGTGCCAGGGTGGGGCGATCCCGCTCCCTGCGTGGTCAAGGGGTTCTTCGGACTTCTCCGCCCACGACCAAATGCCATGATGCCCGTAAGTGACGCCCGCCGTCGGTGAAACGAGTAAACTCCAGTAAAGCGCCCGTCGGACATGGAACGCCGTGAAGGGTTGGCGCGATTGATAGGCACGATGGGCTTCGTAATTTGGCTCCAAGTTGACGATGGGTCTCGGCGGCTCTTTCCGCCACTCACTTGCGGGCGGACCGAAGACAAGCCAACGCAAATCGTTGGCGCTATCGCCGTGCCCACTCTGGTAACCGATGAAGTCAAACCACGCTTCCTTGCGAAACTCGTCGGCAACCCAATGCAAACCTTGTGGGTGCATCGTCACCAAACGGTCATGACGGTCACCGAAAACGGCACGCCCGATGCGTTTCCACCGTTCCGCCTTTTCGCCCCGATAGTCGCCGTCACCGCCCAAAATCCAGACGACTTGATAAGCGCCCCATCGGGCGACAAGGTAGCGGGCGAGCCGAATTAAGTCGTCATCGGATAAGACAGCAGCGGGCGAAGGCGGGCGCAATGCCCAAAGCAAAACGGGCGCTGCGATCAGTCCATGCCGATTGATGGCAGCGACTTTGCCGTCCAAGCGCTGGAAGAAATGGGGGTTGATGCGAATGCGGCTCGTGCCCGTATAAGCCGTCTCGCCGAAGGCATCTTGGGGGAAGGCGCGCCAATGGGTGCTGACAAATTGGATGACAGTGAACCCTTGTTGGCGACGGATTTGCAAGTAACGCTCCCAATCTTCGGGCTTGGCTTTCAAGACGCCGTTCCACGCCGTGTCGGCAAGCCAGAAAAAGGGTGTCCCGTCAGCATGGACGAAAAAGCGACGGTCAGAAGAGAGACGCAAAGCGCCATGCCGATAGAGCGGGTTATCGCCTTCATAAGGGACGCAGCGGAAGGAACCTGTCTGACCGTGCAAACCCGCATCTTCGGGCGAACTTTCCGAGCGCCATCGCCATTCTCCCACTTCCTCAGGGCAAAAGCGGACGCGCCAAATTCGTCCGCCGTCCCAAAAGGCTTCTACCGTCTGTGTCTTGCCCGACGGTGCCGTGAAATGCACCCGCACCGTCACATCCCAAAGCGGGTTGTCGTCATTGCGCTGGCTCTGCAGCACCAACTCCAACGCTGTCCAAAGCATCACCGCTTCCACGCTCCGACCTCCTTCCGTGCGTTTTTTCTACCCACTCGTTACTGTGTTAGCCATTGGCGTTCGTCTCGTCGGATCAACTCGTCGGCCTCTTTCGGTCCCCAAGTGCCGGCGGCGTAGTCGGGGAAGGATGGCGGGGGAAGTTGCCACCAACGATGCAAGATGGGGGTGACGATGCGCCATGCCGCTTCCACTTCGTCGGCGCGCATGAAAAGCGTCTGGTCACCCCGCATCGCATCCAAAAGCAATCGTTCGTAAGCGTCGGGAATGGGCGTGCCAAAATCAGCGTAGCGAAAGTCCAAAGGCACCGACCTCCCTTGCATCCCCATCCCGACGACTTTCGCCTCAATCCGCAGGATAATCCCTTCGTCGGGTTGAATGCGCAAGGTCAGCAAATTGGGCTTCAGTTGCCCCGCCGTTTCGGGCGGAAACAAAAGGTGGGGGACGGGACGAAACTGAATGTGCACCTCAGTGACGCGTTTGGGCAACCGCTTTCCTGTCCGCAGGTAAAAGGGCACGCCTTCCCACCGCCAATTGCGCACGAAGAGCCGCAGGGCGACAAAGGTTTCCGTCACCGATTGGGGGTGAACGAAAGGTTCTTGCCGGTAAGCGACGACTTTTTGCCCTGCGATTTCGCCCGCTCCGTATTGACCCCGCACGACATTTTCGTCCACTTCCTCAGGGTCAAACGGTTTGATAGCCCGCAGAACCCGCAACTTTTCGTCGCGCACTTCGTCAGCGTCCAACGCAATCGGCGGTTCCATCGCCACCAGCGTCAACAGTTGAAACAGGTGGTTGGGCACCATGTCTCGCAACGCTCCCGCCGCCTCATAATAGCGCCCACGATGTCCCACGCCATCATCTTCGGCGACGGTGATTTGCACATGGTCAATGTAGCGGCGGTTCCAAAGGGGCTCAAAAATCGTGTTGCCGAAGCGAAAGACGAGAAGGTTTTGAACCGTCTCTTTGCCCAAGTAGTGGTCAATGCGGAAGATGGCGGGTTCGTCAAACGCCGTCCAAAGCAAACGGTTGAGTCGCTGGGCGCTTTCCAAATCGTGCCCGAAAGGCTTCTCCACGACGATGCGCACCCAACCTGCGCTTTTGTTCAACCCGCCTTCCCGAATGCCGATGACCAAATCGTCAAAGACATCGGGGGGTGTCGCCAAGTAAAAAAGCCGATTGCCTTCCAATTGCCAGCGTTCGTTGAGCCTTTCAACGCATCCTCGCAATCGTGCCATAGATGCTGCATCGCCGTAGTTGCCTTGACAGTAAAACAACCGCTCTTGCAGCCAACGCCACGCTTCGTCTTCGGGTTGCACCCGCAGGGCATCCTGAAGCGCCGAGCGAAAAGTTTCGTCGGAAAGTTCCGTTCGGGCGAAGCCCAAGATGGCGAAGCGCTCTGGCAGCAACCCTTGCTCGGCAAGGCGCAACAAAGCGGGCGCTAACTTCCGCCGCATCAAATCACCTGACGCCCCGAAGATGACGAGCAAATGTGGCTCTACATTCATGGGCGTTTCACCTGCCTTCCCATGAAAGGCGCCATCCGCTGTCGTCGGCGCAGGTGCTCCTCATACATTTCACGGTAGATGGCGAACTTAGCGCGGTGAAAGTCAAAGGTTTCGGGGCGGGGTCGGATGATGTCACCCGTGTGGCACATCGCCCGCATCGCCGTCGGGATGTCAGGGTAGGCTTTCGCCGCCACTGCTGCCAAAATTGCCGTCCCCAACAGCACTGCCTCGGGCTCTTTGGGCAAGCGAATTTCGCTTTCCGTGATGTCGGCGTGCTCTTGAAGCCAAAGAGGGTTTTTCGTCCCACCGCCCGTCGCATAGATGCGTCGGATGCGATGTCCGTGTCGGTTTATCGTCTCTATGATGTCCCTCGTCCCATAAGCGATGGCTTGGATGGTGGCGTAATAGAGTTTTGCGACGGCTTCCAGGGAAGTTTCCAGCGTCAAGCCGTCCACGACCCCTTTGGCGTATGGGTCGGCTTTGGGCGAACGGTTGCCGTGATGGTAGTCCAAAACATGCAAGTCCCTCGTCAACCGCCAACCCAAACCTGTCTCCCGTTGCAAACGCAAGACGATGTCGTTGAGGATTTCGTAAAAGGTCATGTTGCGTTCTGCTGCCATCCGCTGCAGGGTCGTCCATTGAGCGTTGTTGGTGACGACATAGTCAATGAGGGCGCCTGTGGCACTTTGTCCCCCTTCTGTCAGCCACATGTTCGGCACCATCGCCCCAAAGTAAGGTCCCCAAACGCCGGGCACAAACTTGGGCTCACGGGAAACTGCCATGTGGCATGAGGAGGTCCCGCCGATGAGCGCCAAAGCGATTTCCAGCGTCTCTAAGGGCGCCCCGTCCACACCTTCGTCTTTCCAAACAGCGCCCAGCAACCCGATCCCTCCTGCATGGGCGTCAATGATGCCGACGCCGACGGCTGTGTCGGTTGTCAAGCCCAAATGTTCAGCGGCTTCTTGCGTCAAGTTGCCTGCCCATTCGCCCATCGGACGAACTTCGTCCCTCACCCGCTCACCATCCAACAAATCGCCTAACCCGATTTGCTCGTAGAAACTCCTGTCCCATCGCCCCTCGTGCCCAAGATACAGCCACTTGCAGACGACGGTGCAAAGGCTGCGGACATCGTGCCCAGTGGATTGAAAGACCATAAAGTCGGCGAGGTCAAAAAATTTGCCCGCCTGCCGCCAAGTTTCGGGCAGGTAGTGCTTGAGCCAAAGCAATTTGGGCGGCTCCATCTCTGGTGAGATGACGCCACCGACATATCGCAGGACAGGATGACAAGTCGCATTGATGCGGTCGGCGAATTCAACGGCGCGGTGATCCATCCAAACGATGATGTTCCACTTTGGGTCGCCTGTCGGCGAGACAGAGATGGGACGAAGGTCTTTGCCCAATGCCACCAACGAGCAGGTGGCGTCGTAACTGATGCCGATAACTTGCTTAGGGCGAATGCCGGCATTAGCGACAGCAGCCCGCACTGCCCGTCCCGTCGCCTCCCAAATTTCGTCGGAGGATTGCTCCACGAAATTTTCTCTGGGTCGGGCGATTTGGATGAATTCAACGGCGTGCGCCAACATCGTCCCGTCCAAGGCAAACACGCCCGCCCGAACGCTCATCGTCCCGACATCCACACCGATGACATACCCCGTCCGTTGTGCCGTCACGGCTTTCACCTCCCGCCGTCGGCGTTGCCCGATTTTGTCAATAGCCATGCACCGTCCCGTCGGCGCGCCGAATTTGGGGCATGTAGGTCGGCACATACGGGAAGCGTTCCGCCAACTCCTCGTTGAAATCAATGCCCAACCCGGGCGCCTCGTTGGGGTAAGCGTAACCGTCTCGCACCTCGCAGGGCGTCGGGAACAAGTCGCACAAAACGGGAACGCTGCGAAAGTCCGTCCACTCCTGCACGCCAAAGTTAGGGATGGACATTTGCACATGGAGCGCCGCTGCCTGTGCGATCGGACCCAAATCGGCAGCGCCATGAAAGGCTGACTTGACCCCGAAAGGTTCCGCCAGCGCCATCAGTTTTTTGGACTCCGTGATGCCGCCGACATGCAACGGCGGGATACGAATGTAGTCAATCCATCGGTTGATAAAGAGCGGGAGGATTTGTTCGCGGTCGCAAAAGATTTCGCCGATGGCTAATGGCGTCGTCGTTTGCGAGCGGATGAACGCCAACGCCTCTTTTTGCTCTGGCGAGACAGGGTCTTCAAGGAAAAACAAGCGATAAGGCTCCAAGCGTTTTGCCAGTTGAGCGGCTTCAATGGGGGAAAGTTGCTCGTGGACATCGTGGAGCAACTCCACCTCCATGCCCAGTTCGCTGCGAAGGTGCTCAAAGAGTTTGGGCACTTCAATCAAGTAGCGGGTTGGCTCAAAGTAAGTCGTGCCCGGCAGTCCTTCCCGTTCGGATGGCTCAGAGCGCAATTTGCCCGAACCCCCGTAGCCACCCATTTGCGCCCGCACGACCTTGTAGCCCTGCTCCAGCCACTTGCGCACATTGTCGGTGACTTCCTTGAAGTCGCGCCCGTCGGCGTGGCGGTAGACCAAAACTCCCTTTCGGCACGCCCCACCCAGCAACTGGTAAACGGGCATGTTCGCCAATTTGCCCTTGATGTCCCAAAGCGCCATGTCAATGGCGGCGATGGCGCTCTTGAAAATCGGACCGCCCCGCCAATAGGTGGCGCGATGGAGGAAGTGCCAAGTGTCTTCAATGTTGCGGGGGTCTTTGCCGATGAGCAGGTCTTTCAAGTGATGGAGCACGGCGGCGACCGCCAGTTCGCTGGCATGAAGCGTCCCTTCGCCGACGCCGTAAACGCCTTCATCCGTCAGCACCTTGACGACGACATAGTTCATCCCGCCCCGCCGATACAAATGCCCGATGCCCTCAAACCGCTCCGTCGCCGTCGGGTTGACGACGAACACCCGAACCTCCGTGATTTTCATCCTCGTTGCCCCCTTTCGCCATACAGCGTCGGGGATGATTGTGGCGCAACGCTATCCTTTTTAGCGATGGGGCGACGCCGCCTGTTTTTGCCACCGAACAAAAGCGAAAGGGGGAAGGGCGATGAAGCGTCGGGCATTGCTGCGGTTGGGCTTGACAGCGATGGCAGCGAAAGGAGTGATAACGGTGGCGAAAAGTTCGTCGGAGAAGGCGAAAGTGTCGGGAAGGCGTTGGGTGCTTTGGTATCGTCAGCCCGCTCGCCACTGGAATGAAGCCCTGCCTTTAGGCAACGGGCGGATGGGGGCGATGGTCTTTGGCGGTGTCGCTCAGGAGCGCTTGCAACTCAATGAGGACACGATGTGGTCGGGTTACCCTTACGACCCCACCAACCCCGACGCCTTTGCTTCCCTTGAGCAAGTGCGCCGACTTGTCTTTGCGGGCAAGTATCGGGAGGCGGAGCAACTCGCCGACCAGAAGATGATGGGCGTCTTGAAAATCGGCGACCGCCTTTATGCCCCTTTTCGCCGCTTGATGGCTTATCAGCCCCTCGGTGACCTTTGGCTTTCGTTCCCTCATGATGCCGAGCCGACAGAGTATCGGCGGGAATTGGACTTGGACGAAGCCATCGCTCGCATCCGCTATCGCATCGGCGAAATCACCTTCGCCCGCGAAATGTTCATTTCTGCCGTTGACCAAGCCCTTGTCTGTCGCATCGTTGCCGACAAGCCCAAACAAGTCACCTTCACTGCCCGCCTCACCACGCCCCATCCCAACCATGAGACGCTGAAGGGCGGTGATAACTGGCTCATCTTGCGGGGGCAATGGGTTGGCGATGGCGAAGTGCGCAGAAGCCAAACAGATTTGCCCGGCAAAGGCATCCGCTTTGAAATCTGGCTGGCGGCGCAAGCAAAAGGTGGCAAGGTGGAAGTGAGCGGGGAAGCGTTGACGGTCAAGGAGGCTAACGCCGTCACTTTGCTCCTCGTTGCCGCAACGAGTTACCGCAACTATCAAGACATTTCTGCCGACCCCCGTCAACGCTGTGCCGATTATTTCCCTTCCTTGCGCCGCAAAAGTTACCGCCAACTAAAAAGCGCCCACATCGCTGACCATCAACGGTTCTTTCGGCGTGTGGACATTGATTTGGGGCACGACGAGAGGTTGGAAGAGTTGCCGACCGACGAGCGATTGAAAGCGGTGCAAGGTGGCGCAGAAGACCCCGGCTTGGTCGCCCTTTACTTTCAGTTCGGTCGCTACCTGCTCATCGCCAGTAGTCGCCCCGGCACGCAGCCAGCAAATTTGCAAGGCGTCTGGAACGAAAGCACGACACCGCCTTGGGGCAGCAAGTGGACGACGAACATCAACGCCGAGATGAATTACTGGGCAGCCGAGACGACGAATTTGAGCGAATGCCACGAACCCCTTTTGCGCCTGATCGCCGAGTCGGTTGAGCCGGGCAGAAAAGTCGCAAGGGCGCATTACGGCTGTCGCGGTTGGGTTCTGCATCACAACACTGACATCTTCCGAGTGACCGTTCCCGTTGACGCCGCTCCGCGTTATGGCTTGTGGGTCATGGGTGGTGCGTGGCTATGTCAACACTTGTGGGAGCACTTTTTGTTCACGGGCGACCGCAAGTTTTTGGAGCGAACTTACCCCATCCTGCGGGAAGCGGCGCTCTTTTTGCTGGACTGGATGGTGCGCAACCCAACGACGGGCAAATGGACGACTTGCCCGTCCCTCTCGCCCGAAAACGCCTTCCGAACTAAAGATGGGCAGGAAGCCAGTTTCTGCATCGGCAGTGCGATGGACTTGCAACTGATTCACGACCTCTTTTGCAACTGCATAGAGGCGGCAACCTTCCTCGGTGTGGACGAAGAGTTGCGGGAGCAACTGAAACAACGCCTCGCTGAACTGGAGCCGCTGAAAATTGGCAGCGACGGTCGGTTGATGGAGTGGCACGAAGAGTTTGACGAACCCGAACCAGGTCATCGGCATATGTCGCACCTTTTCGGCTTGCACCCTGGCAGGCAAATTTCCGTCTGGCGGACACCCGCTTTGGCGATGGCGGCGCGTCGCTCTTTGGAACATCGGTTGGCTCACGGTGGCGGAGCGACGGGATGGAGCCGCGCTTGGACGGTCAACCTCTTTGCGCGGTTGTTGGATGGCGAGAAAGCCTACGAAAACTTGCTGCTGTTGCTGCGCCGTTCTACCTTGCCGAACCTCTTTGACAACCATCCGCCCTTTCAGATTGACGGCAACTTTGGCGGCTGTGGGGGAATTGCCGAGATGCTCCTTCAAAGCCACGATGGTGAGTTGCATCTGTTGCCTGCGTTGCCCAAAGCGTGGCGGGACGGTTTTGTCAAGGGCTTGCGGGCGCGGGGCGGCTTTGAGGTGGACATCCTTTGGCAAGGTGGGCAACTGAAGGAAGCGGCTATCCGCTCACACCTCGGCGGCGTTTGTCGGGTCAAAACAACCGTGCCCGTCCAAGTGGTCGGAGCAAAGGTGCGAGAGCCGAAGGGCGAAGTTCCCAACCCACTCCTTAAACCTCAACCACCTGTCTCGTTTGTCGCCCCAGAGCGTTGGGCTACCTCTCGCCCTGATTTGCCTGTCACTTTCGTGACGGAGTTTGAGACAAAGGCGGGTGGCATTTATCGCTTGAAGGCGTCGTGACCTTTTGCCTCACTCCAAAAAAGCGGCGAGCAGTTCTGCCATTTGCTCTATCGTCATCAAAAACTGCATCGGTTGGCGGTTGCCCCGCTCATCAGGGCACCACCGCTGCACCGTGAAATTGGCGTCCCGTTCGCTCAATCGCAATCGCCCTTCCCAATAAACGCCCCGCGTTAAAGGCGAACGAAAGAGCGCCAATCCTCCCCCGTCATCCCGCTCCACCAAACCTGCCTGCGGGTGAAGGACTTTAAGGGCGCGTTCGCACCGAGCGAGAGTATCGTCCCAATCGCCTTTCGGTCGCCACCGCACCATCAGTTGTTTGGCGGCACAGGAAAAAGCGTCATGAGCGCAGGCATAAAGTTGCACGGAGAGCCCGTTGGCGTCCAAGCGGGGCATCGTCTCGCCCTTTTGCAGGGCGTCCCAAAGCCGTTGCGCCAGTTGCATCGTGCGCATCGGCGTCACCTCCCAGAAGGCTAAAGGACTTCCTCTTGCACGCGGTCTTTGTCCAGCACACTCAACCGCACCTTTCGCCCGTTTTTGACCGTCTCCAAATGCACAGGGCGCTTCCAAAGGGCGTGAATGTTTTTGGTCGTCTCAACGGCGTAATCCCAGCGCAAGTCCACGCCCTCATGCTGATGCCAAAGGTAAAGTTCGCCCCGATTGCGATAATTGCCGTCCACGACCCAAATGATAGGACGACCACAGTTGGTCAGCAGAAAGAGCAACTTTTGCTTGACCGTCTCAAATTGGCGGCTGCTGATTTCGTAAGCGCCTGTGTAGCGGTTGAAGTCGTAAGTGAACAGTTTGTGCTTGCGGACGAACTCTTCGGTCAGGAAGGCATCAATGAAGGTGACATCGTTGTGGACGCGCCGAACCTCAAAGAGTTTCGCCATCCCCAAACCGAGCCCCTTGTCCCACGCCCCTTTCAATGCCAAGTCGTCGCACTCCTCATACTCTTTGCCGAACCGCCCCTTATCCCACCGTTCCTTGATGTCCCGCAGCAACTCCAAGCCCAGTTTGTAAGGGTTGAGAACCCCTGGCGCTGCCGCCGTCACCGCTGCGTGGCGGTCGGCGTAGTCAATCAACTCCTCGTCCTTGAGCACCCGCTCCGTCATGATTTTGCTGTGCCAGAAACTGTTGTGGTTGATAAAGCCTGCCGCCACATAACGGTGGGTCTTCGTCACGGAGATGTCGTAAACATCCGCCCGCCTCCTCTCCACTGCCACGATCTCGTCGTCCCATCGTTCCTCTTTGAACCAGAGATGCTCGGCAAGGTAGCGGCGAAGGGCTTGGCGCTTCCGTTCCAACCCAAAGCCGATTTCCCGCTCAAAAGTCAGGGCTGACTTGCCAGCGATTTGCACCCGCCAACACCCATCAGGACAGCGACGCCGGGCGGAAAGGATGCCAAAGTTCAGCAGCAACAATTGCACCACCTTCCCCATCTCTTCGCTGCTGGTGGAGAAGATGACACCGCTTTCACCCGCATAAGCGTCGCAATCAAACAGCGCCCGAAGGAAAGCAACGACAACCGATTTGGGAGAGCACAAGATGACGGGTGGGACGGTTTTTTGTCGTGCTGCCATGCCTGTCGGCAAGCCAAGATGCTTGAGCAGGTCAATCAAGTCTTGGGCGTAAAAGTTCACCCGCCAGCGACTGCCGTCCTGCCAGCACCTTGGCTGGATGCCAAAGAGCCTCTCGCCCAACGAGGCGAAACGAAACGCCAATTCCCCGTCACTGTTGGTGAACCCAACCACTCGCTTCCGCTCACTGATGTGCCCGTCCCCGATGAGATAACCCAGAAAAGCCGCTAAACTTTCGTCCACAACTTTCGGCACTTTGATTCGTTGGCGATGGTTAGGGTTCGTGTGCCCTTGCCTCATTTCCTCTTCGTAAACTGCCAAGACAGGGGCGATGCGGTCGGCATGGACGCTATGGCGTCCCTTTCGGAAGCGGATGATGGTGCTGGGATGGACGCCCGCCAGTTCAGCGACTCGCTCCAGTGTCAGCCGTTGGACAGGTCGCCATCGCACGGCGACATACTCCTTCGCCCAAAGGTTATGCCCGCCGGAAATGCGCACCCGATCGCCGACGACCACTTCTCCCAACGGTTTCCAAGAGCCATCCGCCATCAGGAGGCGGTGGGTCGTGCTTCCTTCCAGTTCCAACCCCCGCTTCGTCCGCACCCAAACGGTCTGGCGATTAACGAAATGCGCCCAATCGTAAACGCGCTGCATCTCTTCCCCGTCCTGCACCCTCACAGGCAACTTTTGAGCCACGATGTCGCGCATCGGCAAGAGACCTCGGTCGGTGAAGACCAGCGTGTCGCCGACGACACAAGCCCAACCTTCGTTGAGAATCTTCGTCATCATCTGCGGGGCGAAGTAGTAACTCTCCTCGCGGATGATGGACAAGATATCGCGCTGCCACTCTTCCAGCGGGGCATGTTGAATCAGAAAGAGCAGCAGGTCTTTTTCGGGACGGGGTGGGAACTTGCGTTGGGCTTGGCGGCGGCGCTGGCGCAATTGGCGCAACTCCTCCAAAAACTCTGGCGGGTTCACCCACTTGTCCAAGTAAGATTTGCTGGGCAATCGGGGCACAGTGGTGACGGGCGCTTCAGGGTCTTCACTTTCGCCCTCGTCGGGGGCGGGATAGCGTTTGACATGAGCAGCGTGGAAGTCAATCATGTCCTCAATGGACAGGCAAAGGTCAATGAAACTCTCCACCCGCTCCTCGCCATAGCGTTCAATGTAGCGTTGCACGCGGACGGCGTGGTTCGCCATCTCGTCCAGCATCTTTCGGTTGGTGTGGGCGAACCATTGGTTGTTCTTGAAAAAGTCGGCGTGGGCATAGACATGCGCCATGACCATCTTGTGCTCCAGCATCGTGTTGTTGGAGAGCAAGTAGGCGTAGCAAGGATTGTTGTTGATGACCATCTCGTGGATGACCTGCAAGCCGTAGGTGTAACTCTTGCGGATGCGCTCATACTCCATGCCCCAGCGCCAATGAGGATAGCGGACGGGGAAGCCCGTGTAAGCAGCGAGTTGGTGCATCTGCTTGTAACTGACCAACTCAAAGACGACAGGGAAAAAGTCCAACCCGTAGTCGCGGGCAATCGCCTCTATCTCCCGCCGCGCCTTCTCCAGTTCAGGCGGCAAACTCATGGCGTTCACCTCGCTGTCGCCAGCAATTATAAGCACCCAACGCCCATTCGGTTAAGGCGATAAGCGCCTGCCGCCGATGTTTCCGCCTTCAAAATCACGGTTGCGCCCCTGAAAGGCAACTTTGCACCCACTCACGAATTTTTTCGGCTTGTTGAAGGCGTTCTTGAGCGATGGCAGCATCAAAAAGTTTGTAGGGCGCCATCCCCGCTGCATCCCCATATCGGCTTCGGATGTAATCATCCGTCAGCGGTCTCCCCAACGCCACGATCTCAGGAGGCGCCCCCAAGGCATTGGCTAAGCGCTCCAAGTCATGAGTTCGAGGCGGAAGGGTCTGGAAACGGAAAAGATACAACGCCTTTAAAAACTTCTCCGCCGCTTGCTGGGCGAGGAAAGTGGCGATGTCGTAAAGGTCAAGATTGAAGTTGGCTCTGGCGGCAGCCAAATCATGATCGCCTTGCGCCATCAATTCCCGCGCCTGCTCCTCTGGTGTCATGACGCCGTTCACCTCACTATCAGGCAAAAACTCTCCCCTCAAAATCCAAACCCCTTCCCGACACGCCTGCACCACCAAACTTACTTGCCTTCGCTGCACTTCAAACTCCTTCACCGTCAAACACCATGCATCCACCCGCAGATGCCAAGGAATTAGTTCGTTGAACCGCCTTGACCGCTCCCCAAAAGGGATGCCTTCAAAAGCATCGGAGACGATGATCAAGTCAAGGTCGCTGTCGGGTCTTGCCGTCCCGTTGACGCGAGAGCCGAAGGCGATGAGGTGGCGGGGTGAAAAGAGTTCCTGAATGCGACTCAAATTCACCGCAAGGTAATCCCGCAACTCGGCATCAGCGATTTCCAACGCAAATACAGGCGTCATACCTTGACACCCCTTTCTCTCTTTAAGCCAAACGAAAAAAACCGATTGCAGCCGCTGCGTCAGACGCCTCGCGTGCGCCTTCGTTCGTGGTCTTCGTGGCGCAAGATTTCCGACGCCTTTCTGGCATTTCGCTCATCGTGCCGAATGGTCAAAGATGAGAACCTCGCCAGTCGTCGGAGACGCGTAAAGCAAACGACGCGTTTTGCCATGCAATGCGTGGGCGACAGCAAGGTAAAGCCAAATGGGCGCTTGACCCGTCAGCACCACCTCGTTACCCTCCCCTGCTAACTCCTTCGCCCGCTCAAGATAAATCGGCAGTTCGTCCAGTTTGGCGACCTCGCCGTAAAGGTTCTTCAGGTCAATGACGACCCGACCGCCGTAAAGCACCCGCTCAGGCACATCGTCCATGAGCGCTTTCAGGCGTTGCGGGATTTCCCTTACCCGCTGCTCAATGCTTGCGATGCCAGCAGCGTCCTTGCGCATCCCGCAATGCGCCAAATCGTTGCGGAGACCGCCGAGCCAATCCCACAGTTTGGCGACTTCCTCGCTTTTCGGCATTTCGTCAAACCAATCAGGCACTTCTTCGCTTGGCTGCCGAAGTCTTTGCCCTGCCGCACCGAGTGCCTTCTCAATTTCACCCTCGCGGTATTTCCTGTCCAACCAATCGCCACTGCCCCGTTGAAGCGCCACCCAACTGACAACCCATTCCCTCGCCAACAATGTCGCCTGCATCCATAAGCCTTTCTCCACGAAATGCTCCATCAACGCCAGTTGCTTTTGCAGGTTCTCCTTGTCCAGTCGGTCAGGCGCATCGTGGGCGAACTTTTGGGCTTTCAAGCGGATTTGTTCCAAAACGGCAGCGAAAGGTTTCGCCCATTTCTCTGCATCCACAGCCATTTCTTTTAGCATCGGTAGCAACTCATGGGCGTGGCGCATCACATCAAGCGGGCGTGCCAGAAGAAAAGCCTGCGAAAGCAGTCGCAACTTATTTGCGACGGGCTGCAAGTGCCTCGGCAATTCATCGCCTGACCGAGTTTGCCACGCTTGTCGGTGAATACTTTGTAGCCGTTCCGCCAACAAGGTAGCATCGCTGCGTTGAAGGAAGAACTCCACTCCGCTCAACCAATCCAACAAATCCAAAATCGGCGTCAGGTCAAAGATAGGTGCTCGTTTGTTTTCATCCCGCGCATCAAAAGCCCCGTAGACGATGCCCGGCAGTTTGGGACCCCCCACGCGGGCATTCTTTACCCGCCGAAGGTAAGTGGCGACGGCAAAGACAATCGTCGGGATGGATCGGAAGGCATGGGTGATGTCCAAAAGGATGGTGTCTCCCTCGCTCACCACCGAAGCGACCCGTTCAAAGAGTTCCCAAAATTCCGCTTCCGATTTGCCCTCAGGGATGTCCACAGCCTTCATCAAATCGCCCAATCGTTGCGCAAGCGTTTGAAAGTTTTTGTGCGCCTTTGCTTGTGGGGTCACGAAGACGATAAGTTTCTCAGGCTTGAAGATGCGGGCGATGGCTTCGGGAAAAAGATGGGTCTTCCAAGACCGCTCACCTTGCTCGTCTCGCCAAACATAAGTGACGGTTTCGTATTTGCCCGTGCCGAGAAAAGTTAGCGCCTTCATGGTCGCGCCTCCTTCAAATCGCCCAGTAGCCATAATCGGCGCTGGTCTTCGCCCCGATGCCCAATTCCCTCAACGCTCCCTTGAGCCACTGTTCAGCAAGGTCAAGCAAGCGATTGCCCTGCTCGCTTCGGGCAGCGATGGCAAAAAGATAGGGCGTTGCGTGGACGGTCAGGAAGAAAACGGGACTGGGCGATTCCCAATCGGCAGGCGGTTTACCACCTTGCTCACGGTAGTAGTTCGGATAGTGCGGGTTCACGATGTCCAGTTGAAACTTGGGCGGGTTGAGAGGGATGGCGTCAAAGAAGATGACGCTTCCTGCCTTCTCGGTCGTCCCAAACACAGCGATGAGGTCGGCATCGTCGTCAGGCTTTCCCTCCAAAAGTTTTGCGTAAGCCCGCGCGGCGCCTTTCAAAGCGCTTCCGGGAACGATGGGCAACCCGAACAAGCGATGCAAGGTTATGCCCGTCTCCAACACATGCGCCGCCCCCAAACCGACGACAAAACGCCAAATAGGTTGAGCCTTCATACGCTTCACAAGGAAGCCTCGTCGCTCACACCACTTCAACATTGCCTCGTAGCGTTTTCGCAATGCGTCAACGAGTTCTCTTACTTTAGATTGATTTGCCAGTTCCATCACTCGGTGACGGCGTTTTGCGTCTTGAGTGAGTTCCCAAGTTTGCTGATTGACGGTCAGAAAGCGATCCAACCACAAGCCAATGTTTTCGCAACGGTTACCGTTGCCTGCCACTTGGCGCACTTCTTTGGGCAAAGGCAAGATGACTGGTGACGGTTGTTGCTGCCTTTGCTGTGGTCGCCATTGCGGTTGCTGTCGTCGCCCCATCACTCCTCCCTCCCTTTGGGCAGTTCAGCCTCGGCGAAGCGTTTGAGCCATTGCAAAAGCGCCAACGCTTCCATCGTCGCCAAGCGATATTGCTGGCTGTCGGCTTTGTTGACAAGCCAATTCAGAAGGTCGCCATCTGCGTGAACCTTACTGCCAACCCAATCAGCAAGGTGGCGATAAAGGATTTCATGTTCGTTGCTTGGCTCACCCTTGCCCTTCGCCTTCAAAAATGCCAGCGTTTGCCCCAAGCCGTTGGTCACAATTAGCGAAGGCACTTTAACAGCAATGGTGCGGTAGTCGCCAGCGAAAGGTTTATCTTTCACTTCTTGCACGCAACTCCACGCATGTTGAGCTCGTTCTTGTTCCAATGTCCGAAGCACCGAAGTCATGGCGGTCACCTCCTTACGAAGTTGGGACATTCAATCGCACCTTCACAATGCCTCGTCCAACAGTCTCGTCGCCACCGATTTGCAGGCGGTCAAGTTGCAAGTTGTTCAACACCTGCAGCACTGCATTGCTATCAGTTAAGCCCAACTGATTGGCGTTAGGTGCAAGCGGTTTGCTGACGAAAATGGGAGCGTAAAGCAAAGTTTCGCTGGGCAAGTGCTCTTCACTCCACAAGGCGCCTTCAGCAACCGTTTTCGTCTCAGGCTTCAAGCGGATGCGGGCGATGACCTCTGTCGCCAACTGAGTGAAATCCCGAAAGGCATTGTCAGGCAAGATCACGAAGCGTTTGGGAAGCCATTCACGGAAGGGTTTGTATTCATCGCTTTGCGGAAATGCATTTTCCGCCAACCATTCAGCGATGCTTTTAGCCTCCGTGCTCGGCTGGGCTTTGAAAGCGAACTCTTCCAAAACGATCGTCGCATCCACGATGATTTCGCTGCTTTCCGCCACTAAGGCTTGCTGGCTGTTAGCAGGCAGAGTTGGAACACTCCAATTGACAGAAAAGCCAGCGGCAATCATTTCTCGCTTGAACCGTTCCAGCACAAAAGGACAGGTTGCCCAAGCAAAGACGCCGACAAGAGAGCGGATGGGGAACAAAAGCAATCGGGCATCGTGGGGGCTAACGCATCCTGCATGTTCGTGGGCGCGTTGTGTTTCTGGACCAAAAAGTGTTTCGGCGATTTGTTTGCCTTTCAACCGTTCAACTTCAGCCCTCAACACACCTTTCAGGCTGGATGCTTGAACGATGGGCAATCCCGTTATGCGTTCTCGTTGGATGGGCAAATCAACGATGCTCAAACTTGTGCCCGTGCCTGCGTGAACGGGTGTCTCGCAATAGAGAAACAGCATCGCTGCTTTCTCAAACATCGCCCTTCACCTCCGTGCGATGGCTTCACCAAACACCAATCAGCACAGCGCCCAAGCCAATTTGCGCCCATGCGTTGGCATTGTCGTTTTGCTGCCTTACTTCATCGGGCGTTTCCGTGAAAGCAAAAGTGTCTTTGAATTGAACGGGTTGATTGGCTTCAAAGAAGTAAACGGCGCCCGGAGGGATGAAAGCGCGCATCGGTTTTGGGATGCCTTTGGCGACATCAAAGCCGCCCAACTGCAAGGGGCGTGGGACTGCGGCAGCGATGAGCCGAACCGATGCGCCGAAAATCTTTGACCAGTCGCCGTCTTTCGGTTGCCATCCGCCAGAAAACCATGCTGGCGTTACCAACACGACTTTGAAGCGTTTGGCATTGCCGGCGAAGTTGAATTGCGAAAGGGGAGGGAGAGGCTGGTGAAGTTTCTCGTAAGTCGCCGCCCGCCCCTCTCCGCCAAAGCGCAAAAAGCCTTTTTCGTTCAATGAAACGCCGAACACTTCCGCCCACAGCGCCGTCTCTTCTTTGAGCCGAACGAAGCGCACTTGATAGAGCATAGCCTCTTGAGTCGTGCCTTTGCTTGTGTCAATGGCAATGCCAAATCTTGGTTCGTGGGCGAAAAGTTCTTCGCTGCTCACAACCTGTTTGGGTGCTTTACCTTGCAGGTAGATTGCCCATTCACTTTCAGGCAACCAACCTTTTGCGTCCGATACCCGTTCTGCTGTCTGCGTCCACAAAAGTGAACCGTTGGGCAAATTCGTCACAAAGGGCAAGTCAAAATTGGGTCGGAGCAAATCGTAACGATCGCCTACCTTCACGACATCGGCGGGCACCGGGATGAGCCGTTCTCACTTGCCATCTTTGCGGCGCATTAAAAGCGGTCCGCGCAAACACAACTTCCCGAAGTCATCGCCGTAGCCGACATCAGGGTCGGGATTTCGTTCACCATTTTTTGCAAACTCCGCCAAGTTGACGCCTTTATCCGCAAGCACCTTCGTCCGAATTGCTCCTTGCAGCGTGAAAGGTGATGGCGGGAAAAGGGTTTCCGCTGCGTGGTCTTCACCCGCCGTAAAGGGTTTGCCGTCGCGAAAGAGCCAGACATCTATCGGTCTAATCGCAACTTGCATTTCCCTCTCCCCCTGCGACGAGGGCTTGACATTTTTCCAACACAAACTCCGCTTTCCTTAACGCTTCATCCGCATCGCCAGGACCGTAGAGCGCTTCCGGAGGGACTCCACTTTCCTCGTCGCCGTAAAAACTCAACTCCCTTTCAGCCCTAAGGGCGCGGGAGATGGAAGCCAGTTGAGGTATGTGTCGCCTGAACTCCTCAGGAAACCTTTCCGAGTGTTCCTTCAGCGTCGGTCCGACATCGTGCACACGAGGAGGTTGAACACCAACGGTAACCAACGCACTTTTCAGAGCCAGTTCAACGGACTCTTGGCACCTCCTGACGACCAAGTTCCAAACTCCCCTCGCCCTCAGGTTCTTCGCTTCCTCAAGGATGATGGCTGCCCGTTGGAGCATGACTTGCGCATTTTCTCTGTTTTTCAAAGTTCAATCACCTCGCCCGGCTTGAAGTCAGGTTTGAGGTCGTAGTAACTGATTTTGCCAAGTCGCTTCTTTTGCGCTCCCAATTCCCTCAACCGCTCTCGCAACCTTTCAAAAACTCCGCGCAAAAAGTTGCCTTCGTCGTGAAAAATCACTGCATCTTCCAGCATGTCAAGGTAGACCCAGTGAAACTTGCTCGCCTCTTCCTTCGTGTAAACCAGTTCGGTGAAATCGGCATAAATCCCTCGCTTCCACAAACTTTCCAAGTCGCTTTGAAGTTGCTCCCTCACGGGCTCAAGCAGAGCATGGCGCTTGAACATCCCCTTCGGCAAATTCTTGCAAACGATGAGCAGGTCAATGTCCGATTGGGAAGTCGCTTCGCCCCTTGCGACCGAGCCGAAAAGAGCGACGGAAATTAGATTTGCCCCAAGATGCTTCTTTGCCAACTGGGCATATTTTTCGGCGAGGCTCTTTAGCACCTCATTGAGTTCTCTCTGCGTCATCATTCCTCGCCTCCCGTCAAAAAGCGCAGGAAGGTGAGCCACTTTGCAAGTTCCACGATACCTTTCTGCGGGCGTGTCAAGTCGTAAGGGTCGGCATGTTTGGCAGCATGGGTGTCAAGGGCGGTGGCAAGGCGAGCGAGTTTTTTAGCCCAATCGTTGATTTGCTCATCCCTCAAATTGCTGCGGCGCTTGAGCAATCGCCTCAATTCCGCTTCCTGCGCTTCCTTGCTCAAGCCAGCAAGCGTAAAGGATTCACGCATTAAGTCCGTCGCAAAACCGCGCGAAATCTTCATTGACTGCATCAATTGGGCGAAATCCAGCAGCAGTTGCAAAGTGTCTTCAACGCAATGGTCTGGATAGAAAAACCTTGCGCCCATTTGCACCTGTTCGCCTGAGCGCTTGAGCCAGCGGACACAGATAGCGTTTCGTCCGTATCGCTCCTTTGCGTCCTCTTCGGCTTCCCGCCCTTGACGAAGCACATCCCTGAGCGGGTGCAAGCGATGAGCGATGACGATGCCGATGCTTGCTGTCGCATTGTTGCCCATCGTGAGCAATTGTCGTCCGTTCCAATCAAGCCAGCCTGTCCATTGCTGGCTGCCAAACTCCACAAAAATTTCCCCGTCAGGCTGGCGTTTTGCTTCTCCCGAAAAGAGCGCACGCAATTTGCGGGCGACAGCAAGCGCATCCTTCAAGGGCAAAAGTGCCAGCACATCATCGCCGCCAGCGTAAACGAGCCGACCGCAGTGAAGTTTCTCAACGACATAGGGCACACAGTTGAGGGCAAAGTTGGCGAGGGCTTCGCTGATGGATGCGTGAAGGGACGGCGACATCAATCGCTTCGTTTGCAAAACAGTTTGCCAATTAAGTTGCTGCTCAAGTTGCTGGCGCACTTGCGGGTGCAAAAGTTCGGCGAAAGCAGGCAAACCTTCGTGCGTGCCACTGAGCCACCTTCCCATCTGGTCACCGTCCATGAACAAAACGGTGCAGTAATCGCTGGGTCGGGCAATCTCGTAAATTTTTCGCAGCACTTCATCACGCAAGCGTTGGGCAACTTCCTCACTCACTTCAATGCCGTGACTTCTTTTGATTCGTTCAGGGTCGTAACTTTCGGAAAACAGCCATTCGCCATCCAGTCGCATTAACTCTTTGGCATCGCTCCCCACTTGCTCCGCCGTTTTCTCTACCTTCGGAATGCCCATGCCGACGAAGGCGATGCGATGCCATTCGGGTTGTTGGCTGATGGTTCTGATGGTTTCCAGCAAATCCTTGATGGGTTTCTTGACTTCCTCCCACCGTTCAAAAAGCGCCCTCACAAAAGTGGCAGCGGCGATGCTATCGGTGGATGGAAAGCCATGTGAGATGTTCAACCCCTTTGCGAAAACAAGTTTGGCAGCGAAGCGCTTGACGGTGCAGATGGCGCAAAGGCATTCGCTCCCGTCGGCGTCCACATCGCCCGGAAATTCTTTCGCCACCTTTTTCCAAAAGGCTTTCTCCCAATCCCGCCAATTGCGTGGAACTTCGTTTAAGTCGCTCAATGCTTGCCGTTCGCCACAAAGGGAGCATTTGCTGGCGGGTTCAGCACGGTCATCAAAGTTTCGCAAAGACTTCCTTGCACCAAGCGCTCGTTCGGTGAGTTCGTAGCAAGCGGCATAAACTGAGCCCAAGTTGTGCTCATAAGCACCTTTGCTTTTATCAAGCCAATCCAAAAATCGCTCGCTGCCCGTTAGGTTTTTGAAACGCTCGGCAATGTCCTGAGCCGTTGCATCCCACCGGTAAATCGCCCAGTAAACTTCGGGAAACTGAGCCAATTGACGAACCCAGATGGGCTTTGCCTTTTCAAAATCGGAAACGGCATCGCAAAGTTTCTCCCAAACTACTTTTGCCAACCGACGCCATTCTTCTCGCAGCGCTTCTTCCGCTTGTTTCGCCAACTCCTCCGCTTTTTCAGCAGGGACGAGGGCGAAGAATCGGTTGGGCAAGGTCGCCAAGCGTAGTTGGTCAGGCGAAGGCTTTTGAGCCAGCACATCCTTTTGGTGCAGCCAAAGGTCAACAAGGGGTTGACCAAGCAACGATGGAAAGAGCACATGGTCGGGACCGAGTTTTTCGGCGATGACCTTGATGGCGTGCCATGTCAGGTAGGAGAGCAGGAAACTGCCCATCCACAAGTCACGAGTCTTGCGAGCGGCTGCGATGAAACCTTGAACGGGTCCGATGGTGAAAAGCAATGTCGCTGGATTAGGCAAGCAGTTGGCGAAAGCGCTGGCGACGCGCGCATGTTGTAGCAAAGAGTGGTCAGGGATGCGAGTGTCGGCGGGAAGCAAACTCCAAGGGACATTCGGTTCGCGTTTGGTAAGTTCGTCCTCAAGGCATCGCCAAAGGAGCAGGAAGCGTTTTTGCGGGTCGTTAGTTCGTCGGCTCAAATCGCCAATCACATCCGCTTGCACCTCCAATGACCTTTGCGGGTCGGCAGTAGGCAAAGACATCGCTTGACCAGAAAGCGGGTGAAGGACGCAATCGCTGGGCGCACGAATTTCCTTTGGGAAGTTCAGTCGGTCAGCAGCAGAAGCAACGGTGTCAGATTTGTTGGCGGCATCAATCCATGCTGCCTCTGGAACGCCTGTTGTTGGGACATCGGGCAAACCACGCAACGCCGTTTGCATGAGCGCACCAGCACGATCTTTATGGTGCGGGATGTCCAAAACCTTGTCAGGCGGGTCGTGAAGCAAAGCAACTATTTTGCGCTGCCACCAAGCCAACTTTCAGGCACCTCCTCAAAGCCGAAAATGACTTTGCCCTCAAAAGAGTTCAGAAAGTCAGCAAGTTTCTTTCTGTCGGCGCGTTCCAGTTTGGGGTTCAGTTGCGAAAGCATCGTCGTCAGGATGAGGGCATATTTGCCCGTTGACAGTTTCGCTACATGGACATGAACGGGTGACGCTTGGCGGGGAGTGGCGTTTCCCAAGGCAGGGTTTTTGTGCTTGTGTGCATTCTCCATGACAAATTTGATGGTCTGCTCCCAATCGTCAAACTCTTCGCCACAGACTTTGATTTGTGCCCAACTGGGATGCAGGATTGGAAAGCAAGGGACTTTTGGCAATGGAGCAAGTGATGACGGCAACACACAATTGAGTCGTTGCCTCAAAGCATCCGCCAATTCTTTCACGCTTCTTGCAGTTAACGCTAATTCGCCTTCCGTGATTTGCAAACTTCCAAAGCCGCGACGGCTTCGGCGTCCCAAGCCATCAAGATGGCAAAGCAGCCATAGAGCCTTTAGGGCTTTTGCCAAAGCATCTTCATCGCGGCTGAGCAACAAAACTTCAAACGATTGCCTCGGATTAAAGCCATTGAACTGGAATGACACCTCTTTTTTGTGTAGCAAGGGATTGTAGTCACTACGATTGAGGTCATGCCGTTTTATACGCACCACCACAGGCGAGGCGTGGTCGGTGCTTCCGAAGACTTGGCTTTCGTGTTTAAAAATCTTCTTTGGGTCATCGCCAATAACTCCGCCTAAAAGTGCCCGAAGCCAAAATCTCATTGCGCCACGAAAGGAAGGCGCGCGAAGTTCTGGCTCGCCTCGTGGATTTGAGCCACCCAAAAACAGCGGCGTCACTGTCTCCAAATGCACCTTGCGAATTGCCATCCTACCTTCACCGCCCTTGGATGATAACGGCTCTTTGCCGACGACGCCTGAGCCGGACCCCCTAAATCCCTTTGGGCTAAATTGCCTAAACGCTCCAGCGATACCCTCAACGAGGTTCATCTTTGCCCAACGCCGTCAAGGCGGGAGCAAGGTCAGCGATCAAGCGCTCACGGACTTTAGCATCGGGAGGCAACTCAAAGTGGTCGCGGTATTTGGCGTAGATGCTTTGCAATTGATTGCGGACAGTTTTAGCGGTGCGATTCAACCGTTTCGCCAACGATGCGGCTTTCTCGCCGTAACGCACCAACGCTTCAATGACCTCTCGTTCGGCGGGCGTCAATTTTTGCCAGAAGGTTTGCAGCAGTTGCCATCGTTGCTGTTGTTGCAATTGGCGTTGGCGTTCAATGGCTCGGTAAGGGTCATCCCAGAGCAGGATTTCCTGCACCGTTGAAGGCAACAAACTCCAACGCAAAACAGGCACAGGCACCAACGCCACTTCGTTAGGGTTGTCGGCGTGCATCGCTTTGCTTTGCAGCAACCTGCCCTCCGAGAGCAAATGCCAAACATGGTCATGTTCGTCCAGCAGCAATTGGGCGACGACCATGCCCATCGCCGTCATCACTTTCCGACCGCCAGCGATAGAAAGGTGGAGGCGGAAGCCTTTGCGCTTCAGTTGGGCGACGGTGCGATAGAGCACCCGCAGAAGCAGGGCAACATCCTGCTCTGTCGCAAAATCGTCGGGGTAGTGTTGACCTTCTTGAATGGGCACAAAGTGCCATCGGAGAGAAAAGCCTTTTTGACGGTAAAAGGCTCGCTCTGCATGCAGTCGTCGGAGAGCGGCAGCGATGGGCGGATAGTTTTCGTTAGCATGCAAGACCCAAACTTGAGCGATAGGGAAGGAGCGAGCCAAAAGGGCATCTACTGTGAGGGTGACCACTTGCGGTTCCACCCCGATCGGTGCTACGACCACTTCTGCCATCTTTTGCCCTTTCGCCATGATTGCCTTCCTCCCGTCCCCTCACATCCTTCCCATCGTTTTCGCCCATTGGCTCGGGTCAGCATTAGGGGTAGACGACGCCACCGATTCGGGGGTTCCAGTTGTCCTCGGCGCCACCACCTGGCGGACCTGCTTCTGAGCGAGGGTCGTTTAAGACTGCCCAATAATCGGGGTTGTATTGTTGCACCGCCCAGTTGGTAGCAGCAGTCCAAGTGGTGTTGGGGCGGCGCCATTTCACATGTCCATCGCAAAAGATGAAATTGCTACCGAGGGAATGGTAGATGGTCGGGTTGTTAACAGGGATAGGAGGGTGAGCGCTTGCCCTACCGAGACTGAAGTAAATGCTGCCGTTGCGGGCAACGCTCCCGTTAGTCCGTTGAGCACCTTCGTAAACCAAAATAACCCGCACTGGTTCCTGAATAGCGGCGTCGGAAGCCCCATCAAAGTAGCCAGGAAGGTTAGCCGAGCAAGGGGTGCGGGTGAATGCCTGCCCTGGATGAGCGGAGCGGACATAGTCGTTCATGATGTAGTTTTGACCCGGCGAAAAGACATTGCCCTGCCCAGGGATGGCGTTAGGGCATGACCAAACATTAGAACCGGGGTTATTGCTGCGCATCCGAACATAAGGCCAGATGCCGCCGACATCTTGCCCCAAGCCAGGTCCTGCCGATTGAACCCAGCCGTTCAAAGGGGAGCGGCAAACATTGGGAGCGCCTGGATCTCCATACATCGCCTGACCGCCGGGTGTCGGGAACTTGCCATCGTAGTCTTGGGCATACATCTGAAAGGCTAAGCCGATGTTTTTCATGTTGCTGGTGCAGACGGCTTGACGCGCCTTATCCCGAGCCCGGCTGAAGACGGGGAACAGGATGGCTGCCAGAATGGCGATGATCGCTATCACCACCAACAACTCAATGAGGGTGAAACCAAAACGCCCTTGTGTGCCCTTTCCGTTGCCTTTGATCATGGTAACTCCCCCCTTCAAGAAGGCTCCCTGCAGTCTTGGCAGTAGCCTTGGCTGCTTGACGACACTGCCTGCAATAGTTTGCCTTCGGACGAGAAAGGACGAAATAAGGACAACTCTTGCTTGCTTTGACTCACCGCGACCATCGTTCCCGCAGCGGCGGGATTGGTGGGAAGGGTGCATGGGGTTCGGTTTGATACCAGTAAGCGACAGAGGCGATGTCGTCAGTGAGGGGTTGGAACTTCCCGTCAGGATACCAACCCAACGCTTGGATGGTCACCCGCAAATCGCTGCGAAATCGGATGGGGTCAAAGATATGGAAGCGGTAAAGGCAATGGCGAGGCACTTCGCCTGCCTCCGCTTTGCGGAAAGGATAACCCAAAAACGCCGTTGAGTAAGTCTTGCCCCCAAAGCCCCACGCCCCGCCGACATAGTCTTCCGTCCCCGTCCCACAAATCGTCGGGAATTCTGTGTCACCGTCAATGTAGAACTTGATTTCACCCTCGCCCCACCAGCCGTTGGACAGTTGCGTCCACGCCAGAAAGGTCCCGACATAATGCCCCCGCCCTTTCACCCCGTCCAAAATCGTGTGCTCAGGATGCTCCCGCGTTGTCATGGAGCGCCGCCATTGGGCGTGGAAGTAGCCGATGTTATCGGGCAAGTCGGTGACAAGGGCGTAGGTGATTTGGTAGTAGAAGCCGCCGATGTCTTCCCAACGCTGGTTTTCTATCGTGATGCGCGCCCGCCGACGAAAAGGCATCGGGAAGTAGGCGTTGAAACCGCCGACAGGATTGACGACGATGGGCAGTGCATTCACTTCGTAACGAAAGCCATGCCCATTGCAGAAAAAGTCGCCCAATGGCACTTCCACCGAGGGCGTCTCCTCGTCGTCCCAAAACATCCGCAAAAGGCAAGTGCGGTAGGCTTTCTCGCTGACGGTCATCCAAAGGTGTTGGATGATGCCCGCCCCTTGAATGTCGGCTAAGGTCACCGTTTCGCCTGCCCTCAAGGTGATGCAAGGGCGGACTTTCCAACCGAGCCCCAATTCTGAGGCGGGATTATCGGGTGTGGGTTCCGCTTTCGCTCCGCCGCCTTTCTCACCCGTCGGGTTTTCAGCGGAAATGGAGCGTGTCTCCGCATCCAGCAACAACGGCAGACTGCCCAAGCCTAAATTGAACCGCCACAATGCCTCCATCAACGACCACCTCCGATGCGTTGGGATGAAAGGCGCATAGAATTTTGAGGGCGCATCGCCAACGGAGGTGCCGACGATGACGAGACGGTCTCGCCCATCCTTTGAGGTCATTGACCACACCGCTGATGTCGGCATCATCGCTTATGGCTCGGATTTGCGGGAGTTGTTGGAAAATGCGGCGTTGGGCATGTTCAGCCTGATGGCGGATTTGTCCACCGTCTCGCCCCGACAGCGGCGGGAAGTTTGCGTGCAAATCCCGATGCCCGACCCCGAATTGCTTTTGTTGCGATGGCTTAAGGAGTTGCATTACTTGCGAGAAAGCGACGCCTTCATCCCTTGCCGAGCGCAAGTGACGCACCTAAGCGAGACGGAAGTGACAGGCATCGTGATGGGCGAACCGCTCCACGACGGCATCGTCTTGCTGCATCACATCAAAGCCGTCACCCATCACCTTTTGCGCATTGAACCTGACGATGGGGGCTTGAAGGTGCAGGTCATCTTTGATGTGTGACGAAAAAGAGCGAGGGCGTGCAGGAGCCCAAGCGTGACCATGTCGGAGCGCCCAAAAGGCACGATTGAAAAAGCAATCTCTTTGCCGTTTCCGTTAGCGAGTAGGGATGACGGATGGATTTACCGAAAACTCTCGTGGCAGCGAAGTTTCTCCGACGGCTCAATCGGTTCGCCGTTGTCGTTCGTTTGCCTGACGGGACAGTTGTGGAAGCCCACCTGCCCAATTCGGGTCGTTTGCAGGAAGTCTTGCGACCTGACAACGAGGTATGGCTCGTTCCCCGCTCAGGGCGAGGGCGTCGGACGGCTTACGATGTGTTGCTGGCGCGGGATGGCGAAACGCTGGTTTGCTTGGATGCCCGCTTACCGCCCCAACTGCTCTTGGAGGGAATTTACACGGGCAAAGTGCAGGTTTTTGGGAAAGTGCTTGGCGTTCAGCCCGAAATCGCTTATGGCAATCATCGCCTTGACCTTTGCCTTCAAGTTGCCAATGAGCCACCATCCTACTGGCTGGTGGAGACGAAATCGGTGACGCTGGTGGTCAAGGGCGTCGCCCTTTTCCCCGATGCGCCGACGGTGCGAGGGCAAAGGCATTTGCGGTTGCTGACGGCGCTGCGTCGGGAGGGCATTCCCACCGCCGTCGTCTTCATCGTCCAGCGTCCCGACGCAAAATCCTTTCACCCCCACGAGTTTGCCGACCCCGCTTTCGCCCGCCATTTGCGGGAAGCGGCACAAGCAGGTGTCTTGGTGCGAGCCTACGCTTGTTCCGTCACGCTGAGGGAAATTCGGGTCGTTCGCCCCATTCCCGTTCGGCTTTAGTGAACCTTTCATCCGTCATGGAAGGCTCTCGTTTTTGCGAGCCAAACTTTTCCCCGAAGCCCCGAGAGCGGGTTGGAAGACGGAGGTCGGGTCGGGATGAGCGAAAAGATGGCTCGGAAAGCGGTCGTCCCTGTGGCGGGCATTGGTTCGCGCTTGTTGCCTTTGACCAAAGCCCAACCCAAAGAGATGCTACCGTTGGGACGCAAACCCGTCTTGCAGTATGTCGTGGAGGAACTGGCAGCCGCTGACATCCGCCAAATTTTGCTCATCACAGGGCGACGCAAGCGGAGTGTGGAAGACCACTTTGACGAGGATGGCGACCTGTCCGATTTCCCCGACGATAAAGTGCCGACAGCGGAGCGGTTGGGCGTCATCTTGTCCTATTTGCGCCAACCCCGACCGCTGGGCAGCGGGCACGCCGTTTGGCTCGCCAAAACTTTCACCGATGATGAACCTTTTCTCGTCGCCTACGGCGACTGCGTCATTTGGGAGCGGGAGAAAGGGTCGCTCCTTCGGATGATGGTGGAAACTTTTCGCCGCTATCGTCCCGCTGCCGTCATCTCCGTGCAATCCATCCCTCGTTCGCAAGTGTCCAAATACGGCGTCGTCGCTTTTCGGCGGTGGCGGGACGGCGTCGCTGAAGTGACGGACATCGTGGAAAAGCCGTCCCCCGAAAACGCTCCCAGCCGTTATGCAGTCGCCGCCCGCTATCTCTTTGCCCCCATCATCTACGATGCCCTCGCAGCGACCCGACCGATGGAAGGTGAATGGCAACTGACCGACGCTATTCGCTACCTGGTGCACAAGGGCGAGAAAGTTTTCTGTGTTGAGTTGGGAGAGCGCCAGCGCTTGGATGTCGGCAACTTCGCCGACTACTTTACCGCCTTCCTTTTCACCGCTTTGCACGACCCAGAAGTTGGGACAATCGTTCGCCAGCATTTGCGCCGTTGGCTTCGTCGCCTTCGCCCTTGACAATGCCTTCGTTCTCCTCGCCCGCAAAAAGGTTCTCTGCCTGTCGCAAAATTTCCCTGCGGCTCAAAAAGGGATGGTGCATGAGGACATGGCATTGACCGAACGAAAACCTCACTCGTCCACAGCCATTCAGAGCGTGGCGAAAGGCAACCTCAGCGAACTTTACCTGAGTTTGCAAGGCGAAGGACTTTGGGTCGGCATCCCGATGGTTTTCGTCCGCACGACGGGTTGCCATCGGCGCTGCAAGTATTGCGACACCGAATACGCCCTTGTCGCCGAACGAAAGGCGCGCCTTTGGCTGCGCTGGCGGACAGGTGACCCCGATTTGGTCGTGGACAACCCTATCCCATTGAGCCAAGTCGTGGCGTGGGTGACGCAGGCAGCCGATGGGCTAACCGATTGGGTGACTTTCACGGGAGGCGAACCGTTGCTCCAAGCCGACTTTCTGGCGATGCTGGCTAAGGCGCTGAAGGAACAAGGTTTTCGCATCTTGTTGGAAACGGAAGGCGGTTTGCCCGAAGCGTTGCGAAAAGTTTTGCCTTTCGTGGACGCCATCGCTGCCGACATCAAACTCCCGTCCACGACGGGCGAACCGCTGAATTGGCAGGCGACGGAAACTTTCTTGAGTTTGCTGGCTCAATCGGGGAAAGAAGCGTGCGCCAAAATCGTCATCACGCCCGACATTGATGAGGGCGAGTTTTTGCTGGCGGTAACGATGCTGGCTCAATTGTCATCGCAACACCGCAAGGCTTTTTCGCCCATCCCGCTTATCTTGCAACCCGTCACGCCCGCTCGGTTCGTCACAGAGCCACCCTCTTTGGCATTGCTGTTGCGATTGCTGGCATCAGCGCGCTCGCAGTTGCCCGATGTCCGCATCGTCCCGCAAGTGCACAAGTTCGTCAACTTGGCGTGAAAGGAGTTGGCAGCATGCGGCGGTTTGATTTGGTGGCGATGGATTTAGACAGCACTTTGCTGGATTGGAGCGATGGCGAGGCGAAAATCAGCGACGCTTGCAAAGCGGCATTGTCCGCTGCCGCTGAAGCGGGTCTCGTGATCGTCGTGGCAACAGGACGGACTTTCCGTGAGACGCGTTTGGAGTTGCTGGCACAAGGGTTACCCTTTGGCGATCCCATTCCCCACTTTGTCATCGCACAGGAAAAGTTTTGCTACCGCGTCGTCAACGGGCGTAGCCATGAAGACGAGGCGTTGGCGGGATGGAATCGCCAACGAACCGAGGAGGCACGGAAGGCAATGGAGCAATTCGTCTTGCCCAACGCTCAACGATGGCTTCAACGACTGGCGGAAGCAGATTTAGTGCCGCGCCGCTGGGTCATTGACACGGGAGCGGGTTGGTTTTCGCTGATTTACGAGACAGCGGACGAAGCCCGCCGAGCCGAGGGATGGCTGCGGGAATTTGTCGCCGACATCCCCACCCTCATTCCTAACCGCAATGCCTTCATCGTCGGGTTGATTCCGAGGGACGGGACAAAGGGCAAAGCGTTGCGGTTTCTCGTTCGGGCGTTAGGGATTTCGCCGGAGCGGGTGATGGCGATCGGCGATAGCCTCAACGACATGGACATGCTCAATGGCGAACACGGTTTCTTTCCCGTCGCCGTCGCCAATGCGGAAATAGAAATCAAGGCAGCGGTGCAAAAAGCAGGCGGGTTAGTGACCCGTTCGCCCACTTCCGACGGCGTGGCGGAAGCGATAAGGTGGGCAATAGACCATCTGCGGTAAAGGCAAGTCGCTGAGGTGAGGAAGTGTGAAGAGCGTTGAGGAGCAATTAGCCATTTTGAAACGAGGCGTGGCGGAAATTGTGCCCGAAGAAGAACTGCGACAGAAATTGGAGCGCAGCCTGAAGACGGGTGAGCCCTTGCGGGTGAAGTTGGGCATTGACCCGACGGCATCGGACATCCACTTGGGATTTGCCGTCGTCTTGCGGAAGTTGCGCCAGTGGCAGGATTTGGGACACACCGCCGTGCTCATCATCGGCGACCGAACCGCCACCATCGGCGACCCGACAGGGCGCAGCGAAACCCGCCCCCAGTTGTCTTTGGACGAAGTGCGCCGCAACGCCGAAACTTACAACCAGCAAATCTTCCGCATCCTTGACCGAAGCCGCACGGAAGTCCGCTACAACTCCGAGTGGCTGGACAAGTTGACCTTGAGCGATTTGGTTTTCATCGCTTCTCAAATGACCGTCGCCCGCATGTTGGAACGGGACGATTTTTCCCAACGCTTCAAAAACGAGCAACCCATCGCCCTCCACGAGTTCCTCTACCCTTTGATGCAAGCCTACGACAGCGTGGCGGTGGGCGCCGATGTGGAGATGGGCGGGTTAGACCAAAAGTTCAACATCCTGACGGGTCGGGACATCCAACGCGCTTACGGTCAAGAGCCCCAAGTGGCGTTTTTGATGCCATTGCTCATCGGTTTGGACGGCGTTCGGAAAATGAGCAAGAGTTTCGGCAACTACATCGGCATCGCTGAACCTCCCGAAGAAATGTTTGGCAAGGTCATGCGCATCCCCGATGCGTTGATGCGCCAATGGTTCCTCCTCTGCACCGATGTGCCCGAACAGGAGGTGGACGAGATTTTGGCGGGTCACCCGATGGAAGCGAAGAAGCGGTTGGCGTGGGAAATCGTTCGGCTCTATCACGGCGAAGAGGCTGCCGACCGCTCCCGTGCCGAATTTGAGCGGGTCTTCCAACAACGGGAATTGCCCAGCGACATCCCGACGGTAACAGTGCCCAGAGAGTTGCAAGCAATGCCTATCGCCGATTTGCTGGTGGCACTGGAATTAGTCCCCAGCAAAAACGAAGCCAAGCGGCTGATCACCGAAGGCGCTGTGGAACTCAATGGTGAACGCATCACCGATTGGCGGCAAGTCACCCCTGTCCGAACGGGTGACATCGTGCGGGTCGGCAAACGGAAATTTGCCAAGTTGGTCGTCAGCCAATAGCAAAGGCGGAAGGGCAATTTCACCCGTCACCGAAGGGATAGCATTGAGGCAAAGCCAGCAGAAAGACGCCGCCGACATAGACGAGTGCCATCCCGATAACTTCTATGCCGCTGTCGTTGAGGCAAAAACCTGCCCACGCCCCGATGAAGGTGGCAAGGAAAGCGGGAAGCAACTCCTTGAAAACGGCAAAGCGGCGGGCAAGCAAGGGAACACCGACGGTAAAAGCGGCGAAAGCGGTTAAGAGCACAAAATTGAGCGGCATCGCCGTCGTAAATGTCCAAAGCAACCGCACCTTGCGCCCGACCATCTCCGTCAACGCTTCCACGCCCACCGCTTGCATGCGCCAAAGCAATTGCCCGTAGTGTGCCCGTTGGTCAACAGGCAGCCAATTTTCGGAAAGGCTCAAGACGAAGACGACAGCAAGGAACGCCAACGCCATACGCCCAAGACCCCGCCGCCATGAGGGTTGATCAGTCGCCAACCATTCCCATGCCGCTGCCAACCCCATCGCTAAAGTCAACGCTCCCCCAAAATTGGCACCCCAAAGGGAACTACCCATCAGCAACGGTGCCGCTAAGCACCAGACGGCGACAAGTTTTCGTGGCAACGGAAGCAAGCGCCAAGCAAAGATCGTCCCCGCCAAGACAATGCCGATGCCTGAATTGGTGATGCCAAAGTAGCGCCAACCCGTCGTCGGGTAATGCCCCAGCGGCGTCGCCCAATACAAAGGAAGCCCCAACAATGCCATCAACGCTGACGCACTACAAAGCCAACCCGCTAACTGCCACGCAAGCATCGGGTTATGAAGGATGCGAAAAAAAGCGACGGCGGCAATGAGCAAGATGAAGGCGCTCAACGCCACCGCTGCCGAAACGCCAGTGAAAGGCAATTGGGCGACCAAGAAAAGAGCGAGGGGGATAGACATGCCACCGACGACGATGCCGCTTTGCACCGACCGAAAAAACAGGGTGGGATGCAGGACGGTGAGAAGGGTGGTGACGAGAGCGAGGGCAATGACAGCGACGATGACGACGACATACGCCGATAAGTTGCGCAAAGGGCGCAGGCTTCGCTCATCCAGCCAACGAAGCATTGCAAGGGCTCTTTCTGAGTCCGTCGGCATAAGGTGCATCGGTGCCCCTGTCACTTCAGGCGGAATAGGGATGCCCAGTTGGGTGAAAAGCGTTGGTGCAAAATCCACCGACGAAACAAGCCCCACTCGGCGCGTCGTGGAGGAAACCAGCAAACCTTTCGGAACGCTTTTGCCGAACAACACGATAGGTGTCAGGCGACGGGTTGACCAACCCGTTTGAGGCGAGTTGGGGACAAGCAGCCAAAGGCACGCATCGGCAGGCATCGTCGCCGTCAGCCGACGCAAGGTCTGCCTTAAGTTGCCGGGCGAGGCGGCAACGAACAACACATCGGCATTTCGCCCCCATCGCTGAACGGGCTCTTTTGCCATCGTGCCCAAGATCGCAAAGAGCAAGCCATCGCCAAGGGTTTGCACTGTTTTGCGATGTCGGTGAAGCCATGTCGCCAACGATGCCCGTTCGCTTGCGCTCTGACGCTTTCCACTGCCGAGGGTGACATAGACACCCTGACGCCCTTGTAAAGAGGCGGAAGTGCCGCTGAGCAATCCGATAGCGCAGTGTCGCAGCAGCGTCGGCATTGGCTCGCCCATTCGCTCCAGCATCGGGAAAGTCAATCCATCACACACGACGACGATGAGGCGGCGGGCTTGAGGGACAGGCATCATCGCTGAAGAAGACAGCGAAAACACCGCCCCCATCACCAACCAAAGGGCAAAACGGTTTCGCATTCGTCGTCACCTCAAGGCAACCTTGCCCTCATTTTTGCCAGCCATCATATTTTTGAGTGGCTGGCGGCAGGCGGACGGGGTGGGGCGGGCGACCGCGCTCAACCTTGCCCCGCTTTCAAGCGGGACAAGCGTTGGGTGAGGAAAGTCCGGCCTCCACAGGGCAGGGCGCTCGCCGAGAGCAGGGACGACAGTTCCCTCCTCAAGGCGAGGAAGTCGCTCTGGCAAGGTGCTGGGGCGACTTCGGAAAGTGCCACAGAAACATACCGCCATCGGGTTAGCGCCTCGCTGGCACTGCCGCCAGCCGCTGGCGGGTTGGCGTTGCCTGATGGTAAGGGTGAAATGGTGGGGTAAGAGCCCACCAGCGACGCCGTGAGGCGTCGGCTGGGCAAACCCCGCCCGGAGCAAGACCAAATAGGGGGGCGCTATCAGGTGGCCCGCCGATGCCCCCGGGTTGGTCGCTCAGAGAAATGGTCGCCCGCATCGGTGAACACCGATGCGACAGAAGCCGGCTTATAGCCCCATCCCGCCGCCTCTTTTTGTCACCACCAAAGCAAGCGTGACAAAATCTTGACCGACAACGACGAACCTCAGGAAAGGAGCGACTCGCCCCGATGGCGGAGCAGGTGGTGCTACATCGCGGCTTAAAGGGCATTTACTTGGATGCCACGCGCATCTGCCACATTGACGGCGAAAAAGGCATCCTGCTTTATCGCGGCTACAGCATCCACGACCTCGCTCAAAACGCCACTTTTGAGGAAGTTTGCTATCTGCTGCTTTACGGCGATTTGCCCAATCGCCAGCAACTCGCTGAGTTTGACGCAGCCCTTCGGGCATCCCGAACTTTACCATCCGCCGTGTTGGACATCATCCGCTCTGTCAAGGATGCCCACCCGCTGGATGTTTTGCGGACGGCGGTTTCTGCCCTGAGCGCTTTTGACCCCGATGTCAAGGAAATGACGACCGAGGCAAACTTGCGCAAGGGCACCTGGCTCATCGCCCAGTTCCCGACCATCGTCGCCACTCATGAACGGATGCGCAATGGCTTGGAACCTGTCCCGCCCCGCGAAGACCTCAACCACGCCGCCAACTTCCTTTGGATGCTGAAGGGTGAAGAACCCGACGCTGACAGCGCCAAGGCGATGGACTTGGATTTCATCTTGCACGCCGAACACAGTTCCAATGCGTCGGCATTTGCCGTGCGGGTGGCGGCATCCACGATGGCGGATTTGCACGCTGCCATCGTCGCGGGCATCGCTGCCTTGAAAGGTCCGCTTCATGGCGGCGCTGCGGAAGCCGTCATTGAGATGGCGGAGGAAATCGGCGAGCCCGAACGGGCGGAAGCATGGGTGAAGGAACAACTGGCACAAGGCAAGCGCATCATGGGCTTTGGGCACCGCGTTTACAAAACCGAAGACCCCCGCGCCCGCCACCTGCGGGAGTTGGCGAAGCGGTTGGGCGAAAAATTCGGCGACCCCAAAACCTTCCAAATCATGACCGCCATTGAACGGGCGATGGAGCCCTTGCGGGCGAAAGGCATCTATGTCAATGTGGACTTTTACGCTGGCTGCATCTACCACTACCTTGGCATCCCTGCCGACCTTTACATCCCCATCTTCGCCATCGGACGCATCCCTGGTTGGGTCGCCCATGCCATAGAGCAATACGCCGACAATGTGCTCATCCGCCCCTTGTTGCACTATGTCGGACCGATGGAGCGACAATTTGTCCCGATAGACCGACGAGGCTAAGGGCGACGAAGGACGAAATACCACCGCTCGCTTTCGGGATGGGGCGGCTGGTAACTGTAAGCGTCCAGCACCTTCACCCATTGCCAACCTGCCGCCGTCGCCATCTGGTGAACTTCTTCAATCGTGTAGGCGCGCTGCCAATGCACCTCCCGAAACCGTCGCCAATCGCCTCGCGTATCTTTGGCAGCAAACCACATGTCCACCCGACACAACCGCTTTTGCGGGTCATACTCGCTGCGCCAAAAGTAGTAAAGCGTCGTTTGTTCCTCGTCTTCGTCCAAGTTGTCCTGATCAAAGAGGTGCTCCCGCAAGGCGAATTCGCTGTTGAGGTCAAAGACAAAGTAGCCGCCCGCACGGACATGGGCAAAGGTGCGGACAAACACTTGTGCCAACTTGGTTGGATCAGTGATGTAGTTGAGGCTGTCAAAGAGACAAAGGGCTAAATCAAAGGGAGGCTCGTCAGGCAGATGCAACTCGGCGATGTCTTGGGCGTAAAAGCGGGCGCGCTTTGTTAGCCCCATCTTTTGGGCTTTCTCAAGGGCGACTTCTACCATGCCTTCCATCAAGTCCACGCCGACGATGTAGCAGCCTTTGCGGGCAAACTCCAGAGCGACCGTGCCCGTCCCGCAGGCTAATTCCAAGACGCGTCGGAAGCGAAAAGTGCTGTCCAACCGCCGCAGCAAGTCTACGATGTAATTCACCCACATGCGGTAGGGCACATCGCCCATCAAGGTGTCGTAATAGCGGGGCAGCAAGGAAAATTCGGGCGCTTCCGCCAACGGCTCATCGCCAAAGAATTTCCGAAAGCGAGCATCTTTTGGTTCCGCCACACCTCGTCACCGAAAAGATTTTGCCCTCTCACTTCGGCGACGGTGAAGGCTCTGTCCCTTGCCTTGCATATGGTGGCTTGGGCATGAACTCCTTAGGGGCTGTCCCGCCACCGCCTGAGGGACGGTTCATGAGAAACCACATCACTCCTGCGGCGACAACTAAAGCCACAATGATCACAGCGACAGCGACCCCTGCGGGAATTTCCCGTCGCATGATTGACCCACCTCCTTCCAAAAGAGCGGCACTACCACTCTCGCGAATCCACATTGAAGCGGGAATCGTTGAAGTAACGCAGAGTGCCTTGGATGTTGAACCTTTGGGCGGTCACCGTCCAAGTGCGGCTCCACATGAACCACTTCACATGCCCGTCCACGAAGCCAATCGTGTTACCCTTTTGGTGACGGCTGTATTCGCCAGGGTCAGGGGGCGGATTCGTGGCGTTCTGAGGGGGACAACCGCAGTTTTCACCTGGTTTGGGCTCACTGTAAACGATACGCCGAAGCAAAAAGCGTTGAGGTGGCTGAACTTGCCAATACCCGCCCAAATATAGGCATCGGGAGTCAGCAAACAAGACCAACTCGGAAGGAGCGGTAAATTCGGCAAGTTTCCCCCGACCACTCATCGGAGCGAAAGACATGAACTCGTTGTAGCCGTAACTGATGTTGATGTTCATCCAACGGGTGTCCTGATCCACATTGATGGCGTTGGGGGTGCAGCCCCGACCGCCCCAGCCCGTGCGTCGAGCCGAGGGACATTCAAAGAGTTGACGGTTTTTAAAGTAAGGCTCTGTGGAGCGGAACCAGAGAGACGGCCAAGGGACATTGCCTTGCGAGGTGGCTCGGCAGACCAACTGCCCCCAACAAAACGGCGGAACCATTTCGTCGTAATCTTGAATGTATTGCGCTACCCCTAAACCGATCTGCCGACAGTTGTTCAGGCAAGTCGCCTGCCTTGCCTTTTCCCTCGCTTGACTGAACACAGGGAACAGAATCGCCGCCAGAATGGCGATGATGGCGATCACCACCAGCAATTCAATGAGCGTGAAACCATCCCGAAAACGCCCGACGAAGGAAATGCCACGAACGAAGCATCCCTGTGGGGCGACGCTGGCTGCTCTTCGCCTCTTACTCACTTTTGCTCCCTCCTTCGCCCCTTTCGGGGCAGGATTGTTTTGAGCACCTTTAGTTTAGCGCACCCTCTCCCGTGTCAAGCCTATCCCTCTTTGCCCCTTCCCTTCGCCAATGCCAAAATTGCCGTCGGCGTGAGGAAAGGAGGCGAGGAAGGTGTTGGGCAAGACGCTACGCTGGTATCGGCTTTTTCGCCCCGATACGGGTAACAGCATCGTCGTGGCAATGGATCACGGTTTGTTCCTCGGTCCCATCGCAGGCGTGGAGAATTTGCGGGATGCCGTGAAACGAGTGATGGAAGGTCAGCCTGATGGGCTACAACTGTCGGCAGGTGCTGCCCGAGCCGTTAGCGAGGCATTGCGCGGTAAAAACGCGCCTGCCTTCGTCTTGCGCTTAGATGCGACGAACATCTGGCGCAGTCAACCCGAACCGAAAGAAGGCTATCATGCCTTGGTCGCTTCCGTGGAAGATGCCGTTCGGTTAGGAGCAGATGCCGTCGTCGCTTTCTTTTTCGTCGGTTATGAAACCGATCGGCAGGAAGCGGGAAATTTGGAGCGGCTGGCAATGCTTGCCGCTGCCTGCCGACAATGGGGTGTGCCCTTCATCATTGAACCGTTGGCGATTGAGAAAGGCAGCCACGCCGTCCGTGACCCGCAACGCATTCAATTGGCGGTTCGCATCGCCAGCGAACTGGGAGCAGATGCCTTGAAGGTAGACTACACGGGTGACCCGAAAAGTTTTACTCAAGTCGTGGAGAGCGCTTTTGTGCCCATTTTGGTTCGGGGCGGTCCGAAGATGGAAACGGACGAGGCGATGCTGCGGATGGTGAAGGAAGCGATGGAAGCGGGGGCGAGGGGGATCGTTTTTGGGCGCAATATTTGGCAGCATCCCAACCCCGCTGCCATCTTGACGGCGTTGCGGGCAATCATTCATGAAGGGGCATCGGTCAGCGAAGCGAGGGAACGGTTGCGTGCCCCTCTCCGAACCTGACAAAATTGACATCGCCATTTTTCCGCGTCGGAGGTGTCAAGGGCGATGGCATGGCGACCGCAACTGTATCCGCCGCATCGGCGCATCACGGTGCACTCTTTGCGCCTTCTTTACGAGTCTTTGCAGCCGGGCGAGCAGCCGATCTTGCAAATCAGCGCTGATTTCCGTGACGACCCACCCCTCAACGGGTTGGCGGCATGGTGGCTTTGGCTTTTGGAAATATGGCTTTATCGCCTTTGGTGCATTTGCACTTGGGGCGAACCGAGAATGCTGCTGGTGACCGACCGACGATTGCTGACAGCGGTGTCGCTGGAACTGGCGGAAATTCCCTTCGCCGCCATAGAAGACATCACCTTGCGGCGCACTTGGGACGAGTTTGGCGTGGAAGTCGGCGAAATCGTCGTCACTTACGAGGGCGGACGCCGCTTGCACTTTCGTGCCTGTCGCCCTCAGAAGGTGGCGGAAAAGTTACAACAAGCGTGGGAGCAATGGAAGCAACGACAACAAGCCTTGGTCGCAGGCGAACCTCCCGCCAGCACCGTCGCAGGAGACACCTCCTAAGTTGCCCCGACACCTGTCGGGGTTACCGCTGGAGCCGTCAGCAAAAAGGGCTACAAGGGCTGCCATCGCTTTCCCGCTTGCCGGCGACAGCGAACAAGGAAAGCAACCGCTCCACTCGTCGGCTGCCACACTGCGGACAGCGAACCTTCCCTTCCTCCACTTCCTGGCATCGCACCAAGTCTTCAAAACGATGCCCACAGTCTTGGCAGCGGAAGTCAAAGACGGGCACGCTCGTCCGTCACCTCCGCTTTAGGCTTTTGACCGTCCTTGCGCGAACCCTTCGCGCAAGCGTCGCTCATTCAAGTCGGAACGCCCAACTTCGGAAGCAAGTAGGCTTGCAGAAAGACCCAAACAGCGATGAAACCCAACAACACCAACAGTTCGCGCATTGCTGGATGCCTCCTGACCGCAAGATGCGTTCACAATTTTGTCACAGCCACTTATGTCACACTTTGAAGCGCTGACGGGACGGTGACCTTGCCATGCCCATCATCGCTTTGCTGACCGATTACGGCACGCAGGACATTTATGCGGGCGTGATGAAGGGCGTTATTTGGAGCATTTGCCCTGAGGCGCGCATCGCCGATTTGACCCACGACATCCCGCCACAGGACATCACCGCGGGGGCGCTGAGTTTGTGGGGGGCGTTCCGTTACTTTCCGTCAGGGACGATTTTCTGCGCCGTCGTTGACCCAGGGGTCGGCACGCACCGCCGCGCCCTTGCCGTTCAAACCCACGAACACTTCTTCGTCGGTCCCGACAACGGGTTGCTTTGGTGGGCGATCAGCGAAGGGGGCATCGTCGTGGCGGTGGTGTTGGAAAATCCCGCCTACTTCCTGCCTGCCGTCAGCCGCACCTTTCACGGGCGCGATATCTTTGCGCCTGTCGCTGCCTATCTGGCGAAGGGCGTGCCGATCAGCGAGTTCGGTTCGGAAGTATCGCCCGATGAGTTGGTGCAACTGCCGCCTTTGCGGGCGGAGGTGGGAGACCGGCTCATCGTCGCCCGTGTCATCCACATTGATCGCTTCGGCAACGCCATCACGAATTTGCGGGAGGAAGACTTTGTGGCGTGGGCAGAAAATTTGGGTTGGCGTAGTTGGCGCGCCGCTATTCGGGGAACGGTCTTTGAGGCGTTGTGCCAGTGTTACGCCGAAGTGCCCATCGGGACACCTCTTTTGCTCTTCAACAGTTACGGTCTGCTGGAAGTCGCCATCAATCAAGGCAACGCCGCACAAAAACTGGGCATCCGAAAGGGCGACTTGCTGGAAATCTGGGCGGTGGATGAGGCGTGACGAGGCGAACTTTCCTTTCATCGCTCGCCGCAATCTTTGCGCCTTTGAGCACCCAAACGCAACGGGCAAAATTCGCTACCTTCGTCGCACCCTCTCAAAATCCTGCCTTCGCAGGGGCAACCTTGTTCGTCCCGATGGATGATTTGCCTTTTTCCGCCCGACTGACGCTGGCGCTGGGATGGCAACAACAAATCGCCCGATTTTGCCCTGAGGCGATTTGTCAACCTTGGTGGACGCTGAACGGTTGTGGTCTGGTTGCCATGACGCTTGCTGACCGATGGGAAAGGCTGCGGGATGCGTTGATGAACCTTTGGGAACGAGCGGAATGGGATGTGTTGGCGACCCATCGCGCCCGTCAAGAGGCAGCTTGGGAGTTGCTCCGATGGCGGCGCGACCCCCTTCAATGGCTGCTTTGGCACGCCCGCTTGATAGCGATGCATCAACCCTTGACCGAATTGGACAGTGCCAAACCATTGCAAATCACCACTGACCGCTTGATCCAATGGACGCGCTCTTTGCTATCTCGCCATCCCTTGCTGTTGCTCCTGGCGCCGCAAGGGGAGATATCCGACGAACCTGTCAGGCTCTCCCAAAGCACTTTGCGCCCTCCCTTCGCTAAGTCCATCATCGTTTCCTCGCCCACACCGTCCCTTTGTCACGCCCTTTGGTGGACGGTGACGGAGAAAGAGCCGATGGCGGGGATGGTTTTGGGG